>ERZ779895.127-NODE-127-length-118029-cov-23.145125_pt1 | contig 118029 bp, 90 predicted proteins | sample MGYA00511093_ERZ779895 | MGnify/ENA primary metagenome ERZ779895 (study PRJEB29588, sample SAMEA2142970) | human gut metagenome | biome: human gut; feature: human-associated habitat; material: faeces | place: Denmark | collected 2008/2010 ... | reverse complement strand
AAGATTTTGCGTCTCTACAGGCTGCCGCCATTGTTATGATATGACGTTTTCAGGTGTATTATACCGCTGTGTATAAAAGTAGAGACGCAAGATTTTGCGTCTCACAAGCGGGTGTTCCGCAATATATCCGCACGTTTCAATGATGGTGAAAATATGCTTTTGTAGCTCGTGAGACGCAAGATTTTGCGTCTCTACAGGCTTGCGCCATTGTTATGATATGACGTTTTCAGGTGTATTATAGCACTGTGTATAAAAGTAGAGACGCAAAATCTTGCGTCTCCCGAGTGAGTATTCATCAATATATCCGCACGTTTCTATGGTGTGAAAATATGCTTTCGTTGCTCGTGAGACGCAAGATTTTGCGTCTCTACAGGCTGCCGCCATTGTTATGATATTATGTTACCGATGCTTGGAACGACATATTATACATTGTTATATATAATATATGTTGTATCGATTTCACCACCTTCACGGTGTTATACCGATGCCCTATATCCCTCGCTTCCGTTGTTTTCAAATACACCAGCCTTCTTTCGCCATCCATACGACAATCTTTCATATCCCTCGCTCGTACATTTCTTTAATAAAAACATTCCGCGTCCGGCAATAATATAGCAGTCTTTCATTGCCCCGACTTGTACATCTTTTTTCTATAAAACAGGCTGCATTCGGCAATTTGAAAGCAAGCTTTCATTGCCCTCACTGGCACTGTTTTTTCATGAAAAAGCCACTGTGTGCGCACACAGTAGTTGATTTAGGTCAAAAATAAGGCAATTTTCTGGAACAAGTAATACAAAAGTGTTGCGTGGAATGTCATCCGGTTGTAACTTTGCATCGTCAAAAGAAATCTACCGCGAGGTACAAAAAGAAAGACGTCAGATAAGATTAATTTGAGAGAGATAAATCTTCATAGGTAGTAGAAAAGATCTTCATAGGTAATAAAAAAGAGAGAGATAAAGTAAATAAGGTAAAGATTGAGAACGGATAAAAATAAAAAGGATTAGTAAATAAGAACAGGGTATTGGTCAAAGGTATAAGATTGAGGATAACGACAAAAGGTATAAGATTGAGGATAACACTTAAAGAAAAGGTATTGGCAGGTAAAGATTGAAGGATAACAGATTTGGGTATTAGTTGTTAAGGTTGATAAGAAAGGTTGTTCAGGAGGTTCAATAGGTAAAGGTCAGGAAGTGTAGAAAGATGGTAGAAGGATTTTGATGCATGAAGATGACCCTATTTGCAGCGTTAGCTGCAATAGGTATGGCGGTGAGGAAGAACAAGGAATAAGCCGCCGCTCATCATGGGAAAGCATAGGAAAAAAGAAATAGGTTTAATTATAAGGAAACAGAAATCAGGAAAGTTATATGAGGATGAGGTCATGCGCATGACTTCATCTTTTTGTTTTCCGGGGGGATTGTCCGTTGCGCCTTCTGCAATACAGCAAGCCGCCTTGTGTGCCATCGGCATGCTCTTCTGGCTCGTTTGCGTTGCCTCTAAGTGCCGCATTCAAAGGGGGCATCTGGCGTGAGGTCTGCCACACTCACTCTTCGTACTATGAAATGCATCTCACGAACAGCACGCAATCTTACGGCAATTAATTTGGAACACTTGTTTAATTGGTGTCGTTTTATTCGTTTTACACATTTTTTTGAGTTAACTTTGCAGCCGCTTTGGGACGTATTTTTTCATTGAAAAGCAGTGACGAGCTTCTTGCCGGCATACGCGAGGGAAAGCCGGTGAGCACAAGCGAGAAACTCAGTCTTATTATAGGGCTGAGTATTCCGTCCATTCTCGCGCAGGTTACATCCGTACTCATGTTCTTCATCGACGCCTCCATGGTGGGTCACATCGGCGCGGAGGCATCGGCGTCGATAGGTCTGGTGGAGACCACCACGTGGCTTCTCGGCAGCATAACCAATGCCGCGTCGCTCGGATTCTCTGTACAGGCGGCACATTTCATAGGCTCCGGTGATTTCGGCAAAGCCCGTCAGGTGTTCCGTCACGGTCTTGTCTGTACCACGATAATAAGTATGGTGGTGCTGCTTTTGGCGGTGGTTGTGCATTCGCGGCTGCCCTACTGGCTTGGCGGAGGCGAGGACATAGCTCGCGACGCATCGCTCTACTTCCTCATATTCTCGCTCGCCGTGCCCTCGTTCCAGCTGTCCAACCTTTGTGGGGCGATGCTGAAGTGTTCGGGCAACATGCGCATCCCGAGTATAGTGAGCGTGCTCATGTGTGTGCTCGACGTCATTTTCAACTACATATTCATATTCGTCATGGGACTGGGTGTGGTAGGAGCGGCTATAGGAACGGCTCTTGCGGTGACGGTGGCAGCCTCCTTGCAGGCATATTTTGCCATCTTCCGGAGCAAGATGCTGGCTTTACGGCAGGACAGCGAGCGTTTCCGCTGGGTTACATCCTATGTCCGCAACGCGCTGAAGATAGGCACACCCATCGCCCTGCAGTCGGTCCTGATGAGCGGCGCGCAGATAGTGAGCACCATGATTGTGGCTCCGCTGGGCAACTTCGCCATTGCCGCCAACACCTTCGCCATCACGGTTGAAAGTCTGTGCTACATGCCCGGATACGGCATCGGTGACGCTGCCACGACACTTGTGGGGCAGACCAAGGGTGCCCAGAGACTCGGTCTGTGCCGCAGTTTCGCACACATGACGGTGGGCTTGGGCATGGCTGTGATGGCTGTGATGGGTGCCGTGATGTATATTTTCGCTCCTGACATGATGAGCATCCTCACTCCTGTAGAGGAGATACGTGCTCTCGGCATACAGAGTCTTCGCATAGAGGCTTTCGCTGAACCGATGTTCGCCGCCTCGATAGTTGTATATTGCGTGTGTGTGGGAGCCGGAGACACGCTCAAACCGGCACTCATCAATCTGTTCAGCATGTGGTGTGTGCGTCTGTCGCTTGCGGCTTTGCTCGCTCCGGAGTACGGACTGAAGGGTGTATGGACGGCTATGGCTCTGGAGCTGACGTTCCGAGGCATCCTTTTCCTTGTGCGTCTTTTCCGGGGCAAATGGCTGCATCACAAGATTTGACGCGATTAGGTCGTCATTCCGCCAAATCGCTTTTTTGCCTTTCATTGAAGCGTATCCGCCGGCAACACACCTTGGTATTATAGTAGAGAGGCAAAATCTTGCGTCTCCCAAGCAAGTCCTTCGCAATATATATATGCATGTTTATATGTCGGTGGAAACATGCTTCCGTTGCCCGGGAGAGGCAAATATGCGCAATGTGTAGGGATGGTGGTATGTCGTCGTTAATATCCTGTCATTGCACGGGAGACGCAAAATTTTGCGTCTCTACAGGCTGGCGCGGTAATTATGTGAGGACGGTCTGTGCGCATTATTTCTGTTCATCACCTTATTATATATATTATCTCACTTTATTATATATATTATCTCACCTTATTATATATATGATTCCTCGCACGTCGTCCGTCCCTTTCCATGTTTTGTCACGTCATCATCCGTCGCTTATTTTTGCAATACCGTAAGCCGGTGTGTCAGACATCAGCGCGAAATATGGATGAGGTCAGGTTGCCGGTTCTGCCTGAAACCGCTTCCGCAGGTATTTTTCACCGGTGAAAGGGTGATTTTCCCGCTATATGACCCGGTTTTTCGTAAACAAACGTTAAATCTAAGCCAAAATCCGGTTTTTATATAAAAAAAGTCCCGAAAAGCTTGCATCGTATTGTAAAATAGCGTACATTTGCAGTGTACTATTAAAGTAATACACTACAACAGTAATAAAACAACAAAACAAACAATAACACATTAAAAACTATACGACTATGGACGCAATCATCACAGCAGCAACAGTAATGGCAATGTATTTCAATTCACTCGGTTCGGAAAGCAGCCGTTATCTCTACAACGCCGACATACAGGACGGCAAGGTTGCCTCAATCAATGTATATGACAATTCGGAAAAATATCTCTCTCAGAAACTTCAGTACCGCTTCCTTTACGACTCAGACAACCGTCTGGTGTCGAAGGAAGCCCTGGAGTGGAACTCCTCGTCACGCAGGTGGCAGCCGTCATACAGACTGAACTATACATATGACGCTGCGGGATACACGCTCGAACTGCAGAGATGGGACTCCAAGGCATCTGCTTACGCCAAGGCTGAGGAGAAGACGGAGTACAGGATGGTGATGGGCAACGTAGCCGCGGTGAACACTTACAGATGGTGTGACAAGGCGAAAGGCTACGAGCTTGCCGACAACATGCTCGTGATGCAGCCACACGCCGACTGGTATATCGCACAGGATGTGACGGTAAAATGACACGGAAAGAAGAAAGGAACGGCAGTGCGACAGTCATACATCAACAAAGGAATAAAGGTTTCAGATAAACATTAACAGACAACATTAAAACAGATAAGGTCATGATAACAGTAGACAACATAACATTCAGTTATCCGGGAACAAAAAGAAACGTGTTCGAAGACTTCAGTCTTAAATTCGAGGAAAACCGCATATACGGTCTGCTCGGCAAGAACGGCATGGGAAAGAGCACGATGCTCTATCTGATAAGCGGACTTCTCCAGCCGTCGGGCGGGACGGTGAAGGTGGACGGAATGGAGGCGCGCCTCCGTCAGGCGGAGATGCTTCAGGAAATATTCCTTGTGCCCGAGGAGTTTGAACTGCCGCGTACGACCCTCGATGAGTATGTCCGCATGAACGAGCCTTTCTATCCACGGTTCAGCCGCGAGGTGCTTCAGAACTGTCTGAACGAGTTTGAGCTGCCCCTCACACTCAGGCTCAACGCCCTTTCCATGGGTCAGAAGAAGAAGGTGTACATGAGTTTCGCCCTTGCCGCAGGGACACGCCTGCTGCTCATGGACGAGCCTACGAACGGACTCGACATACCGTCGAAGAGCCAGTTCCGCAAGGTTGTGGCAAACAACATGACCGAGGACCGCACACTGATAATATCCACCCATCAGGTGCACGACGTGGAGTCGCTGCTCGACCACATTGTGATATTCGACGGAAACGGTGTTGCTCTCGACGAGTCTGTGGGTGACGTGTGCGACAAGTATGTCTTTGAGACCCGCCGTCCGGGCGAGCCCACCGACGACGTGATATACTCGGAGTTCTCCATTCAGGGCAATGCCGTCATGGCGCGCCGTGGCAGTCGTGAGGAGACACCTGTGAATCTGGAACTGCTTTTCAACGCTGTGACAAAAGGAATGCTCAAATGACGGGAATGAAACATAAGGAAGAAAGGAGAATGGAAAGATGAGACAGTTTGACTGGAAACGTTTCCGCATGATGCTTTTGTGGACATACGGGAACAATAAAGGAAACCTTCTGCGTATGGGAGCGATAATGACGATAGCCTTCTTCTTGTGCGAGGAGTTTGTGGCAGGGGTGACGCTCTCCAATAGTGGGGACGGTGATACTGATTTCGTTGGCGGAATAATGCTCTTGTTCTGTTGCATGGTGGGACTCACTTGCTTTTATTTCGGGGCGAGTACCATGTTTTCCTGCACCCGTCACAAGCGTCAGGCGACGGCTTTCCTGATGCATCCGGCGTCGAATATGGAGAAATATCTGTCGCGGTGGATTTATGTTACGGTGGGCTGGGGAATAGTCATAACGTTGGCGTTTCTCGCCGCCGATTGTCTCAGAATGATGTTCAATACCGTTATGGGGTGGTCGCTCACAAGCAGCATCTTAAGTATGCTGGCTGCCGGTCCTGTGTTTCAGGACCCGGGTCTCATGTGGTTCATAAGCTCGCTCCCGGCAGATACCGTCGCAAACATTGTCCTCATGGTGACTGCAATGATGTGGACTCACAGCTTCTACATACTCGGAAGCGCGTTCTTCCGCCGTCATGCGTTCCTCCTCACCACGATTGTGCTGATGTTCATACAGATGGCTTTGGCAATTACAGGGGCAACGGTGCATTACGAGGTTGCGAGTGTCGAATTGGTGGTTGTCGGCGGATACACCGCCGCAGCGTTTGTCCTTGCGCTCACAGCCTTCAATTACTGGGCGTCGTACAGACTCTTCAGACACACCAACGTGATAAACAACAAATGGATAAACATCTGATCCGCCATTCGGACGGGCAAATAAAAACATGGACAATATGAACAATTTCAATATATCGAGAACGTTGCGGCTCGCCAGATGGAGCCTTGTGGAAGAACGCGGATTCGCCATCCGCACCACGATAATAATAACTTTGCTGATGACATTCCTCATGACATTCCTGTCGATTGGCGGTGAGGCGACATACATGGCGTATGGCGGAGATGCCCGTATGCAGGTCCTAATGATGGAAAAACTGTCTAAAGGCTTGTCTTTCATCTTCATATCCATCTACTGGCTTGTGATGATGGTGGGCGTAAGTATGGTGTTCCGCAACATGAGAACAAAGCAACAGCGCATAGCATACATGATGCTTCCCGCGTCCAACATGGAGAAATATGTCACCCGTGTGGTGATGGTTGCCCTCGGCGGACTGCTTATGTCGGTGGTGTCCTTCGTGCTGGCAGACCAGCTTCAGATGGTTTTCATAAAGCTTATATTCGGTGATACGCACATAGGCTCGTATGTCATGGCGTCCGCATCCATGCTGTCCGACATTGCCTCGAAAGGCGTCGGAGCGTTAAAGTCAATGGGAATAGATATTGAGACGTCTTTCCCCAACTCATCGTTATACACATCTTTTGCAGCCACGGGCATGCAGTCGGGAAACTTTCTGGGTGTATGGTTTGTCCTGCAATATCTGTTCGACATGTCTGCCTTTCTCCTTATGGGCTCGCTGTTCCGCCGCCATTCGTGGTTGTTCGCATGCCTTATATACTCTTTGGTTACAGCGTTGATACATCTCATTGTCCCGGCTGTGAACATCTGGATACCGGTTACGCTGATGCTCGTGTGCATTGTGGTGTTCGTGTGGCTTTCCTTCCGTGTGTTCACAAGGATGCAGGTAATAAACAATAAACTCTTGAACATATGACATTCAGCAACGATAAAGCGATATACATACAGATGGCTGACCGTCTGTGCGACGACATCCTCGCAGGTGTCTACACCGATGACGAGCGCATACCAAGCGTGAGGGAGTATGCCGTGAAACTCGAAGTGAACACCAACACCGCCGTGAAGGCTTACGACTATCTGGCGCGCGACGGTATAATATACAACAAACGTGGGTTGGGATATTTCGTCACCGCCGGTGCGCGAGAACGCATCATGGATGCCCGCCGCAAGGATTTCATGGAGAACATCCTGCCCGACATGTTCCGCAACATGCGGCTCCTTGATGTCGGCATTGAGGATGTGGAGACGGAATGGAAACGTTATGGTGAAAGCTTATAATATGTTATTTTTGTCAGATAAATAGTGATGACATGAGCAATATTATTAATTTTGCATAAGATAAGCTGCGGTTCGGCAGTGTCAAGCTTGGTAAGACTTTGTCTCACCACCTTGCCGTTGCACTCACCTTGCATTATCTTTGCATAAGATAAGCTGCACTCGGCAATGTAAGAGCAAGCTCTCTCTCCTCTCGTTGGCATTATCTTTGCAAAATATATTAAGCTATCTCACATAAATAAAGACACATATTAATATATAGTGAATATGAATACGAAAACATTACTGATGTCGTTCTCGATGATTGCCTCGGCAGCGTGTGCCCAGAATCTCACGTCGGGTATCGACAAAACCAACATGAATCTTAACGTCAAACCCGGTGACGACTTCTACGAATATGCCGCCGGAGGTTGGTTGAAAGCGCATCCCCTCGACGCCGAACACCCTTCAAACGGTGCTTTCGTCGACCTTGAGGAACAGAACCAGAAGCGCATCCGCGGATTGATAGAGGAGTACTCTTCCACCAGCCAGCCCAAAGGTACGCTCGGACAGAAGATAGGCGACCTGTACAACATGCTGATGGACAGCGTGCGTCTCAACCGTGATGGAGCGGCTCCGCTTATGCCTGTGCTCGAGAAGATAAGGGCTATAAAGAACAAGAAAGAGTATCAGCTCGTCACGGCACGGCTCGACCGCCAGGGCGTGGGAGCCATGATGTTCGGCATCGGTGTGGGTGCCGACCAGCGCAACGCCTCGCAGAACATCGTGGGAATATCGCAGGGCGGCATAGGTCTGGGCGACCGCGACTACTATCTCAACGACGACGAGCAGACCGTTAAGGTGCGCGAGGCATACAAGGAATACATCGCCACGCTCTTCCGCCTTGCCGGTGACGACTCGCAGACGGCTCAGAAGAAAACCGATGTGCTCCTCGCCATAGAGACACGCATAGCGAAAGTCAGCTACGACAAGGTGAAGCTGCGCGACATCAACGCCAACTATCACAAGATGAGCTACGCCTCTCTCATCGCCGACTATCCTGGAATAGACTGGGGCAACATCTTCCTCGCACAGGGATTCCCGCCGTTCGATGAGGTGGATCTCGGACAACCGGAGCCTGTGAAGGAGGTGGAGCGCATACTGGAGGACACGTCTCTCGACGACCTGAAGACTTATGCGGAGGCAAAGGCGTTGGGAGGAGCGATAAGCCTGCTGGGCGATGACTTCAGGAACGCTTACTTCAAGTTCAGTCAGGTGCTCACAGGCGTCAAGGAAGACCGTCCCCGCTGGAAGCGTGCGGTGAGCATCGTTAGCGACGTGATGGGCGAGGCGATAGGCAAGCTCTATGTGGAGAAGTACTTCCCCGAGAGCAGCAAGCAGCGCATGCTGTCCCTTGTGCACAACCTGCAGACAGCCCTTGCCGAGCGCATCGACGAGGCGTCGTGGATGGAGCAAGCCACAAAGGAGCAGGCGAAGGACAAACTCAACAACTTCATCATCAAGATAGGCTATCCCGACAAGTGGCGTGACTACTCCGGATTGCAGATAGATCCGTCGCTCTCTCTGTATGAGAACATATGCCGTGTGTCGGAGTTCATGACAAAGGACTATATCGAGCGCAAGGTGAACAAGCCTGTTGACAAGAGCGAGTGGCACATGACACCGCAGACGGTCAACGCTTACTACAATCCCACAACCAACGAGATATGTTTCCCTGCGGCAATCCTTCAGCCGCCGTTCTTCGACCCTGACGCCGACGACGCGGTGAACTACGGAGCCATAGGAGGCGTGATAGGCCACGAGATGAGCCACGGTTTCGACGACCAGGGATGCCAGTTCGACAAGGACGGCAACCAGAACAACTGGTGGACCGCTGCCGACAAGGCTAACTACGACCGTCGCACGAAGGTGCTCGAAGACTATTTCGGCAACTACGAGATGGCTCCCGGAAAGAAGATAAACGGCAAGCTGACCCTCGGAGAGAACATCGGCGACAACGGAGGACTTAACATCGCCTTCCGCGCCATGAGCAATCTGATGAAGACAAAGAAGCTGCCCGTCATCGACGGTTTTACGCCTGAGCAGCGTTTCTTCCTTGCCTGGGGACGTGTGTGGGCTTCTAACACGAGCCCGGAGATGGCAGACTATCTGCTGAAGGTAGACCCGCACTCTCCCAACAAAGCACGTGTGAACGCCGCGCTGCCTCACATCGACGCTTGGTATGACGCTTTCAAGGTGAAGAAGGGCGACAGGATGTATGTGCCGAAATCAAAGCGCGCCCACATCTGGTGACATTAACGACAGTACAAACCAAACCGCTTATATTATGATTAAAAGATTTATCGCGGCGGCACTCGTTGCCGCATTCACGGTGACCGGAGCCAACGCACAGCTTCTCTACAAAATTTCCGGTAAGGACCTGAAGGCTCCTTCTTATATCATAGGCACTCACCATCTTGCCAATGTGGGCTTCGTCGACAAGATACCGGGCGTGAAGGATGCCCTCACAAACACTGAGCAGGTGTACGGTGAGGTGAAGTGGGACGTCATGACCAATACCGACAGTCTGAAGGTGATGCAGGAGGCGATGATGCTTCCCGACGGAAAGACGCTGAAGACGGTGCTCTCTGCAGAACAGTATAAGAAGCTCGACGCATTCATCAAGCAGATGATGAGTGTCGGACTGGACAACCCGCAGGTCAACGCACAGATGGGACGGCTCTCCCCGGCGGCCCTCAACACGCAGCTCACGGTGCTTCTCTATCTGCAGAAACACATGGGCGAGTATGACCCCTCAAGCTCTTTCGACCAGTATTTCCAGGCTCAGGCAAAGAACAACAACGAGCCTGTGGGCGGTCTGGAGACCATGGCGTTCCAGACACAGCTGCTCTACAAGAGCGTGCCTCTGAAGCGTCAGGTGGAGCTTCTCATGTGTTTCCTCGACAATCTGGAGTTCAACGAGGAGATGATGGAGAAGATCACGGAGGCCTTCTATGCCCAGGATCTTGACGGGATGAAGGCGGCGATGGACATGAAACTCGGCAACACGTGTGACGCGACACCCGAGGAGATGGCACAGCTCATCGACAACCGCAACGCCGACTGGGCTGCGAAGATGCCGGCAATAATGGCTGCCAAACCCACGTTCTTCGCTGTGGGGGCTGGTCATCTGGCTGGTCCGAAGGGTGTGCTTCAGCTTCTGAAGGACGCCGGATACACAGTTGAGGCTGTGAAGTGACGTTGCCTGTCGCACTGATATTTTTTTCATACCTGCCGTGAAGCCTGTCTTTGCGGCAGGTTTTTTATATCCCTGACCCTTCATCCGCCTTTATCCGTATTTGCCGCTGATGTCATCCATGTTGTTTTTATGTTTTTATTGAGATAGTAGCGGGCTGCACCGGCAAATGGCGGAAGCCATTGTGATGACTGTATTGTGTAGGATGAATGAAGAGCATACAGTCAAATTATTGCGCATTAAATTGCTTTCGGCTAAAGTAGAGACGCAAAATCTTGCGTCTCCCGAGCAATGTATTTTTTTAATGTCAGTGTTTTAGGATGGATGAGGCTTGCTATGGGTTGCTCGTGAGACGCAAGATTTTTCGTCTCTACTGGCTGGCGCGATGTTATGACAGGGGAAGAATTGTGGATTGATATTTGTGCTGTAGGAAAAGTAGAGACGCAAAATCTTGCGTCTCCCGAGGAGAAAATGCGCTTTTTATCGGTGTGTTATTAAATGCGTGTTTGTGCTATGGGTTGCTTGTGAGACGCAATATTTTGCGTCTCTACTGGCTGGCGCGGTGTTGTAATGAGGGGTGGTCGGGATGGGGTTATATGTCATACGGTATATAACAACAAATTTATGGTCTTTTTGCATGAATTCATCAGTACAATAAAATCGCCTTATATTGAGCATTTTATACCAAATGTGGGAATTCGGAACGGTACGTTTGGAGGGTATTACCTTTTCTTTTGAACGTATCTCCGAAGCCTCGAAAATAACGTCATAAAGGCATTGTCGGTATGCCTTTTTTTATATAAATTTGCACAAATTATACATTTTGAAATCATTTCAAAATTGTTTTACAACGGCTGTAAAACCGATGCAGACCAATTATTTTATAAACAAAAATAGATATAATGAACAAAAAGAATTATCAACGACCTGAGATTACAGTGTTGGAAGCGGTAGGTATGCCTGCCATTCTTGCCGGTTCGGGACCGGAGAATCCCATAAACGGTGGTGAGGATATTCCCGGAGGCGGTGCCGTGGGAGGCATCGGAGCCGGACTGGGAAGCCAGGAGGGAAGTTCTGACCCCATCGATCTGGAGAACGGAGGTGGAGATACCGGCTTCGAGTATGGCTGGTGAGCCGGCACGACTTGGGCTCAAGCCGTAAGCTTTTCAGTTTTTTTTAATAAAACAGGCTGCGCTCGGCAATTTGACAGCAAGCTCTCATTGCGCTCGCTGGCACTGTTTTTAAATAAAACAGGCTGCGCTCGGCAATCTGAGAACAAGCTCTCATTGCGCTCGCTGGCGCTGTTTTTAAATAAAACAGGCTGCGCTCGGCAATTTGACAGCAAGCTCTCATTGCGCTCGCTGGCACTGTTTTTTAATAAAACAGGCTGCGCTCGGCAATTTGATAGCAAGCTCTCATTGCGCTCGCTGGCACTGTTTTTATCAAAAATGAATTATTAAACAAGAAACTACAATGAGGAAACACCTATTATTTGTTGTGCTCGCAGGAGTGATGACAACTGCATGCACAGACGATCTCGAACCGGAAGTAACACCTGTCGGTCCGGGCACTTTCAATGACGATATTCCCACCACGGGAATAGCCGTAGACTTCTCCGCAAGCAGCAGTCAGCCTGAGGTTGTGGACGAGGCTTCGGCAAAGATATTCAGCGCATGGACCAAGACAGCGAACGCCGGAGGCTCCAACGGAGCCATGCGTGTGCACTATGGCATAAACGACGACATGCAGCGCGCCCTCTCTCTGTACTGGGACGCAGGCGACAAGATGAGCATCATACAGGTGGCACGCGACAAGAACACCGGCAAAGTGCTCACAAACAGTGACGGAACGCTCGCAAAATACAACTACGTGATAGGCGACAACCCCGGCAACGTGCAGCTGCAGGGCATCACTGTGGCGTCTGGCGACAATCCTGCGATGAAGTGGTATGCCAACGCAGACGAATACCGATTCTACGCCACCTATCCCGCAATAGGCGAGGAAAGCGGCATCAAGGCTCTCAACCCGGTGATGCCGGGCGGCACATTCGACAAGCAGAAAAAGGCGCGCGTCACAGTCACCGTGCCAAAGAAGCAGGTGTGCAAGCTCACCGGAAACAAAAATGACGGATGGTGGACATCGACACCCGACATGAAAAACTGCTACATGGTGGGCGAGAGCGATGTATACACAACCACCGAAGGAACGCATACCATCAATTTCAAGCCCATCATGACTACTCTCAACATCGGTGTGAGAGGCACGGGCGACGCCAATTCTATCACAGTGAGCGGCGTGCGCATCTATCTGAAGGATGCCAGCGGCAAGCGAATAGCGTTCCCGGACGAGATAACGCTCAACTATCAGACTCTGAACTATAAGCAGAATGGAGTGCAGAAGAGCATGGTGAACTGCAACTACATCGACCATGCCTACGACCACAGCACCGTAGCCGGAAATGAGGACATCGACATGGGCTCGCTTGACGAAAACTCCAATATCGACCCGTCGAAGGACAACACCACTCCGTATATAGAGGTGCGTTTCTCCAAAACACAGGAACTGGAATCGGGACAGGGCGCCATTCTCACCGCCTTCATCCCTCCATACATCTTCGCGCGCGGACATTACGGTCTGGACATCGTGCCGATTTACGACCGGCTCATCGACGAGTCGGTCACAGACAATGTGATTTCCTACGGTGCGGGCTCACCCAACCCTGACACGAGAATCATCATCCCGAGCACAAAGATTGCGCTGGAAAGCAAGAGGGTGAAGGTAATCAGTCCGTTAGACTGGATGGGCAGACTGGACGACAACGTGCTGCTGAAAGACCTCAACATACCTGGCGCGCACAGCTCAGGGCAGGTTGACCTCAGAGCAGCTGACAATAAAGAAGGTACTAACTGGGCTGAGGCACAGCGACATGCCAAGCAGGTGGCAAGCATCTATGAGATGCTGAATGCCGGCGTGAGGGCTTTGGACATACGTCCGAGCGTGTATGGCACATTGCCTGGAAACGTAGACCACTATGGAAGTTCTGAAAAAACTTTCTATCTTATCAATGATGGAGACGGCAATCGTATGGGTATACTTCAGCAAGTGGTGTATTGGCTCGACCAGCATCCTACTGAGACTGTCATCATTATGACGGGAAGACAGGTGGCTTTTGGAAATGCTAGAAATTCGGAGACAGCATTGAACGAGCTGAGAGACTATCTTATGGACCCGAAGCGGAACATTGGATCGGACAAGACCACCAAAGTTGGAATAGACGACGAGAGAAGCCGACTGGCATGGTTCCGCGACGGTCTGGACATGAAACATGCCAGAGGAAAGGTCGTGCTCATAGTTCGCCGCAACGGAGACGACACCAAAGGCTACTGGTTCTCTGATGACCAGTCGTATACTTATAGGGTAAATGGCAGAAGCATTGAGGGTATCGGATATATGAACTCTTACATGCCGAACTATAACTACACCCATGACCAGGCGCTGGTAGAGGGCATGAAGAACTATGACGAGTCGGGAGGACTGACCTCTGGAGCCGTGTATAACAGCTATGCGTTCCTGAAGGACAATCCTGACGCGAAGGTGGCGTTCGACAAGATCACCGTGAAGCCGAACGAGAAGTCCACCGGCGACTTCGCCACATTCTATTTCCTCGACCGTGAGATCATAGGTAAGCGCGGTACATATGAGGACAATCAGACCTATAAGGAGGGACCCACATGGGGAACAAACGTATACTTCAAGGTGCCTGACGCATTCAAGGAAGATTTCGCTCCGGCAAATGCTGTGTCTAATTATTACGGTGGCGCGCTCTACGAACTGAAGTCTTTCCTCACTAACGACTTCCTGAAGATGGCTGGCGACCCGCAATATAAGGACAGCTGGTTCGTAACTGCCGTTCCGTCGTTCGCTTATGTAGACCATTTCCAGAAGAAGAATCAGGGCTACACTGCAAACTGGAACGCATGGGGAAGCGTGATATTCGAACTCACCCACGAGCCTGTGAGGGACTTCATCCAGGCTCACCAGAACCAGCGTTTCGGCATCGTGTACTTCGACTTTGTGCCTGGAAAGGATGACGAGGGTAATCCGAGATTCTTGTTTGACGTAAGTACTAAGTATTCACGGTACATCGGATTCAACAGCGCACGGCAGGAGATATCCACCGAGATAAACAACGCCATCATCGAGAGTAACTTCAAACGCACACTGCGTACCTCATCCGGAAACTGATAACCGGAGCTGCCGGACTGCCGGGATATGTGTCATCCCGGCACCGGCGGTACGCTTCATGCGTGACAACATAGCAACCGCCGCACGGCATGGTTTCATTGCGAAGCCGCCGTGCGGCGGTTGTCTGTATGTGGAATCCGTCATCGCGTTGCGCGGGGAGGGTGTGGGGATGGGGTGACGGGTGCAGATTAATATCCGCTGTTTGCTAAAGTAGAGACGCAAAATCTTGCGTCTCCCGATTTGAAAGTGTAATTAAATAAGTGGTTATGGAATATATATGGGTTGCGACGGGTTGCTCGTGAGACGCAAGATTTTGCGTCTCTACAGGCTGGCGCCGGTGCGGTTTAAGGGAGAGGAATGTTGATTGGAATTTGTGTTGGAGGGAAAGTAGAGACGCAAAATCTTGCGTCTCACGAGGAGGTAAGTGCAATGTGTATGAATGATAATGTGCTATCGGTAGTATGCAGTCATTGCTCGTGAGACGCAAGATTTTGCGTCTCTACTGGCTGGCGCCGGTGTGAGTGAAAGGGCATACTGTAGTATGCGGTAGGGCGTTCGGATGTTTCTGTTTTTTGAGTGTATAATTATCAATATGTGGAATATTCTTTATCTTTGTATAAGATAAGCTTCGGCTCGGCAGTGTCAAAGTTGTGAAAACACAGTTTTCCCACTTTGCCGTTGCACTCGCCTCGCATTATCTTTGTATAAGATAAGCTGCACTCGGGAATTTGAGAGCAAGCTCTCATTCCGCTCGTTTGCATTATCTTTGAATAAGATAAGCTTCGGCTCGGCAGTGTCAAAGTTGTGAAAACACAGTTTTCCCACTTTGCCGTTGCACTCGCCTCGCATTATCTTTGTATAAGATAAGCTGCACTCGGGAATTTGAGAGCAAGCTCTCATTCCGCTCGTTTGCATTATCTTTGAATAAGATAAGCTTCGGCTCGGCAGTGTCAAAGTTGTGAAAACACAGTTTTCCCACTTTGCCGTTGCACTCGCCTCGCATTATCTTTGAATAAGATAAGCTGCACTCGGGAATCTGAGAGCAAGCTCTCATTCCGCTCGTTTGCATTATCTTTGTACTCATCTGACTGTGCGGTGCACATATGTCCTTACTGACATGCCTCTGTTTTGCCGCAGTCAGTCCGGACATGTGGGAGGATTATGATATCAATCGGTTTTGAAAAGCTATTTATAACATATATACATTATGGAAGAAAAGAAAATATACATAAAGAATATGGTGTGCAGACGGTGCATAATGACCGTCTCTGACATCTTCGTGAACAACGGCGTGACGCCTGTGAGTGTTAATCTGGGTACGGTGGTGGTGCCCGATGCTTTGGCGGAGGAGACGAAAAGGAAGATAAGGCATGAGCTTGAGGAGTACGGGTTTGAGGTGATTGACGACAAGCGCATGCGTGTCATCGAGCAGATACGTGTCGGAGTGATAGAGTATGTGCGCCATCCCGAATATCAGGAAAAGGCAAAGCTGTCGGCTTACTTGCAGGATGTGTGCCACAAGGAATACAGTGCGCTGAGCAAGCTGTTCACCGAGATGAGGGGTATAAGCATCGAGAAGTATTATCTCGCACAGCGGATAGAGCTGGTGAAGGAACTGCTGGCGTATGATGAGATGATGGTAAGCGAGATAGCCGACAAGCTCCGCTATTCGAGCGTGGCGCACCTCAGCGCGCAGTTCAAGGCTCAGACCGGACTGTCACCCACGCAGTTTAAGGAGATGAAGGAACACCGGCTCAGACCGCTCGACGAAATATAAACCATATCCATAATATTGTAACGGCATAAGGGGGGATGGTGTGTAACTTTGCATAAGATAAGCTTCGGCTCGGCAGTGTCAAAGTTGTGAAAACACAGTTTTCCCACTTTGCCGTTGCACTCGCCTCGCATTATCTTTGTATAAGATAAGCTGCACTCGGGAATTTGAGAGCAAGCTCTCATTCCGCTCGTTTGCATTATCTTTGCATAAAGTAAGCTTCGGCTCGGCAGTGTCAAAGTTGTGAAAACACGGTTTTCCCACTTTGCCGTTGCTCTCGCCTTGCATTACCTTTGCATAAAGTAAGCTTCGGCTCGGCAGTGTCAAAGTTGTGAAAACACGGTTTTCCCACTTTGCCGTTGCTCTCGCCTTGCATTACCTTTGCATAAAGTAAGCTTCGGCTCGGCAGTTTAAGTACAAGCAGAAATCGCAGTCGGCAAAAGTAGAGACGCAAAATCTTGCGTCTCACAAGGAGGTAAGCGCAATGTGTATGAGTAATAATGTGCCGATGGTGGTATGCAGTCATTGCTTGTGAGACGCAAGATATTGCGTCTCTACAGGCTGGCGCATTGTGATTTAAGGATGAGGAATATGGATAGGAATTTGTGCTGGAGGAAAAGTAGAGACGCAAAATCTTGCGTCTCACAAGGAGGTAAGCGCAATGTGTATGAGTAATAATGTGCCGTCGATAGTATGCATTCATTGCTCGTGAGACGCAAGATATTGCGTCTCTACTGTGAGGAATGGAGTGTGTATGGGTTGCGATGGGTTGCTCGTGAGACGCAAAATCTTGCGTCTCTACAGGCTGGAGCCGTTATATGTGAATGTATTATGGGAGATAATGATATGAGAAAAGACATATTCCCTGTATCGGGGATGAGCTGCGCTTCGTGCGCGGCACGTGTAAACAAGGTTCTTAACAAGCAGGACGGGGTGTACGAGGCTAATGTCAACTATGCGTCAGCCACTGCACGGGTGGTCTACGACCCCTCGAGGTGTACGCCGTCCGCACTGCGTGCTGCCGTCCGCGACGCCGGGTATGACCTGATGACAGACGCGGAGGCGGGCACGGAACGTGTGGAGGTGGAGCGCGGAAAGGAATATGCGCTGCTTCGACGGCAGACAGTCGCCGCCATAGTGCTGGCTGTTCCCGTCGTCGTCATGAGCGCGTTTTTCATGGATTACGCATATGTGGGATATGCGGTGTGGCTGTTGTCTACAATGGTGGTGTTCGGTTTCGGACGCCGTTTCTACATCAATGCGTGGCGGCAGCTCAGACATCTGTCCGCCAATATGGACACGCTGGTGGCAGGCAGCACGGGTGTGGCATATCTCTTCAGCGTGTTCAATCTGCTTGCCCCCGACTTCTGGCTTTCAAGAGGCATACAGCCGCACGTCTATTTCGAGTCGGCGAGCGTCATCATAGCGTTCATCCTGCTGGGCAGGCTGCTGGAGTCGCGTGCCAGAGAGAAGACCTCCACAGCGATAAGGAAGCTCATGGGACTCCAGCCCAAGACGGTGACGAGGGTGACGGATGAGGGAGAGAGCGTCATACCGGTGGAGAGTGTAAGGGAAGGCGACGTGATAGTCGTAAGACCGGGTGAGCGCATCGCCGCTGACGGAACGGTGTGCCAGGGAGAGTCTTACGTCGACGAGAGCATGCTCACGGGTGAGCCTCTGCCTGCTTTCAAGAAGCAAGGAGACGGCGTGTTCGCCGGAACGATAAACCAGAGGGGGGTGTTGCGCTTCACAGCCGTGAAGACCGGACAGGACACAATGCTGTCTGGCATCATCCGCATGGTGCAGGACGCCCAGGGCAGCAAGCCGCCCGTGCAGCAGACGGTGGACAGGATAGCGGGCGTGTTTGTGCCTGTGATATTGCTGCTGTCGGTCGTCGTGTTCGCCATATGGTGGGCGTTCGCCCCTACGGCAGGGTTCGAGCATGGCATACTGTCGATGGTGACGGTGCTCATCATAGCCTGTCCGTGCGCGCTGGGACTTGCCACTCCCACCGCACTTATAGTGGGAATAGGCAAGGGAGCGGTGAACGGCATACTGATAAAAGACGCCTCCGCGCTGGAGACGGCACGCAGGACGGACGCCATTGTCCTCGACAAGACGGGTACGGTGACCGAGGGCAGACCCGTGGTGACGGACATGCATTGGGCGGACGGAGCCGGGACAGGCAGGGCGATATTCCTCAGTCTGGAGAAAAACTCGGAGCATCCTCTTGCCGAGGCGGTCGTCGCCGCGCTGAAGGACTCGCATACCGTGCCTGTGACAGATTTCGCCAATATCCCCGGAAGAGGGGTGAAGGGCACCGTAGACGGAGTGACATATTACGCCGGAAACGAGGAGCTGCTCCGCGAGAACGGCATACAGGCAGACCGTGACATGGCTGGGAAAGCCGCTGAATGGACGGAGGATGCCAAGACCGTGGTGTGGTTTGGCGGAGCGGGACGTGTGTTGGCTGTCGCAGGCATAGCCGACAGGATAAAGGAGACATCGGCACAGGCTGTGGCAATGCTGCACAGTATGAACATCGGGGTGTATATGCTCACAGGCGACAATGAGGCGTCTGCCGGATACGTGGCGCGCAAGACAGGCATCAGGCATTACAAAGCAAAGGTGATGCCGGATGACAAGGCGGCGTTCGTGAGACAGTTGCAGGCTGACGGACATGTGGTGGCGATGGCTGGCGACGGCATAAACGACAGTGCGGCTCTGGCGCAGGCAGACCTTAGCATAGCGATGGGGAAGGGCAGCGACATAGCCATGGAGACGTCGATGATGACCATCCTGTCGTCAGACCTTTCCAAGACGGCGGAGGCGATACGCCTGTCGCAGCTCACAATGCGCACGATACGGCAGAACCTTTTCTGGGCGTTTGTCTACAACATCATAGCTGTGCCGATAGCCGCCGGTGTGCTCTATCCGCTTAACGGTTTTCTGCTGAACCCTATGATAGGCGGCGCGGCAATGGCGCTCAGCAGTGTGAGTGTGGTGACAAACAGTCTGCGGCTGAAGCGTAAGAGCATTCTTCCTGTGGCGCGGCGTGGTGACGGTGCGGCAGGAGAGGTCGCCGGAGGCGGTGAGGATGCCGTGACGAGGCGTGAGTACAGGATAGAGGGCATGATGTGCGACCACTGCCGCGCACATGTCGAGGATGCCCTGAACAGCATAGATGGTGTGAGCGCGACGGTGACGCTGGACCCTCCGTTAGCTCGGATAGAGTCGTCGCGTGAGCTGAGTGTGGAATATCTGCAACAGATAGTCTCGGACAAGGCTGGAGACTATACTGTAGTTGAAAAGGAATGACGCATGCGGAGGCATGTGGCTGCGGAGGGAGTGTGTGCCGGTGCGGCGGGTGACACTCAATGTCTCCGGTAAAAATGACAGGCAATATGACTGACACCGGTGTGAGATGTGTATGAGGCATGATGGCGGTAAGGGTAGGAAGAGGACTGAGTAAGCGCATGACGGGCAGTAAAAAATTTTGACATTATCTTTTGTGAAAATAGAGACGGCGAGTCCGTTGACAGCTTGCTGTCAGATAGCCGGGCGCGGTCTGTTTTATGGAAAAACAGATATTTCACAGGCGGGGATATATTCAAATGCAGCCAATTCGTGTTTGGTATGTATCGGAATAGCCTGCATGTTATACCCAAGTGTATACGCCTGTGCCCTTGTTTCTATCGTTTTAAGATGTCAGAAAGGCATGCCGGGACTCTTCCCCGTTTTGTTCTGTGATGCGGAAGAGCCTCTTCCGAGTGCCGGAACAGGCTCTTCCGCAAGCTCATACGGGCTTTCCTACGTGGCGGGAAAGCCTTTTTCGTGAAGCCGGATTTCCTCTTTCGGACGCCTTTTCGCGCATTTCGCTGATATCCAGGATGTTATGCATATGCGCTGAAATCCGCGTATACAGAAGCGAAATATATGTTGTCAGGATATACGCGATTCTCAGTGAGTTTACGGTGTGTGGTATGTCGCTTTTCCTCCACTATAATACATGTTGTAAAAAAACGGTGACAACAAGGCTGGCGTGTTGCGATGTAAGGGTTAGGAATGTTGATTTGAATTTGTGTTGGAGGAAAAGTAGAGACGCAAAATCTTGCGTCTCCCGATTGATTTGCATGCTTCATATTGGTGTGTTATGATGAATGGGCTTTGCGATGGTTTGCTCGTGAGACGCAAAATCTTGCGTCTCCCGATTGATTTGCATGCTTTATATAGGTATTTTATGGTGAATTGGGTTTGCGATGGGTTGCTCGTGAGACGCAAAATATTGCGTCTCTACAAGTAATCCATACCAATATGCATACACCAATAAATGCTGTCAGCAGGCGCATTCCCTCCTTGTAGAGACGCAAAATCTTGCGTCTCCCGATTTATTTGCATGCTTTATATAGGTATTTTATGATGGATTGGGTTTGCGATGGGTTGCTCGTGAGACGCAAAATTTTGCGTCTCTACAAGGGATTCATACCAATATGCATATAGCAAAAGCCGCTGTCGGCAAGCGCATTCTTTGCTCGGGAGACGCAAGATTTTGCGTCTCTACTTTAGTCGACAGCGATTTTAAGGATGAGGCAGGTATGCCTTATATCAGTGCGAAACGCACGGATGAAGGCTGACTGCCGTTTGTTGTTTAACCTGATAAGTAAGACGGTGCTTATGGTTCTTCCGGCCAAATAATCTCCGTACCTGTGTTATCGCCTGGCCCTAATGGGTCTTCAGAACCCGGCTGTTTGCCTATTCCGGCATTAATACCCCCTTCCGAGCCTGCTAAAATGGTTGTTCCAGATAACATCACTGTTTTTGATTCCGGTTTTTTGTAGTCTTTTTTAGTCATGATGTGTGTTTTTTTATATATATGAATAAATGGTGTGTCAGTTGTGATATTGTCGTACTGACTGTCTAAACACATTGCAAATGTACACAGAAAATGCGAAACAGCTTGCTTTTTGCGTAACTATTTGATATTCATCGGAGTTATGTTATAAAGAAAAGGAAATATATACAACATGGGGGACGATGTCGGCTGCCAATCACTGCCGTTTTAGTTGTATGTCGGGAGCACTGTTATGATGGGGTGAGGAGTATTGGTTGAAATTGGTGCTGGAGGAAAGTAGAGACGCAAAATCTTGCGTCTCCCGATTTTATTTGCGTGTTTGATATTGGTGTTTTTAGGGTGGATTGGGTTTGCAATGGGTTGCTTGTGAGACGCAAGATTTTGCGTCTCTACAAGGCTGGCGCATTGTGATTTAAGGATGAGGAATGTTGATTGAAATTGTTGGTGGAAAATAGTAGAGACGCAAAATCTTGCGTCTCACGGTTTATTGGTGTGTTTGATATTATCGCTTTTTATGTTCATATCCAAATATAGAAATCGATTCGGGTTTAAGTAAACCCTTTATCCATGTTGCTGCCGCCTCTGTACGACCATGTTGAAATGCCGCAACGGTAATTCGGGTAAATATACTGGAAAAAGGGAAAAGAATTGCGTAATGACTTTACTATATTCCATTTTATGATTATCTTTGTATAAGATAAGCTGCACTCGGGAATTTGAGAGCAAGCTCTCATTCCTCTCGTTTGCATTATCTTTGTATAAGATAAGCTTCGGCTCGGCAGTGTCAAGTGCGGTAAAACTGCGTTTTCCCTCCTTGCCGTTGCACTCGCCTTGCATTATCTTTGTATAAGATAAGCTGCACTCGGGAATTTGAGAGCAAGCTCTCATTCCTCTCGTTTGCATTATCTTTGTACATAAAACTTTACACCTAAGCAAACAGTATGCTATTCAAACGTTTCTGAAGAATGGAATTACAGGTATGATGAGCCGTCCGTGTGTCTGAATGTCAACGATGAGACGAGGGCACATACCGCGTTTTTCCAGCCGTGATGAGAGAGAGAATATGATAAATGTCTGAAGAAGAGTAACTGAAGGAATGTCTGTCTGGAGCAAAATAAAGGAAATGATGGGTGCCGACAGTGCGGATGATATTGTCGGCAGAAACGGTAAGGCGCATACCGGTGAGGATGTGCGTTATGTGTTCGTGGATGTGGAGACGGGGCTTAATGACCGTAAGATACACGATATAGGAGCCTTGCGCCATGACGGGGCGACGTTTCACAAGGCGTCGAAGAAGGAACTGTATGAATTCATCGACGGCACAGACTATATATGCGGGCACAACATAATAAACCATGACGCCAGATACCTGTTCGGTGATGACGAGCCGCGTCAGGCTCTTGTGGACACGCTTTACATGTCGCCTTTGATGTTTCCCGAACGTCCTTATCACCGGCTTGTGAAGAACGACAAGCTGCTGAGCGACCAGATGAACAATCCGGTGAACGACTGTAAGAAGGCGCGCGACCTGATGTTTGACGAGATGGCACGGTGGAACGCGCTGCCTGAAGAGAAACGCCTGATGTACGCCACGTTGCTGATGGGAAGACGGGAGTTTGAGGGTTTTCTCAGAATTGCCGGTGCGCATGCGCGCCATGCAGATGTGTCGGGACTGATAAGAAGACTTTATAAGGGGAAGATATGCGCACATGCCGATCTGGAAACGCTCGTAAGGCAATATCCGTGCGAACTGGCGTATGCGCTGGCTCTGACAGACACGACAGACCACCGCTCGGTGACACCGGGATGGGTGACATGCAACTGGCCGGAGGTGGAGCATGTGGTGAGGCTCTTGCGTCACACGCGCTGTGAGGAAGGGTGCGGATATTGCCGCACGCAGCTGGACGCATCATATAACCTGAAGAGATTTTTCGGCTATGACCGTTTCCGTACCTACGGAGGCGAACCTTTGCAGGAGAAAGCCGTGAGGGCTGCTGTGGATGGAAAGTCGCTGCTCGCCATCTTCCCCACAGGCGGCGGCAAGTCGCTCACATTCCAGTTGCCCGCACTTATGGAGGGACACTCTGTGCACGGACTGACGGTGGTGATATCACCTTTGCAGTCGCTTATGAAAGACCAGGTGGACAATCTTGACGAGCGTGGCATAACCGACGCGGTCACCATAAACGGCATGCTGGACCCGATAACACGGGCTTCGTCCATACAGCGCGTGCAGGACGGAGACGCCTCGTTGCTGTATATATCACCGGAAATGCTGCGTTCGAAGACGGTGGAGCGTATCCTCATGTCGCGCCATGTGGTGAGGTTTGTCATAGACGAGGCACACTGCTTCTCGTCATGGGGACAGGATTTCAGAGTAGACTATCTGTATATAGGCAAGTTCATACGTGAGTATCAGAAGAAGAAAAGGCTGAAGGAGCCTGTTCCGGTGTCGTGTTTCACGGCTACGGCGAAGCAGAAGGTGGTGCAGGACATATGCGACTACTTCAGGAATACGCTCGGTCTGAATATGGAACTGTTCGCCTCCACGGCATCGCGTACGAACCTGCGCTATTCCGTAATACACACGGAGACCGACGAAGAGAAATACTCCATGCTCAGGGAACTGGTGGCGGAGGGCGGCTGTCCGACGATAGTGTATGTGTCGCGGACAAGACGCACATGGGACATTGCAGCCAGACTGACGCGCGACGGATACAGGGCGTTGCCGTTCAACGGTAAGATGGACGCGGAGACGAAGACCGCCAATCAGGACGCTTTCATGAAAGACGAGGTGAGCGTGATTGTGGCTACATCGGCGTTCGGTATGGGTGTTGACAAGAAGGATGTGGGACTCGTGGTGCATTACGACATATCCGACTCGTTGGAGAACTATGTGCAGGAAGCCGGACGCGCCGGCAGAGACCCGCAGCTCAGCGCGCGCTGCTACGTGCTTTATGGCGACAACGACCTTGACAAGCATTTCGTCCTGCTGAATCAGACAAAGTTGAGCATAAGCGAGATACAGCAGGTGTGGAAGGCAGTGAAAGATATGACGAGGCAGCACATGCGCGTGAGCTGCTCGGCACTGGAGATAGCGCGTCAGGCGGGATGGGACGACTCTGTGTCGGACATAGAGACCCGTGTGCGTACGGCTCTGTCGACGCTTGAGCAGAGCGGATATATAGAAAGAGGCAACAATGTGCCGCATGTATATGCCACGGGCATCACGGTGAAGAACATGGACGAGGCGAGACGGCGCATATCCGAGTCGCCGTTGTTCGGCAGTGACGAGACGGAGGCTGCGGTGAGAGTGATAAAGTCGCTCATATCGAGCAAATACATCTCGAAGGCACAGGAGTCGGAGGCGGAGTCGCGCGTGGATTATCTGGCAGACATACTGGGGATGAGCAAGAAAGAGGTGGTGTCTGTGGTGGAACGCATGCGTCAGGACGGCATACTGTCTGACAGCAAGGACATCTCGGCGTATCTGCAGGAGGCTGGAAGCACGGAACGCCGTGCGCAGACGCTTCTCGAGCGTTTCGGAAAGCTTGAGCGATACATTCTGAAACTGATACCCGACGAGTCGCTGCGCATATCGTGCAGACAGCTCAACGACAGAGCCATAAACGAAGGTATCGCTACGTCGAAGGAAAAAGACATACGCACACTGATTTATTTTCTCACGATAAAGGGATACATGCGCAAACATGAGAATGCCGCGCACAATATGCTTCTGAGCCGGAGGCTGGACATGGACACAACCGTAAGACGTGCGGAGAAGAGGCAGAGGATATGCCGTATGGCGGTGGAGTGGCTGTACGGCATAGCCGCAGCCAACGAGAAGGAGTCGGCGGAGGGACAGCCCATACGGTTCTCGGTGGTGGAGCTTCTCAATCATATAAAGTCGTGCGGACATGACTTCTTTGAGAGGACGGACGACATACAGCTTGAAGATGTGGAGGAGGCACTGCTCTTTCTCACGAAGATAGGGGCGCTGAAGCTGGAAGGAGGATTCCTCGTCATATACAATGCCATGCAGATAAGGAGGATAAAGGACGCCAAGTTCAGATATAAAAAGGAAGACTACCGGATGCTCGACGAGTTCTACAGGCAGAAGATACAGCAGATACACATTGTGGGCGAGTATGCCAATCTGATGGTGAGGGATTATGACGCTGCCCTGCAATATGTGCAAGACTATTTCAACATGGACTACAGGAAGTTCATATCCAAATATTTCAAAGGCGAGCGACAGGAAGAAATACAACGCAACCTGACACCTGGGAAATACAGGCAACTGTTCGGACAGCTGTCTGACTGCCAGAGGAAGATCATCTCAGACAAGAGTTCGAGATGCATAGTGGTAGCGGCGGGACCCGGAAGCGGAAAGACGCGCGTGCTGGTGCACAAACTCGCATCGCTTCTGTTGCTTGAGGACGTGAAGCACGAGCAGTTGCTCATGCTCACTTTCTCGCGTGCGGCAGCCACAGAATTCAAGCAACGGCTCATGGAACTTATAGGAAATGCGGCACACTTTGTGGAGATAAAGACATTCCACTCTTATTGTTTTGACCTGTTGGGGAGAATAGGAAACAGGGACAACGTGGTGAACGTGGTGCGTCAGGCGGCGGAAATGATAAGAAACGGGGATGTGGAACCGAACAAGACAGGCAAGACCGTGCTTGTAATAGACGAGGCTCAAGACATGGGGAATGACGAATATGAGCTTGTGGAGGCAATGATGGGCAATAATGAGGATATGCGTGTCATCGCAGTCGGTGATGACGACCAGAACATATTCGAATTCAGAGGCTCCAGCTCCATGTATATGAACACACTGAGGAACATGCCGGACGCCAGTTTCGTGGAGATGACGGAGAACTTCCGTTGTGCCCGTAGTGTGGTGGGATTCGCCAATGGTTTTGTGAGGAAAATCACATCCAGGATGAAATCCACTCCGATAGTGCCGGTGAGAAAGGATGACGGCGTGGTGGAAGTGACGTTTCACATGTCTGGATATCTGTACCAGCCCGTCATGGAGTCGTTGCTGAGAAACGGCAATGGCGGTACGGCGTGTGTACTCACGCAGACAAACGAAGAGGCTGCGATAATGATGGCTCTGCTTCGCAGGCACGGAGTGAAATGCAAGCTCATCCAGTCGATGGACGGTCTGAAGTTCCGCAACATGGCGGAGATGAGATATTTCATGCGTTGCATAGACACCAGACAGGACACCGGTGTGCCTTTGGTGTCTGACGGGCATTGGGAAAAAGCGAAGCAGGCTACGTTCGCACGGTATGACGGAAGTACGAGTCTTACGTATGTCAGACGTTGCATACAGTTGTTTGAAGAGACCAATAAGGCAAAATACATAACAGATTTCAAGGAGTTCGTGTATGAATCGTCAGTCGAGGATTTTTGTGACGCGGCGGAGTCAGAGGTCGTCATTTCCACAATACACAAGGCGAAGGGACGTGAGTTTGACGATGTTTACATGCTTATATCGGGACAGTCTTACATGACGAACGAACTCCTGAGACGTTATTATGTAGGCATCACGCGCGCCAGAAACAGGCTCTTTGTGCACACCAACGATATCTTGTTTGCAGGTCTGCCGGCAGCCGTACATAAGACAGACACGCAGCGTTATGCTTTGCCGGAAAACATAGTGCTGCAACTGTCATACAAAGATGTGAACCTCGGATATTTTGTAAAGCTCAAACATGAAGTCCTTTCGATGCGAGGCGGAGACCGGCTCAGTTATGACAATTCGGTGCTTTACAACGCAAAAACAGGAGCAGCGGTGGCAAAGCTGTCGAAAGACATGCGCTCAAAAGTGGCGGAGTGGAATGGAAAAGGCTATATTGTCAGATACGGCAGGGTGAGGTTCGTGGTGGCATGGAAAGCCAAGGACGCCCCCAAGGACGCCCCGGAGACGGCTGTCCTGCTGCCTGACATTGTGCTGGAAAGATATGTGCGGGCACATGATGGTGTCTGACCGGCACGGCATATGCCTGCGTTATACCTTATTATATATAACGGCAGACTATCTCTCCGCTTCTATCGTATATGTGAAACTGTCTGCGCGGTAATAGCCGATGTTGTACTCGATGGGTATCTGATTTATGTCATAGACATGCCGTTGCCTGATTAGAATGGGGTCGGACGCCTTGATGTCCAATTTTTCCGCGATGCGCTCTCCCGCCAGACTTGCCGATATTTTTTCTTTGCTGGTCTTTACTATGATGTTGTAGTCTTTTTCCAGCATCTCATATAATGGCCGTGTGAAGTCCTCTTCTCCTGTGAGCGGAATCTTCGGATTGAAATAGGATATGAAATAAACGAACGGATATTCCTTTTTTCCGCGGACACGTTCCAGGACTATGCACTTGATCTGCTGCTTCGGGTCTATGCCGAAGAAGTTACGGATTTCCTCGTTCGGCTTCTTCCAACAGATGTGCAGCTCGAAATTGCGTATCTCAATTCCGAGCATTTTCATCTCCTGTGAGAAACTGAGCCAGTTTTTCACACCTCCGATGATGCTCTTGTGGGCAATCTTTGTACCAACACCTTTCTTACGTACCAACAAACCCTCGAATACTAATTTGTTGATTGCCTGACGCAGGGTGTTCCTCGAAATATTCAGCTTTTGTGACAGTTCTATTTCGTTAGGGAGGTATTTGCCGTCCTTATATTCCTCGGAATCAATAAGATTGCGCAATATTTCCTCAGCCTGTATGTGTAAAGGGGTGTTGCTGTTGTGGTCTATGTTCATGCCGTAACGTATTTTTCTAATTGCAAATATAATATAAATAAATTTTTTATTGAAATATTTTTGGAGATTAATATTTAATTTATATATTTGCACAAACAATAATATGTATGAACAAATAAAGCAGTTTATGAGAAAACCTAATTATGACAAATTTCCCTCAACGGTCATTGCCGGCACTATATTTCAAGGATGGGATGAAATACGCGGCGTCCTTTCCGACTGCTTGAAAAGTAACAATGAGCTTGCTGTCGACTGTTATACGGGAGTGTATGAAGAGGAACTGGTGAGAGAACTTTCGAAGTTGTCCGCACGGTTGGTTCTCGTACGCGACCTGTATAAGGAGGAAAGTGAGTTGAGGTGTATGACAGAGCGTTTTATGACAGAGGATGTGTTGTTCGGATATGTGACAAATCTTTGTATATCAGACTATTTTGATGTGGAAAAGCTGGAGGATGCGCGCCGTTGCGCATGTGGAGTGTCTACACCTCTTATTATTATAGGTACAGGTGCGGGGATGGTCGCTCCTGGCGCAACGCTGGTGTATGTGGACATGGCGCGTTGGGAGATTCAGCAGCGTTGCCGTCGACATGAGGTGAAGGCTTTGGGTATAGACAATCGTGAGGATGCGGTATCTCTGCAATATAAAAGAGGATATTTTAATGACTGGAGAATTTGTGACCGTTATAAATCAACATTGTTCGAACATGTGGACTACTGGCTGGACAGTCATATTCCCGGCTCTCCCAAGATGATAGACCGCCAAACCTTCTATAAAGGTGTAGACAAAACAGCCTCAAAGCCTTTCCGTGTGGTTCCGTATTTTGACCAGGCTCCGTGGGGCGGACAATGGATGAAGGCGGTCTGCGACCTGGATCCGGACGTGCCGAATTACGGATGGTGTTTTGATTGTGTGCCTGAAGAAAACAGTCTTTATCTTGAAGTGAACGGAGTTCGTTTTGAATTGCCGTCGATAAATCTGGTGCTGTTGAAAAGTAAGGAGCTTCTGGGCGAGCCTGTTGAGGCACGGTTCGGAAAGGAGTTTCCTATCCGTTTCGACTTTCTGGACACAATGGGCGGAGGGAATCTGAGTTTGCAGGTACACCCCACAACCCAGTTTATACATGAGAATTTCGGGATGTTCTACACACAGGACGAAAGTTATTATCTGTTGGATGCGGAGGAAGACGCTGTTGTCTATCTGGGAGTGAGGAACGGAACGGACAGTAAGGAGATGATAGAGGAGTTGCGTAGTGCACAGCGAGGTGAGACCGTGTTTGACGCGGAGAAATACGTAAATAAGATTCCGGCAAAAAAACACGATCATTTCCTGATTCCCGGCGGTACGGTTCATTGCTCCGGCGCTAACAGCATGGTTCTGGAAATAAGTTCTACACCAAACCTGTTCACATTTAAATTGTGGGACTGGCAGCGTATGGGACTTGACGGAAAACCGCGCCCTATAAATGTGGAACGTGGAAAATGCGTTATAGACTGGAGACGTGATACGGACTATGTCTACAGAAATTTGCGTAACTGCGTGACTGTGATAGAAGAAGGAGAGGGGTGGACAGAGGAGCGCACCGGATTGCACGAAAATGAATTCATAGAGACACGTCGTCACCGCTTCAGAGTTCCCGTGTTACATCACACGAACGGCAGTGTAAACGTCTTTAATTTGGTGGAAGGCGAGGAAGCCATTATAGAAAGTCCCGACCGCTCGTTTGAACCGTTTGTGGTGCATTATGCCGAGACTTTTATCATTCCGGCTTGTGTGGGTGAATATACTATCCGTCCTTACGGACAGTCGGAGGGAAAAGAATGTGTGACGATAAAGGCGTATGTCCGCTTTTAAGATAATGTAACCTTTTGAAAAAATAAAAAATATGTATGAGAACGAAAAACGCACAGTATTGACCCTGGATGCGGGAGGCACTAATTTTGTGTTTTCCGCCATACGTGGAAATGAGCAAATAGTAAGACCTGTTTGCATGCCGTCGGTGTCGGATGACCTGAAGAGATGTCTGGACACATTGATAGCTGGCTTTGACGGCGTAGTAAGCCAGTTGGATGTGTCGCCAGTCGCCATCAGCTTCGCTTTTCCGGGTCCGGCTGATTATAAGAACGGAGTGATAGGTGGGAATATCCCAAATTTCCCGTCTTTCCGTAACGGAGTGGCTCTCGGTCCATTCTTGCAACAACACTATCATGTTCCGGTATTTATGGAAAATGACGGAAACTTGTTCGCTTATGGAGAGGCGTTGTCAGGAATGCTGCCTAAAGTGAACGCCATGCTGGAAGAGGCTGGCAGCAGACGCCGTTACAAGAATCTGCTGGGCGTCACGTTGGGAACCGGATTCGGAGCAGGCGTGGTGATTGACGGCAGGTTGCTGACAGGTGATAACGGATGTGGGGGAGATGTGTGGCTGATGCACAACAAGAAATATCCGTTGATGATAAGTGAGGAAAGCGTAAGCGTGCGTGCTGTAAAAAGGGTATATCGTGAACGTTCGGGGCAAAGTGACAGCAGTCTGACCCCAAAGGACATTTACGATATAGCCGAAGGAACAAGAGACGGAAACCGGGATGCCGCCGTAGCAAGCTTCAGCGAATTGGGAGAGATTGCCGGTCACGCTGTAGCCTCGGCTTTGAACATAGTTGACGGTCTGGTGGTGATAGGCGGCGGACTTGCCGGTGCGTCACGCTACATACTGCCCGCCATGATAAAGGAATTGCGTACGTCATTATCCATGTTTTCAGGAGAACGCTTCCCGTGTGTCCAGATGGATGTCTACAATTGGGAAGATGAATCAGACAGAAAACATTTCTTGTCATTGCAAGATGATGAGACGGTTATTCCCGACACTACAGTCAAAGTATCGTATAACAAATCAAAACGTATAGCAGTAATGTGCAGTCATGATGGGGCAAGCGTCTCAATAATGCGTGGGGCGTATGCGTATGCGTTATCTCAGATGTAGACAAGTTTAAGCGATGCTAATTTTAATTTTATAAACCTAAATTATGAAACATGTAACTAAATTCTACGTAACTTGTTGCCTATTGTTTTTGGCATGTATGCCCATAATGGCGCAACAGCAGTTGCGGTTAATCTCAGGAATTGTAACAGATGAATCCGGTGAGCCTTTGACAGGTGCCCGTATTTTTGACATAACATCCAAAAACGGAGCAGTAGCAGATGCAGATGGTAAGTTCGCATTAAAAATAACTTCTGAACCCGTTGGCGGAATTAATTTAGTGCGTACTTAATTCTGCCAATAGGTTATTATAGCTTCTGCCGATTGGGCATGGACTCATGCCAGAGATAAATCCGGGCTGATTTATGTTGACTGGACTGGTAGGGCACAAGAATATGACAAACCAAAATGGCTGTTGAATGAGGCTTGTATGGTAGAACCGTATGCACGTATTGCGTTAATTAATGATGTAAAAAAATAGAGAACTATGAATAAGATAAAAATCAATTATATTAAATTTTTCACAGTGGCATTGTCGGTATGCTTGTCACAACCTCTGATGGCAGGAAATTCAGACCTTACACAATATGTTCGTCCAAATATAGGGACTGTACATAGCCGTTGGTTCTTTTATACTCCTGCTGCACTTCCTTTTGGTATGGCAAAATTGGGAGCGTCGACAAACGGAACTTATGGAAATGAGCAGGGATGGGAGGCTGTGGGATATGATGATGCTCACACTTCAATTGACGGATTTCCTTGTTTGCATGAATTTCAGATTGGTGGAATTCTGTTGATGCCTGTTACGGGCTCGATAAAAAATATTCCCGGTAAGTTAGACTCTCCGGATAAAGGATGGCGTTCCCGTTTTGATAAAAAGGACGAGCACGCTACAGCAGGATATTATTCTGTTGTATTGAAAGACTATCGTATTAAAGTGGAGCTGACGGCTACGGAAAGGGTTGGATTTCAACGATACACTTTTCCGGAGTCTGATAGCGCACACGTCATTTTTGATATCGGAAACCGTTTGGGTGAAAGTGGAAACGTGCGTGATGCATATATCAGGCAGGTAGATGAACATACACTGGAAGGATATGTCGTAACAGAACCTGAATATGTCAAGAAGTATCAGACTGGAGCAACCGTCTCCATGTTCTTTTATGCGAAAGTAAATAGGTCACCTTTATCTGTGTCTGTGTTATATCGTGGTGGAAGAACTTCTGACGGAACAGAAATAAAGGGACCTGGAGCAATGATGGTTCTGGACTATAAAACGCATGATAGGGAGAAAGTTGATTTTAAGATTGGTTTGTCATATACTTCTATTGAGAATGCAAGACATAATTTGGAAAAAGAAGCTTCCGGTGTGACTTTTGAAAAAGCGAGGACGTTGGCAAAGAAAAAATGGAATGAAGCATTAAGCCGTATTGAGGTGTCCGGTGGAACTCAGGAAAGTAAAATTAAATTCTATACAGGTCTATATCATGTATTGCTTGGAAGAGGACTTGCAAGTGATGTGAATGGTTCTTATCCGACAAACAGTGGTGAGGTCGGACAGATTGAATTGAATTCAGATGGCACACCTAAGTATAATCATTATAATACAGATGCCATTTGGGGAGGATATTGGAATCTTACAAATTTATGGGCTATGGCTTATCCGGAATATTATAACGATTGGATACAGAGCCAAATGTTAGTATATAGAGATGCCGGATGGTTGGGTGATGGAATAGCTGCAAGCAGATATGTGTCTGGTGTAGGAACCAATATGTTGAGTATTGCCTTTTCTGGGGCTTATTGCAGTGGCATTCGCGACTTTGATGTCGCGTCGGCATATAAGGCGGCTCTGAAAAATGAGTTGGAATGGCAAGGACGTTTAGAAGGTGCCGGTAAAATGGATGTCCGGCAATTTGTTGAAAAAGGTTATGTTCCTTATAATGATGAAATATATTTCGGTACATCGGACAAAGGCTCTGCTTTTAGCGCTTCACATACTTTGGAGTATAGTTTTAGTTCTTATGCCGTCGCACAATGGGCAAAAGCATTGGGTAAGACTGACGATTATAAAAAACTGATGGATTTGTCAACCGGTTGGACAAAACTCTTCGATGATACAATGAAAGTTATACGTCCGCGTATGGCGGACGGAAGATTCATCGAAAATTTTAATCCGTTGGAACCATGGAGAGGATTTCAGGAGGGAAATGCAATCCAATATACATTTTTTGTGCCTCAAGATCCTGTAGGACTGATTGGGAAAGTTGGTGAAGATTTGTTTAATCAACGCCTGGATTCTATTTTTGTGGAAGCTCGTAAATCTGTTTTTGGTGGAGGAAAAGTAGCTTATGCTTTTTCTGGGTTGCAGAGTCCTTATAATCATGGAAACCAGCCTAATCTACATATTTCATGGCTGTTTAACTATTCGGGAAAACCTTATCTGACTCAAAAGTGGACCCGCTTGATTTGTGATGAGTTCTATGGCGTGACTGGAGAGCATGGATATGGTTACGGACAAGATGAGGATCAAGGACAGCTTGGAGCATGGTTTGTATTGTCGTCAATGGGACTGTTTGATGTGCAAGGAGGGGCATGCGATAACCCTACGTTCCAGATTGGCAGCCCGATGTTTGACAGAATAGAGATAAAACTTAATTCAAAATATGCCAAAGGTAAGACTTTTGTTATTGAGACGGAGAATAATGGCAAGGATTCTTATTATGTCCAATCAGCGGAATTGAATGGAAAACCATTGGATAATTGTTGGCTTTATAGGCGAGATTTCTTTAAAGGTGGGGTGCTTAAATTAAAAATGGGTCAGACTCCCAATTATACATGGGGAATAAGTAATGTTCCGTATTACGGCAAATAATGTTTATGTAGATAATATTATGAATAGCCGTTTCATCAATGGGTGATATGTTTATTTCTGAATCAGGCATTATGAAATCATGTCCATTAATAAAAATACTTCCCGTTATGGCAACGTTTTTTGTCATGGGATTTTGTGATATTGTGGGAATATCGTCAGACTATATGCAGTCGGGTTTCGGGTGGTCGCCCACCATGACAGGTTTTGTACCTTCAATGGTGTTTGTATGGTTTTTCTTTTTAGGCATTCCGGTCGGCAATAAAATGAACCGGTTGGGTCGAAAGAATACGGTGCTTCTCAGCATGGCTGTTACGGTAATAGGAATGTTTCTGCCTCTCTGTATTTATAGTAGCGTGACGTGTGTCATTGCCTACATCTTGTTGGGAGTGGGGAATGCCATTCTGCAGATTTCATTGAATCCGTTGCTGAGCAATGTCATTCATAACCGGCGTTTGCTGACAAGCAGTATGACAGCCGGGCAGGTAATAAAGGCGGTGTCCTCGCTTTTAGGACCGGAAATAGTGCTGTTTGTCATTTTGCATTTCGGTGAAGACCATTGGTATTATTGTTTCCCCGTTTTGGGAACAATCACATTGCTTCTGGGGCTGTGGCTTGCGGCTACGCCCATCAGACGGGAGCCGGACACGACAGAGCCGGTTTCGATGAGCGGTTCTTTTGCCTTATTGAAGAACAGAGCCATTATGGTTTTGTTCATGGGTATATTTTTTGTCGTAGGCGTTGATGTGGCGACCAATTACATCGGTTCAAAACTCATGGCTATGCGTTATGATTGGAGTGCGGTGCAGGTGAAGTATGCCCCTCAGGTCTATTTCTTCAGCAGGACAGTAGGCGCTTTGCTGGGAACATTCTTATTGACGCGCATCTCCGGCATACGTTATTTTCGTGTGAATATTGTCCTGTGCGGTTTTTCCTGCCTGCTTCTGATGGCAGGCTTTGGAGCTGTACCTGACTTGGTCTGTATCGGTTGTATCGGCTTTTTCGCGTCTTCTGTCTTTTCCATCATTTACTCGTTTGCATTTCACGAATATCCCTCAAAGATGAATCAGGTCTCAGGACTGATGATTACAGCTGTGGCAGGTGGAGGCATCGTAACGCCCGTTTTGGGCTTCTCGATTGACGTGTCAGGAATAGAGGCAGGGCTGTCTGTCATTTTGTTGTGCATTTTATATCTGGTATATTGTGCCTTTTCCATGAAGACGGATTGTCGCAACAGTCAGAAATTTATATCCTGAGCCGCATTGTCATTAATCCGCATTACGTGCTGCCGGCATACAGACCTCATTTCCGGTTTGCCAGACGATGACTGGCATGTCTTGGCAAAACTCGAAGAAAACTGTCTGCCGGCGGCAGTGCGTAAGAGGAAAGGGTTGGTGACAGTCAGATAAAACAAAGTCTTGACGGTCTGACGGCTGATTCGCTTTTAACCTATATGATGAGTAATTCAATTATTTGCATTTCTCTTTATGGCTTGTTCCCGGTAGTTCTTTGGTGATACGCCCAAATGTTTCTTTACATATTTCCCGAAAAACGAAAGATTGGGAAAATCCAGTTCGCACGCTATCTCCTTAATGCTTTTCTGAGTATGGTTCATCATATAGACGATGTCTTTCACCACATATTGGTCTATGATGCCTGTCGCCTTCTGTCCTCCTGCCTGCTTACACACATAAGAGAAATATTTCGGGGTTACATTCAGGCGTTCTGCATAGTATGATACAGAGCGCGGTTTGGGATAAGTTGATTCTATCAGGTCTATAAAACGTTTGAACAGTGTCTCTCGTGATGTGAACGGACGGAGATTATGCTGTACGACACGCTCCAACACAATATGCATATCATAAATCAGGGCAAGCATAATAGTCCCTATCACTCTTTTCTGCCTGACTGAGGAATACTGCGTCTTGGTGCTGAGAAGGTTATAGTATTGGCAGAAAATCTTTGCTTCTTCCGGCTGCAATGTGCATACGGGATTGTTCTCGAAAAGAACTTTTATGTCCCACGAATTTACTGCCAGCGGAATAGCGTGCTGTATATAAGAACATGATATGCATATGCAATGCCCTTGAAAGTCTATGCTCATCATACCGCTGTCCACAATGTTGTTTGGCGGACATATGAACAGGTCGTCTTTCTTCGCCTCATATGTCGTACCGTTGATTTTCACGGTTGCCCTTCCGTTCGTTACAAGTACGATGACACACATTTCCAATTGAATGGGAAATGCGAATGTGGGCATGTCGCGCATATTGTCGAAAAAGGCAAGCTCACCGTCATTATAAGCTATGCCGTCCCAGCCTTCCATGTTTTTCAGATTGCTCTTTTCCATTTATCAGACGCTTTACCTTTTACAGCTGCAAAGTAAAATAAAAATTGTTTCATTCCATTGTTCCAAAAGGATTATATACTATTCCAAAAACCTTATTTGATTGTTTGCGGTGAAAACAGAACATTTTTGGAGACACGTAACAGGACTGTTTTTACACAAAATCCCATTCTTTTGCATGAAAAACAGTGCCAGCGAGCGCAATGAAAGTTTGCTTTCAGATTGCCGGGCGCAGCCTGTTTTATTGGAAAAACAGTGCCAGCGAGTGCAATGAAAGCTTGCTTTCAGATTGCCGAGCGCAGCCTGTTTTATTGAAACAATGATGGCGTCAGCCCTGTAGAGACGCAAAATCTTGCGTCTCCCGATTAAAAAATCGCGGCAAAGACAGGTATTATTTCCTCAGCTTATTTGGCATCGTTGCTCGTGAGACGCAATATTTTGCGTCTCTACTTAGGATTGCCCAAGTGTAATAGCGCGTTATTTGTATGTATTGGACAGTGCCGGTGATGGCAATGAAAGCCTGCTTTCAGATTGCCGGGCGCGCTTGTTTTACAAAGATATAAATTAAAATCGAGTATAATGAAAAAAGAATTTGTAATAGCCTCATTATGGTTTATCCCGTTTTTGACGGGATGTCAGGGTGATGTGGAGAAACCTAAAGCCAATGAACCTGTAAAGGTGAAGGCTGTGGCGATGAAGGACGATGCTTATGTGAATCTGATGCGGTATACAGGTACGGTGGAGGAGGAAAACGGAACATCGCTCAGCTTCGCTGTTGCAGGTACGATAAAGACCATGAACGTACGTTTGGGACAGCATGTGAGTGCCGGGCAACTCATAGCTACACTTGACCCGACGTCCATGCAAAACAGCCATCAAGCCGCGCATGCCGCGCTCGAACAGGCGGAAGACGCCAGCCGACGCATGAAAGAACTGCACGACAAAGGCAGCCTGCCTGACATGAAATGGGTGGAGGTGCAGAGCAAGTTGGAGCAGGCACGCTCAATGGAACAGATTGCGAGGAGGAATTTGGACGATTGCCGGCTCCGTGCGCCTTTTTCAGGCATAATCGCTGAAAAGAGTATGGAGGCAGGCGAGAACGTCGCACCGGGAATGCCTGTCGCACGTCTGGTGACAGCCTCCTCGCTTGTGGTGAGAATATCGGTACCTGAAGCCGAAATGCGTTCCGTCAGGACAGGTCAGAAGGCTGACGTGGCAGTCACTGCCATTGGAGGAGAGAAGATTGCCGCCAGAGTGGTGGAAAAAGCGGTTGTGGCTAATCCGCTTTCGCGCACGTATGAGGTGAGGCTGAAATTGGAGAATACTGACAAGGAGGTTCTGCCGGGTATGGTTACGGAGGTGTTCCTGCATCCTTATAAGACTGCTTCGGGAATACATTATGTCATACCTGCGCATGTTGTACAGATAGACGAGCACAACCGGTCTTTTGTATGGTGCGTGAAAGACGGCAAAGCCCGCAGACGCTTCATTGTTTGCGACGAATACTCAGTGGGTGGCGTGATAGTCACGTCCGGACTGTCTGCTAACGACAGCATTATTGTAGAGGGTCAGCAGAAAGTGTGCGAAGGAACGGAGGTGGCATCATGAGGAAAAGCAATTTTGTGGAATGGGCAATGCGCTACCGACAGATTGTCATCCTGTGCGTGGCTTGCCTCGTTGCATTCGGCGTCTACAGTCTGCCGCAGATGCGCAAAAACGAATTTCCCGACTTCACCATCCGGCAGGGCGTGGTAGTCGCGGTGGCACCTGGCAACACGGCGCGGGAAATGGTGGAACAGGTGGCGAAACCTTTGGAAGATTATATTTTCAGCTATAAGGAGGTGAAAAAAGAAAAGACGTTCTCCCGCAGCCGTGACGGTATTGTCTATATACAGGTGCAACTGAACGATGAGCTTGACAATAAGGACGAGTTCTGGAGCAAGTTCAAGCATGGCATATCCGACTTCAAGTCTCGGTTGTCGTCCAATGTGCTGGCGGTACAGGTGATGGACGATTTCGGTGACACGTCCGCGTTGCTCATCGCGATGGAAAGCGAGGAAAAGACCTATCGCGAGCTTGATGACTACATGGATGCTTTGCAGGAGCGTTTGCGCCGCATCCCGTCTGTAGGACGCATGTCGGTAAGCGGAATGCGGCACGAGCAGATTTCGGTATATATAGACAACGGCCGTCTGTCCCACTACGGCATCAGCGAAAGGACGCTTGCATTGGCTTTGATGCAAAAGGGATTCGCCACAAGCGGCGGAAGACTGAAGACCGACAGGCAGGTGACGCCTGTTTATGTAAGCCGCTCGCTCAATACGGTGAACGATGTGCGGCAGCAAATCGTCTATACAGACCCGCAGGGCAATGTCGTGCGGCTGAAGGATGTGGCTCGCGTGGTACGCGAGTATCCTGATCCCGACAGTTACATAACATATAACGGAAAGAAATGTCTGCTGCTGTCTGTCGAGATGAAAAAGGGACAGGACATTGTGGCAATGGGCGATGAGGTGAACAGGACGCTGGACACGTTCAGAGAGGAAGAGCTTCCCGGGGAGGTCGGCATATTCCGCATAACCGACCAGAGCGAAGTGGTGGGCGACAGCGTATATAACTTTCTGAAAGAACTTGTCATCGCCATAGCAGCCGTCGTCATAGTGGTGGTGCTGTTGCTTCCGCTGCGCGTGGCGTTGGTGGCGGCTTCCACCATTCCTGTAACGATATTCATCTCTTTAGGACTGCTTTATGGCTTCGGTGTGGAACTGAACACGGTATCCTTGGCAGCGCTTATCGTCACCTTGGGAATGATTGTGGACAACTCCATCGTCATCATCGACAGCTATCTTGAGAAATTAGGCGAAGGCATGTCGCGATGGCACGCATCCATTGAGAGCACCACCCATTTCTTCAAGTCCGTCCTTTCCGCAACGCTGGCAATCAGCATCACGTTCTTCCCCTTCCTGCTCACCACGACAGGCATGCTGCACGATTTCCTGCAGACATTCCCTTGGGCTATCACGCTGATATTGGGCGTGTCTTTGCTGGTCGCCACCATGCTTGTGCCTTTCATGCAGTTCTGGTTCATCCGCAAGCCTATGCGGACAAATGGCAAGACGTTCTCATTTCTCGATTGGCTGCAACGTTATTACAACCGGCTGATTGACTTTTGTTTCCACCAGCCGAAATCCACATTGGCGGTGGGAGTGCTGTCTGTAGTTGTCGGAATGTTGCTTATCGGATCGCTACCCCAGCAGATGATGCCGACGGCTGACCGCAACCAGTTTGCCGTAGAAATATATCTGCCGTCGGGAAGCGCACTGGAACGCACCTCGCTGGTGGCTGACAGTCTGGAGAGCATTCTACGTAAAGACCCGCGCGTGGTTGGCATAGCCTCGTTCAAAGGCTGTTCGTCACCGCGTTTTCAGAACAGTTATGCGCCGCAGGTGGGTGGAACGGACTACGCCCAGTTCATAGTCAACACCGCAGGCATAAAAGAGACCGAACAGTTGCTCGACGAATATGCCCCGGTTTGGTCTGACGCTTTTCCAGACGCCCGTGTACGCTTCAAGCAGTTGTCGTATAGCGAGGCGGTCTATCCTGTCGAATTCCGTCTTACGGGTGAGAATCTTGATACGTTGCGTCGTGATGCCGGAAAGCTGTCGGAGCTGATGCGCGGCATTCCGGAACTCACTTCCGTGCACACAGACTTTAACGAACCGCTCCCTACTTGCAGGATAGCACTGAAAGAGGATGAGGCGTCGCGCCTTGGCATCACCAACACCGTGATTGAAAGTACGCTCGCCATGCGTTACGGTTCCGGTTTGCCGGTCTCTTCTGTCTGGGACGGCGACTACAGGATGAGTGTGGTTTTGAAGGGTGAGCATGCCGACAGTGCTGTGCCGGAAGTTCTTGAGGATGAGATGATTCCGGTTATGGGCGGTGTTACAAGCGTGCCTTTACGTCAGGTGGCGGATGCTGTGCCGATGTGGCAGGACGGACAGATTGTGCGGCGCAACGGCATCTATTCTGTCACAGTGGGCGCGGACGTGCGGCGTGGGGAGAACGGTACGGAGCAGATGAGGCGCATCGCCGCCATGTTGCCTGCGTCGCATCTATCTCCGGACACAACCGTTACTCCTGGCGGTGATATAGAAGACACAAACGAGAAAATACCTCCGATACTGTCCGGTCTGGCGTTGGCAGCCTTGGTCATTCTGTTTGTGCTCATCGCCCATTTCCGCAAAGTGGGGCTGGCATTGCTCATATTTGTCTCAATGACTCTATGTCTGTTCGGAACGGCAGCCGGTGTCATCATCCAAGGCATTGATTTCGGTGTTACGTGCTTTTTGGGCATTGTGGCTCTGATGGGCATAATTGTCCGCAACGGCATTATCATGATTGATTATGCCGAGGAGTTGAGGACTACAGAGAGAATGAGTTCCGCCGATGCCATCTACCATTCCGCCAGACGGCGTATGCGCCCCATATTTCTCACCTCGGCAGCCGCGTCAATGGGTGTAATCCCGATGATATTGGGCGGTTCCGGGTTGTGGATGCCCATGGGGACGGTCATCTGTTATGGCACACTGATAACGATGGTGTTCCTGCTCACCGTACTGCCGTGCGCTTACAGGCTTTGCTTCCGCGGCTCTACAAGGCACAGGACAAAAGCACTGTCAATAGGACAACGATAGAAAAATGTATCAATAAAAACTTGGGAAATCATGAATATGAAAATAAACAGACCCTGTCGGCGGTTAATTGCGCTTGTTGTCAGCCTATGTCCGCTTCTGGCTTACGCACAGCATGCGTATACTTTGGACGAATGCCTGGAACTGGCGTTGAAGAACAACGTACGCATCAGGAACGCCGATAACGACCTTAACGCCGCGAAATTGCAGAAGAAAGCGGCTTTTACAAATTATTTCCCGACAGTCAGCGCTTCCGGAGGAGGCTTCTTAGCGGACAAGGGACTGCTGGAGATGGATACGGAGTCGGGCAGGCTGTCGCTGGTGGATGACGGCATTGTGGGTGGCGTCACCGCCACCTTGCCGCTCTTTGCAGGAGGACAGATAGTCAACGCCAACAGGCTGGCTGATGTAAATGTGGAGGTAAGCCGTCTGCTGCGCAGACAGTCTGAAAATGAAGTGAGACTGACGGTGGAGCAGTATTTCTGGCAGGTTGTGACACTGAAAGAGAAGCTGTGCACCATAAGTATGCTGCAATCGCAGCTCGAACAGATACGCCGGGATGTGGAGGCGGCAGTGACAGCGGGAGTGACCGACCGCAATGACCGCCTGCAGGTGGAGCTGCGCAATAACGAGATGCGGAGCCGGCATATCTCCGTGTCTAATACTCTTGACGTGTCTCTGCATCTGCTGGCTCAATACATAGGTTGTCCGAAGGACGGTGCCGGACATTTCGATGTGGATTGGGAAATGGACGGCGCGCTTCCCCCGCGTCCCGATGAGCTTTACCGCTCGCCTGAATCATCGCTTCCGCTCACCGTGGAATACAGTCTGCTGGACAAACAGGTGGATGCCGGCAGGCTACAGCATAAGATGAGTATAGGAAAAAATATGCCTGTCGTGTCTGTGGGAGGCGGTTATGTCTATGAGAACCTGATGGACCGCGGACACTCGTTCTGGATGGGAGGAATCACAGTGAGTGTTCCGATAAGCAAATGGTGGGGTGGCTCGCATGAAGTGAGACAGAAGAAACTTCAGGTGCGAAATGCGGAAAACCGGATGGCGGACCAATGTGAACTGCTTGTCATACGTATGCGAAATGCATGGAACGGAGTGAACGATGCCTATAAGCAAGTGGAGATTGCCATAGAGAGCATAGGGCAGGCTGAGGAGAACCTGCGCCTGCAGTCAGACTATTATAAGGCTGGCACATGCACCATGAGCGACTTGCTCGAAGCGCAGACGCTCTACCAGCAAAGCCGCGACAAATATGTGGAAAGCTACTCTATGTATGAAATAAAGAAGAGGGAATATCTTCAGGCTACCGGCAGATGAGGGGTTGGAAAGGTTAATTCTTGACAGACAATCATGTATGAGACATGTAAGTGGTAAAAGAGATGAGACGTGATTGACAGAGACAAACTCATATAATCACAGACGGAATCGTGCTCCGGGCATGCCTGTGCGCCCGTTCCGCCTGATTGATTACCTTCGCGTCTTGCCGCAGCGGGCTGCGCCGTCACCGGGACATGGGCGGTCTGACGCCTGGTTCGGGTTTGATGCTCATCGGGTGTCACGGCTCTGTATGAAGTAAAAAATATTGACAGAATGTTTTGATGAAACAGATATGCCGTGATGTTGCGAAAGCTCCCGTCTTTCGCTATTTTCTTTCACTGACTTCGGAAAAAACGTATCCCGCGCCATTGCAGTCATCCCGACATCACTTATACTGTTCTTTTTGCGAGGTGTCGGGTTGCTTTCTTTCTGCTTAGGATGAGATAAGGCGGTGCGGAAGAGCCTGTGTCATCATGCGATATGGGCTTTGTGGCGCGCTCATAAAGCCCATATAGCATGCCCATAAAGCCTTTCCTGACACGCGGAAAGTTGTCTCTATGTACTCTGTACTTGCAATGTGTTGATACTTAATCTTTTATGTCTATGCGCCAAAAACAGCGCATACGCAGACAATCGGCGGTCTGTTTGCCTATGCGCGATTCTCAGAGACTTGTCGTTGTCCGTATAGTCCTCCTCATTAACACATGTCTCGTGTACACGCCGTTAGTCCGCGACACATGCGGATACGCTTTTTCTTTGTCAGTATTGTCGCAATGCCCGCGTCCTGTTCCGTGTTTTTCACGAATAGCCTGAGACAGCATCAGTGCGAAATCCGGCTGAAGAGTCAACAGAAGGTAAAAAGTGCAATATTTCCGTCACCGCGCTTTTGACCGGTTTTCCGGCAATTGTTGGAGCGATGTCTTACGCTTCATTTCGAGGACGTGACAGGCGGAAGAGAATGCGTTCACGGCAGGATGGTTGGGAAGATGCTGAAGCCGAAGATAGCAAGAAGATTCTAACGGACGATGTTGACGTCGGAGTAGAGTGGTGACACGCTCCATATACACTGTTTAAATGTAATGCCAACATAAAATAGTTGATATTTTCTTCCTTTCAGAACTGACTTTTAGGCTATCTGTCAATTGTATGGAAAATAATCAATAAAATTTTTGTTAATGTTAAATAATAAATATATTTTTGCTTGTACATATAAATATAGGCAAGGCTTTGCGGGGCGATAACTAATCGTGCATAACCAAAAAGATTAACAAGGCAGATAAAAAGAACAAGAGAATCGCATTACAATTAATGTTTTTCATGGTTTCTATAGTTGCTTACACAAGAAAAATAACATGTACAGCAGAATCTGTCTCTGCCAAATAAATTATTTAAACCTGAATATATTGCCGGACTAAATAACAACACATAAGCAACAATGTCTCGTACACAAAGAAACAGATAAGTTGTATGATATGACAGTTGGGTAGGTTGCTGAGTGACATTGCGCTTTATGTGCCCCTTTAAGATAGACCGCTGCAAACCCATAGTGAAGAATATTCCACCAATGGCGTAACCGGTCCTGTCGATTTTTACGACAATTATTATGGTTGTCAATATTGCGGCAGAAATCAGTTTTGCATATGTCCTTGCGGTCGCATCATTTGCGGTAATGGTCAACGGACGGTCACATGTACCCCGGTGTCGGCAAACAGAAGAGTCTGTCTTTGTTTGATAAAATGGTCTCAATGGAGACGGATATTAATGTATAATCATAAAAAAACATACAATGTCAGAATTATCCAAGAATTCAACGGTCTCGCTTGTCGGTGGTGGTAGTGCCACAATTGTCAAGGAAATTGGTAGGGGCGGTCAAGGCATAGTTTATCTTGTCACAGTGAATGGCGTGCAAAAAGCCTTAAAATGGTATCTTAACGCTCCGGACGACAGATTCTATAGGAACCTCGAACATAACATCATGTCGGGAGCTCCGTCCGATGCTTTCCTTTGGCCTGAATATCTTACGGATAAACAGCAAGGCAGTTATGGATATATTATGCGTCTCCGTCCTCAAAATTATTACGAGTTCGGCAATTTCCTTTTGGCAAAAGTATCTTTTAAATCATTTACAGCCATGCTTTCCGCTGCAATGAAGATTTGCAACGGATTTATGATGCTTCATCGTTTCGGATACAGTTATCAGGATCTTAATGACGGAAATTTCTTCATTGATCCGCAAACCGGAGATGTGCTTATCTGTGACAATGACAATGTGATGCCACAAGGGGAAAAATCGGGAATTATGGGTAAGGCACGTTACATGGCTCCGGAAATTGTAGCCGGTGGTATTCCTGATAAATATAGTGACCGTTTTTCGCTTGGCGTTATTCTTTTCATGCTCTTTTATGCTAATCATCCGTTTGAAGGTTCACGTGTCGTAGCATGTCCGTGTATGACAGAAAGCTATGAGAAACGTTTTTATGGTAGTGAGGCATTGTTTATATACGATCAAACAGACAAAAGCAACCGTCCTGTACGCGGTATACATCAGAATGTAATTCGCCGTTGGCATGTTTTCCCAAAACTCTTGCGTGACACATTCACTGAAGAATTCAGTCAGGAGAAACTGAGAAACCCCAACATGCGTATGATTGAGCAGAAATGGGAGAGTGTCATATCACAAATACGTGGAAGTCTTATAGTGTGCCCGCATTGCGGAGATGAAACATTCGTGGATGTGGAAACAAGACGATGCGATTGTATGAATTGCGGTAAAACTGTTGAGCTGACTAAGCGCTTGGTTATTGCCGGTCAGTCATTGCCTCTAATCAATAAAACTGCAATCTTCATTGATAACGACAATACACCCGACGGTCTTGTGACTGCTGACAGCTCAGGTTTCCCCATAATTAAAAACGTTTCAACGGAACAATGGACGGTGGAGACACCAAGCGGTAAAATAAAGACTGTAGAACCGCAAGGTATTTTGCCCGTCAAGGAAGGATTGAAGATTAACTTCCGCGTTCATGGCGTTCCATACAAAGGTGAAATAAAATTTATATAAACAACAAAAAAAATCCAGCAATATGTCATTATTAGATGATGTGGTCAGTGTACCACGCAGAACCATGACCCTCTTCTTCCTCATCGATACATCGGGAAGCATGATGGGCAACAAGATAGGTGCCGTTAACGACGCCGTAGTAAACGTACTTCCGATGCTCGATGATATTTCAAAGTCTAATCCTGATGCGGAAATAAAGGTTGCGGCGTTGGAGTTCTCTAATGGAATAAACTGGCTCTATGATGAGCCTAAATCGTCATCTGATTTTGTATGGCAAGATGTACAGGCAAGCGGGCTCACCTCTTTGGGCGCGGCATGCACTGAACTGAATTCCAAACTTTCGCGCAACGGCTTCATGCAATCAGCAAGCGGTTCATTCGCTCCGGCTATTATTCTTTTGTCAGACGGTGGACCAACAGACGATTTTCAGGCAGGTCTTGCCAAGTTGAAAAGCAACAACTGGTTCAAGGCTGCCATTAAGATAGCGATCGCCATTGGAGATGATGCTGACAAGGATGTACTGAAGGACTTTACCGGCTCCATAGAAGCGGTGTTTACAGTTCATAATATTGATGCGTTGAAGCAAGTTATACGTGTTGTAGCCGTGACATCTTCTCAGATTGGCAGTAAGAGTTCTACGGCAGGTGATACATCCAAACAGGAACAAGTAATTAAAGACGTAACAGATACAGTTAAGGATATCGATGGTGCACAGTCTGAGGCTGCTCCTGCTGTAGCCAACAACTACGATGATTGGGACTGAGATTGAGACTGAAAACATTTGACAAATGAAGCATTTGCATTACTCGTGTCAAGGTGAAAGCCATGTCTTAACAAATAAGGTGTGCCAAGATGCGTCTTTCAGTGAGATTACAGAAAACGCATCTGTTGCCATTGTTTGTGACGGTCACGGCGGTGCACGCTATTTCCGCAGCGACGTGGGTGCAAAGATTGCGGTTGAGGCAACCAGAAGTTGTGTGTCGGCTTTCGTTAAAGAGATAGACTTAAAACTGTTTGCCAATAAACCATTTACGCAGAAACAGGATATCACATCCGAGATAAACGCTGAAATACCTACCAAGGAAACGCAAACGGACATGGCTTTCCGTCAACTTTTCTCTTCTATAATATACTCGTGGCACACTAAGGTGGAGCAACACGCTAATGAAACACCTCTTACCGATGAGGAACGTCAAAATGTGGAGCCGCATTACATCGAAGACTTTGAGAACAGAATCGAATTGGAGAAGACCTACGGTTGTACCCTAATGTGTTATGTCAGAACACCCGATTACTGGTTTGCTTTCCACATAGGTGATGGAAAGTGCATTGCTTTTGATGAAGAAGGACGTTGGTATGAACCTGTTCCATGGGATAACCGTTGTTTTTTGAACAAAACCACATCTCTTTGTGACTCTTCCGCACTTGACGAATTTCGTTATTGCTATGAGGGTGACGGCAAATTCCCTTTTGCCATTGTTCTTGGTTCTGACGGGATGGACGACAGTTTCGGCGAAACCGAGAATATGGTCAATTTCTATGTTCAAGTGCTAAAACTTCTGGCTAATGAGTGTCAGGACAATGCCTTACAGACAATTAAAGATACTTTGCCCCAACTTAGCAAAATGGGAAGTAAGGACGATATGAGTGTCGCTATCATTTATGATGACAAGATTCTGTCTGACAAAGTCATGCGACTCATATCTTGGCAAAAGAATAACGTAAGTGACATGATTGCAAAAAACAATGAACGCATTCTAAAACTTCGTGATACTATTTCGAAGTTAGAATCAAAAGGACTGAGTAGTCGGAAAGTTATGATTGATTATCAATATGCCAAAACGGACTTAATCCGTGCATTCGAGACAAAACGTAAACTTGCTGAAAGGTGGAATAAATTTTCGAAAGAACTAAACGGTGATGATTTCAGCCCTTGGGCAGACGAAATCGGTTTTGGCAATACTGAGATGTTTGAAAGTATGGATGAAGGACATAACTAAAATGAATCGAATGAAACTACATGAAGCAACAAAACAACTTGTGACCCAATTCGGACAGAACGTGGTTGCTGAGGTGAGGTTGGCAAATCTGTTGGCTGACCTCAATGGCTATCAAGAATATCCCGCTATGAAGCAAGTGTTCCGTGAACTTCTCAAGGAAGGTTATGGACAGAAATTGTATGATGCCTATCAGAGGGGAATTTCAGATTCTATTTCAATGGCAGCTGAGCTTACAACAGCTTTTGCCATAAAAAGTCATTTCAAAGAAGACTTGGTCAGCTATGGATTTGATTGCTTGCTTTGGGCTCTTGATTGTATAAAAACTATTAATGAACCATTGTCTAAAGGATTTGATCCTGTATCAAATGGAGATACAGAACTTATTGATAATCTACCAGACAAACTTTCTGCTTTTCAGAAACAGTACCTTGACTTGCTCGATAGTTTGGTGACACTGCCGAAAAATATGATAGTCGATGCCCCTGCTTATTATAGTGCTGAAGCGTTGAACCAACTATATTTCCTTGAAGCTAAGATGGCAGCTATTATGGAGCAATTGGACAAGGTAGATTATGAATGGTGCAAGAATCAACGTAACCAAAAATTGGATGGCTACCATAAAATACAGAATGCTGCCATTGAAAAGGAAGAGAAAATCAAGGCAGAGGCTAAAGAACGCGAACGTAGGCGACTCAAAGCGGAGCGTAGAAAAAAGCAAATGCGTTATGCGGCAATTGGAACTGTGACAGCTGTCATGGCTGGAGCTATAGGTGCCGGTATAAGCTATACGACATCATCTGGTGCAATAGAAAGATTCGAACATACAATCCAAATGGGAGAACAAGCTGTGTCACAAAAAGAATATGGTCGTGCGCTTCAGATTTTTGAAAATGCGAGAACTGGTTACGATGGTTCATTTCTTACATTCCATTACAAAGGAATTGCAGAAAAACATATTGATTCAAGTATAGAGTATGCTGCCGTTACATGCACAAACTTAATAAAACAAGGCAATCTCTTAGACGCTAAAAGAATACTTGCTTCTCTACCTGCCAGAGTCGTGTCTGACAATTTGGAAAATGAAGCTAAGATAAAAACAGTATATGAGCTTCTGAATCAAGCTGTAGCCGGTGGTATAGATGAGTTAATAGGAAATATTTCGAAGAACAAAGGACATCTGGATGCAATAGGTAAAGCTAAGCTCAAAGATTTGTTGAAAATTGCTCCGGAAGAGCATTGGCTTAATATTATCAAGAATAGGGAACTATGAAAAATAAGGCAAAAAAGATAATTCGCAATCTGCTTGTAGGAGCCGTCGCCTCTATTTACAACATGAATGCTCAGGCAGAAAACGCGGCACAACCTCTGTTGAATAGTCTGACAGGAGAAGATAAAAAGGATGCTGTCCGTGCTTTAGGTAATAAAATATATCGCAATGTACTCCGAATAACATCCAAAGGAGACACTAAGTTAATAGCAGGACATCGCTCGCATATGTCTCATCGTTCTGGAGGTGGTGGAGGCGGTGGGCATTATAGCCATGCTTCCCATTACTCAGGTTATGGAGGCTCACGAAGTCATAGTAGTCATTCTTCACATAGCTCCAGCTCTTATGTTCCCTCTCGTAGCACAGTTACACCATCAAAGCCAAAGAAGACATATAAAAACTACATGGTTGGTGAACGTAACATCAGTTCTGGAACATACGGAAATGATGTGCAGCAGATTACGAATTTATTGGTTGGAAAGAACTATATGAGGACGGAATGGATTACTTATAAGAAAGGTTATCCTGTTTACGATACTCGTGTCATGTCAGCTGTAAGGAGGTTTCAAAAAGACGCGGGACTTACACAGAATGGAGAAATATCCGGCTCTCTTCTTTCCTCATTACAGTCATGGGATAAGAAAAATACAACTTTGTTGTTAGGTATCCGAACATTGGCATATAACGCAGATTCTCCTGTGAGTGGTGCGGACGTAGCAGAATTGATAGAACTGCTTAACAAGGCTGGTTTCCCGCCAAATCCGAAGAAACTGAAATATTCGGGAGGTAAGGCGGTATTCACTAAGGATATTGAAACTGCTGTACGCCTGTTTCAAGCCTATAATGGTCTGACTGTTAACGGAAATGTAGATGAAACAACGCTTGATAAACTCAAGGCTAAATAGAATGGAAATAAAAGTTGATAGAAATATTTATTCGGACGCGTGTATCTCGAAAGCCATATACGCGCTTTCCGACCGTTACTGCATCGCTCGTTCATTGGATGGGACAAATGAAATACTTTATGTGCGGGGAATCGACGAATCAAAAGAAGAGAAGGTCAAAAAAGACCTGCTAACGACTCTTAATGACTATAAACTGCGGCAAATCATAGAAGACGAAACTCACGAAATACGGACAATACTGTATGCTAAAGCTTTTGCCGACTTTGAAGATATAGAATTAGAAGATGTATAAGTTATTGCCATTCACATTCAGTCGTATTTCACACACGGAAGTGTTAGTCAATGAAGTGGGAGATATGTTGGCTGCGCCAGAAGGTACAGTCCAAGCGATTGTCGAACGTTCGATTGACATCAAAAGTGAATTGTACAAGTCGCTTGTTGCCAATTTCTTCATCTCCGAACGTACAATTCCGTCACTTCTTGACATCTATGCAGAGCGATTAGCGGAAAAGAAGCGCTTCATGGATGATGGAACGGCATTACACATTTTTGTTCTTACACTGCGCTGTAACCAAAACTGTGTATACTGTCAGGCGTCAAGCCAGGACGAACATTGTGCGCATAAGTCTATGTCACGCGAGACAATGCGTCATTCTATTGATTTAATGTTTCATTCTCGTAGCAAATGGCTTACAATGGAGTTTCAAGGAGGCGAACCCTCGCTTGAGGCAGGTTTGCTACGCTATGGCATTGAGGAGACAGAACGACGAAATGAAACAGAGCGGCGTTATATGCGCTATGTGCTTTGCACAAACAGCATCAGGCTTACTGATGATGTGTTAGATATATGTAAACAATATGGTGTACTTATCTCAACATCACTTGATGGTCCGTCTTGGTTGCATAATAAGAACCGGGGAAAGGCAGACAGCTATGAAAAAGTTATTGCGGGCATAGAAAAGGCACGTAAGTTACTTGGTGAGGACCATGTGGCTGCGCTAATGACCACTTCTGAGTTGGCACTTGATTATCCCGAAGAAATTGTAGACGAATATGTTAGTCTTGGCTTCCATAGTATTTTCTTGCGAGCTCTAAATCCATATGGTTTGGCTTCTGAGAATTCCAACTGGCAGCTTTACACAGAGCGATTCATTGACTTCTACAAGCGGGCATTTGAACATATTCTTGCCATTAATAAACAGGGCACGCCTATGGTGGAGGAATTTGCAGCCATTATCCTGCGTAAAATCCTTACTCCATGGTGTACCGGCTTTGTTGACTTGCAATCACCGGCAGGCATCATCAATTCTGTATTGGTGTACAACTATGACGGCTATCTTTACGCGTCAGATGAGTCGCGAATGCTGGCTGAAGAAGGAGATTATTCTTTCCGAATAGGTTCTGTGATGGAACCCTACGGAAAACTTTTGAATAGCAAAAAAGTGAGAGGATGGTCAAAGGTTTGGTCTAACGAGTTGCTTGCAGGGTGTTCTGACTGTGGTGTCCGCGCCTATTGTGGGGCAGACCCCGTGCGTAACTATTCCACACAAAAAGACATTTACGGACATCGTCCCTCATCACTTCTTTGCCGGAAAAACAAAGCCATAATAGAATATCTTCTTTCGCTCCTTATAGAACGTAGAGAAGAGGTTCTCCCTATATTTCAAAAATGGATAGTATGAAGCAGCGTACGTTTGACATATCATCTAATGATAATACACTTTTTGTAACCGAACAGTGCAACAACCGTTGTATTATGTGCTGTCAACCACCTCAGACAGCCGACGATATAGATGCGCTTTTTCAAGAAAACATAAAGCGCATAAATACAGCTCCGAAGAGCTTGCCTATTATAGGTATCACGGGAGGAGAACCGACTCTTTTAGGTGAACGTCTCGTTGCTCTTTTGCAAAGGATTCGTCAAGAACTTCCTGACACAGACATACATATTCTATCCAATGGCCGTCATTTCTCTGACATGGACTATGCGCAACGTGTGGTTGAAGCAAGTGAAGGACGATTGGTTGTTGGCGTGCCTATACATTCAGACTATGAAGGCGACCATGACCGTATTTCGGGAGCACGTGGTGCATATACAGAAACGATGCTTGGGCTATACAATTTGGCAGTCAGTGGAGCATGTATTGAACTTCGTGTGGTTATGAATCGCATGAATTATCAACGTTTCCCGGCGATGGCAGAGTTTATTCACAAAAATCTCTCATTTGTGGCATGGACGGCATTCATGGGAATGGAGCGCACAGGTTGTGCTGCCAGACGCGGCAATAAGATATGGATTGAGCCTAAGGACTACATTACTAAGCTTGGTGAAGCTGTCCTGTATCTCGATGGTTGGCACCACGAAGTTGCCATCTATAATATTCCACTATGTCTTCTTCCTTCGAATCTTCATTCCTTTGCCCGTAGGAGTATTTCGGATTGGAAAAACTATTATCCAGCCTTATGCCAAGGCTGCGTACTAAAGGAACAGTGTTGTGGATTGTTTAGTACATCAATCGCTGAGTATGAAGGGCTTAATCCTATTACTAATAATAAATAATACATATAAATGGAAAAAGCATTATTTGGACCTATTTTAATAGTATTAATAACCATGTGCGTATATTATACGTTCATATCCTTACTTATTATATTTAACAAGGCAGTAATTGGCTTATGCCAATTACTGAAGTTTGGTTCGTCTTATCTCTTGGATATGATGCAAGGAAAACAAATCTGGTATCGAGTTGTGTGTTAAATAAATTAGAAAGAGCCGTAACAAAATATAATCATGAAATGTAAATATTGTGGACTAAGCGCAGGTATTTTCTCAAAAGTTCACCAAGAGTGCGAGGAGAAGCACCGGAAGGGGATGGCTGAAGTGTCAGCCAATCTTAGGTCTTTTTTTCAAGGAACGGATAAATTCTCGACCGTACTAACAAAAAAGAAGCAAGCAGAACAATGCAATTTCTTCTCGATGAAAGATTGGGAATATGCCTGTCTTGAAGCATTGAAGAACTATACAGACAGTATAAAACCACCAATTGGCAAACAGCATTTGCAGACGGTAGATTTATTCCTCAATAATGCAGGAATTCCTCGAACAACGCTCAATCAAAAAGGTGATTTGGACAGATTGAGTAGTCGCCTTTACGAGGGAATACTTCTTGCTTTTTTTGCAGAGAATCAAGCAATGTCTAAGATTGAGCAACGCATACAAATGCTAACCAGCCTCCTGCCCATGAGTGGCGAACAGAAAGAGCGTGCAGGTTTGGTCATTCTCGACAAGGCTGCTGACAAATTCTTGAGCGATGGACTTATCTCACAACAGGAGCAAACTATGCTTGACATATTCTCAAATTCTCTCAGTCTGCCTACAAGAGAACTTCCGGAAGCATATAGAGGTTCGAGTATCGAGAAAATAGAGCAGTCTGCGATTTTACGTCAATTGCAAAATGGCCAGATGCCGATGTCACGTACACTTAACTACCACATTATGCTAGCCCAAGGTGAGTGTGCGATTTGGACATATGACAATGTGACCCTGTATCAGGAAAAAATAGTCCGTGAATGGGTTAATCGTCGTCGTGGGATGAGCTATCGTATAATGAAAGGAGTTTATTACCATACCGGAGGTTCAAAAGGTCATCCTGTTGAACATTCTGAAATGGTAAACGTAGGCAGAGGATCGCTGATTCTAACCAATAAAAACATCATATTCCATTCATCAACCCGCACAATAAAGATTCCTTATAAGAAACTAACCGGGTGTACGCCATACAGCGATGGTATAGAAATCCATATAGATCGCGTAAAAGCTCCTCGCCAAGTATTCCAAGGATTTGATTGTTGGTTTATGATGAATCTATTACAAATCATATAATAGCAAAAAGGTAAATAAATAAGATATTCTCAAAAACAAAGTGTCATGATGAAAAATATACATATTAAGGCAACATTGCCACAACCCATACAGACTGCTACCATACGTTTCAGTCTGAGCTATCCCAAATCAGGGTCTTGTTCTTTGGACTTAACGCCGTATGGAGATTATCTTCTCCATGTTGATGAATCTAATACGGAAGGAGCTGTCCGTCGGACAGCTGAATATAAAGCAGCTTACAACAAAGTAACAATGGCAATGCTTCATTCTTATGAAGCAGAAAACCGCCTATATACTTCCATGCATAGAGACATGCCAAAAGTAGAATCAAGGGAGTCTTTTGAGAGAAAATTAAAAAGTATGTGTCCCAAAAAGTATCATCGTAAGACTTTCGCCTTTCCTATGCCTACAAAGTCTGATGTTGAAGAAGATTTACGTAAAGAGGTGATGTCCCTCAATCATGTTGATAATATAATAAATATGAAGGAATACCTTTGCCAACATCTTGGTACTCTAACCGAAACACGTCAACAGGCATGGTATGAGGCACAGAAACTGTTTGACAGAATTGAGGATGCGCGTGAAAAACGAGAAAACAGCAAGTTCTTTGCAGATTTCCAAGTTGCTTACAAAAAGGAGAAAGAGTTATTGGCAGGCAATTATGACATTGTAGAAAAAGATATGAATGAACTTTGCTGTAATATATCGGTTCCTTATAATCTTGTTTTGTCATACGAATATTTACAAAACAAACAACAGATTAGTATAGAAGTCATTGTTGAAGATGGTATAAACGCTCCGAACTCAAAGGCAGTGGTTCTTACTTCTGGAAAGATTTCCATCAAAAACAAGCTCGTAAGAGAGACTATTCAAGACAAGTCAAGTTCAGCACTCAGCCTTGCCTATATGGTTTCAGCTCACGTATTCAACGTTTCTCCTAATATTGAGTATATACGTTTATCGTTATTCGACATAACGAAACAGACTCCATTGCTATTCGTTGAATTCAATCGTGACGTATTCTCTCATATAAATCCTAAATTATTAGCCCTTTTCACAGACATACTTGGATATCCACACGTGATTAATTTCAAAACAAAAGGCGGTGCATCGGAAATCTCCACTTGGGATGCATCTCATTTTAATCAAGAAGTGATGGCTGTCTGTTCTGAAAAGGATAAAGAAAGGAATTCTGTTTCTTGTGAAGACCAAGAGATGGAAAATAGAATGATTTCTATATCCGTAGCTCAAGCAAACAGGTTATGTCGGTTTGTATCAGATAATTCAGACATTCGGCATGCCATATCATTAGCTGAAGACAATCATGCTGATGAAGTTGTTATATCAAATAAATATAAGGGCATCTTAGAAGAAATAAAGAACGCATGACAGAAAAACGATTGAACATATTGCTTGGAACACTTCTACTACTAAATCCACTGGTATTACTATTGCTTTCACATAGCATTGGATTGACAGTAGTTTTATCGGTGTGTGCATTGGTCATAGTTTTTTTTGTATCACAAAGCAATAGTCTACGCATAAAAGTGTGGGCATTCAATCTATTTGCTATATTGAGCATATGTCTACATTGTGAATTATTGTTCCGTGAGTTCTTTTCAGCGAAAAACATCCCAAACCTCTATGAACTTCATGGAAAATATTACTTTAACAAGCCATTTCTTGATTGTATGTTCCGCACCAACGAATATGCAAGCAGTTATAAAACAAACTGCCAGGGATATCGTATGGACGATCTCTCCAGTGCCAACGATACCGTAAAAGCTTGCGATTGGCTCTTTATTGGCGACTCTTTTACACAAGGGGCTCAAGTGTACTATAGGGATTTGTATACAACTCTTCTGTATGAATCCTTTCCAAATAAAGTTATTGTAAACGCGGGAATCAGTGGTGCGGGGCTTTATGACGAACTCAATTATTTAAAAAACAAAGGCAAGGAGTTAAACCCTAAGGTTGTATTCCTTCAGATTGGTGTATTCAACGATTTCTTCAATATAAAAGAACGTTCTGCCAGTTATCAAGACTGGCTTATGGAAAAAAGTGACCTGTATCGATATTTTGCTTACAATATCTTCTCCACAGATTCATTGCCATTGGGACGATGGACGGAACCGTTCTTCACCACAGAGCAAGATAATAGGGATTACAACATCCTTTATAAGGAGCAATCTGAACAAAAGTGTGCTGACAGAGAAGCGTTCCGTAAATGCATCAAAGAATGGAAAGAGGAAACAGAGCGAATCGGTGCGAAATTGATTCTCTTCTTAATCCCATCCAAAGAGCAAGTATCGCCTTCTATGCTTAAGGAGGTGATGAATCGATATAATATTCAAGGAGAACAACTTGATATGTCTGCACCAAGCCGTCTATTTAAGACAACTGCTTCAAATTTAGGCTTAACAGCATACGATTTAACCGTAGATTTCAAAGAATCCAAGATTTTTCCATTCTTTTACCAAGATGAGCATTTAAATACAATAGGACATAAGATAATTGCAGATGCCTTGACAAAGCGGTTGACGGGTTATGCTGACGGTACATCGTTTGTCAGTAGAAACAATAACCATGAACGTTATCCTTCTTTCTGTGTGGAGGACAGTTCTTTGTTGCTTCAAGGACAAACAGCTAACGAACATCTTATCGTTTACCGTTCATTACTAAATGATACATATGATATATGGGTTAAAAGTTTTGAAGAATTGGTACACCCTACGCTTTCTCCAGATCGTCGCTATTTGGCTTATACGTCAGGTAATCAAGAATATGGCGAAACCGATGTACTCCTTCAAGACAATATACTCGGGACAACAAAAAGAATAAATGTAAAAGGACAATTCGCAGCTATTCCTGCCTTCAGCCATAACGGCAACATTCTTGCGTTGCCAATATGGACAAAGGAAAAGAAAACAGCCGCAAATATTTGGTTCTTTGATATTAATCAAAGTAAATTCATCTGCCATATACCATCGGAATCAGAATGCTGGCGACCTATATTCAATAATAATGACAGTCAATTGCTTTACATTCAAAAAGCCGGACATTTTCGTATCGTATCTCAGCCAATTAAAATAACATCTCGGTCTGTTTTGTTAGGAAAATCAGCAGTTTTACTTTCACTTCCTTATGATATTTGGGATATTGCTATTTCGCCTTCAGGAAAACATCTCGTCTTCGCAGGAAATAAGGACGGCAATTGGGATTTGTTTTCATATACATTTGCTACAAAGAAGGTGTGTCAACTGACACATACGCTTGGAAACGAGTGGGATCCTACTTTTGGTGTGACAGACAACGACCTGTGGTTTGCGGGAACATTCGGTTTCAATGATGGTATATATTATAGGAGAATAAGTCTATGACATTTAAACGTTGGTTTTTCCTCTTGACAAGTATTGTGTGCTATTGGATGATTGTACATGACGGTATCTGGGCATTATTAATATTGTCCATACTTATAGTTGTGGCAGATAGGACGAAGAGTTCTTTGTTGGCAATAGCATCCATAGCTTTACTCGTTCTTGGTTTTGTATATTTTAAAGTAATATCATCAAACACAACTCTTTATGGCTATTCTGTATTTGCATTTACGGGTATTTCATTTTTGGTTGACCAATATAAGAAACGGGAGTCTTACAGTATATTAGATACATTTGTATTCCTTTTCTTCTTTCCCAAAATGCTGGCAGGACCGATAGTGCGAGTTATTGATTTCATACCGCAACTTTCTAAAAGCCGTTGTTCATCCACACTCGTATATCGTGGTTTCAAATTGGTAATTTATGCATTGTTTGTGAAATTTATTATTGCGGATGAACTGCTTTCTGTTGAAGCAGAACACCGAGGAATAAATCTTTTGTTGCAATCGTTTATATGGGGAATTCGCTTCTACTTTGATTTCTATGCCTACTCGCTTTTGGCTGTTGGAGTGGCGTTAGTATTCGGGATAGTGCTTCCGTACAACTTTGATAACCCATATTCAGCACAAAGTTTTAAAGATTTTTGGCAACGCTGGAACATTACGCTTTCTACTTGGCTTCGTACATACATATATATTCCACTTGGTGGTAACAGGTGTTCAAAAAACAGGGCTATATTAAACATTCTTGTAACCTTTGTGGTGAGTGCATTGTGGCATGGTCTGACAATATCGTTTGTTTTCTGGGGATTGGCTCATGCTGGCTTAATATGTCTTGAACGGTACGTCTTTATTCCTTTTAAAGGAAGATGGATGTATAGGGTATTTGTATTGCTTTCATGCATCTTTCTTTGGCAATTTTTCCGTTTCAATAATATGACAGATATTGACATTTACTTTTATAATTTGACAACAGAGGAACGATTAAAGTCTTCTTTGCTATTGTCTGTGATTTGCGCTTTGGTATCTTTATACGTAATAGAAAGTCAATGGTTAAAACATATGGTATTTGAAATGAGAAGTTCTCACCGGGCGATTATTTGTGAGGTGACATTCTTTGCACTTTTAATAACCATGCTTGTATTTTTCCCAATAAGCTATTCATTCAACTTCTTTTACTTGAATTTCTAATGGTAATATTAGGTATATCCTGTTTCTATCATGATGCTGCGGCTGCACTGTTAATAGAAGGCAAAATAGTTGCAGCTGCTGCAGAGGAACGTTTTTCGCGTAAAAAGCATGATAATTCATTTCCTGCTCATGCTATTGCGTTTTGTATGACTAAGGCCGGGCTTGACTATAAAAACATCGATTACGTAGTGTTTTACGAAAAACCTTTTGTGAAGTTTGAACGAATACTTAGGACTCACATACAATATTTTCCTTTCGGCCTCAGTACATTCAACAAAGCGATTCCCATTTGGATTAAAGAACGTATTGATATGCAACGAACCATTACAAAGGAACTTCGTAAACTTTCCATGGGAAAACAAAATTGGGATATTCGTTTTGTGGAGCACCATATATCACATGCGTCTATGGCTTACCATACTTCAGGATTTAACGATGCTGCCATACTTGTGGTTGATGCTGTTGGTGAACGAGCTACAAATAGTATCATGTACGGTCATGGTGACCATATCAAATTGATAAAACAACAATATTTTCCTCATTCTATTGGCTTGTTATATTCATCCGTTACTTATTATCTTGGATTTAAGGTTAATTCGGATGAGTATAAGGTGATGGGCTTGGCTCCATATGGAATCCCATCAAGTGCTATACGTACATCTCTATCAATTCTCGTGAATGTGACAGAAGACGGAAGTATATTACTGAACGAAAAATACTTCACGTTTATGTATGGATTGCGTATGGTGGACGACCGGAAGTGGAAAAAACTATTTGGCTTTCCACGGCGCAAACCTGAGGATCCTATTACTGATGAACATAAAGCACTTGCTGCTGCTATACAAAATTTGACTGAGGTGATTCTGTTGCGTCTTGCACGTCATGCAAAGGAATTAACAGGAAGTGACAGGCTATGTGTTGCAGGAGGATGTGCACTTAACTGTGCAGCCATGGGATATATACGGCAAAGTGGAATATTCAAGGAAGTATATGTTCCTTTTGCACCTGGGGATGATGGTTGTGCAATAGGTGCCGCATTATATCTTAATGCAGAAATGTTTGGAAATAAATATGACTCATATAAGATTTCTCCTTATCTTGGTCCATCATATTCTGAAAAAGTTATAGAGGACGCTCTAATAGAATGCGGCCTTCCTTTTGTGAACAAAGAGGATGCGGCTCTATACGAGTGTGCGTCAACAGCTATCGCTAATGGCGAAATTTTAGGATGGTACCAAGAGCAAATGGAATTCGGACCGCGTGCATTAGGCAATAGAAGTATTTTTGCTGATCCACGACGAAAAGAAATGAAGGACATCATAAATGCAAAAGTGAAGTTTAGGGAATCATTTAGACCTTTTGCCCCTATCATAATGGAGGAATTTCTGCATGAATATTTTGAGTGTGAACATTCACCATACATGATGTTCACAGCAAAAGTTCGCTCACAAGAGATACCTGCCGTGACGCATATTGATGGTTCTGCACGTATACAATCCGTCAGTAATAATGAGAATCCTCGCATTCATGCATTACTTGATGCCTTTAGGAGAAAGACAAGTATACCTGTACTTCTTAATACAAGTTTTAATGTAATGGGCGAACCTATAGTATGTTCGCCAACTGATGCTATCAACGCATTTAAGAAATCAGGACTCAACATGCTCGTAATCAATAATTATATCGTATACAAATGATACTCAAAGAAATAATCCAATATGTAATAAGTCAGAGGAAGTGGTGGTTAGCACCGATAGTATTCCTCTTGTTTCTTGTAGCACTCTTTGTCTTTTTTGCAGATTCAGCAGTTGCACCATTCATTTATTCTCTATTTTAGTTATGAAACGTCTGAAGCATTTTTTCTACGCTGTGAACAAGGTTATGGTTACACTTTTAATGCTAATCCCATATGTTGTTTTGGGGATATATCGTCTGTTTCTTACGGAAAATAAACAACGATGGCACACATCCACGAATCACAAAGTCGAGCAAACGAAACATCCATGGTAAATCACCATGTTCATTTCCCGTATGTAGACAGCAATAAAATATTTTACCATATCCATCACCGGCATCTTTGAATGGACTGATTTTATCTCTCTTTACAAGCTCATATCGTTATAAATGTTATATAAATTAAAATTGTAATTTTATGCCAAATAAAATAAGATGTGATGTAAATATTGCTGTACGCTAAAATTCAAAACTGTGGCAAATGGTAAAAGATAATAAACATTAAGTTACTATATGAATAATGGAGAGTTCATAAATGAGTTTGCATATTGAAACTTCTATACCAATGGCTGCATTATTTATGAAAACGCGACCGATAAACATAAAAATCCATATTGAGTGATATGTGGCTTTTAACGATTCTAATCTTGAGTAGAAAAGATGATTTATGATGCTCAACAAAAGCCTTTAATTGGAATGTTTCTTGTACATTTCTAATTGCTCAGAATCACAATCCCATATCCAAGACTTATCTTTAGAATTGTAACAGTAATTCTTATCCGGACCAAATGTGATGGTCAGCCAATAAAAACCGTCTTTTCTCTGTTCGTAATAGAAAATATAATCCTTGTACTCATAGGTCTCATTAATTCCCTCGAAAGGAGCTCCTATCTCATGAAGCCCGACAGGTAACCGTCCATTCTTGTCTTTGAAATCATCGACCATCCCGATAACTTCATTTGCGACTTCCTTTATCATATCCTCTTTACCAATCCCTATATTTCCTCCCATAATATTCACGACCAAAAGAGGCAATGCTACCAGTAAAATGAATCTAAATGCCTTTATTCTGTTAATCATTTGGCTATCTTATTGTTAACAATTGTCATCAAGGCAAATGCGGGTAAAGAAACGATGGCAAATCCGAAGCAGAACAATACATACCAACCGTTTATCGATGGATCTCCATTACTGACATTGTAAATTGTCAAAGCCAGGTACACGCAATTGGTCCATATGTATGTTCTGAATGCAATATACTTTGTATTTGGAGATGTGAGCCATGAAAGGAAAGCCCCTAATGCCCAGCAAAGCAAAAAGGTCAGCTGAATTGTCCATAATGAAAACCAGTTAACTTGAGCCAACGCAAACCAAATTCCCGCGGCGAGGCAGAAGGTTAACTCTCCACATACAAGAGATAATGCCTCAAATATCCAGAATCGTTTATCAGTCAGTTCCATCGTTTGCCTCCATTCCTGTTAATGAGCCAAAGTATACAACCCCCAAAAAGCACGTTCTCGCTGACAAGCAGAATATTGGTCAACGTGTCGGGCGAGTCGAAGCTGAATATCAGACAGAGCATGAATAAGAACATGACCGCCACCGAACCTATGAATTTACCAATCTGACCCATCATTTGCCGTATTTCTTTTTAAGGTATTCTCGGAGTTTGGGGGAATCTTTGCCTTGATACACATGATTGCGGTCGAAGACAGTCCAGCTGTCACCATCCGGGAAATCAATCTTTTCAAAGCTGGCTGCATCGGCACCCGGGATTATGGAATCCTTATAAAACACGTGTTTGTCATCTTTTCCATAATTAAAGTCCAGAGACGTTCCTCCCGCGAAGTATGTGACTTTGACAGGACTAAATGTTTTTGGATTTGCGCCTCTAAATAATTTATTAATCCACCATACATGCGACGCATCTTTATACCAGTTGTCGGAAATATGCTCGAAGGTTGCGACATCAGCGCCTTGAAGAATATTAAAATCCAAATCGTAAATATGCGTCCCGTCAGAATACATCAAACTTCCGAATTGAGTAAGTTTATTGTAATCTTTTATCTGGGTCGGTATTCCTTTTTGGTAGACTCTATACTTATCTTGTCCTATAGAGAAATCTACCTCCCTGAATGTTGCCGGATCTGCACCTGGAATCTCCTTCCCCTTGAAAAATACTTTATATTTATCAGCGGCATAATATCCTGATTGAATCAGTCGCTGCGCGTTTATGGGATGAAATGTAGCGTAATCGATGTTAGGAATTACCGTGCCATTCAGGTAATATCCATTGTACTTATCTTTTCCCCAATTTGTATTTTCACCTGAGTTGTCTTTCAGAATCTCAAATGAAGATTTATCTCTTACATTTAGAGCCTTACCATTATAATAAAAATCATTCTTATCTTCCGTCAATTCATAGGAATGAATCTTGAAAGAGGCAGGCTCCACTCCCTTCATTAATTCACCTTTATCATATACGTTAGATTTGTCAGCAGCAAAACCTTTTTCAAGCACTCGAAATGTATGTCCGTCCGCTCCTGTTATTATGTCTCCCCGATAGAAAGCATGTGTCTTATCTCTGCCATAATCATCATCCAGAATTTCAAATGTCTCGGGGTCGGCATTCAACTTCCTTGAATGATGCCCGCTCCCCTCGTTCCATGTGTGCCATGTCACTTCCTTGCCGTCATTTTTATAACCGGTTGTACATGACGTGAGTATCAGTAAACCCAAAACGAAGACTGATATTGGAAAGTGTGTCTTACATGACTTTATCTGTTTCATGTGCGTCCATTATTTGTAATTAAGAAAGTCAAAACTGATAATCTACATTCGATGTGATATATATCCCATGAGATTAGAGCATGAATGGTCAAAACGAGATTCTTGTCCGTGCCACAAAGAAAATACAAATCTCTTTAAAACCATTATGATACTATGCACAAATTGCTTGAGACGAACAAAAAAATATATTATCCTTCATTGGCATGGCTCTGCTGTTTCCTGTTTTCGTCACTTTTCCTATGCCATTTTGTATCTTTTCGATTTATAGGCATTTACATTATGTGTTAGGTATGAGGTGGTTTGGGCTCCTCGGGACGGTGGACTGCCTGTAGCTTTGCAAGGATATTTCATGCGACATAAACCTAAACTGGAGATTAGAGTCCCTCTTGGGCTATTCCATTGAACATCTTATGGATATGTATTATTTGATTCTTACAAACACGCAAAGGAGTACTGTCTACAAAGCTGATGCCGGTACATTTGCCCCAAAGTACCTTCTCGATGAACAAGGCAAGAGGGATTGCTACCTCATGTTTTATCTCTACGAAACGGTTGTAATAGACAACTTGTGGAAAAAGATTACTCATATGCTTGCAGACCCGTTCAAGATAAAAGTGTTTGAGACAACGATAACCCGAATCATGAAAAAGGATGATAATCATTATAACTTCCTCCCTTGACATGGTAGAAGAACGGTGATATTTCCGCTTTTTGAGTGTTTTGAGCATATATTTTGCCATCATTGCATCAAAAAAAAACTTGCAGAAGTCGTCTGCCATACAGAATATTTCTATAACTTTGTCCTTGGTGATCATAGCGATTATTGTTTGTAATTCTTTGTATTTTAGCACTATAAAGTTACAACAGTTTTCGCTAATCGCCAAATTTACAGACACTTACAATTCGTAGAACTCACGTTAAGGTAGGGCGTGAAAGTGTGTATGCAGTGCGTAACAACTTCTTTTTGTGGAATTGAACGGTACACATATGATTAGGAATTCGCTTCTTCTTATAGAATAGATTGCGAGCATGTCACAAAATGCAAAAGTGATAATATTTCTGTTATACGAAATAAATTGTATACATATAATAAAGCAATATTGTAAAGACTTTACGTTTAACATGGAACTGATAAATGGACAGACTGACCGGTGAACAACGCCACCACTGCATGGCTGCTATACGTGGAAAGGACACTAAGCCTGAAATATTGGTGCGGAAATTCCTTTTCAGGCGGGGCTTCCGCTATCGGCTCAACCATCCACGTCTGCCGGGTCACCCGGATTTGGTGCTGCGTAAATACCGCACGGTCGTCTTTGTGAACGGCTGTTTCTGGCATGGTCATGAAAATTGCAAATACTTCCGTCTGCCTAAGACCAACATAGAGTTTTGGCAAAAGAAAATCGAGCGGAATAGGGAACGTGATAAAAAGGAGCAATGTCAGCTCGCTGCGATGGGCTGGCACTGCATCACTGTATGGGAATGTCAGTTAAAACCTAAAATCCGGATGCAGACATTGGAGTCATTGGCATACACATTGAATCATATTTTTCTTGAAGACCGTAAGGTGAAAAAGTATGAAATGCCGGAAAGTGATAATAATCTTATGGCGGCAGAACCGGAACCTTTATATGGAAAGGAGGAGAAAGCGAAGAAACAATAGCGTGAAACATCAACTGAAACATGTTCGTTATAAGCCAAAATGATGAGTTATTTTTCTCGTTGTTGTCTTACTGATGTGTCTCTGTCATAGTATCATAACAATATTGGACGAATAATGTCAGAGTCGGATATTATAATAAGTATACATTCAAAATTAATTGCCATCATATTGTTTACTGTTCTGTATCTGAATTTAAAAGTCCGAAGTGTGAGTGTGGCTGGCTACACTACCGATATGACTTTGGAATGAAAGCCTGAACAGCGCATAGGATGATGATAAAGAGATATATAACATATGGGTAATTTTATAATATCGCTTGATTTTGAACAGCTGCTTAAACGAATCTTTAAAATGAACATCACTTTATAGAGTCGTAGAACTCTTTTATATCTTCATCGTTGATGATGTATGACACCTGAATATTCTTCTGTGCTATTTTCTCAAGCTGTTCTATTTCTTTCACAGTCCAAGACGCATAATTCTTTAACTGTGCAATTATTGAATGAGTCTGTTTAAAACTATTACTGTTTTCCAAATCCAGTATCAGTTTCTCTTTTTCTTTATTCTCTATGTTCACTGTACCGACATCCTGGCTCGTCTGTTCTCTTTTATTTTTATAATGTATGGACATCAGTTTTTCGTTTGACACCGTCTGGTCTATAATGGCTTTCACCAAACAGTCTAACTCAGAACCATACGTATAATCAGCCGGTGCAAAATATTTAATTCTCTTGTCTTCCATCATTTTATACACTTTCCTTTTATCCTTGGTCTCAGGATTATAGACTCCGATGGAATGCCCGCAATTCGTGTTTACAAGTTTCATACACGGAATATCCGTATCGCTGTCTCCTATATAAATCATGTTACGGAAGGGAATCCGTATATCTTCAGGTGCAAAGTAATCGTTCACACCAAAATCGTTGACGTCTAATGTCCCTTTTTCTATTCTGAAAAGGAATTGTGTCTTGCTTGTGTAATTGATTACTTGCGCCGGCCATTGAGCAACTCCGTCCTTATCATAATAAAACGAACTGGCGTAAATCTTCTCAAACTTCGATGCCACTTTTGTCCCTTCAATCATTTCTTTCAAGCCTGATGAAATAATGTAATGCTCTACAATGACACCTTTCTGTTTGCCATACTCCTTGATACGGTCAAACCAGCTCTCAACACCGGGGAACAATTTCACTTGTCCTCCGTAGTCCATCAAAGTCTTTTTGTTGAATATGAATCTCCCATGTGCTTTCTGAATCATAGTAAACATATAGGCAAGATTCTGGTCCATCTCGTTTTCTTCTGCTAAACCGTTAGATTCTTTCCAGAAAGATTCAATCTCGTAACCTACAGATTGGATATATCCCTGTGCCTGCATGTCATCAGGAGACAATGTCTTGTCAAAGTCGTAGCAAATTGCCACAACAGGCTTGTCTTCCTTATTCTTTCTTATAAATTGTTTGCCCATATAGATGAAACTAAAAAAATGAGGCACAATTTTGCAATCATGCCCCATTCCTTATTATTAATTACGATATTTATTTCACTTCCTCAAAGTCCGCATCCTGAATGTTGTCATCGTTTTTCGCGCTGTTGTTCTGGGTCTGCTGGTCAGCCTGTGCGTTCTGGTTAGGCTGTGCGCCCTGATACATCTGTGCGCTTGCGTTCTGCATAACGGTGTTCAGGTTGTTTATGGCGTTGTCTATTGCTGCCACGTCACCGTTCTTGTGAGCGTCTTTCAGTTGCTGGAGAGCGGACTCGATTGCCGGTTTCTGGTCTGCCGGAATCTTGTCGCCGTTGTCCTTCAGGAAGTTTTCGGTGGTGAATATCATCGAGTCTGCCTGATTCATCTTGTCCACGCGCTCGCGCTCCTTCTTGTCAGCCTCGGCATTCTGTTCTGCCTCTGCCTTCATGCGGTCAATCTCCTCCTTGCTCAGACCGGACGATGCCTCGATGCGTATTGCCTGCTCCTTGCCGGTGGCTTTGTCCTTTGCGCTAACGTTCAGAATACCGTTGGCGTCGATGTCGAACGTCACCTCAATCTGCGGAACACCGCGACGTGCCGGGGCTATGCCCTCGAGGTTGAACTGACCGATGCTCTTGTTCTGCGACGCCATCGGACGCTCACCCTGCAGTACGTGTATTGTCACTGCCGTCTGGTTGTCCACTGCGGTGGAGAATGTCTCGCTCTTCTTGCAAGGTATTGTTGTGTTGGCGTCGATGAGTTTTGTCATCACGCCGCCCATTGTCTCTATACCCAGTGTCAGCGGAGTGACGTCGAGCAGCACGATGTCGCCCACACCGCCTTCCTTGTTGAGGATTGCGCCCTGTATGGATGCGCCCACTGCAACCACCTCATCCGGGTTCACACCCTTTGAAGGTTCTTTGCCGAAGTAGTTTTTCACGAGTGTCTGGACGGCAGGTATACGGCTTGAGCCGCCGACGAGTATCACCTCGTCTATCTGCGATGTTGAGAGCTTGGCGTCTCTCATGGCGTTCTGGCACGGAACGAGGCATGCTTGTATGAGGTCATGAGCCAGCTGTTCGAACTGCGAACGTGTAAGAGTCTTCACGAGATGTTTCGGCACACCGCCTTCGGCAGATATGTATGGCAGGTTGATTTCCGTAGATGTTGTGCTCGAAAGCTCTATCTTGGCTTTCTCGGCAGCCTCTTTCAGACGCTGCATTGCCATCGGGTCCTTGCTCAGGTCGATGCCCTCGTCTGCCTTGAAGCCGTTTACGAGCCAGTCTATTATCACCTGGTCGAAGTCGTCACCGCCCAGATGGGTGTCACCGTTTGTTGAAAGAACCTCGAACACACCGCCTCCGAACTCGAGGATAGATATATCGAACGTACCTCCACCAAGGTCGAACACGGCTATCTTCATGTCCTTGTTTGCCTTGTCCACACCGTATGCAAGGGCTGCCGCAGTAGGTTCGTTCACTATACGGCGAACGTTGAGACCCGCAATCTGTCCTGCCTCCTTTGTAGCCTGACGCTGAGAGTCGGAGAAGTATGCCGGCACTGTGATGACAGCATCCGTCACTTCCTGTCCCAGATAGTCCTCTGCGGTCTTCTTCATCTTCTGTAGTATCATCGCCGAAATCTCCTGCGGAGTATACTTACGGCCCTCGATGTCCACACGCGGATAACCGCCTTCGTTCACAACGCTGAACGGAACGCGCTCTGCCTCTTTCTGGCTCTGTGCGTAGGTCTCGCCCATGAAGCGTTTTATAGAGTACACGGTGTTCTTCGGGTTGGTGATAGCCTGTCTCTTGGCAGGGTCGCCCACCTTGCGCTCACCGTCTTTCACGAATCCCACAACCGAAGGAGTGGTGCGCTTGCCTTCGCTGTTTGTTATCACTACAGGTTCGTTGCCTTCAAACACGGCAACGCAAGAGTTCGTAGTACCTAAGTCGATTCCAATAATCTTTCCCATAATATTTATCTTTTTCTTGTTATTATTCCAATTTAATGTTATCTTTGGACAGTCGTCCGCTGTCATAATAACAAATGGCATGCCAAATGTCGGAAACGCTGCGGTTGTTGGCAGATTGTATGACAAAATGACATGTTTTGAGGAGGTATTCGGACCGTCCGTGCGCGCGGGTCTCATATGATGAGAGCCCTGTGTTGCTGGCTTGCCACGCCGCCTTACTGTTGCCGCCCAACTCGCTGAGATTCGGCTGTACGAAAAAATAAATTCTCTGTCCGGCTCTGCGCGCGTATTTTGCGGTTTGTGTAAGATGTTGATAATGTGTGGTTTATGTCATCTGTGCTTGCGATATGCCCTTTGCTGCCGCGCCAAAAAGCCCGTTCCGGCATGCGGAAGAGCCTCTTTCATGTGGTGGCGGAGCCTTTATCGGTGTGCGGAAAAGCTGTTTCAGCGGTGCGGAAAAGGCTCTTCTGCAAGTCTGACAGCATTAACAGGCGTCGCCGTATGTATATTTATGCGCTTCAGATGCGTTTCAGGGCTTCCGCGCTTTCCGGTTTGCTATTTTCTGCTGTCAATATTTTTTACCGTCAGGAGGCATTCCGCCGTTCTTCCGTGTGCGTCGTCCGCTCCCGTGAAAGCGGTGACGGGATGATATCGGATGCGATTGGTGTTAATGTGTGTTAATCATGTTTAGAAATCGATTCCTCATACGTCTCATATAAAGAGAGGCATAAGAGCGGTGCCATGTCCGGTGTGACGTCATGCCGCTGCCTTTCTCCTGATATATACGAAAGTCGGGTGTAGAGATGAATAAGAACGAATAAACACAGCCATACCAGAGTGGAGCAGAACGATTTTGAAAATATCGCCGCCGCAATAAGGGCGAAGGTGCTTGGCGTAGCCCGTCACTACGGACTCTCCGAAGAGGAGGCTGAGGACGCTGCGCAGGACACAATGCTCAAGCTTTGGGCGATGCGCGACGAGCTCGATCGTTACCGCTCGGTTGAGGCTCTTGCCGTAAGCATTGCCGCGCATCTCAGTGTTTCGGCGCTGAGGAGGCAGCGTCCTGTCACGCTCGACGGCAGACCTCTCATCACCGACGGCTCTCCGGGACCCGACACAAGGCTCGAGATGGCTGAGAACGAGCAGTGGCTGAGCCGGAAGCTCGCAAGACTGCCGTCGTCAGAATATCAGGTGCTGCATCTGCGTCAGGTGGAATGCAAGACCAACGGTGAGATAGCAGCCATAATGGGAATAGCTGTTTCGTCTGTGGCGACACTCCTATGCAGGGCGCGCCAGAGACTATTGGAAGACATCAGAAAAAGAAAAATAATAAACGGACGACACTTATGACAAACGAATTTGAACACATAAAACAGCTCACGCGACGCTTCATGGACGGACAGACCACCATTGAGGAGGAAGCGCGCCTTGCCTCTTACTACCGCACGCACGACGTGCCCCGTGAGTGGAGAGTGTATAAGGAGATGTTCGCATATTTCGATGCAGGCATGCCGTTGGGGCAGGATAAGGTTGCCGCCTGCCCCTCGCGCCGTGCCCGCCGTGTGTGGCTTGCCGTGGCGGCTGCCGTAGCCGTGCTGATGGTCATGGTGCTGCCCCGGGGTGAGGCTCCGGAGGCTCCTGTCAGGCAGCCCGTCGCGATGAGCGTGGAGCCTGTGCCTGCCGACAGTGCGGAGTCTGCCGAGGCTGACACGTCAGACCTGCCTCCTGCACGCCCCGTGCGCAAGCCCGAACGCCGCCGCGTCTCACGCTACCGCTACAAGCCCGCGCCTCCCAAAGTCTATCTGGCGGAGAACGTTGTGCCTGAGACACGGGTGCCTGCCGACTCCATCGCTGCCGCCGAAAGGCTGCTTGCCGAGAAGCTGCGCGCCATAGAGGCGGTGAGCGAGGCACTCCTGCGCGATGTCGGGACGCTCAACAAGGTGAAGGCTCTTGAGATGGCTGGAGTGAACTATAACGACGGACAGGACGGTGGAGACGGTGCGTCAGACGCCGGCGAGATGTACTGACGCTATTGATAAAACGAACAATAATCTGTCAAACAATAAAAAAACATACATATATGAATGCAATATACAGACTGTCAGCCACGCTGACGATGGCGGTTCTTGCGATGTCGGTCTTTGCGCAACAGCACATCGGCAAGGCAATAGACAAATTCCTGCAGGACAAGAAAAGTCACGAATACATCATATCCAATAATAAAAATAATGAATATGTGCCCGAAGCGGGGAAGAACGCCATGTCCCACGAAATACGCTTCAGGCTCATACGCGCTGACATAGACAAGCTGGAACGTCTTCGCAAGGCGTTCCTCAACGACAGCGGCAAGGCATATTTCATAATGATGAAGGATGCCGGAAGCGGCAGCGGTGAGACTTGTAATATAGCATTTGGTGCCGATATCTCCAAATCATATACATTCGGGACACACTACGACCGCAACTACATAGTGCTAAACTTCAGGGACGATTCCGACACCACATGGCGTTGGAGCTATGCCCTGGTGTGGTATGAAGAGAAGGTGAGGGACGGCAAGGGCGAGCACAACTATTACTCGGGCTCCATACACATCATATACAGCCGCGACCCGAAGGCGAACAAAGAAAAGAAAGAGAACGTTGCGGTGCGCACCACAATATTGCCTGACGGGACGGTGGTGACATACAACAACGAGAACGACACCAAAACGGTGATATACAAGAACGGAAACATAGTGGATGACGGTTCAGACGAGCTGGGCGATGTGAACAGCCAGTCCAAGTTCCTCGACCTTTTCGGCAATCTGCGCTCTGTGTTCATGGACGCCGTGCGCGAACATTCAGGAATTGCCATGGAGACAACCATAGCCAACAGGATGCTCAGTCTGTGCAAGAGCAAGGGCAGTCTGCTGTCAAAGGACGAACGTGCGCTGTGCCGTACAACGCTCACCGACATGTCGTCAGAAACGTACGACAAATACGTGAAAAGCCTGCTCAAAATGGCAGCGGACGCGCTGAGATAATCAATATTTTCATAAAAATGTTTCTTCATCAACAGAAAGTGGCTGCCGTGAGGCAGGCTCCTTTTTCTTTTGTCTGCTGTGTGGCATGGCGGGGCGTTCTCGTGTGGGTCGCAGCATTCGCCGTACGGTGACAGATGCAAACGGCTTTTCCAGTCCTATGGTGCGTCCTCTCCGTACCGTCCCGGCATGGACACGGCTCTGTCTACGTATGAAAAATAAATGGAACTATTCCTTTTATTTATTTTGTTCTGCGCCCGATTTGTCTTATCTTTGCATAAGATAAGCTGCACTCGGGAAATAGCAAGCAAGCTTTCTTTCCTCTCGTTTGCATTATCTTTGCATAAGATAAGCTGCACTCGGGAAATAGCAAGCAAGCTTTCTTTCCTCTCGTTTGCATTATCTTTGCTAATATGAACAACATGACAGACAACAGTGTGAAGTGGAGCGAGAACGTCATAATAGCCGATGCAGGCTATATCGACCGCGTGGCATTCAATCTCATAGTCAATTTCGAGCGCATGATAGGCAGGCGCATACCTAAGGCTGACATGGCGAGATGGATAGACTGCGTGGCTCTCGACGGCGGAGTGCGTGAGGGCGACAACCATGTCCAGGTGGTGCTCATACACGACCGTGAGCATGCCGTACTGGAAAATTTCGCTCCGGGCAATCTTGCCGGCGAGCTCAACGGCAAGGCTTTCAAGGACAATCTCGGCGAGTTCTCCATCTCGGCATTGCCAGTGGAGGACATCGTAAGCCGCGACGACTTCTTCGCCGATGTGGTCGAGGCAGTGTGTGCCGGTAAGGAGACAAGGCGCATAATGATTGTCCCGGATGACGGGCGCGCCGCACTCTACGACTGTCTGTGCCACATCCTCCGCCGCGTGGACGACGAGAAGCGCGTCACAATGTTCGCCATGCAGCCCATGCCCGGCGGCAATTTCAGACAGGAAATACTCGGCTACTCGCTCATGAGTGCCCTTGGCATAAGGTCGGACGAACTGAAGTGACATGCCGGACGTTCCTTCCGGAGTCAGTTTGCGGATTCCTGCAATGTCCGGCATGGATGTTCATTATTCATAAATTGCTTGAAAACAACTAATATCTGAGAAAATATGGGAAAAGTGTTAATGATTGGCGCGGGAGGCGTTGCCACCGTAGCTGCGTTCAAGATAGCTCAGAACGCCGATGTGTTTACAGATTTCATGATTGCCAGCCGCACTAAGTCGAAGTGCGACAAGATTGTAGCGGCAATAGGCAATCCCAATATCAGGACTGCTCAGGTGGACGCCGACGACGTCGAACAGCTCAAGGCTCTCATGAACGACTACAAGCCTGAGCTGGTCATAAACCTCGCGCTGCCTTATCAGGACCTCACCATCATGGAGGCGTGCCTTGCTTGCGGATGCAGTTATCTGGACACGGCGAACTACGAACCGAAGGATGAGGCTCACTTCGAATACTCGTGGCAGTGGGCTTACAAGAAACGCTTCGAGGACGCCGGACTCACAGCCATACTGGGATGTGGCTTCGACCCGGGCGTGACAAGCATCTTCACGGCTTATGCCGCAAAGCATCATTTCGACGAGATACAGTATCTTGACATCGTCGACTGCAACGCCGGAGACCACCATAAGGCTTTCGCCACCAACTTCAATCCGGAAATCAACATCCGCGAGATAACCCAGAAGGGTCTTTATTGGGAGAATGGCAAGTGGGTGGAGACCGAGCCTCTCGAGATACACAAGCCGCTCACCTATCCGGAAATCGGTCCGAAGGAGAGCTATCTGCTCCATCATGAGGAGATAGAGAGCCTCGTGAAGAACTATCCTACGATACGCCGCGCGCGCTTCTGGATGACTTTCGGACAGGAGTATCTCACACACCTGCGCGTCATTCAGAACATCGGCATGGCAAGCATCGTGCCCATCGACTATGAGGGAAAGAAGATAGTGCCGCTGCAGTTCCTCAAGGCTGTGCTGCCAAACCCGCAGGATCTCGGTCAGAACTACGAGGGACAGACAAGCATAGGATGCCGCATACGCGGACTGAAAGACGGCAAGGAGCTCACCTATTATATATATAACAACTGCTCGCATCAGGCTGCCTTCAACGAGACAGGCATGCAGGGAGTGAGCTATACCACAGGTGTGCCGGCAATGATAGGTGCCATGATGTTCTTCAAAGGGCTGTGGCGCCGTCCCGGTGTGTGGAATGTCGAGGAGTTCGATCCCGATCCTTTCATGGAGCAACTCAACAAACAGGGACTTCCATGGCATGAGATCTTCAACGCGGATCTTGAACTCTGACACTCCTCAGCCTGCATTTTTCATCGCACAACCCAACGCACGCCTGCCCCGGACAGCCTCTTCTGACGGCAGACTGTCGCCGGACCGCGGCGTGCGCCACATTCATTCATAATTGAAAACAGAACCTAAATGGCAAAGGAAAAGGAAAATACGGGCGCTGCCGCCTCAAATGAGGGCAAGCTGAAAGCTCTTCAGGCGGCAATGTCGAAGATAGAGAAAGACTTCGGTAAGGGGTCTATCATGAAACTTGGTGACGAACATATAGAGAACGTCGAGGTCATCCCGACAGGAAGCATAGCCCTTGACTCGGCTCTTGGGGTGGGGGGCTATCCGCGCGGACGAATCATTGAGATATACGGACCGGAGAGCTCCGGTAAGACAACGCTTGCCATCCATGCCATTGCCGAGGCGCAGAAGGCTGGCGGAATAGCGGCTTTCATCGACGCGGAGCATGCTTTCGACCGCTTCTATGCGGCTAAGCTGGGCGTGGATGTGGACAATCTGTGGATATCGCAGCCCGACAACGGCGAGCAGGCTCTCGAAATAGCCGACCAGCTCATACGCTCTTCGGCTATCGACATCATAGTCATCGACTCCGTTGCCGCGCTCACTCCGAAGAAGGAGATAGAGGGCGACATGGGTGACAACAACGTCGGATTGCAGGCTCGTCTGATGAGTCAGGCGTTGCGTAAGCTCACATCCACCATCAGCAAGACCAACACAACGTGCATCTTCATCAACCAGTTGCGTGAGAAGATAGGCATGATGTTCGGCAATCCGGAGACCACAACGGGTGGCAACGCGCTCAAGTTCTATGCCAGCGTACGCCTCGACATCCGCAAGGTTACGGGCATTAAGGACGGCGACCAGATTATCGGCAACCTCGTAAGGGTAAAGGTTGTGAAGAACAAAGTGGCTCCTCCGTTCCGCAAGGCGGAGTTTGAGATAATGTTCGGAGAGGGCATCTCAAAGGTAGGAGAGATTGTCGACCTTGGCGTGGAGTGCGGCATCATCCAGAAGAGCGGCTCGTGGTATTCTTACGGAAGCTCCCGTCTGGGACAGGGACGCGACGCCACCAAGTCACTGCTCAAGGACAATCCCGAACTCTGCGAGGAGCTTGAAGGCAAGATAATGCAGGCTCTCGCCGAGAAACAATAATGCGGCGGCGAGACCGGAAACGCAATACAAGCGGCAGGCATGGTTCAGACTGTAACGTCGGACATGCCTGCCGCTTTTGTCTTATATATTGAAAAGATTTCGCAATACAGTCCAAATGACAATTATTATTAATGTTGCGTATATGGCAACTCTACCATACAATGTTTTGTAAAGTCTCGGATGACGTTTTTGATTCTGCTGAGAATAAATAAGTAACAGTAAATATGGAATGGACAGTGTCATTAACAGATTGTGGCTGCATGCCGCAGTTATGTCAAGATGCAGCAGGTCGTGGATGGCTCTTTGTGAGCCGCAGCCGGGACATTTTATGTTTGTGACATACCAAAACGGACATTTTGGAAATAGCGGACTTGCTGTCGGGTCTATAAAAAAATATACGACAGTCATGCCTGCCGCAATTATCAGAATGGTCGTTTTTCCCATTTAATAATCTGTTGTCATAAGTATGGAATTAGAAGAATTCCTTATAATACACTAAGAACTGCACTTAATATACATAATCCGGCTATACTCCAGAAGCTGATTTTCACCCACATCTCGGCTTTTCTGCTTGCTTCGTAAGCACCTTCTTCATCTCCACGCGACAGTCTTGTGCTTACCTTAGATGCATATATAATGCTGATGACGCCACATGGAAAGCAACAGAAGAGAGTGACAAGTATCGCTTCTGTCATCCATGTCTTAGGAAAAGTGTTTTGTCCCATCATCGTTTTTATTTTAATAGATTGCTTATATATGTAAAGTTGTCAGATTGTTTTTACAAAAATATACAATTTATAGGTAATGGCAATTCTTGTTCTGTTAATTTATATGAATATGAATGTCGGCTTATAATTCTGTATTTGTGATTTATGTAATTTGATTATATCAGCCTGTTTGCAGGCTGATAATCTTTATTCTGTGTGTTCCGGAATACAATAAATGTGTCCGACAACTTCGTGAAACGTTGTCAGACACATTTATTATGTACAGTAAGCTTTCAGCTTTTTTCAATAGTCGGCGTTCTGCGGGTCGAAGTTTGTCCATCCGTCGAGCCATGTGTCGCCGGCAGCGAAAGCTCCGATGTAGTCCACTGCGGTGCATCCGTTGAGTATGGCTTCTGTGAACGATGCCGCACCGATGAGCGGGCTGCCTGCCGACGGGATATATCCTGTCCGGTCGAACCATCCGTCAGCCGAGTCGAAATGCCTGTTGTTGTTCGCAGCCAGTTCGAAGAACGTGTGGGCGAATGAGTTCTTTGTGTTGTCAACGGTGCCTGTCTCATAGTCGTAGAGACCGTCCTCGTATATCTTGTTGAAGTCTGTTCCGAGCACGTCCATGCCTGCGAACCATATGTTGTTAAGCTTCAGTGTGCCTGCGGTCGCTGCTCCCTGGGTGTCGCCCTTCTCGTTGTCGAGTATCAGACCGATGGGCCATCCCACTGCCACAGAGTTGAAGCAGTTCAGGTGGGAGTTGCGTCGTATGTGCATGGCAGCTTGAAAACGTCCGAGGCTTGAGCCGTTGTTGGGATACACCGAGCCGCCGTTGATGTAGTCGGAATTGTTCTGGAACGATGCGTCTACAGCCTTCGGACCGATGAAAGTCACGTTGGAGAACACTGCCGAAGTGAACGGCGAGCTTGTCGAGCCGCTTGCGTTGTTGTCGCTCTCGAAGCCGTTGCTCTGCGACGTGTCGGCTATCTTGGAGTCGCGTACTGACAGTGCGAACTGCACGTTGCCGCTGAATCCGTTGTCCGTGTCGAAGTCGTCGTCCCATCCTCTGTATGCCACGAGATACTTGCAGTCCACCGTTCCGCCGAACCACTCGTAAGAGTCGTCGTTAGAGTAAGACACCTGCACGTGGTCTATTTTCGTTCCGCTTCCTATCGAACCGAGTGTAAGGCCGTTTATCTCCTGGTCGGTCTGGAAGGGATATCCTGCGAACTCTATGCGCACATAGCTCAGAACGCCGGAGTTGTCGCTGTTGTCCGATCCGCCGTGCTTGGTGCGCGGACCGCCCTCTATCTGCATCTCGGTGTTGTTGTTCACCGCTTTTCCGCAGAGAATCACGCCTCCCCAGTCGCCCGGACGGCGGTTGCCTTTAGCCTCCTCTGATGTGAAGACGATGGGCTCCTGCGCTGTTCCCTGTGCGATGAGCTTGCCGCCGCGCTCTGCTATGAGCGAAGCCTTTGTCTGCTTGTCACCCTTTATTATCGTGCCCGGCTCTATTGTGAGTTCCGCACCGTCGGCTATGTACACCCAGCCTTTGAGGATGTAGGTGCCTTTCTTTATGGTCTGCTTGCCTGTGAAGACAAACTCCTGGTCGCCGTTGCCTATCTGCCTGCCGTTGTCACTTACGTTGGCGTCGCCGTCGGCAGTGAAAAGGATGTGGTCGCAAGCCTTTAATCCGCCGTCGGTAGACCATGTCACGTCGTTCTTTTCGGTTTCTTTCCCGTTGTCATCATCGTCGCCGCAGGCACAGAATGTGAACGATGCGGCAAGGATGCCGAGGCATCCGTAGAATTTGAATTTGTTCATAATGCTTGTTTGGTTAAACATAATTATTAATTGTATGAATGGTTGTCTTGTTGTTTTATGATGTTTTTTCAGAACTTGTATACGGCACTCAGCCCAAAGTTACGTCCGGGCTTGAACGCCCTTGTTATCTGCTGCACTTCCTTGCGGCTGCCGTCCTGGTAGTGCACGTCGGCAAACTGCTTGTAGTATACAGTCTGTGCGAGCAGGTCGCGCACGTTGAACTTCACCTCCCAGTGGCTGCCGAACATCTTCGAGACGGACAGGTCTATCACGTCGCGCGGCATCTCATAGCTGTCGGGCACGCGCAGAGCCTCGTTGTCGCTCGTCGTTCCCTCGCTGCGTCCCACGCCTATTATGCGTTTGCCTATGCGGTTGTAGAGAGCCGCCACGCTCAGTTGCAGCTTGTCGTTGTTGTAGAATATTCCTGTGTTTATGAGATAGGGCGACTGTCCCTGCATAGGTCTGTCTTCCTCTCTGGACCCTTTCTCGAAGTTCACGCGGCTCTTGATGAGCGCTCCGTTGAACGACCAGCTGAAGCCGGGCAGCCCGATGAACGACAGGTCCTTGCGTATGTCGAGCTCCAGTCCGTAGCTCTTTGCCGATTTGGCGTTCATGTATGAGTATATCAGGTTTGTTCCGCCAGCCACGGTGTAGGTCCATTCTATGGGCGAGTCGAAGTGCTTGTAGAATGCCGCCAGCGATATCACCTCGCCTTTCGAGGGGTAGAACTCATAGCGCAGGTCCACGTTCTGTATGTAGCAGGGCTTGAGTTCGGTGTTTCCCTCCACGTTGGATGCAAGGTCGAAGTCGTAGAACACCGACGGCGACACCTCTCTGAACTCAGGTCTGTTCACCGTCTTTCCGTACGAGAACCTCACCTGATGCTTGTCGTTTATCTTGTAGGTGGTGTTCAGCGAAGGGAAAAGGTCGCTGTATTCATAGTTGTGGCTGAACGGGCTTTCCTCATAGTCGCGGGTGTTGGTGATGAGTTCCATGTGGTTGTATTCGTAGCGCAGTCCCGCAAGTATGCTCAGTCTGCCAGCCGGAATGGTAGCCGCGATGTATCCCGCACCCTGAGTGTTGTTGCCTTTATAGTTGTTGCGCATGTGCTGTTCCTCCATCAGATAGAGGCGGTCCGCACCGAAGTAGCTCTCGTCGCTGAGCATCTCGGAGAGGTCGTTCTGCCTGAATCCGTCCGGAAGAGTGTTGTCTGCGGCGTTCCAGTTGTATATGAAGTCGCGCGTGGTGTATTTTCTTGTGCGGTACTCTCCGTAGGCTCCGAACTTCAGCACCGGCTCCCATGAGCCGAACTTGAAGCTGTGCCTGTTGTTCACGGCGGCTGAGGCGATGTGCTCGTCGAGCTTTGTCCATTCGCGCGAGATGTCGTTCGAGTTGGTGAGCTGTATCACTCCGGTCTCCAGAGCGTCGTTCACCAGATACCGCCGTCTGTCCGGCACGTTGCGGTTGGCGTATGAATAGCTTGCGCTCCAGTCCAGTTCGTCGTTTCGGAAAGTGTGTTTGCCGGTCAGCTGTCCGTTGTATGTGGTGCGGCTGCGGTAGTAGTATTCTGCGGAGTGCTCCGTGTCAGACTGTGCGCTCACGCCCTCGCGCCATGTGTAGCGGTCGTTTCCCAGCTGGTTGAATATGTTCTTGAACTGGTATTTGCTGTTGCCGTCGGCTGAGAGGAGCGTCATGTTGAGCATAGCTCCCAGTCTCACGTTGCGGTTGTACTGGTCGTCGGTGGAGCGTCTGAGATAGTTGGACCTGTCGTCCTCGGTGTTGTACACACCGAACAGGTTGTTGGTCATGTCCTCATACTTCCTGTACTCGTTGCTGTAGTTCAGCGCGGCGATGAGTCCCATCTGCCTTCCCGCCCATCTCCAGCGGCGTCCGATGTTAGCCGACAGCTTCAGGTCGCCGAGCGGATGGCTCTCCCTTATGCGCCAGTCGTTGTTCAGACCGTTGTTCAGCAGGTCTGTGCCGTTGCCTGCGATGGGGTTGAGCACGGCGTTGATGCCGCCCGACAGTCCTCTCAGCCCGTTGTCAAAGCCGAGGAAGTCGGTGCCCGAGCCTTTGGCATGTCTGAATGACGAGAAGGCGGTGGCGTCGTTCCAGTTGCCTCCCACCTGTATCTCGGCTATGTTCTCCGTGGGTATGTCCTTCGTGTTTATGGTGATGAAGCCGCCGCTGTAGTCTGCCGGAAACTCAGCTGCCGGGGTCTTTATTATCTGCATGTTGTCTATCTGCGCGCTCGGGATGATGTCGAAGGAGAAGGCGCGCGAGTCAGCCTCGCTGCTCGGCACGGCTCCGCCGTTTATCCATACGTTGTTGTATCGCTGCGACAGACCGCGCACCATGACAAACTTCTCGTCTATTATGCTCACTCCCGGCACACGTCTTATCACCTCGCCCGCGTTCGAGTCCTGCGTGCGCTTTATCTCCTGAGCCGACACGTTGCTCACCACCAACTGGCTTTTGCGCGCCGCCTGGAGCATAGCCACGTCGGTGTTCTGCTTCATTATGCCCACCACCGACACCTCGCCGAGCGTCTGCTCGTCGGTCTCCATCTCAATGGTGAGAGCGTGTCCTTCGGTGTCTTTCAGAGCCTCGACGCCGTCAAGGGTCACTGTCTTGTATGAAATATAGTTTACGGTGATGCTGTATTTTCCTGCCTTCAGACCGTTGAGGCTGAACTTCCCGTCAATGTCGGTTATCGCCTTCACGCCTGTTCCCGCCACCTGCACCGTCGCTCCGATGAGCGGCTGACGGTCTTTCTTGTCGAGCACTGTGCCTGTTATCCCTTCTGCGTATGCCGCGACAGCCGATATGAGAGCCAGTGCCGTTGCGGCGACAAATCTTTTTACTCTTGTCATTTCCTAATATGTTATGCCTTATATTCCGGCTGCAAAATTAAGGGAGGCATGTTGCGCCCGCGTTTCTCCGCAATTATAAATGTTTTACAATGACATTTCACTGATGTTTCTTCCCCTCAGCCGTTTACCCTAATCAGCATGGCGGCGTTATGCGAGGCGGCATGTCTCTCTCCACAGAGGTGCCTGCCGTCCGTTCAGGCATGCCATGTGGCGGTAAGACCGCGCGTGGGTAAAGGTGCGTGGGTACTGATGCCGTGCATGGGAAAGAGCCGGGCGGCATTTCCGGAAGTGACAGCATGGCAGGGGCATCATGCCTGACAGGTGTATTATATCTGCATACATATATAATATTGTATACTCTTTTATGCTGTACAATATATGCCTTTATGCGATAATATATATTTTTCTTATATGATAATCAGTATTCTTTTATATGGTATATTATATTCTTCCTACGTGATATTATATATGCTCCGCCCCATCCGCCATCCGTCTCTGTCGGCGTCACTGGAGTTTTGCATGAATATGCGTAATGCTTTCCGGTTTTTGCATAATTATTCACCGTCAACTCCGCGAGAGTGCCCTTGCAATGCGCAAAAGATTTTCTGGCGACGTATAGGCTGGTTATGGGCGTTTTGCATAACGCCTTGTTGCCCAGTCGCTTATGTTCTTCCGCGTGCCTGTGACGGCTTTCCTGTCTTGCGAAAGAGCCTTTCCGGCATGCCCGAAGAGCCTCTTCGGCGGCACGGCGGAGGCTTTCCCGCACGATGGGAGAGACCGTTCCGTGCGTCGGCGGAGCGTTTATGTGCTGCCCGTTGGGGGTGTATGGAGGGGAGAAAGGGAGGTAGACCCGCACCGGTGTGTGCCGGACGGGTGTGCGGAAGGCGCGTCACCGGCTTTCCGGCGTTCTGTTTCGCGAATCCGGAATGTAAAGATTTTTTACTTTCGTGAGTGCATAATTATTCATAAAAGAGTCTTCCTTTCCTGTATTCCCGAGGTGTTCCGGTTGCGCGCATGCCGTAGGCAGAGGGCTGTAAAGGGTGGGGAGGTGTGCAAACAATTATGATATATGCTGAAAAAAACGAAAAAGCCGTGGCGCGGACAGGTGTGTCTGAGTTTATAATGGTATATTTACGCTTCGATAGACATAAGACATGTGTGCGTCGGCAACGTACGTACGCCACGCTAAAGAAGGCGTGCGCGCCAGCCGGACACGGACATGCCTGACGTAGGGAAACAGCATTTACAGGCATGACAAGACATTTTCTCATAATCTTATCAGTCTTCGCCGCGGTGCGTGTGGCGGCGCAGAGCGGCGCGGTTGTGGCAGACATGTCGTCGCGCAAACCGCTGCGCGACGCCTTGGTAGTGACTGACGGAGGCGAGAAGGTAGCCACCGACTACCGGGGAAGGTTCGCCCTGAGCGGCTCATACCGTGGGGCGTCTGTCATATGCAAGGGCTATCTGCGGCGCAACATGACCGCTGACGAGATGCAGCGCGACACCATTTTCCTCATCCCCGAGGTGAAAACGCTCAGCGGCGTGGAGATTGTGTTGCCGGGCGACGGGCTGGGCGCGCTCAAGAAGAGCCTCGGACAGGAGAGCAAGGCAGTGCCCGTGAAGCCGAAGAGCGGCAACAGTTTCGACTTCTTCGGCATTTTCGACAAGAGCAAGAGACGCGTGTCGAAGAAGGAGCGCGAACGCCAGAAACGCATACTCGACAACTACTGACCGTACGTTTTTCGCATATTATCCCAATGTTAGTCACTGTGTAGTGGCGCGTTTACATTTTATTTAGTATCTTTGCCTACGCTTTGTGCCGCGAGCCGGTGATGATGAGGCTGTGCGTGCCTGCCCTTGCGTGGCGCGGGATGCGTGCCTTTCATGCCGCACGGACGGCGCAACGTGTGTGTGACATAAAAAACAATAACAGACAACAACTTATTTTTTACAGACAATGACAACCTTAACGTTGACGATAGTATTTATCTTCGTTGCCGGATATGTGTGCATAGCGGCAGAGAGTTTCACCAAAGTGAACAAGGCGGCAGTGGCGCTTCTCATGTGCGTATTGTGCTGGACGGCATACATGACAGACCCCGGACAGTATCTCTCCGCCGCCATCGGCGGTGCGGCGGAAGGCGTGCGGTCGGTAGCCGCGCATGTGGGCGAGATTCTGAAGATGCACCTCGGCGACACTGCCGAGACCCTTTTCTTCCTCATGGGAGCGATGACCATAGTGGAGATTGTGGACACCTATGGCGGATTCAACTTCGTGCGCGACATCATGAAGACCCGTGGCAAGCGCAAACTGCTGTGGCGCATCGCCTTCATGACGTTCTTCCTCTCTGCCATACTCGACAATCTCACCACGTCCATCGTGATGATTATGGTGCTGCGCAAGCTCATACGCGACAACAAGGAGCGCATGATTTTCGCCTCGATAGTGATAATAGCCGCCAACTCGGGAGGCGCGTTCTCGCCCATAGGAGACGTTACGACCATCATGCTGTGGATAAAGGGCATGATAACAACGGGCGGAGTGCTGGCAGAACTGTTCCTGCCGTCGCTCGTGTCGATGGTGGTGCCGGTATTCATACTGCAATTCGCGCTGAAGGGAAAGCTCGATGTGGGACAGAACCTGCCTAAGGACAACGTGGCGGTATTCACCCGGCGGCAGCGGCGCACGGTGTTCTTCCTCGGTGTGGGCGGACTCATCTTCGTCCCCATATTCCGCTATCTTACCGACCTGCCGCCGTTCATGGGCATACTGCTCGTGCTCGGACTGCTCTGGACAGTCACCGAGTGCTTCCACCGTTCCACCTCTGAGGACGACACGATGGCACGTCGCGTGAGCCAGCTTCTTGCCCGCATAGACATGTCGACCATCCTTTTCTTGCTCGGAATACTCATGGCTGTGGCGTGCCTTTCGGAAATCGGCGTGCTCACCGCGCTCGGTGCTGCGCTCAACGATGTGTCGGGCGGCAACCACTATCTTGTCACCGGTGCCATCGGTGTCATCTCGAGCATTGTCGACAACGTGCCTCTCGTGGCGGGATGTATGGGCATGTATCCCATCGCTCCTGCCGGCGACATGGGCGTCGACGGGCTTTTCTGGCTGCTGCTTGCCTACTGCGCTGGTGTGGGAGGCTCCATGCTCATCATCGGCTCGGCTGCCGGCGTGGTGGTTATGGGACTGGAGAAAATCACCTTCGGATGGTATCTGAAGCATGTCTCGTGGGTCGCACTTGTGGGATATCTTGCCGGAATGGTGGCATACTGGCTTGTACAGATGATTTGAAACAACTGAATGAAAATATAGTATAGTATATGTCAAAACGTTTGCTGACGATTGTCATTGCCGCAGTGGGATGTCTCGCGGTCTTCGCGCAGACGCCTACGGTCTTCGACAACTATTTCGCGCAGGCTCAGGCTTATGCCCGCGCGTTCCCCAGGGAGAAAGTCTATCTGCACTTCGACAACACAAGCTATTATCAGGGAGACACCATATGGTTCAAGGCTTATGTGCTCACTGCGGCTGACAACATGCCGAGCAAGATAAGCAAACCGCTCTATGTGGAGTTCGTAGACCAGCTTGGCAACGTGATGGACCGCCAGATTGTGAAGCTCGAGAACGGTGAGGGACACGGTCAGATTTCGTTGGCGAACACATTCTTCACAGGCTATTACGAGGTGAGGGCGTACACTAAGTGGATGCTCGCCTTCGGAGACGACCCGCAGTATTTCTCGCGCACGCTCCCCGTTTACCGCAAACGGATAAACAATGATGAGCAGAGACGCAGCATCGCTACATACCGTATGGACAAGAGTATGAAGCAAAGGCCGGTGGAGGACCTTAAAGATCTCAACGTGAGATTCTTCCCCGAAGGCGGCCATCTGGTGGAGGGCATACCGTCGGTGGTGGGATTTGAGACACTGAGCGAGGACAGCGGATGGGTCAATGTGAACGGATATCTGCTGTCGGAGAGCGGGGAGCGCATCCTGCCGGTGTCCACCACGCACGACGGAATGGGCAGTTTCACATACACGCCGGGCGAAAAACCTGCCTCGGTGGAGATTTCCTATAATGGCAAGACACGCCGGTTCAAGCTTCCGAAGGCGCAGCCTGCGGGCTACGGCATCACGGTGAACGTGCGCGAGGAGTCGCTCGACGTCACCGTGTCGCGCTCCGCCGGAATGACGGGAGGCGATGTCGCGCTGTTCCTCTTCTCAGGTCTGACACCGCGCACATACGTGCCTGTCGACTTCAGCGGGTCTGACGTAAGACGTATAAAGATTCTTACGGCTGACCTGCCGGGAGGTGTCGTGCGGCTGGCTCTGGTCAACTCGTCGGGCGAACCTCTGCTCGACCGCTTCTGCTATGTCTATCCCAAGGACACGCTCAGACTCAGCGCGACGGCTGACAACGACCTTTACGCACCGTTCGGGAAGGCGGAGTGCCGACTCAGACTCACCGACGCGGCTGACAAACCGGTGGCTGGCGCGCGTCTGTCTGTGGCTGTGAGAGACGCGCTCGACATGGACTACATGCAGTACGACAACAATATCTTCACCGACCTTCTGCTCACCTCCGAGCTGAAAGGATACATACACCAGCCCGGATTCTATTTCGCCGACAGGTCGCCTGCACGCCGCAAGATGCTCGACAACCTCATGCTCATACGCGGATGGCGACGCTACGACGTGCAGGAGTGCTTCGGTCTGAAACCGGCTGAGCCGAAGTACTTGCCGGAACCTAACCTTAACCTCTACGGACACATCGATTCGTGGTACGGGAAGGCGCAGGCAAACATCGGCATAACGGTCATGGCGCACAACGACTCGGTGACTGTCATGGGCTCTACGCGCGCCGACTCGCTCGGCAACTTCGTCATTCCGCTCGACGATTTCTACGGAAAGATGGAGGCACTCATACAGACCCGGCGCGACGGAAAGAAATACAACCGCAACGCTTTGGTCAGTCTGTACCGCAACTTCGAGCCTCCGCTGCGCCCGCTTGACTGGTATGAGCTCAATCCGGAGTGGAGTCAGCCCGCCGATACGGCAAGGCTGGATGCTGATATAGACGCTTTTGAGGACTCGCTTGCCGGAGACGAGAAGATATTGAGGCTCGGTGAGGTGGTGGTAAAGGCTAAATACAGGAACAAAAGACTCTTGCAGGACACGGAGAAGTTTGAGCGCGACATACTGGGATTCTATAACATAAGGCAGTATGTGGACAGACTGCGCGACAACGGAAAGCTCGTCGTGGACGACATAGGCTATCTCATGCACACCATAAACGACAGGATAAACCGCGAGGGAACGCTCTACGGAGTGAACGAACTGAGATACAGCGCAAACGGAAAGGAGATAGATCAGGTGCATCTCGTGGGATGCATTGACATGATAGAGACCGCGATGCTCTATATGGACCACACCGGAATGAGGGCGTTCAAGTTCAGCGACAAGGATTTCAGGGTCGATGTGGACGAGCTGCGCGACATTTACACGGGGCAGGTGAGGATGGACACGGTCAGCATGGCGGGCTTGCGGAAGCTCTTTGTGAGGTGTGCCTTCCAGATGCAGGAGCGTTGGAATGCCGGGAAAAGCTACAAGCCGACACACGGAATAAGGAAAACCGAGATACAGGGATACAGCGTTCCGGCTGAGTTCTATTCACCGCAGTACAGCGAGAAGATGCTTAACGACGGCATAGACGACCGCCGCCGCACTCTTTACTGGAACCCGGAGGTGGTCACAGATGAGAACGGCGAGGCGGTGATAGAGTGTTTCAACAGCAGAAACACCACTTACATGAATGTCAGTGCGGAGACCGTCGCCGGCGGAAAACCGGCTTCGGTCAGCTTCAATACCTATTCGGGACGGTAGCAGCGCATGTGTCTCATCTCATGGCCGCCCCACATCTTGTCCTTCACATATCTGAATCCCAGTGCCGTGTACAACCGTTCGGCATTGGGATTCTGCTTGTCCACCAGCAGCCCGGCGGGCAGTCCGGCGGAGTGGGCACGCTCTATGGCGGCACGGAGCAGCGATGACGCTATTCCCATACGCCTGAATTCGGGATACACGGCTACACTGTCTATGTAGTATTCGTCGGGTTCTGTCTCGTCGGCAATGTTGTCGAGATCGCGTGCCAGCTCCTCTTTCGCGGCGCGGAGGAATGCCTCGCGCAGTGTGTGAAGGTCTGCGCCACGGTATGCCACCACGGCTCCTGCCACGCGGCTGTTGTCGTCGAGTGCGACGAGAGTGTTCAGATAACTGTACTGCGAGCACTCCGATGCCGCGAGTCTTGTCATCACCTGTTCGAAGTCGGAGAGCGTCTTGCCCGGTCCGACAAGGTTCATGCAGCACTCGTCAGACATAGCCTGCATGATGAGCAGTGCTATGTCGTGCGCATGTTCCTTCTTAGCCTGTTCTATTTTCATATTCTTTCTGTTTGTTATACGGCTTCCGCCGTGTTGGTTCGGATGTAGTCTTGTACGTTAGGATTGATGCTTATATCAAATGTGAAGATATTTTCAGTGGTCATAAAGAGAGCTTGCTCTTTATTTCCCGAGTGCAGCTATACCTTATGCAAAGGTAATACAAATATGCAAGAAAGCCAAATCGGCGCGACACGCACGGTTTGTCCGTGCTGCGAAAACAATGTGCCTGATTTATTGCCTTGAATCAATTAATTTACTATTTTTGCGGAATGAAGCATGCGGCGTGGCTGCATCATGGCGGTGAAAGCCGTTTTCAGACTGTCAGCCTCATAGTCAGCATGCCGCCATGCAGGCTGTCGCCACATATTATATATAGGTGCAGGCTTCTGTATATCATAACCGCCATACTGTCAAAGACATATACCAGGCATTGGAAAGAACACACATCAAATAATAAAAATATGGAAGGGAAAGAACATAAACTTACCGGTGACGGGTTTAAAAAGGCTTTGTCGCTCTTCGTGGAGGAGCTGAACAGGTATTTCAACGTATCAACCGACAGGGAGAAAGAGGAAGACACGGTGGACGCCATACGCAAGGGCGTGTCGTTTCACGGCTCAAACTTGTGGATACTTGTGTTCGCCATATTCATCGCCTCGCTCGGTCTGAACGTCAATTCCACGGCAGTCATCATCGGAGCGATGCTCATCTCTCCGCTCATGGGACCTATTATCGGCATGGGACTTGCCGTCGGCATCAACGACTTCGAGCTGTTGAAGCGTTCCGTGAAGAACTATCTTGTCGCGACACTCATAAGCGTTGTCACGGCGACAGTGTATTTTCTGCTTACTCCTCTCAACGAGGCGCAGTCGGAACTCCTTGCCCGCACGTCGCCCACTCTTTACGATGTGCTCATCGCCTTGTGCGGAGGTGCGGCGGGAATAGTTGCGCTCAGCTGCAAGGGAAAGGGCAACGTGTTTCCCGGAGTAGCCATCGCCACCGCGCTCATGCCGCCTCTCTGCACGGCGGGATTCGGCATCGCGACGGGCAACATATATTATTTTCTCGGCGCGTTCTATCTGTTTTTCATCAACACGGTGTTCATAAGCCTTGCCACTTATCTCGGAGTGAGGATGATGAAGTTCAGGCAAAAGCAGTTCATCAACCACGAACAGTATGCCAAGGTGAAGCGTTACATCGTCATAGCGGTTGTCGTCACCATGGTGCCGGCGGCGTTCATGACCTACGGCATAGTGCGTTCGAGCATCTTCAAGACCAATGTGAGCCGCTTCGTGAAAGACCGTCTGGAGAACAACGGTACGCGCATCATATCGTATGATGTCAACAAGGACAGTCTTACTCTGCGCGTTGTAGCCGTAGGAAAGGAGATTTCGGACAGCATGATAAAGCGTGCCGAGCGCAGCATGTCTGACTACAAGATGGCTCATTACACGCTTAATGTGATACAAGGGTCGCAGTCTGATTCGGTGATGCTGCTCAACAACCGCCTTTCCAGTGTGCGTACAACGAGCGACAACTATGCCGCCATGCTGCGCGAAGAGGCTCTGAAGGCATCCTCTCTTCAGGACAGACTGAACGAGTACACACGTTATGACGAGCTCGCTCCAGCCGTTGCGGCAGAGATGAGAACCCTTTTCCCCGCTGTGCGTGACGTCAGTCTGTCGCTCTCGTCAACCGTCACGGCAGACACGACGGCTGCCGTGCGCCGCCCGATAGCCCTTGTCGGCATCGGAGCCGGAGCAAGGCTGAGCTCCGCCGAGCACGGTAAGATGAAGAAATGGCTTGCAAAGCGTGTCGGCGCGGACAACATTGAGCTTGTCACCCATACGGCAGGCAAGTGACGGCAGACACATTTACAATATGCCCGGGGCAGGTTCTCAGATTGCTGAAACCTGCCCCGGGTCATTCATATGCCTCTCAGCGGAGTGGCGTAAAGGTGCCTTCCGTGGTGCGTGAGCGGAAAATATGCCTTATGGAAGAGACCTATTTGCGTTTTTTGAGTGAAAAATCGAAGCACAGACCTCCGCTCAGCCGGTTGTGCGCCTTTATTGTTCCGCCGTGCAGCAGTACGGCATTCTTCACTATGGCAAGCCCAAGTCCTGTGCCGCCCATCTTGCGGCTGCGTCCCTTGTCCACGCGGTAGAAGCGTTCGAAGAGCCTCGGCAGGTGCTCGGCAGGCACTCCCACGCCATTGTCGCAGAACGAGAACACCCATCGGTCTGCCGTCTCTCTGGCACTGACACTTATCGTCGTGTGCTCTCCGGCATACGCTATGGCGTTGTCGGTGAGGTTTCTGAAGATGCTGTATACAAGGCTGTAGTTGCCCTCTATCAAGATGTTGGGTCTCACGTCGCACACGAACGACATGTGCTTCTGTTCGAGCTGCATCGACGTATCCCTCTCTATGTCGCCTATGATGTTTGAAACGTTCACCTCGGAGAATTCTATCAGCTCGTGCGCGTCGTCCATCCTGTTGAGCGTCGATATGTCGTGCAGCAGCGAGGTGAGCCTTCTGCTCTGCGCGTAGCTGCGCTCCATGAACTGCTGTTTCACCTTGGCGTCCATGTCAGGATTGCTGAGTATGGTCTCCAGATAGCCCTGTATGCTTGCCACGGGAGTTTTCAGCTCGTGCGCTATGTTCTGCGTGAGCTGCCGTTTAAGTATGGTCTGTTCCTCGCGGGTGCTCTGCAGGCGTTTGTATATCTTTATTATGCGTTCGGCAATCTCACCCAGTTCGTCGTCGGGAAAGTCGGCGAGGTCTTCCGTGTCGAGCGATTCGTTGTTGTCGGCACGGCTTGCGAATATCTTCAGTTTGGTTATGTTGTCGCCCAGACGGCTGATGAAGTGATACAGAACGAGCGTGAGCAGCACCATGGCTGTTATCGCGAACCATATGTAATGCTGGTCCGCCTGCAGCGATTTGGACAGATTGTCGTCGTAGGGCAGCGCGCTCCGTATGATGATGTCCTTGTCCTTGAAGTATGAGGCTGAGTAGAAGAAGTTGCCATCCACCGTCCTGCTGCTTCTGTCCACGGACGTTCCGTGTCCGTTTTTCAGCGCGTCAATCACTTCCGGGCGGTCTGAGTGCTTCACTACATTGGCATAAGAGCTGAGCCGGCTGTCGTATACCACCGTCCCGTCACGCTTTATCAGCGTCACCCTAAGCCCTGTGAAGCCATGGCTCTTCACGTAGATATTGAGTGTGTTCTCGTTGATGCTGTCGGTGTAGTTCATCCATTCGCTCATGCGCTCGTTGTAGTCCTGCAGCCTTATGTCGAGCATGTCAGTCTTATATCTGTTCTCATGCGACTGCTGGAAAACGATGAACGCGATGGCGAAAAGCAGGAATACAGACAGCACGCTGAAGTAAATCCTGTTGCCTACACTTATGTTTCTTATGCACCTCTGTATTATCATGCCTCTTCGTGATGGTCTAAGCGTCGAAGTAATAGCCGAATCCGAGCCGTGTGACGATGCATTTCGAGAAACGCCCTATCTTCTTGCGCAGGCGTGTGATGTTCACGTCGACGGTGCGGTCGAGCACAAGCACGTCCTTCGGCCATATGCGGTCAATCAGTTCCTGCCGCGAGAACACCCGTCCGCGTTCCTCGAGCAGCAGGTGGAGAAGTTCGAACTCGGTCTTTGTGAAAGGTATCTCCTCACCGTCGATGCTCACGGTTTTCTTGCCGAGATTCATCTCTATGCCCTGATAGTATATCACTTGCGGAGGCTGCTGTTCGGCAGGCGAGGCTGTGCGTCTGAGCACGGCGCGCACCCGCACGAGCACCTCGCGTATGGAGAACGGCTTCGATATGTAGTCGTCGGCGCCGAGATTGAATCCCGTCACGGTGTCGTTCTCCGTGTCGCGGGCTGTGAGAAAGACTATGGGGATGTGCTCGGTGGCAGGGTCTGACTTCAGCTTCTTCGCCATTGCGAAGCCCGACATGCCTCCCATCATCACGTCGAGCAGCAGCAGGTCGAACTCTCCCACGTTGAGCGTCAGAGCTTCCTCGGCAGAGCATGCGGTCGATACCTCATAGCCTTCTGTCTCCAAATTGAATTTAAGAATCTCGAGCAGGTCCTGCTCGTCGTCCACAACAAGAATTCTGTTTTTATGTTCCATGTATGCCGTTTGTTTGCTGCAAAATTATTCATAAGACTGTTCACATCTGTTGCAATAAGATTACAATTGTGTTACATGTGCGGCTTTGGTGGTGAGACTGTAGGTTCACGCCGTGAGTTTCCGTGGCGGGCTATTTGCGTGAATTGTAGTATTCCAGCCCTTTTCTCATGTTTCCTATGAGAGCTTCCGATGAGTATGTGGCTCCGCTCATTGCGTCCACCTTCATTTTTGCCGCTGTCTCAGGGTCTTTCCCTATGTATGCTGACAGCAGTCTCTTTGCTTTGGAGAATATCCCTGGCGACTCGTTGTTGGGCAATGTCTCTATTCTTGTTATCTTGTTCTTGCTGATGTATATCTTTAGCGGCGTCGTTCCTCCGTATCCCCTCACCTTTGCGGCTATGGATGTGGTGTTCACTACGGTCGTGCCGTTCTTCTTGCTGATTGCTCCCTTGTGCTGTGTGGCGGCTGTGAGACATACTGCCGCCGCCAGACATATCAGCATGGCAGCCGCTGTATTGACGGTTCTCTTCATTCTGTTACGGTTTTATAGTGTTATTGCGTGCAGGTTTCGGTCAGAGTGTCATGTTGCAGGAAGTATGTGAAAACAAGCCGGCAGGCGGCAGCAACATCACTGTCCGCCTGCCGGCTTTGTCTGTCCGTCGGGATGTTGTTACACAAGGTGAGCTATGAGATCCTCGCGTTCGCCCTCCAGCATGTCTATCACCGGAATCTCAATCATGGTGTAGCATGCGGGCTGCTGGCGCATTGAGGCACGCGCAACATTGACGAGCACCTGTCCGGTGAGTGCCGGGTTGTTGATGCTCATGTTGAATTCCATGCGCTGGTTCTGCGTCTTTCCGCTCACGCCCTTGCGCACAAGGTTCACTCCATGACCCATGTCGCGCACGTCGTCGACCGACGGAACGGCGAACACATGAGTCTCGTCGCTTGCGAAGTAGGGGTCAGCCTTGACAGCCTTTGCCACCTCCTCGATGCTCGCTCCGTCCTCCAGCTCAACGTAAACCATACGCCTGTGGAGTCCCTCGCCCTTGGGTATGGTCATCGACAGGGCGTTCTTCACTCCCTCCTTGCTTCTCACGCACACGCTGTGACCCATCGACATGCCCGGTCCGAAGTTGGTGTAGCTGAGTCCTTTCGGTGCGAGGCTCTGCATGAGAGAGCGCACAATGGAGTCAGACCCCGGGTCCCAGCCTGCGGCAATCACGGCAACCGTGCCGTGCTCCTTGCATATAGGCATGAGCGTGTTGCGGTAGTTGAGGATGGAAGTGTGTATGTCGAAGCTGTCAACGGTGTTGATGCCCATTGCCAGTATCTTCTTGGCGTACTCCTCGCAGCTGCGTGTCGGTGTGGCGAGAATAGCCACGTCGACGTCCTTCAGCTCGCTTATGTCCTTCACCACACTGTAGGGAGCGAGTTCCGCCGGCTTGTTCTCCGCCCCGTTGCGCCTTACTATTCCCGCTATCTCGAAGTCTGATGCTGCCTCAAGCGCCTGCACCGTGTAGTGTCCGATGTTGCCGTATCCCACTACGGCTGCTCTTATTTTCTTCATCTTTTCTTTTGTTTATGATTATTTGTTGTATCCTGTATGTGCATCATTACCGTCCTCACGGCTTTGCTGTCCGTGTGGCATAATCCCGAATCAGTCATTATAACGCCGATTGTACATTTAATGTTTATTGTCAGCTCTTCATCCTTCTTCCGCACTGCTGCCGTCATCTTGTATCCTGCTTTTTCCCGATGTAGCCCGCTATATCTTCGATAAAGCAGGATACAATATGGCTGACAGCAGCACGAAACAAGAATGGAAGTCTAATGACAGATTCGGGATAATGTGCCTGTTTTGCTTCGCAAATTTACAAAAATATTGAAAAAGCCATGCCGGAGAAAATATTTTTTTAGTTTGTTTATGTCTTCTTTATCACATGTCAACCTCACTGCCATGTGCGTGTGGCAATGGTAAGACAATGCCGTGATGCCGCACCGCCGCCTTTCCCTCTGCCTGCATAAATATGCGCTATATGCGTCCTGCATATGCATGTTTATGCGGTGACAACTCTGGAATACTCCGTTTTTTGCGCGCGTGACAGTTTACGGCTGTAAAAACACGAGTTTTGCGCCGGTTTGTTAATGCGCTGACACACAGTTATTTATATCATATTACACCGCAAAACCGTTTTTCCCCTTCCGCCAAAGAGGCTTTTCGGGCTTGCGGAAAAGCCCGTTCTGTGTGCCGGAAAGGCCTTTGCGGAGTGGCTGAAAAGGCTTTGCGGCGGTGCGGAAGAGCCTTTTCGGCAATAAAAAGGGGCAAATTACGGACCGGGGCATGTATGTTTATGCGTGATTGATGCGTTTTTCCCGCTTCCGCGTTTCTGTTTTGCGGATTTGCTTTGTCGTGTTTTTTTACTTACGGAGTGTATATTTATGCATTTCCGGCGGTATGTTGCTGTAGCGCGTCGCAATGTGTATGCCGCCTCACATATTTGTATATTATGTGGCAATGTCATTGCCGTTACAGAATAAATCACTATCTTTACAACTCTAATTCTATCATATTATGAAACATATCATCATTGGCGGAGTCGCAGGCGGAGCCACCGCTGCGGCACGCATAAGAAGAGCTGACGAGAACGCGGAGATTGTTCTCGTGGAAAAAGGTAAGTATATATCGTATGCCAACTGCGGTCTTCCTTATTATATAGGCGGTGTGATAAAGAGCCGCGACAAGCTGTTCGTGCAGACACCTGAGGCTTTCTCCCGACGGTTCAATGTCGACGTGCGCACGCGGCACGAGGCTCTCTCCATCGACACGGAGAGGCATGAGGTGAGCATAAGGCGCGCCGACGGCACCACATATACCGAGACCTACGACCGCCTGCTGCTCTCGCCGGGAGCCGAGCCTGTGCGTCCGCCGCTCGAGGGAATAGACACCGAGGGCATATTCACGCTGCGCAACGTGGACGACACCGACCGCATACACAGCTATCTCGGCACTCACCGAGTGAGGCATGCCGTGGTTGTGGGCGGAGGCTTCATCGGTCTGGAGATGGCTGAGAACCTTCATCATGCCGGTGCGGGCGTGTCGATAGTGGAGATGGCAGACCAGGTGATGGCTCCTGTCGACTTCTCCATAGCCTCACACGTGCACCGTCATCTCATGGACAAGGGCGTGGGGCTTTGGCTCGGCAGGGGAGTGGAGAGGTTCACGAGTGAGAACGGCTCCATAAAAGTGTGGCTGAACACGGGCGAGACGCTCTCTGCCGACCTCGTGCTGCTCTCCATCGGAGTGCGCCCGTCGGTGAGGCTGGCGCGCGAGGCAGGCATAGAGCTGGGCGCGAGGGGCATAAAGGTGAACCGGTGGCTACAGACATCGTCGCCCGAAGTGTATGCCGTGGGCGACGCGATAGAGTATGAGCACCCCATAGCGGGAGGACCGTGGCTCAACTATCTTGCCGGTCCTGCCAACCGTCAGGCACGCATTGCCGCCGACAACATGGTGTATGGCAACCGCGAGGAGTATGAAGGCTCCATCGGAACGTCTGTCGCAAAGGTGTTCGACATCACTGTCGGCGCAACCGGACTTGCCGCCAAGCACCTCAAACGCATGGGTGTGCCTTATCTGACATCGGTCACCACCTCGTCGTCGCACGCAGGATATTATCCCGGAGCGTTCAACCTGACGCTGAAACTCACGTTCGCCCCCGACACCGGACGCATATACGGAGCGCAGTGTGTGGGCGTTGACGGGGTGGACAAACGCATAGACGAGATAGCCATGCTCATAAAACGGGGCGGCACCGTGCGCGACCTTGTGAGGACGGAGCAGGCATATGCCCCGCCGTTCTCGTCGGCGAAGGACCCCGTGGCGATAGCGGGCTACGTGGCATGCAACACGCTCGACGGGGTGATGCCGGTGGTGACGTGGCGTGAGCTTGCGGCTGCCGACAGGTCGGAGGTGTGTCTGGTGGACGTGCGCACGCCGGAGGAATATGCCTTAGGCACGATAGACGGTGCTGTGAACATTCCGCTCGACGACCTGCGCGGACGTCTCGGAGAGATTGACAGGGAGAGCGACGTCATAGTGTTCTGCGCCGTCGGACTGCGCGGTTATCTTGCCCAGCGCATTCTTCTCGGCAGAGGCTACAGGAGGGTGAGAAACCTTGCGGGCGGATATAAGACCTACTCGCTTGCCACGCAGAAGGTGGAGCCGGTTGAAGGACAGCCCTGCGGTCAGGCGGAAGACAGCGGAGCGGAGAGCGGTGACATGCTGAGGCTCGACGCATGCGGGCTTCAGTGTCCCGGTCCGATAATGCAGGTGAAGAACGCCGTAGACGGAATGAAAGCCGGACAGAGAATAGAGGTGAGAGCCACCGACCCCGGGTTTGCGCGCGACGCCGAGTCGTGGTGCCGCTCAACGGGCAACAAGTTTGTATCGAAAACCTCTGAAGGAGGCTATCACACGGTGGTGATAGAGAAACGGGAGGCATGCGGCAGTGCCGTCACACCGGCGGCGGGAGGAAGCCGCGACAAGACATTCATAATGTTCAGCGACAGTCTCGACCGCGCCATAGCCACATTCGTGCTCGCCAACGGAGCGGCGGCGACAGGCGGTAAGGTCACCATATTCTTCACCTTCTGGGGGCTTAACGTCATAAAGAAACGCCGCAAGCCGCACGTGGAGAAGGACATCTTCGGGCGCATGTTCGCATGGATGCTGCCGTCAGACTCAACGTGTCTGCACCTCTCCAAGATGAGCATGCTGGGCTTGGGCGACCGTCTGATGCGCCACATCATGCGCAGGAAGAACATATCACAGCTCGAGGAGCTTATGCGGGAGGCTGTATACAACGGTGTGGAACTGATAGCCTGCCAGATGACGATGGACATGATGGGCATCAGCCGTGACGAACTCATCGACGGAGTGACCGTTGGCGGAGTGGCTACATATATGGAACGGGCTGGCAACTCCGGCGTGAACCTCTTCATCTGACCGTCATTGTGCGGCTCACGCGCGTGTCTGCCGTAGGGTCAACGGCATGCAGCTGAGCCGCACACCTTATTATATATATGTCCCGACAAGCTTGTCTGCCGTCGGGACAGACGTTTTCTCCATGTGGCTTTCCGCGTGAGGCGCAGTGCCGCGTTCATGTGTCGGCGCGTGTAAGTGTGGGCTCCGGTCATATGTTAAAAGCTTATTTTGTGCGCCTTTGTAACAATAAAACACCGTGGAAGACGTTAATATATTTGAATCAATGTTTATTTCTGTCCGCACCGCGCGCCGTTCACGGTTTGCAAGGCGCATGAATGTGGCTGTCGGACACGAATCAGGCATAACAAAATACAGGACAATGATAGAATACATAAAAGGCGAACTGACCGATCTGACACCCGCTCTGGCGGTGGTGGAGGCGGCAGGTGTGGGCTACGCCCTTAACATTTCGCTCAACACCTTTACGGCAATACAGGGAAAGAAAGATGTGCGGCTCTATGTGCACGAGGCTCTCGTGGCAGGCGGGCGCGACGACTCGTTCACGCTCTACGGGTTCGCGTCGAAACAGGAACGGGAGGTATACCGCCTGCTCATCACCGTGTCGGGAGTGGGGGCGAACACCGCCCGCATGATACTTTCCACAATGTCGCCGGCTGAACTCGGCTCCGCCATATCCACAGGCAACGAAAGGCTGATAAAGAGCGTGAAGGGAATAGGACTTAAAACGGCGCAGAGGATAATCGTGGATCTTAGAGACAAGATACTGTCTCTGGGAATGGCGACGGAGGAAAAGAGCGACGCCGCGGCTGCGGTGGTGAACGTGGAGGTGAGAGACGAGGCTGTGTCGGCGCTCACCATGCTCGGTTTCTCGGCCGCACCGTCGGCAAAGGTGGTCGTGACCATACTCGAGGAGCATCCCGACATGCCCGTTGAACAGGTTGTAAAGCTTGCCTTGAAACAGATAAAGTGAAAATAAGAAAAACCATATACGGACTGTTCTTCGCGTTGTTTGCCGCAAGTCTGGCAAGCTACGCTCTCTCAGTGCCTTACCAGCAGGACCAGAACCCGAGGCGGAGAAACAACCGTCAGCCTGCGGGGGAGACCGCGCTGAAGGACACTCTGGCAGTCAAGGCGCAGCCGGTGATAGAGAACGAGGACTCCATCCCAGACTCGCTGCTCAACGCCAGATGGAAAATACAGCGCACGTTGCCCCTCACTCTCGACGACCTTGACCGTAAGGCGGCTGACCTAAAAAGCCCAGACAACCTGAAACAGGAGGTGGAATACAACGACTCGCTCGACCTTTACGTCATCGGTTCGAAGATGAGCGACTCATACATCAATACGCCCATATACATGACTCCGGCTGAATATCGCAAGTGGAGCGAGAAAAAGGCGATGCAGAGATACTTCCGCGAGAAGAACAGCGAGATTTATGAGGCGAAGGGAAAGGAGAAGTTCGACTTCACGGACATGCACTTCGAACTCGGTCCGGCGGAGAAGATATTCGGTCCGGGAGGCGTGCGCATAAAGACGCAGGGTACAGCCGAGCTGAAGTTCGGTGCCACACTGAAGAGCATCGACAACCCTTCGCTGCCCATACGCAACCGTAAGACCACCACAATAGACTTCGACGAGAAGATCAATCTCAACGTAAACGGTAAGGTGGGAGACAAGGTCAACATGAACCTTAACTATAATACCGACGCCACATTCGACTTCGACTCGCAGAACTTAAAGCTCAAATACGACGGCAAGGAAGACGAGATAATAAAGCTTGTGGAGGCAGGCAACATCTCGTTCCCGTCCAACTCGTCGCTCGTGAAAGGCGCGTCCTCGCTCTTCGGTATACGTACCGACCTGCAGTTCGGCAAACTGAAGCTGCAGCTCGTGGGCTCGCAGAAGAAGTCGTCCACAACAAGCGTGTCGTCGAAAGGGGGCGCGCAGCTCACGCCTTTTGAGATAGACGTGGCAAACTATGAGGAAAACCGCCACTTCTTCCTGTCGCAGTATTTCCGCGAGAAATATGACGCGGGCATGCAGACGCTGCCCACCGTGGCTACGGGTATAAACATCAACCGTGTGGAAATATGGGTTACGAACAAGACGGGAAACACCAACAACACCAGAAACATCATCGCTCTGACCGACCTCGGAGAGAATGCCAGGGTGTCTAACCCGCTATGGGCGACGACAGGACAGAACGTTCCGTCAAACAGCGCCAACTCGGAGTATTCGTCAATGGTGAACCAATACGCCGCAGCACGTGACATAGACCAGACCTCTACGGTGCTCGACGGCATCGCGGGATTTGTCGGCGGCGTCGATTATGAGAAGCTTGAGAGTGCAAGACTGCTCAGTTCGTCGGAGTATACGGTGAATTCCGCACTCGGATATGTGTCGCTCAAGACGTCCATACAGACCGACCAGGTGCTCGCTGTGGCTTATGAGTACACTTACGGAGGAGTGACCTATCAGGTGGGAGAGTTCGCCTCGGACATCACGGATGTCAGTCAGGCTCTCTTCGTGAAGTCGTTGAAGAACACGAGCAACAACCCGCAGCAGGGCAACTGGGACCTTATGATGAAGAATGTGTACTATCTCGCCTCATCGGTTGAGAAGGACAAGTTCCGCCTCGACGTCAAGTTCCAGAGCGATACGACAGGTGTCTACCTTACTTATATACCCGAACCGCAGGTCAAGGACCAGACTATTATAAAGGTGCTCGGTGCCGACCGGCTCGACAACAACATGAAGACAAACCCCAACGGATACTTCGACTACGTGGACGGATACACCGTCAGCGACGGACGGGTGTTCTTCCCGAAAACCGAACCGTTCGGAAGCTACATCTACAATTATCTTACCGGAAAGGGCGTATCGGCGGCGCAGGCGTCCAAATATGCCTTTACCGAGCTGTATGACTCCACGAAGACTGTCGCGAAACAGATAGCCGAGAAGAACAAGTACGTGCTTATGGGACAGTTCCGCGGAACGCTCGCCAACGTCATCTCGCTCGGGTCGGTGAACATTCCGCAAGGTTCGGTTGTGGTGACTGCGGGTGGAGTGGTGCTGACAGAGGGCTCCGACTACACCGTGGACTACAACCTTGGTGAGGTGACCATCCTCAATCAGAGCATCATAGACGCCGGAACGGCTGTCAACGTGTCGCTTGAGAGCAACACGGAGTATGCCCAGCAGCGCAAGACAATGTTCGGAGTGAACTGGGAATACGACTTTTCGAAGGACTTCCAGATAAGCGGTACGCTCCAGCATCTGTCCGAACAGGCACTCACAACGAAGGTTGCGATGGGGTCGGAACCGCTCAACAACACTATATGGGGACTGAACCTGAACTGGAAAAAGGAAAGTCAGTGGCTGACAAACCTGCTCGACAAGATTCCGTTCCTACAGCTCACGCAGCCTTCCAACATCTCTTTTACGGGCGAGTTCGCACAGCTCATCGCAGGACAAAGCCGTGGAACGCAGGACAATGCGTCATATCTCGACGACTTTGAGAATACGAAGAGTGCCATAGACGTGAGCACACCGACGTCTTGGATAATATCAAGCGTGCCGACGATGTTCCCCGAACACAGCGACAAGTCTACTCTCCGGAGCGGTTTCAACCGTTCTCTTCTGGCTTGGTATACCATCGACCCGCTGTTCACAAGGCGCAGTTCGTCGCTCACACCGAGCCATATCAAGGGCGATCTGGAACAGTTGTCCAACCATTATGTGCGTGAGGTGCCGGTGAGAGAGCTTTATCCGAACCGCGACCAAAGCTCTTACAGCGGCGCGACGTCCACACTCAGCATCCTCAATCTGGCATATTACCCTAACGAGCGCGGTCCTTACAACTTCAGCACCGACCTCGCTTATGACGGAACATTGAACAACCCGACGCAGCATTGGGGCGGTATGATGCGCAAACTCGACAACAACGACTTCGAGACAGCCAACGTGGAGTACATCGAGTTCTGGATGCTCGACCCGTTCATATATACCTCCCGCGAGGGAACGGCGTCCGATTACGGGGGCGATTTCTACATTAATCTCGGCGAGGTGAGCGAGGATATACTCCGCGACGGTAAGAAGTTCTATGAGAGCGGAATGCCTGTCGACGGCTCGAACAGCTTCATCACCACCCAGTGGGGTAAGGTTCCGACGCAGGCGACGGTCACTTACGCCTTCGCGACAACGTCGGGTGCGCGTGCGCTTCAGGATGTCGGATTCAACGGTCTTAACGATGAGGAGGAGCGTAACTTCGAGTCTTATCAGGAGTTTCTCACTTCCATACAGGGCAAGGTGAACCCTGCTGTGTTCGATTCGATATGGAACGACCCTGCCAACGACAACTACCACTACTTCCGCGGACGCGACTACGACCAGATGAGGGCGTCTATCCTCCGCCGCTACAAGTACATAAACAATCCTCAAGGCAACTCTCCTGACAGCGAGTCGCGCGATGAAAGCTACGACACATCATACAAGACGATGCCTGACGTGGAGGATATCAATCAGGACTATACGCTCAACGAGTATGAGAAATACTTCCAGTACCGTGTCTCCATACGCCCTGAAGACCTCGTGGTGGGACGCAACTTCATTGTGGACAAGCGTATCGCGTCGCCCAAACTGCGCAACGGCAAGACGGAGGAAGTGACGTGGTATCTGTTCCGTATACCCCTTTCGGACTATGAGGACAAGGTCGGCTCGATATCGGATTTCACGAGTATCCGGTTCATGCGTATGTTTATGACGGGCTTCAAGCATCCTATCATACTGCGGTTCGGCTCGCTCGACCTTGTGAGAGGCGACTGGAGGGTTTACGACCAGAATCTCGACAACTCGGCTACTCAGCAGGGCAAGCTTGCGGTGAGTGCCGTCAACATTGAGGAAAACAACGACAAGACACCGGTGAACTATGTCCTTCCGCCGGGAATAAGGCGCGGACAGGACCCGCAGCAGCCGCAACTTGTGGAGGACAACGAGCAGTCGCTCGCCCTCACAGTGACCGATCTGGGCAGCGGCGAGTCGAAAGCCGTGTATAAGAACACCACACTCGACCTCCGCCAATACAAGAGATTGCAGATGTTTGTGCACGCAAACATGATGGAACCGAACGTCACCAACCTGCAGGACAACCAGCTTGCAGTGTTCATAAGACTCGGAAGCGACTACAAAAGCAATTACTATGAATACGAGATACCGCTGAAGCTGACCCCCAACGGCAACAATTACGACAAGTATTCGCGTGCCGATTGCGAGATGGTATGGCCCGAGGAGAACATGCTTGACATTCCACTCAACGTGTTCACAGCGCTGAAGAAGGCGCGCAACAAAGCCAAGTCTGAGGGACGGGCGTCATACAACCGCGTGTTCAGCGCGTACGATGACGACAAGCCTGCAAACAAGATCAGTGTCATGGGAAACCCCACATTGGGTGAGGTGAAGACCATGATAATAGGTGTGCGCAACAACTCCGGAGAGATAAAGAGCGGAGAGATATGGGTCAACGAGCTGCGTCTGCGCGAATATAATAATGAAGGCGGATGGGCGGCACAGGGCAACCTGAATGTGCAGCTTTCCGATCTTGGTTCGGTGAACGTGCAGGGACGCTATATATCCGACGGTTTCGGAGGTCTCGAGGACGGCGTGGCGCAACGCTCGACCGATGATTACAAGACCTACAGTATTACCGCGAACATAGAGCTCGGAAAGTTTTTCCCGCAGAAAGCAAAGGTAAGCGCGCCTCTGTACTACTCTATAACGAAGGAGTTCACACGCCCAAGATACAATCCGCTCGATACGGACATGGAGCTCGACGACGCGCTCGAGTCGCTCGGCAAGAACGAGCGCGACTCGGTGGAAAGCATCGCCGTGACCAAGACTACGACCACAAACTTCTCTCTTTCCAACGTAAGAGTGGGCATACAGAACAAGCGTCACCCCATGCCTTACGACCCGGCGAACTTCTCTTTGACCTATAGTCACAGCCACAACTTCTCGAGCGGCGAGACGACGGTGTATGAGAAGGAGGACAACTGGCGCGGAGCGATGAACTATTCATGGACTCCTGTGTACAAGCCTTTTGAGCCTTTCAGGAAGCTGAAGAACAAAAGCAAGTGGCTGGACATACTCCGCCGCTTCGGACTTAACTGGCTGCCGCAGAACGTCGGATTCAATACGGAGATAACGCGAAGCTACTATGAGCTGCAGGAACGCGACATGGAGAGCATGGGAGAGTCCGAACTGCCGGTCACGTTCAGCCAGCAGTTCCTGTGGAACAGGGACTTCTCGTTGCGCTGGGACCTCACGAAGAACCTGCACATGAACTTCCAGAGCGCCACGCACGCGGAGATAGAAGAGCCTTACACACCCGTGAACAAGGACTTGTATCCCGACCGTTACTCCGCATGGAAGGACTCCGTATGGACGAGCATCAAGAATCTCGGAACACCGTTGGACTACAACCAGTCGTTCGCCATGTCATACCAGCTGCCGCTCAATCTCATTCCTGTCTTCGACTGGGTGAACTCCGACGCCAGCTACAACGCCACATACAACTGGGTGAGAGGCACCGAGCTTGAGGACGGGACATCGCTCGGCAACACCATCTCAAACAACAGGACGCTCAACATCAACGGAACGTTCAATCTGGAGAAGCTCTACAACCACATACCTTTCCTGAAGAAGGCGAATGAGAGGTTCAACAAGGAACCGGCGCGGGCGGCAAACAACACGCGCAACAAGCCTAAGAAGAAAGCCGCCGACGGCAAAGGTGCGGGCGCAACAGACGGCAAGGCGGCGCAGCTTGCGAAGCAGTTGCCTAAGAACAAGCGCAGTTTTGAGAGCGAGGTGGTGCTTCGTCCCGACACCGTCACGAAGCTCACGCACGGCAAGAAGACCAAACGCATCATTGTGTCGGCAAAGACCGCCGACGGCAAGGTGTTCAACCTGAAATACAAACGCATAGATGAGAACAGCATAAACATAACGAGCAAGGTCGACTCCGTGACCAAGGTGAAAGTCACCGTCACGCCTAAGGAGCCGCTCGAGAATAAAGGCTGGTACCGCACAATGCAGAGTGTGGCGCGCGTGATGATGATGGTGCGCAGTGTGGGCATATCCTACCGCAACCAGTATTCGATGTCGCTGCCGGGCTTCATGCCTATGATAGGCGACGCATTCGGTCAGACACGCAGTGTGGGAGCGATGTCGCCTGGTCTTGACTTCGCCTTCGGAATGATTGGCGACTCCTACATCGACAAGGCGCGCGACAACGGATGGCTGCTCATGAACGACTCGGTAGCCACGCCTGCCACAACAAACAAGACCGAGGATTTGCAGATAAGGGCGACGCTCGAACCCATAAAGAACCTCAAGATAGACCTCAACGCCAACCGAACCATGACCACGGCTAAGAGCATACAATATATGTATGAGGGCAATCCGACAACCCAGAGCGGAACCTTCTCCATGACAACGCTGTCGCTGGGAAGCGCGTTCGAAGGGTCGGGCAACGCCGGCAACGGCTACCACTCGGCTACCTTCGAGAAGTTCTGCAAGTCGCTCGACGGTTTCAGGCAGCGTGTCGAGGCGCGTTATGCCAACGCCGTCTACCCGGAGGGAACGCTTCTTGCCGGAAAGAAATTCGACCCGGCGAACGGCGGAGTGAACAAGTACGGCTCGGATGTGATGATTCCCGCCTTCCTCTCAGCGTATACAAGCATGGGCGGTTCGTCGCTCGACATATTCCCGTCGCTTGCCCGTCTGCTGCCCAACTGGTCGGTGCGCTACAGCGGACTGACACGGCTGCCGTGGTTCCGCGATGTGTTCAAGAGCGTCAACATCAACCATGCGTACAAGAGCATCTACGCCGTGGGCTCGTACAGTTCGTACAGCACCTTCATGGAATATATGAACGGGCTTGGCTTCGTGAGCGACGCCACCACAGGAAACCCCATCCCAAGCTCCATGTACAACGTATCGACGGTAAGCATCAACGAGTCGTTCTCGCCGCTGCTCGGCATCGATCTCACGTTTGAGAACAACCTCACGGCAAAGCTCGAGTACCGCACGACGCGCGTGCTCAGCCTCAGCATGACCAGCGTACAGATAAACGAGGCTACCAGCCATGACTGGGTGCTCGGCATGGGATATACCATCAACAACTTCAACATCTTCGGAGGACGCAACCACAGACTTGTGAAGAACAAGGGAAAGAAGAACGACGACGAGCAGAACAACACCACACGCACAGCCACACGTGCCACTTCGGGAGTGAACCACGACCTGCGTCTGCGGCTCGACATGAGCTATCGCAAGCAGGCATCCATAAGCCGCGACATCGCGTCGATGACCAGTGCGGCGAGCAGCGGCAACAGTGCCTTCAAGCTGTCGTTCTCCGCCGAGTACACATTATCTAAGCTTATGTCAATGAGTTTCTACTATGACTGCCAGACAAACAAGCCACTGCTCGCCAGCAGCAGCTATCCTACGACCACTCAGGACTTCGGTCTGAGCCTTAAATTCTCGCTCACCCGATAGCCCGAAGGCGTGCGGACGCGACATACGGATACACGGCCCGCTCCGTCATCTGTAAAAAAGGGCAGCCGGACACACCCATTGAGGTGCAGTCCGGCTGCCGTTTTCCGTTTCCGATATATGTGTTATTGTTTATCTTCTGTCGTATGCATGCAGCGGATAGTCGGTGGTGAAGTGAAGTCCGCGGCACTCTTTGCGCTCTATAGCCTGCCTTGTTATGAGGTAGCCCACGTTTATCATGTTGCGCAGCTCACATATGTCGCGGCTCGCCTTCACACGCTTGAAGAGAGCCTCCGTCTCTTCATAGAGCAGGTCAAGACGGTCCCACGCCCTCTTGAGACGCAGGTCGCTGCGCACTATTCCGACGTAGTTGCTCATTATCTCGCCCACTTCCTTTACGCTCTGCGTTATGAGTACCTTCTCCTCATTGGTCATTGTGCCCTCGTCGTTCCATTCCGGTATCTTGTCGTTGTAGTCATACTCGTCCACGTGAGCTATGGAGTGTCGTGCCGCCGCGTCAGCGTAGACCACGGCTTCTATAAGAGAATTGCTTGCGAGACGGTTGCCTCCGTGTAGTCCTGTGCACGAACACTCGCCTATGGCATATAGCCTGTCGATGCTCGACTGGCCGTTAAGGTCGACCTTTATGCCTCCGCACATATAGTGGGCGGCAGGTCTCACCGGTATGTAGTCGGTCGTTATGTCTATTCCTATGGACTTGCACTTCATGTAGATGTTGGGGAAGTGGCGTTTTGTCTCTTCCGCGTTCTTGTGCGTAACGTCCAGACACACATGGTCAAGACCGTGTATCTTCATCTCCTTGTCTATGGCTCTCGCCACTATGTCGCGCGGAGCAAGCGACAGACGCTTGTCATATTTCTCCATGAACGACGACCCGTCGGGCAGCCGCAGTATGCCTCCGTATCCGCGCATAGCCTCTGTTATGAGGAAGGCAGGGTGAGTCTCGCCCTGATGATAGAGCGCTGTGGGGTGGAACTGCACGAACTCCATGTCCTTCACAGTGCCTTTTGCCCTGTACACCATAGCCTCTCCGTCGCCCGTGGCTATTATCGGGTTGGTGGTGGTCTGGTACACCGCGCCGCATCCTCCGGTGCACATCACGGTCACCTTACTAAGATACGTGTCCACCTTCTGTGTGTCGGGATTGAGCACGTAAGCACCGTAGCAGTTGATGTAAGGCGTCCGCCGCGTCACTCGCGCTCCGAGGTGGTGCTGTGTTATTATCTCCACTGCGAAATGGTTTTCCTTTATCTCTATGTCGGGATTAGCCCTCACGGCAGCCATCAGTCCGCGTTGTATCTCGGCTCCGGTGTCGTCTGAGTGGTGTAGTATTCTGAACTCCGAGTGTCCGCCCTCACGGTGCAGGTCGAACGTTCCGTCTTTTGTGCGGTCGAAGTTCACGCCCCATCCCACGAGTTCCTTTATCTGTTCCGGTGCGTTTCTCACCACCTGTTCCACCGCCGCGCGGTCGCTTATGTAGTCGCCGGCAATCATCGTGTCCTCGATGTGTTTGTCGAAGTTGTCCACTTCAAGGTTTGTGACCGACGCCACGCCTCCTTGTGCGAACGAAGTGTTGGCTTCGTCGAGCGTTGTCTTGCATATCATGCAGACCTTGCCTTTCCTTGCGCGCGCCACTTTGAGGGCATAGCTCATGCCTGCCACTCCCGAACCGATAATGAGAAAATCATACTTGAAAACCATGTCTTTTTGTTTTAAGTCTTATATGAAATTAATGCCGGAGGGTTGAAATGGATTTTTTCTCCAGTCTCCCGACCGCATCTTGACGTATGCAATGTTGATGAAAGGTGAGTGCAATGACAAGGAGGGAAAACAAAGTTTTACCGTACTTGATACTGCCGAACCGCATCTTAACATATGCAATATTAATGAAAGGTGAGTGCGACAGCAAGTCTGTGAAACTTGTTTTCACAGGACTTGATACCGCCGAACCGCATCTTAATATATGCAAAAGTACATAAAATAATTGATGTGTACACATTCTTATATGTATAAATTAGTGTATTCCAGTCCATAAATTGACCAATGTTCATCCTTCCGCCGCTTTTATACAGTAATATAATTTTAATATTACATTAACAAAGTTTATCTTTTATGAATTCGTAATTTAACATTCAGAAAACGGCAAACCGGCTTTCACAAAGCGATATCAACCGTCCTGAAATGCCGGAAACCGCTTCCCGTAATGCGTTTTTGCGGCTGACGGACTGCGGAAAAGCCCGTTTCGTGTTACCGGAAAGCCTGTTTCGGGTTGTGATAAAGCCTCTTCAGCATTGCAGGAAAGGCTTTTCCGTGATTCGGGAAAGCCCGTTTGGCAGGACGTGAACAGTGAGGATGCAAGCCAGAAAAAACATAAACGGTTGGACGACAACGCTTTGCCTCTATATGATAAAAACCGCCGTTTCTGAGGCAAAACACGCTGCCGTCCGGAAATACCGCAGTTTTGAGGATGAGAATATGTATTATTTTAACATTTATGATGCCTTGTTATGTTAATAAGATATAAAAACAAAGACTCCAACCGAGTGTATCTCGTTATGCCGTAACGCCTTAGAGGACGGACCGACACGCTTTTTCGTCAGTCTGAAGAATTATTTATAACTTTGCATCCGAACAATAATCACACGCATTCGCACGTGATGCCGTGATGTGCCCGTGCGTCTGCCGCAAGCTGTGACACGCGCGGCGAGACTGTCGCGCGCCCGTTGTGCAGCCGCTTTATCACAATCATATGGACAGAATCTTTCACAGACGCGCCGGTGTGCGCGACTTTGCCGTTGTGACGGTGTTTGCCCTTGCCGGTCTCTTGGCGCTCATGCACCACAACATACCGTCAGGTCTTGTAGGTCTGGCGATGATGATGCTTGCCGCCATAACCGTGGAGCGCACCGTGCACACAGTGTATACGCTCACCTCCGACGGCAGGCTTCTGATAGACAACGGACGGTTCTCGCGCCGCCGCGAGGAGCCTCTTTCAGGCATACGCGGCGTGAGGCGCGTGGAGGGACGGCTGCTCATGCGGTCGTATGTGGCTGTTGAGTGTGCCTCCGGACGTGTGCTCGCCTTGCAGCCCGAGAACGAGACGGGGTTTGTGAAAGAGCTTAGCAGGCGTATGGCTTCCGCCGTACAGCCGTCCGACGGTTGTGACGACGGCTGCTGAGAGAGGCGGGCGGCGCGCATGGAGGCGGCACAGTCTGTCGCGCAAGGGCACTGCGGCAATGCGCTGAAAAATATTTACCTGAAAAAGAAAATGAAACGACTGTTATATCTGCTTCTCATTCCGGTGCTGATGTTTGTGCCGGCTCATGCCCAGGAAAACATAGAAGACGGTGACGTGTATGTCTCTGACGACGCCGACACCATATGTGTCGACTCCCTGCCCGACGAATGGCAGTCACTCCCATGGCCCCAGTCTGTGCAAGAGTCGCTGACGTCTCTGCTCGACGCTCCTATGTTCAGGACGTCTCAGGTGGGCATTATGGTATATGACCTTGATGCCGATTCGGCGATATTCCGCCACAACGAACGCCAGCGTTTGCGCCCCGCGTCCACCATGAAGCTTGTCACCGCCATCGCAGCCATCGACAAGCTGGGCGGCGGCTATCAGTTCAAGACCGAGTTGTGCTATACGGGCAGTGTCGCCGACGGAGTGCTCCGGGGCGACGTCTACTGCGTGGGAGGATTCGACCCGAGGTTCAATTCCGACGACCTCCGCGCTTTCGTGGAGAGCATCCACAAGATGGGCGTGGACACCATACGCGGCAATCTCTATGCCGACAAGACCATGAAGGACAGCACCCGATTCGGAAAGGGATGGTGCTGGGATGACGACAACCCCGTGCTCTCGCCCCTGCTCATAAGCCGCAAGGACAGCTTCATGACGCGCTTTGCTGAAGAGCTGCGCGAGGTGGGCATAGTGGTGGAAGGCACGGTGGGCGAGGCTATGAAGCCGGGCGACGCCTTCTGCATCTGCCGACGGTTCCACACGATGGACCAGATACTCATGAACATGATGAAGGAGAGCGACAACCTCTACGCGGAGTCTATGTTCTACCAGCTCGCGGCGACCACAGGCAGCCGTCCGGCTACGGCACGCAGCGCGCGCACGGTGATAGACAGACTCATCGAGAAGGTGGGGCTTGACGCCTCGCAGTATTCCATAGCCGACGGCTCAGGGCTGTCGCTGTACAACTATCTCACGGCTGAGCTGGAGATAAAACTGCTGCGCTATGCCTTCATGAACAGCAACATATATCTGCATCTGCACCCGTCGCTGCCGCAGGCAGGCTTCGACGGCACTCTGAAGAACCGCATGCACGGACCTTTCACGCGCGGAAATGTGTATGCCAAGACGGGCACTCTCGAGGGCGTGAGCAGCCTTGCGGGCTACTGCACCGCACCTAACGGGCACCGGCTTGCCTTCGCCATAATGAACCAGGGAGTAAGACGGTGGCGCGACGCGCGCTCCTTTCAGGACACCGTTTGCCGTATATTGTGCAGTCCGTAAGCCTATGATATCCTATATGTGAAACCATAACATCATATAATAATATATGTACGACATTGTAATCCAGACCGAACAGCTCTTTGCGCATGCCGGAATGACAGGACAGACACTCATGCTCGCAAGCCGCATGGCTGTGGCTCTGACCGTTCTCGGAGCCGCGTGCGTCATCTATCTCCTGTGCCACAGGCTCATCGTTCCGCTCATGGTGCGCATGGCGGAGAAGACAGTGATGGAGTGGGACGACATTCTGCTCAACGAGAAAACGCTCCGCGCAGCCTCACATATAGTGCCCGGACTCTTCGTGTGGATGTTTCTGCCCGACGTGTTCGCCTCCTACCGTTCCGTACCTGAGATTCTCTCGCGCGCCACAGCCTTCTATGTGGTGCTCATGTCCATGCGCCTCTGCATTGCGTTCATCGACTCTTTCAAGGGCTTCGAGGGCGAGCGGCGCACGGCGAAGCAACAGTATTTCCACACCTTCTGCGGTGTGCTGAAGATAGCAATCATCTTCATCTCTGTCATAGTGATGCTTGCCGTGGTGATAGGACGCAGTCCGCTGACGCTCCTTGCCGGTCTGGGAGCCACGTCGGCAATACTCATGCTCGTGTTCAAGGACACCATCACAGGACTCGTTGCGGGCGTACGGCTTACGAGCAACGACATGCTTCACAAGGGCGACTGGATAACTGTGCCGGGCACTGAGGTGAACGGCATAGTGGAGGACATGACGCTCACCACGGTGAAAGTGCGCAACTTCGACAACACAACGCTCACTGTCTCGCCGCTGACTCTTGTCGACGGCTCGTTCCAGAACTGGATGTCGATGAGCGAGGGAGGCGGACGAAGGGTGAAGCGCATGGTGTTTTTCGACTTCCACAGCATACGTCTGGCAGACGACGGTATGAAGCGCAGACTCTCGGAGAAGTATGGCATGAGGGAGGAAGAGATGAAGGGCGACGTAGTGAACATGACTCTCTTCCGACGGTATGTTGAACGCTGGATGGGCTCGCGCGACGATGTGAACACCGGAATGACTTTCTTCGTCAGGCAGCTTGAGGCTACCAACACCGGACTTCCGTTGGAGTTCTACTTCTTTCTCAAACAGAAGGAGTGGAAACCTTACGAGCATCATCTCGCAGCGATAATGGAATATGTATACGCCATTGTGGAGGATTTCGGACTGAAGATATACCAGCGCGTGTGAACTGAGGCTGCCGCACCCTGCAAACCATGACATGACACCGGCATGCAGCCGCTTGTCTGTTGTGCCGCATGCCGGTGGAGTGAGAGGGATTCATGTGCGCTTGGGGTGCCGTATCATTCCGATTGCCCGTCGGTAAGCTCCTCTATCTGCTGTATAAGTTCGTTCAGCGCGCGCTTTTTTTTCCTGTACATTATTATGCCAAGGCACAGTCCGACGCAGAATCCTGTGATTCCTCCTACGGCAAAAGAGTTGGGAGGCATCTCCAGAATGCCGAACTCTATGAACATCCACGCCACGATGACACACAGCACAGGTATGCTCACGCGCAGCCAGAGAGCGTTGAGACGTGCCACGCGGACGAGTCTTCTGCCTACGGTGACAAGCTTCTCGCTGCCCATGGTAGCGGAGTCCAGTCCGCGGTGCGAATAGAATGTGTATGCCACGGCGGCTATCATGTACAGTTCCATTGCTGCTGCGAGGGCTACGGATATCCTGTCGTGACAGATGAGCATCCACAGCATGAACGGCATCACAGCCGCCGCGAACAGTATGAGCAGCATCCTGTCGCGTGAGAAACTTCCCATTTCTTTCTTTATCACTGTGCGCATCATTCTCTCGCTCACCATCTGTTCCTTGTCAAGTTTCTCTTTGAGCAACGCCACCTGGGCGCGCATCATCTCCAGTTCGTTGTTGTTTTCCATCTTCTTGCAGTTTCAGTTGTTAGACATTCTTTTAAGTTCCTGACGTATGCGGTACAGCCTCACCGACACGTTCTTTGCCGTTATGCCCACTATGTCGCCTATTTCCTCATAGCTGAGGTTCTCGAGCCACAGCAGCACAATGGCGCGGTCGAAGGGTTTCAGGCGGTGGATGCGTTCGCGCAGCATGCGTATCTGCCGTGTGTCGTCGTCGGTGTCCTCATACAGGTTTGCTTCCATCGTAAGCCTCACGGTGGGTCTGCGCTTGCGTTTCCTGCCTCTGCTTATGCAGGTGTTAAGGCTTATCCGCCATATCCATGTGGACATGTCGCTCGACTGGCGGAACTGTCCGAGTCCGTTCCATATGTTCAGAAGCACTTCCTGAAACAGGTCGTCGGCGTCTTCGGCGTTGTCTGCGAACATGTAGCACACGGTGTATATGACGCTCTTGTTGCGGCTGACGATACGTTCGAATTCTTTTTCTGATACTTCCATTTTGTCTATGTTTGAACGTTACTGCAAGTTAGACGCAAAGTTATTAAGAAAAACTACACCGTCGGGAGAATATTTTTGTAATATCTGAAAAGTTTATGTTTCCGGACCACATTATTGTTTTAAAACTCTTATTTTTTGTCTCTGAACTGTTACGAACCATATTTTATCAGTATCTTTGCATAAGAAATGCTTCGGCTCGGCAGTGTCAAGTCCGGTAAAACTGTGTTTTCCCGTCTTGCCGTTGCTCTCGCCTTGCATCATCTTTGCATCGTATTAAACATATAGAATGGAACTCCGACGGGTATGTCGGGGCATAGGAAATTTAAACGTTAAGTGCTATGAGTGTCAATATTCAGAGAAATGAGAAAAAGCGTATTGTGATTGTCGGAGGAGGATTCGGCGGTCTTCGCCTCGCTACGGAGCTGCGCAATTCCGGCATGCAGGTGGTTCTGGTGGACAGAAACAACTACCATCAGTTCCCGCCTCTGATATATCAGGTTGCCTCGGCGGGCATCGAGCCCGGGCAGATATCGTTTCCTTTCAGAAAGATATTCCGTGGTAAGGACGACTTCTATTTCCGTATGGCAGAGGTGCGTGCCGTCTTTCCGGAGAAGAAAATCATACAGACGTCTATCGGAAAGATGGAGTATGACTATCTTGTCTTTGCCGCCGGCACTACAAGCAACTTTTTCGGAAACAGCAATATAGCCGATGAGGCAATGCCTATGAAGACCGTCGCGGAGGCTATGGGACTGCGTAACGCGCTGCTGAGCAATCTTGAACGCGCGCTGACATGTGCCACGGAGGAGGAACGTCAGGAGCTGCTCAATGTGGTGATTGTGGGTGGCGGTGCCACGGGAGTGGAGATTGCGGGTGCTCTCTCGCAGATGAAACGCTACGTGTTGCCTTACGATTATCCTGACATGGACGCTTCGCTGATGCATATCTATCTCATCGAGGCAGGCGACCGGCTGCTTGCCGGCATGTCGAAAGACTCTTCGGAGAAGGCGAAGGAGTTCCTTGAGAGCATGGGAGTGGAGGTGTGTCTCGGAAAGATGGTGACCGACTACCGCGACCGCAAGGTTGTAATGAAAGACGGAATGGAGATTCCCACCCGTACGTTCATATGGGTGTCGGGTGTCAGGGCGAACACCATCACGGGCGTGGACGGCGAGTATCTCGGACGAGGACAGCGCATCATAGTGGACGAGTACAACCGTGTGAAGGGCATGAAGGACGTGTTCGCCATCGGCGACCAGTGTCTGCAGACGTCAGACCCGGCATATCCCGGCGGTCATCCGCAGCTCGCGCAGGTTGCCATACAGCAGGCGAAGAACCTTGCGCGCAACATAAGGAAGATTGCGGCAGGCGACAATGAGGGTCTCACACCGTTCATATACAACAATCTCGGTTCGATGGCTACCATCGGAAGGAATAAGGCTGTGGCTGAGATAGGCAAGTTCCACTCGCAGGGTTTCCTTGCCTGGGTGCTGTGGCTCGTGGTTCATCTGCGCTCCATTCTCGGCATACGCAACAAGCTTATGGTGTTCCTCAACTGGCTGTGGAACTATGTCACCTATGACGACTCGATAAGAATGATAGTCTATGCCACCAAACCGAAGGAGGTGAGGGAGCGTCTTGAGCGTGAGCGTGTCACCCATCTGGGTACCGATATGCTCGCTGAGGCAGAGATGCTGAGAAAGCAGAAGGCTGAGGAAGAGTCGCAGTCGTAGGCAGTGACGGCATTAGGCATTGCGCGGAACCGCCCGTTCCGCACAATAGCGGAATGTACTACGGTTCGCATGATATATAAAACAAATGAGCCGCTTTCCTTTTTATGACAGGAAAGCGGCTCGTTCTTTTGTATCTTAACGTTATTATTCTTCCGCCTCAGCTTCCTTTTCCGCCTGACGGTAGTATTCAAGGTCCTCTGCGCGCAGACTCTTTATGAAAGAGTGGTGAGCGTTGACCTCAGCCTCGGCATAGCGTACATACACGTTGGCACTCGTCTCGAAGAGCTGCGGTGAGCGTGTTGCGTCGTCAAGGATGAGCAGTGACATGATGGTGTCTGCCGTCATCTCGTACAGCCTGCGTGCCACGAAGTCCTGCAGTTCCTGGCTTCCTGCCTCCTTCACAGCGTTCACGGCGTCCTCCAGTTTCTCTGCCATGAGAGCCACGCGCACCTTCAGAGCCTTCATGCTGTCGGCTACCTCGCGCTCCAGCATGTCCTTTATCATGCCCATGTAAGTGCCGTTGGTGATGTAGCGTATGGCGGCAACCACCTGCAGCTGTGTCGTTCCTTCATAGATGGAGAAGATGCGCGCGTCGCGGTAAAGACGCTGGCACTTGTACTCCATGATGAATCCCGAGCCTCCGTGAACCTGTATCGCGTCGTATGCGTTCTGGTTGGCGTACTCGGAGTTCATGCCTTTTGCCAACGGAGTGAAGGCGTCGGCAAGCCGTGCGTACTTCTTTTGCTCCTGACGCTCTTCGGCTGTCAGTTTGCGCTCGCGTGCTATGTCGTCAAGAGCTTTGTATATGTCGACGTATCTTGCAGTCTGATACAGTATGCTGCGACCGGCGTCGAGCTTGGCCTTCATACGCGAGAGCATGTCGTATACGGCAGGGAACCGGATGATGGCTGTGTCGAACTGCTTGCGGTCTTTTGCGTAAGAGAGAGCCTCGTTGTATGCAGCCTGGCTCACACCTACCGACTGTGCGGCTATGCCCAGACGCGCTCCGTTCATCAGAGCCATGACATATTTGATGAGACCCATGCGTGTGCTGCCGCACAGCTCAGCCTTCGCGTTCTTGTATACAAGCTCACATGTGGGCGAGCCATGTATTCCCAGCTTGTGCTCTATGTGGCGTACGGTCACACCGCCCTGGTTCTTGTCGTATATGAACATGGACAGTCCGCGACCGTCATGAGTGCCCTCCTCGGAGCGTGCGAGCACGAGATGTATGTCAGAGTCGCCGTTGGTGATGAATCGTTTCACTCCGTTGAGCAGCCAGCAGCCGTCTTTCTCGCTGTATGTAGCCTTGAGCATCACGCGCTGGAGGTCGGAACCGGCGTCCGGTTCGGTAAGGTCCATACTCATGGTCTCGCCTGCGCATACCCTCGGAATGTATTTCTGGCGTTGCTCCTCACTGCCGAACTCGTAGAGAGTCTCTATGCAATCCTGCAGCGACCAGATGTTCTGGAAGCCTGCGTCAGCAGCAGAAATGATCTCGGAAGCCATGGAGTATGGCGTTATAGGCATGTTCAGTCCGCCGTAACGGCGCGGCATCGAGATGCCCCACAGTCCTGCCTTGCGTGTGGCGTCGAGGTTCTCGTATGTCTTGGATGCGTAGTGCATGCGTCCGTCCACGAGGTGCGGTCCCTCAAGGTCGACGTCCTCGCTGTTTGGTTCGATGATGTTCGCTGCGATGTCACCTGTTATCTCGAGCACGTTCTTGTAGTTCTCGATGGCGTCGTCGTGGTCTACCGGCGCGTCCTCATACTTGTCCTTGTCTTCGAAGTTGCGCTCCTTGAGCTCTACGACGCGCTTCATCTCCGGATGATTGAGATAGAAGTCGAACTCCGGATGATCTGTATAATAATTAGCCATTTTGTTTACTTGCTGTTCTGTTTGTAATATTTGATTAATTTGGGAACCACTTCCTCCACCGTACCGTTGATTACATAGTCTGCAATCTTGTTGATGGGAGCGTCGGGATCGCTGTTTATCGAGATGATGATTCCGGAGTCCTGCATGCCGGCAATGTGCTGTATCTGTCCGGATATGCCGCATGCTATGTACACTTTCGGGTGTACCGTCACGCCCGTCTGTCCTATCTGGCGGTCGTGGTCTATCCATCCTGCGTCCACGGCTGCGCGGCTTGCGCCTACCTCACCGTGCAGTTCCTTTGCCAGTTTGAACAGCATGTCGAAGTTCTCTTTGCTTCCCACACCGTAGCCTCCAGCCACAACGATGGGCGCGCCTTTGAGGTTGTGCTTGGCGGCTTCAACGTGGCGGTCGAGCACTTTCACCACGAACGCCTCGGCTGAGACATATTTTGCCACTTCAGGATAAACCGTCTCGCCCTTTGCCTTGCCTTCGTAGAGAGCCTTCTGCATCACTCCGCTGCGCACGGTAGCCATTTGCGGGCGGTGGTCAGGGTTTACAATCGTAGCCACGATGTTGCCTCCGAATGCCGGACGAATCTGATAGAGAAGGTTGTCGTAGTGCTTGCTGACCATCTCGCCGTTCACTTTCACCTTCGTGTCGTAGTCGCCTATCTCAAGCTGTGTGCAGTCTGCTGTGAGTCCGCTTGTGAGAGATGACGACACTCTTGGACCGAGGTCGCGGCCTATCACGGTAGCTCCCATGAGTGCGATTTGCGGTTTCTCCTCCTTGAAGAGGTTCACCAGAATGTCTGTATGAGGTGCTGATGTGTATGGGAACAGACCTTCGGCGTCGAACACAAAGAGTTTGTCAACACCGTAGGGCAGAATCTGCTGCTCCACTTCGCCCTTTATGCCGGTTCCGGCGACTACGGCGTGAAGCTCCACACCGAGTCTGTCAGCCAGCTTGCGGCCTTTTGTGAGCAATTCCTGAGATACTTCGGCTACTGTAGTGCCTTCTATCTCGCAATATACAAATACGTTGTTCATATATTCTTGTTTGTCTTTTGAGCCGGGCATACGGTGTCTTCCGTCTTGCCGTATGCCTTACAGCGTTTGTTTTTTACTGCTTAGGATGAATGTTATCCAATGATTTTCTCTTCCAGCAGTTCCTTCACCAGTCCTTCGATGTCAGTGTCGCTGCTGCTCAGTGTCTTGCTTTCCTTAGCCTGGAACACAATGTTCTTCACTGCCTTCACCTTTGTAGGCGAGCCGCTGAGTCCGCATTGTGCGGGGTCGCCGTCTACGTCGGCGACCGACCATTGGTTCAGAGTGAGATAAGGCCGTTCGTCATACAGATAGTTGTACTTGTTGTCGGCTGTACGTTCCATGGGTGCTGTGGCGCGCTTGTATTTCATCATCAGTCTCGCGTTGCACGGACGGCAAGGGTCTGCGCTTCCCGTAACGGTGACGACGAGTGGCATCGGAGCCTCTACTGTCTCCACGCCTCCGTCTATGTGGCGGCGTATGGTGAGTGTTCCGTTCTCGCATTTCAGTATTTCCTCAGCGTATGTCACCTGCGAGAGTCCCAGCTTCTGCGCCACCTGCGGACCCACTTGTGCGGTGTCGCCGTCGATGGCTTGGCGTCCTCCGATGACGATGTCCACACCGCCGATTTTCTTTATTGCCGTCGCGAGGGCATAAGATGTGGCGAGTGTGTCGGCTCCTGCGAACAGACGGTCGGTCAGCAGCCAGCCTGTGTCAGCTCCGCGATAGAGTCCCTGTCGTATGATTTCGGCAGCGCGGGGAGGACCCATGGTCAGTATTCCTACGGTAGAACCCGGGTTCTGCTCTTTCAGACGCAGAGCCTGCTCAAGTGCGTTCAGATCCTCCGGATTGAAGATTGCGGGCAGCGCCGAGCGGTTGACTGTTCCTTCGGCAGTCATGGCGTCCTTGCCCACGTTTCTCGTGTCGGGTACTTGCTTGGCAAGTACAACAATTTTCAAACTCATAGTATAGTGATAATAAATTGTATGATTTCAACTCGCAAAAGTAATAACTTTTTGATAGCCAACCAAATTAACACATTTAAAAAATGTGTAATCGGCAGGCTTCTCCGGGTTGTGGCGGGGTGTGTAAGGGCGTGGGGCGTTGTCGGCGGAGCGTGGATTATGTCTGTGTATGCCCTGTCTGTCTGACAGGTTTTCCGTTCTTCGTTTATTCGTTATATGTCAACCATTGTTCCACATGCAATCTTTTCATCAAACACTTCGCGCTTTACCTTGCGCGCGCGGAGCGACCTTACGGTGGTGAAATCGGAGAAGAACGGGTCGGTGGAGACAAACCATGCGCGTTGTGTGGCGTCTGCGGCGTTTTTTAGCCGTGATTTCAATTGTGCGGCATAGCGCGGGTTGACCACCGTGAGAAAACATTCGCCGCGGCTGTTCTCCAATGCGAGAACCAGTCGCGGGCGTCTGTCGTTGTGTGGTGCGGCTGTTTTCCTGCCGCGCATGGATGCTGACACGCTGATGTCCCATCCGTGGCGAGTGTTCAGTCCGTTCATGATGCTGCGGAACACCCTGCCGTGCGGCGCGTCGTCGCGCATGCCTTTCCATGCTATATAATAATGTATCATCTCGTGCAGGAGCACTGTCTGCATCTCACGTTCGGTGCAGTCGTAGTATGTGCTCAGACGTATCGCAAAGTCGGAGAACCTCCATCCCGTGAGCGTACGCCTGCGCCTGCACGACATCGAGCCGAGTCTTGTGCGCGAGTTGCCCAATGCCAGCCGTGGCAGAGGCAGCTCTCCGTTGAAGTATTGGCGGTTGAACGTGTCGAACCACGCTCTCATCTGTTCTGCTGTAGGTGTCATGCCTGACGTCCGTCATTCGGCAGGCGAGAGCTGTCCGAGTGCTTTCTCTATTTTCTCAGACATCACCGTGCCCAGCACAATCTTACCTTCCTTGTCGATGAGATACAGTGTCGGTATCCAGTTCACCTTGTAGGCTTTCGACACCTCAGTGGTTTTCCACTTCTTCAGTTCGCTCACCTGTGTGTACTTTATGCCTTGTTTCTTCAGCATGGCGGTCCAGTTGTCCTTGTTGTCGTCGAACGACACGCCCAGGAAAACGATGCCGCGGTCCTTGTATTTCTCGTACATCCGCTTCATGTTCGGTATGTCCTTTATGCAGTCGGGGCACCATGAAGCCCAGAAGTCGAGCACCACATACTTGCCGCGGAAGTCGCTCAGGCTCACGGTCTTGCCCTCTGGAGTCTTCAGACTGAATTCGGGCGCCTTCGTACCTGTTACGAGCAGTTCGGTGGCATACTTCGCGTCATCGTCCTGTATGGCAAGATTCTGCGCGCCTGTTGTGCCGTAAGGCATCGCCGCCATTGCCGCGGCAAACGCCAGAGTTATAAACATCCTTTTCATTTTTTCTTCTTTTTATTTTCTGATAATCATTATACGCCCTGCGCGATTGTTTTGAGATGCGGCAAGGCGGGTGCGATAATATCTTGCATTATATTGCCTGGTGCGGCTTGTCTTATGCAAAGATAATGCAAATGAGAGGAAAGAGAGCTTGCTCTTTATTTCCCGAGTGCAGCTTATCTTATGCAAAGATAATGCAAATGAGAGGAAAGAGAGCTTGCTCTTTATTTCCCG
>ERZ779895.121-NODE-121-length-123278-cov-22.695479_pt1 | contig 123278 bp, 92 predicted proteins | sample MGYA00511093_ERZ779895 | MGnify/ENA primary metagenome ERZ779895 (study PRJEB29588, sample SAMEA2142970) | human gut metagenome | biome: human gut; feature: human-associated habitat; material: faeces | place: Denmark | collected 2008/2010 ... | reverse complement strand
TTTTTTCACATGAGGGACGTTTCCGGCAGTGAGCCGTGGAACGTCCCTCTTTTTTTGTCCTGTCGGAAACGGGTGTTTTGCGGTGACATACAGGTCTTATTTCGTGTCGTATTACACGACAAACATGGAGTGATTCTTTGTTTCTGTTCAATAGAAACGTTACATCCGGTCTTACATTTGGTGCGTCATTCACTTCCATACTTATGCTCCCAGTCAATCCGCCCGGTTTTAATATAAAACAGACAGGATTCATACATTTTGTAATATATATATTGCTTATTTGAATAAAAAATAGTAATATTGTATTCTAATAACAAGACAGGATATGAAAAACAATCATCCTGAATTCGCGGTCGGAATGAGTCCGGCAGATGTTTGTCCGTATCTGATAACTAATAACATCCAGAGAACAGAATTGTTATAGGTAAGCTAACTGCATATAAAGATGATGATATAATATAAATGTATGATTTACGTTATGACAACCGTTCAAATATAACTTATCTGATAATAAGTTGCCGGAACCAACGGATGCTGATATTGTCTATCGGACGCGGGATGATGTTTATCCGAAGAGCTTTTTCTAACATATGGATGTCCTGACACATTTTAGGAGTATAGAAGAACTGACCAAGACACTCTCACGAGAGCAACGACTGCTGAGCGAGATGTTTGAAAAGCGAAAGCTCATGAAGTTTCCGGTTGGGCTTGCCTTGGAGCTTGTGGGAGGGAGTGAAGCCCGACTCAGAAAACTTGTCGACTATGGCGTACTCGTAGAGGCAGGCAGCACATTGGAGATTGAGAGCGACTACCTTAACTTTTTTGAAGAGGTGCTGAATGTTAACGAAGAGATAAGTGTTCTGAGTGTTCAGGAATGCATCAATACTTTGAAGGAAAACATAGGATATTTCCTGCAGGAGTCCAATCCCAACCGTAAGGCAGGCTATCAGGACAATGTCAGACAGCTTTTGAAAAAGACCGGATTCAGGACATTGAAGAATGTGGTGGACCTGAAACGAAATATGGACAATACATACAAGCAGGAACCTAACTATATCATCAAAAAGAAGAAACTGCAGAATCTGGATGAGAAGAGCCATGGCATTCGCGAAATGATAGGCGAGTGTGAAAAGCTGATGGACAATGAGCACGCCTTTTTCATCATGGCAAACGACCCGCACATGGCTAAGACATGCAGCGACGTGAGACATGATTTCGTCGAAGCCTATCATGCACTGATGGAGATTGACCGCCAGATCATATCCTACATCAATCAGATTGACCGTCAGAACAAGCTTTACATAAAAATACGGAAGTTGAAATATCTACAGGACCAACTGCTAATAAAGACCGATACCAATCTCGTTCACGTGCTGGAAGAGAGAAATCATATATGGATGGAATCCCGCCAGTACAACAAGATACGTCTGTCTTTAGAAATGCTGAGAGAGAATGAGCAGGTCGTAGCGTTGCTGAACAGGATAGCCAGACGCAACGGAATGCATAAAACCACAAGGACCGAAGCCGCTCCTCTGACAGAGGACGATTTAAAGGATCACGTCCTACAGCTGAAAGAGATGGATTCCACAGAGGTTTGGAACGCATTTCTGGCTTCAGGATACAATCTGTTTGAGTTTATTTTGAGATATGACTATAAGACCATACGCAGTATTGAAGACTATGCTTTCCTCTTTTGCCAGTTGGTCATCTTACATCCGGACGAATGCAGGATGACCGGCGAATATGCCGTTTATCAAGATATCGAATACCCTATAATATATGCGAAATAATACTAAAAGGATATACGACCGCTTAAGCCGTGGAGAGTTTCTTTCAGTAGACAGCGCAGACTCCACTGTCCGACATCTGTATGATGACATTGAGGAGAATCTGGATGACTACGCTGATTACTTCCGTGAGATAGGTCTGCAACTCGAATCGGGGAATGGTTATTTCTATTTCTCTCGCATAGGAGAGAGCAGGCAGACCATAGAGCAAAAGCTGGAAAGCTTCTCCAAGTGGCTCGACTATCTGGATTTCCTTAAGTGTTACAACCAGTCGTGCACCGCCGGATACCAGTTCCGCAAGAGTCATCTGATAGAACAGATCAGTCTGGATATCGAACTGAAGGAAAAGGCTAACCATCTTTTCCGTAAGTACGGAGCCGGCTCTAATATAGAGATAGTCGGCAAGCTGCTTCAAGAAATGCAGAATATGGGCTTCGCAGAGTGTGTAAGCGAGCTTGACGAGACCTTTAAGGTCACCTCGGCGTTCCGTTATGTTGAGGAATTGGTTGAAATCATTCAAATAGCTAACGAAGATGAAGTGCCTGAATAAGATTGTTTTTATAAATAGCGCCAACATTCCTTATGCGGTGATTTCCGTAGACGGCAATGTGCATTTCACCGGAACACAGGGCGTAGGCAAAAGCACCATATTGAGGGCATTGCTGTTTTTCTACAATGCCGACAAGCATCGCTTGGGCATACAGCATGGTCAGAAGCCGTTTGACGAGTTCTATTTCCGGCAGTCCAACTCTTACATCCTTTATGAGGTGGCGCGTGACAATGGGGCATACACCATATTGGCCAGCAGATATCAGGGGCGCGCTTCATGGCGTTTCATCGATGCTCCATACCGGCGCGAATGGCTTGTTACCGACGAAAACAAAGTGCTGGGCGACTGGGTGAAGATAAGAGAACGCATAGACAAGAACATCTCCGTCTCGGCGAGAGTGGAGTCGGGTGTGATGTTCAAGGATATTATATTCGGCAACACGCATGACAGCAAGTATGCACGCTATGCATTGGTGAGGAGCTCGCATTATCAGAACATTCCGCGAAGCATCCAGAATGTGTTCCTCAATACAAAGTTGGATGCTGACTTTGTGAAGAACACAATCATACAGTCGATGACCGACGAGGAGCTGCCGATTGACTTGCAGACCTACCGTCGGCTTGTCACCGACTTCGAACGTGAGTATGATGAGATTGACTGTTGGTTCCGTCAGACGCGGGACGGTGTCTATCCGGTGCGCCAACAGGCGATGGCCATAGCGGAACAGGGCCGTAAGATTGTCGCGCTCGACCGGCAGATGTCTGATGAATGGCGTATGCTGAACCATGCGGTGGACTATAGCGGACAACGCATACCTCTTTTGGAAATAGAGGAAGAGAAAATCAGGACCGACATCGGTAAAGAGCGCAAACGCGAGGAAGAGCTTACGGAAGAATATGAAAAGGAGAAAGACTCGCTCAATCAGGAACTCGGAGCCAACAGAAGCAAACTGAAGGAGATATTACAGACAAGGAAGACGTTCGAGGCTGAAGGCATAGACGCTATGCTCGCCCTTGCAGACAGGGAGACAACCGTCAGACAGGAAGAGAAAGACACACGCACATTGTTGGACGGATTGTTGAAAACCCATGAGACGATAGAGGAGAAGTATAACGTCGCAAGAGGCAAACTGGAGAATGCGCGGCGGTCGTTTGAGAACGCTCAGAAGGAGGCTTACTGTCATAGACTGTCCGAGATTCAGAAAAAACGCGACGTTCTTGAAGAGGAGCGTACAAAGAACAGGAATATTGTCACGGAAGAGTTTGATGGCTGGCGGCATGAGTCTGACGAACGTCTGCAGAATCTTATCGCTGAGCAGAATAGGGCTGACAGTGCGCTGAAGGAACTCCGTAAGTGGCATCCTATGGCTGATGAGATGAAGCATGTGGATGAACAGCTTATGCAGTTGGACTCCACGGAGAAGACTATAGCCTTAGAGCAGAAATCTGTGAAAAGCCAGATAGACCGTATTTCAGCAGAGTATGAGATGAAAGAGTATGAGATGAGGCAAGCCTTTCAGCGCGATAAGGAGCGGCTTGAGGCTGACCGCAGGCATATCCGTGAGCAAATTGCGAAGATCGGGGAGTTGCTTTCCCGTCTGGACGGCTCTTTATACAACTGGCTTTGCGAGAACAAGGAAGGCTGGGAGAACACTATAGGCAAGGTGGTTGATGTGGAGCGCATCCTGTATGCGCAAGGCATGGAGCCTCAGCCTGACGCGGCATCCGACAGCCTTTTTGGAGTGAGGCTCAACCTTGACAACATCGCTTCTGTCCATCGCACGCCTGACGATTACAGGGCGGAGAAAAAGGAACTGGAAGAACAGGACAGGCAGATTGGCATCCGGCTCGACCAATCAGACAAGAACCTTCAGGACGAAACGTCCAAACTCACAAAGAAGTATACCTCCCAGCTCAATCCGCTCCGTCAGGAGGCGACCGCCTTGAGAGTGAGAGAGGGACAGATTCCGACAGAACGGCAGAATCTGCAAAACCTACGGCATAAGCTGGAAATGGAAGAGCAGAAGCTCATCTCTGATGAGAAGGAAATCAGGGAACGGTCGTTCAACGAGGCATTGCTGAAGGTGCAGTCAGAGAAGGATGCCCGTGCCAAAAACGAGGCAAAGCATAAAAAAGAGCTTAAAGAACTCGACTCCGTATTCAACAAGTCGTCAAAGGCTCTCAATGAGGAGCTGCGCCGGTTTAAGGAGTCACAACAGTCTGAGGCGGCGGAACGCAACAAGGAGTTCGACACTCAGAAGAATCAGCTTGACGAACAGCAGAATGCTGAACTTGCCGGTAAAGGCGTCGACACCGCTCTTCTCGAACAGTATCGCAGGACATTGGACGAGCTGAATTCGCTGTTGGAAAAGATTGAGAGGGAGCGTCCGACAGTCATCAGATACCGTGACGCCGAGAAAAACCTTTTCTCCAAAGAGCCTGAAATCAAAAAGACGGTCAAGGCTATAGGCACGCGGCTGTCCCTCTTGCGCCAGCGATATGAGGACAGACGTGCACGTATAGTGAAAAAGTACAGGGAAATGGAGGAACGCCATAGAGCTGTTCTCAAGGAGCTGAATGACAGGAAAAACGGACTCGATGCCTACCGCCAGATGGTGGAGAACGAGCGTCTGGTGCCCGATGAGTTCCTTTCAGACGGCAGCATGCTGGCTACCGACATGTCATGCCAGCAGCTCATAAGCCGCCTCAGAGGCACTGTCAACCAGAAGCGTGAGTCAATCGGTACGCTTAAAGAAACCGTCGTCAGCTTCAACCGTAACTTCAAGCCTCAGAATGCGTTCCATTTCAACACAATGCCTGTGACCGACAACGACTATCTGCAGATTGCCGTCGATTTGCAGGAGTTCATGGACAACAACAAAATAGAAGAGTTCCGCAGGCGCACCAGCGAACATTATAAGGATATTCTCGGACGCATCTCAGCTGAGATAGGCTCGCTTATGAAACGCAGGTCTGACGTGGACGGAGTGATACTCGATATCAACCGCGATTTCGTTGAGAAGAATTTCGCAGGCGTAATCAGGAGCATAGAGCTCCGTGCTAACGAGTCGTCAGACAAGCTCATGCAGCTTCTCACGTCCATACACGACTATGCGGTGGAAAACGCTCTGTCCATCGGCGAGCTGAATCTTTTCTCCGGTGACAATCGCGATGAGGTCAACCGTAAGGTCGTGGACTATCTGAAGAGTCTCTCCCATCAGTTGCAGAACGAGCCCAACCGCCCGTCCGTCTCCTTGAGTGACGCCTTCCGGCTTCAGTTCCGAGTGAGGGAGAACGACAACGACACAGGTTGGGTGGAGCGCATCAACAATGTAGGGTCTGACGGAACAGACATTCTTGTGAAGGCAATGGTAAACATCATGCTCATCAATGTGTTCAAGAAAAAGGCTGCACGGCGCAGCGGCGACTTCATCGTACACTGTATGATGGACGAGATAGGGCGTCTTCATCCCGACAACATCAAGGGAATCCTTCAGTTCGCCAACTCAAGGAACATCTATCTCATCAACAGTTCGCCGACGTCATACAATCCTTACGACTACCGTTACACCTATCTGCTGAGTAAACACGGAGTCAAGACAAGGGTGGAGAAATTGTTGAAACGCATAAAAACAGTATAGGTATCATGGCTATAAGTGCATCCGTAAAGACTCTGATGGCAGGCGGACAGGTGGCAGACTCAAAGCTTGACGGCAGGCTGCGCGACGAGCTTCTGGCTGAGGGACTGCTTCTGGTCACATCCCGAGGGTCACGTAAATCATATCGCGCACGCGATGTCGTGGCTCTGGAAAGATTTCTTACAGACCGTGATGAGAGCTACCGTATGCTTGATGTCGGGGCTTCCGGTTCGCGTGCCTCAATGGCTGCCGTGACAGGAAACTCCAAGCTTGTCGCCGTGCGGTCGTGCCCGGGATTCCCTGTGAACAGCTATGAGCCGGTGGAGTGCTCCCTTTGCGGAAAGCCTTTTACGGTGAATCCTCAGGAAGGCAGTTTCCTGTTTGTCTCCGAATGGGAGCGGTTCGCCATACCGGAGGACGTGGTCGTGATGGGTATTGAGAATATGGAGAATTTCCGGATGATACGTCGGCAGAGGACATTCTTTGAGAAATACCTTCATGCGCACGGGCTTCCCTCTAAAGTGCTCTTTGTGTCCAGATATCCGCAGTCATCCGACCTGAGAAGATGGCTCTGCTCCATACCGAACCATTATGTCCACTTCGGCGATTTCGATTTGGCTGGTATAAGCATTTTTCTCTTCGACTTTCAGCAGTATCTCGGCAAGCAACGTTCCTCGTTCCTTATTCCCGGCGACATCGGAAGCCGCCTCAGAACAGGCTCTTCCAAGAGATATGACGGGCAGTACCAACGTTTCAAGGACATAAGGACCGATGTCTGTGAATTGCAGCGGCTGATAGATATGATTCATCATGAGCGTAAGGCATACGATCAGGAAGGCTACATATCCCTCTGTCACTCATCATCATGTGATACGGATGAAGCCCCGTCAGGCAGGTGAAAGGACGTCTCCGGAGCTCTGATGCCGTTCCGTCTTACCCTTATCCGCTGATATGGGCGTCAGAGTAACGTCTGTATGAATAATTTGCGTTATCGGTCTTATTTGACATTATTTATATTTATAAGCTTTAGGATATTGTTATTTTTATTTACTTTTGCCGATGATGAACTGCTGGACCTAAATCGGTAATCATAAGGCTGATAACGGTTTTACATGTCATTGGCACGAAATCATGGTGTGGTCTGACTTTCGTTCAGCCCTAATCACATCTGACTTCCATTCTTATTCCGTGCTGCTGTCAGGCGGCAGTGCGTTTCCGGTGTGTCGTGATATTCGTTTGCCATAAGCCGGTAAGTGCGCGTTGAAGCATAAAAGTTAATGTCAAATAATTTAATGTAATGAAAAAGACACTATTATTACTGTTTCTTTTCAGTAGGTTTGTCCTGACTTTTGCGGACAACAAAACCGGATGGGAAATCTCGACATCCGAAAAAGGAGGTGATTATTACGGCGCGGTGGTCGCCAACGGGCGCATCGGCATACTGCCGTGGCGCGAGCCTTTTGCGGTGAGAGACGTTTTCCTGAACCATGTGTTCGATGCTGACGGCAGGAACGGAGTAAGCCGCGTGCTGCGCGGCATCAATCCTTTCCAGATGCAGATGTACATCGACGGCAGAAATGTCGCGCTTAACGACGTGGATGACTGGACTCAGACGCTCAGCATGAGAGACGCTGTCCACCGCACGTCATTCTCTTATATGAAGAAGGCCAAGGTGAGATATGAGGTCCGCGCCTTGCGGAACATGCCTTATGCCGGACTTATAAATGTATGCGTAGAAGCTCTTGACGACATTGTTCTTGACGTACGCAACGTCCCGGTTGTGCCGGATGAGTACAGGCAGCCTCTCACAGAGGTGCAGAGCATCAACGTTGAGGGCACCGCGTTGCAGATCATGCGCACCCATGCCTTTTCATTATACAGAGACAACGAGGTGTCGGCGTCGTCGGCATTCGTTCTTCCCAAGAACAGCGGTGCGAGTGTGTTGACCTCCCAAAACAGTGCGGAGATATACAGACATCTGTCAGCAGGCGACACATTCAGCTTCTGTCTGATAGGCTCCATATGCACAGACCGCGATTTCATCGACCCGTGCAACGAGTCAAACCGTCAGGTAATATACGGTGTCTACAACGGTATCAGCCGGCTTGTGAGCGCACATGAGGCTCAGTGGAACGAGATGTGGAAGAGCGACATCATCATAGACGGAGACGACGAGGCACAGACAAGCGTGCGTCTCGCCCTCTACAATCTTTACTCTTCAGTGCGTGCTGGCAGCCGTCTCAGCATTCCCCCGTTCGGGCTGTCGTCACAGGGATACAACGGACACATATTCTGGGATGCTGAGATATGGATGTATCCTCCGCTGCTGTTCCTCAATCAGGGTATGGCAAAGTCGATGATTGACTACCGTTTCGACCGTCTCGCTGCCGCCCGCAAGAAGGCTGAGGCAAACGGATATATGGGAGTGATGTTCCCATGGGAGAGCGATGACGCAGGCGAGGAAGCCTGCCCGACGTGGGCGCTCACCGGTCCGTTCGAGCACCACATAACCGGCGACATAGGCATTGCGGCATGGAACTACTACTGCATGACGCAGGACAGGAAATGGCTTGAGCAGAAAGGCTATCCGCTCATAAAGGAAATAGCCGACTTCTGGATAAGCCGCGCCACACGTAACGCCGACGGCACATACTCGATAGACAACGTAGTGTGCGCGGACGAATATGCCATGGGTGTGGACGACAACGCCTTCACCAACGGCGTGGCGGTCATCTCGCTGAAAAACGCATGTAAGGCTGCGGAGCTTTGCGGCATGAAATGTCCACGGATATGGAGCGAGGTGGCAGGCAAGATACGCATTCCGCGTTTCGAGGACGGGGTCATCAATGAGCACGAAGGCTATGACGGGCGCGGCATAAAACAGGTCGACGTCAACCTTCTTGCCTATCCTCTGCATCTTGTTACGGATGAGCGCGATATCAGGAAAAACCTTTCTTACTACGAAAGCCGTATAGACAAGAACGGTCCGGCGATGTCGTTCTCCATCTTCGCCGTGCAGTTTGCCCGTCTTATGCAGCCTCAGAAGGCTTACGGGATGTTCGTCCAGAGCTACCGCCCCAACAAACTGCCTCCCTTCGGTGTCATCTCCGAGGGTGCCGGCGGAACCAATCCTTACTTCACCACAGGCGCAGGCGGAATGCTCCAGGCTGTGATCAACGGTTTCTGCGGACTGGAGATAACCGACAGGGGAATACGCCAGCTGCCCTCGGTGCTGCCTCCCCACTGGAAGAAACTCACCATAACAGGTGTGGGACCGGAGAAGAAAACTTACACGAGAATGGGGAAATGACGTGTGCCATACACGATGTGATATGACGCCATCCACTGGCATGCCATCCGGCTTAGCCATTCTTCGGCACTGCGAGCCCGACAGCGGTGAGGTATAAGGATGAGTCTTGGATGGCGGGTTTGCGACAAGAAAAGAGGAAGCTGTGCCTGCCACGCTTCCTCTTTTGCTGTTTACGCATGATTAGCCGTATTTTATTATCACCGTGATTTTGGCTTTCGCGTAGCCCGTATCGCGTCTTTCAGGTGTGTATGGAGCGGTGCAGCGTATCATGTAGATGCGGTTCTGCCGTCCGCCGCGCACTGTCAGCATGAGCGTCAGACCGTCTTCGTCGCGTTTCTCCGTGAAGTTCCCGCTCTTCGACTCACGCCTGAATGCCTTTATGAAGTCTTCTATGCCTGTGTCGTTGAGCTCGAGAACGTTCACCACTCTCCGCACCTTGCGTGTCTGCGGGTCGCGTTCCACAGCCGAGGTATATTTGCTCATGCCGTGCGACGAGTAGTTTTCCATCATGCCGTCTATCCTGTTCTGCGCCGCAGCGGGAGCCATTGCCGCGACATATATCATTGCCGTTATGATGATTCTCCGTATATCCATGTCTTCGATTATTTTGTTATTTCAGCATAAGTTCTACCTCCCTGCGCATGTCAGGGTCTGATATGTTGTCGAGCACATCCTGCTCCGCGCGGTCTATCACGTTTTGTCCGGCACGCTTCTCTATGCGTCTCGAGTCGGCGAGCGTCCGCTCTATGTCGTCGTGTATCACTCTGAGGTCGTCTGTGCGCCGTCCGTTCTCTATGATGTAGCTGCCTCCGTACAGTCGTGCGAGCGACTGTTCCTCGCGGTAGTCGGAATAGACGGCTGTTCCCACTGCCAGTGCCAGCACAGCCGCCGCGCCTGCCAGCACCCGTCTGACGATGCTTGCCGTCATGGCGCGCCTTGGTGCCCGTGCCTCCATAGAGCCGAACGCCTCCATCACAGGGCGCATCCTCTCCAGGGAGTGGGGCAGCCTTTTGCGCCTGAACACCCTGTAGAGACGCGCTTCCTCCTCCGTTGTCGTCTCACCGTCGAAGAAGCGTTGCATGAGCCGTTCTATGTCTTTTGTCTTCTTACTGTTCATCTTCTGTTCCTTCAATATAATGTTTCCTCACTGCCATGCGCGCCCTGCTCAGCGTCTTGCGTACGCTTGCCTCGCTCGCTCCGGTCAGTCGCGCTATGTCAGCCGTAGCCATTCCGTCGATGTGGCGCAGCCGCAATACTATCTGTTGTGCCGCCGGCAGCCGTCCGACAACTGCCATCACGTGTTCCAGCACATCGTCGGAGGCGTCGGGCACTGTCATGCCGCGCTGTTCCTCCGACAGCGGAACGGTAACCGCTCGCCGTCTTCTGATGCTGTCCACACACAGGTTCCTGACAACGGCGCGCGCAAGGGGTGCCATCGGACTGCGCAGTTCTCCGCGCATCATCCACAGCTTCGCCAGAGTCTCCTGTGCCGCGTCCTCTGCCCGGCTGTCGCTGCCCAGCATGCGTGCGGCTGTCGCCACAAGCATAGGGCGCAGCAGTCCAGCCTCGTGTTCAAATTCTTCCGTTGTCATTCAGTGTCTTGGCTCTGTTTCTTTCTTTGCGGTTTGTGCTTCACGCTGTGAGCGTTGCAGCCGCCCGTCATGGTGACGTTCTGACGCTGTAGTGGCAGAATGTCAGAACTTGTTCAGCCTTGATGTGTTCACATTCGATATACCCGAACCGTCTAACGACATGTTGTCGGCTGCTCCAGAAAGCGTCACGTTTATCTGTCCGTTCGAGTTCACCTCGATGCTGCTGCAGTCGAGAGCCATTTCGAAGTTTCCTATGCCGCTGCAGTCGAGTCTCGCGTCACCGCCTGTGAAGCTCATTTCGTAGCGGCTCTGCCCGTTTACGTCAATGCTGAGTCTGTCTGCCTTCAGCTTGCCTTTTTTCTTGTCAAGCCCAGAGTTGGTCATGCTTATGCTGTTTGCAGTCACGTCTCCTTCACTGTCCGCCTGTCCACTGTTGGTTTGAGTATAACTGTCTGTCATGTTGAATGAACCGTTCATCCTGTATATTCCGCTGTTTTTCAGGGTGGCTCTCTTGCCTTTCACGTCACCGTTTATATGCAGTTCCCCGCTATTGTTGCACGAGTAGCCACCGGTCAGTTTGAATGCGCAGGTCACGTTGCACCTCCCCTTGTTGCTAATGTCTGCCGTGTTGCCGTCCACATTGCCAGTGAATGTCAGTTGTCCGAGGTTGCTCAGATTCAGTCCTCCCTTTATTCCGGTGTTGTCAAAAGCCAGAATGCCGGTGTTGTCGAGCGTCAGCAGCCTTGCGTCCACGGTCCGGACGACGGCTTTCATCTGTCCTTTGTTCTCTATGCGCGTTCCGTCGCCGCCGCGGTCATGTATGTCTTCCACCTTCATTTTCATTATTCCCGTGTTTCTTATGTCCGTTCCGGTGGAGTTCATTCTGTCCGCATCAAAGTTCATGATGCCCTGGTTGTTCAGGCTTTTCAGCTCCGGCGCCGTGACAAACAGAGTTATTTTCAATCTGTCGGAGTCACCCTCCCATCTTACCACACCGCTCTTCTCTTTTATTGTCAGTGTGGATTGCGCAACCGATATGTCAGTCCTGTCCAGCGCGTTCTGTGTGGCGCGCACCCTTACGCTGCGTTTCGCTCCCTGCGCGAAGTGTATGTCCACGATGGCTTCCGATTTTATGGCGTTGAAACTGCCGAGCTTCAGCGTTTTCTCAATCACTCCGTCACCAGCCATTCCCGTTCCTGCCGTCATGCCGGTTTCGCTTGTGCTTTTGCTTGCTCCGCTGCATGATGCCATGCATACGGCTGTAATGATAATTGCCAATGTCAATGTCCTTATTCTCATAGTCGGTGTTTTAAAATTGTTTCCTTATACCCTTATTACGCAATATTTCCCTTTTTGTGACACCCCCGCCCCCATTTTTTTTACAAATATAGTGAAAGGCGAGTGCAATCCAAAACCAAAAAAGCCTGCGTTTTTTGGTTTTTGGGATTGCCGAGCCGCATCCTTCCTAAAGTAGAGACGCAAAATCTTGCGTCTCACGATGAAACATGCGCCAATTATCAGTTATCCCTTATGCACACGTATAGCTCTGTCCTCCTTGTGAGACGCAAGATTTTGCGTCTCTACTTTTATGGGTATGCGTCTCCCGAGCAGCCCATCGCCATTCCGTGTATATTACGATACCCATGCACTTAATGCATTTTTCCCTTGTGAGACGCAAAATTTTGCGTCTCTACCAGCCAGGTGGCATACCGTTGAATCCGCCACCGTGGACGATATGAAATATGCATTCCCACCACTGCCACACCGTCGCTATGCCGTCGCAGGCGTAATCCGGTTTTTTATAAAATGCGGTTTGGAATGAATAATTATACGTTCCGCGCGGTAAAAAATATTGACAACAAAAATCGGCAAAACAGAAACGCTAAACCGGCGGAATATCTGTCGTGGTGCGCGGAAAAGGCTCTTCCGTGGCTTAACATACCGTAGCTATTGCCCGCCGCGCGCCTTTCACGGTGCGGAAAAGCCTTTTTCGCGATGCGGAACATGCTTTGCGGCACTGCCATACAGCCTGTGTCACGCCCCAGGAAAGGCTCTTTCGCCATGTCGAAAAGCCCGTTTGGCATGGCGGGAAACGCTCTTTGAACGGGCTGGTATGCTTAATGCGCTGTGCGTCAGAGAGTTGCCTGAATCGCTCAAAACTCGCGTATTTGCATCCGGAGCACCGTCCGCATGTGAAAAAACGCTTCTCGCGAGGTTGACGCTGAATAAATATTCATCAGCCGTCCTCATACTGCATATTTATTCATCTGCCCTACCGGCACACCGCCTGTGCTCACGCCGCCGCGCCGCTGTACAATAAACGGAGGTTATGAGCGTTATTTTAAGTAGATGTTCTGAATTAATTGCCATCAGACTGTGTGCTATTCAGGAGATGCATTTCAAAGTCCGAAGAGGAAGTGTAGCGGGCTACACGACCGATGAGACATTGGAATTCAGCCCTGAAGAGTACGCAATATGATGACAAAGATATAGATAACATACGAGTGATTTTATAAAATCGTTTGATTTTGAACAGCTACTTGACAGTATGCAATGGACAGACCAGATACGCCGTGTGAAGATTCTGCTCGTGTTGGCAGCCGTCATCATAGCAGTGGCATCGCTGCTCGTGTCACATTTTCTCATACGCGACCTCTCGGCGGAGGAGCACAAGAAGATGGAGACGTGGGCGGAGGCGATGCGCACATTCAGCAACGCCGACAGCGACGCCGACCTCAACCTCGTGCTCAAGGTTCTCAACGGCAACACCACCATACCCGTCATCGTGATGGACGAGAGCCGCAACGTGCAGACATTCCGCAACCTCAGCATCAGCTCATGCGACACTTATGCAGACACGCTCGCCTATGTCAGGGCGGAGGGACTGCGCCTGCTACGCTCCGACAAGGTGATAAAGGTGGCGTTGTCCGACAATGTCCCGTCCGACTACGTGTATGTGTGCTACGACGACTCGGTGATGCTGCGCCGCCTGTCGTCCTATCCCTACGTGCAGCTTGGGGTGGTGATGATATTCGTGGTGATAGCCATCTTCGCGCTGCTCACGTCGAAGAAGGCTGAACAGAACAAGGTGTGGGTGGGGCTCTCCAAGGAGACAGCCCATCAGCTCGGCACACCTATATCGAGCCTCATGGCATGGGTGGAAGTGCTGAAGGAGACTTATCCGGAGGACGAACTTATCCCCGAGATGTACAACGACATAAGCCGTCTGCAGCTGATAGCCGACCGCTTCTCAAAGATAGGGTCGCTGCCGGAGCTCGTTCCCACCGACCTGCGCGACGTAATGAGTAATGTGGTGAGCTACATGAACCGCCGCACGTCAACGAAGATAAGCATTGAGTGCCGCTTCCCCGACACAGATGTCACGGTGGACATCAACGCCTCGCTCTTCGAGTGGGTGATAGAAAACCTCTGCAAGAACGCTGTCGACGCCATGAGCGGTGAGGGAAGCATCACCATAACCGTTTACGACGAACCCGGACGCACTGCCATTGAGGTGAGCGATACGGGCAAGGGCATACCCAAGAAAAACATCGGCAACGTGTTCCGACCGGGTTTCACCACAAAGAAACGGGGATGGGGACTGGGTCTGTCGCTCGCCAAACGCATCGTGGAGGAGTATCATCACGGTCGCATATTCGTGAAAAGCTCGGAGCCCGGACGCGGCACGACGTTCCGCATAGAGCTGGGCAAGAGGCGGACATGACGCCCGCATTATGCCAGACACGGCACGTCACGGATTTTAGTGCGCCATGCGGCATCCCGGCTCATGCATGTTTGTGTGTCGCGTTGTTTATTTGTCATCCCCCATATCCCATCCTTCCATCCCAATGGCGTCCGCCTTGTAGAGACGCAAAATTTTGCGTCTCCCGTCCTCTCCATCACCATAAACGTGTGTAATGATTCGGTGATGATAAATGCATTTTTTCCTCGTGAGACGCAAGATTTTGCGTCTCTACTTCTGTGTGGACACGTTGTCTCCTTGCTTCCCCGCCGCAGTCTTGCTCTGCGTCAGGCGTGATGATGTGGCTGGTCGGATGTTTATGCCTGCATCAACGGCGATTACAGCCATCCCGTATCGCCTTTTTCCATATGCCATAATGTTTTTGACGTTATGCGCGAGAGATGCTTTGTTTTATTTTGAGGATAAGTAAAAAATCGCTATCTTTGCTTCCGATTACAGCCGGCTCTTATGGGCTGGCGGGTGGTTTTACTGATAAAATGACGTTTACGAGCGTTATCTTCTAGTCTCAAACTTCGCAAACTTGACACAGAAGAAGATATGGCAACGGAAGCGTCTGCGTGGGGTGTATTGTACACCATCCCGTCATGCAGGTCATGATGGGATGTATTAGTATGATATGTCATGACGTGGGCTGGCTGCGTTGCTTATCCTTCTGTGGAGGCAATGCGAAGGCCTGAGACTGGGATAAGCATGAAGTTTAGACTCCCACGTCTTTTTTATTGTGTAACCTTTTATTTTCCGTATTATGTTATAATGCCGAATCCGGGAGTTTATAGGCGTATTAAATTAATGATATATGAGGAAATATATTGTTTTAATCATGCTGTCGCTCTGCAGTATCGGTGTCTCGGCGCAGTCGGAAGCCATGACTGTGGACAATCAGATGCCCGGCTGGCTGTCGAGCAAGATAGCTTACACAGACCAGGTGTCGCTGAAGAGCCTTAAGGTGACAGGCTATATCAACGGTACGGACCTTGCTTTCGTGAAAGGGATGATGAAGAACAAGAGTCTTGTCCATGTGGATTTGTCTGATGCCAATATCGTGTCGGGCGGAGGAGTGAAGGACAACGAGGTGAGCTATGGGTTTTATTTCCAGGAGCAGAAGCAAGGCACCTACCTGTCCTTGCCTGTGAATGCGGAGAGGATAAATTATTTTTATAAGAGCGGTCCGTCAGGCTCTGACGTGTCAGGAAACAATGTCATAGACACGCTGGTGTTGGGAGGACCTTCTTACAAGAGCTTTACTCTCCATCGCTAGAATCATTTTCTTGCCAATTATCTGTATTTGCGGGAGGGCGTGGACACACTTGATACATACTCCGCATTATCAGTAAAGAAGATTCATTTGCCTTCCACTGTGAGATATCTTCCGCGTAACGCTTTTATGAAATGGGAAGAGAGGTATGGTGAGACTACGGACGAGATAGACATTAATCTTACTGACGCGATAGAGGGAATCGCCCGTACCGCTTTCAGGGATTTATATCTGAAGGGTGACACCATAAGACTCCCGTCCGGGATGAAGGTATGGTATACAAGTTCGTTTCTTATAAGGAAAGAGGGAACCGTCATTCATATACCTGCGGGATTGACCGTCATAGACAATGAGAGTGACAGGTATGGAAACAGAGAACAGATTGAGTCGTACAAGCATATACATTTCTTCATGGAAAGCGCGGTGCCTCCGGAATTCATCAGGAGGTATAGTGGAGGCATGGAACTCAGCGGTTGTGTGGTGCATGTGCCGCAAGGCTCAAAGTCAAACTATGAAAAGGCTGAATGTTGGAAATACGCCACCATAATAGAGGAGATTCCGGTGAAAGGCGTCTCTATAGGCAAGCCTGAGGAATGTGTGTATGTTGGAGACAGGTTCAAACCTGATGTAGCGATAGTTCCCGAAAACGCACTGAACAGGAATTACACGCTCAAGTCGTTGGACGAACGTGTGGCTGCACTGGATGATGATGGCTTCGTAGTGCTGAAATCATACGGGAAGGCGAGAATACAGGCTACGACAGAAGACGGTGGGTATTCCGATGTCTGCGAGTTTGATGTTTATGAACACACCGTGGGAATTCGCTTTGAGACAGAGCAGGCAAGGGTGAGGAAAGGCGGCAGACTGACGCTTGCTGCTGTCGCTCAGCCTGATGGAAAGACTGACGGAAGGCTTGTGTGGAGCAGCAGTGACGGGAGTGTCGCTTCTGTTGATGAGGAAGGAGTGGTCAGCGGAAAGTCAAAAGGCGAGGCTGTCATAACTGTCACTGCCGTTGACGGCGGCTATACCGCTGAATGCAGGGTGCGTGTTTATCAGCCTGTGACAGAATTGAGGATGGACAACAGGAGTGTGACAGTGGATACAGGGGAGGACATACAGCTCACGGCGACAATCCTTCCTTATGATGCGGACAATAAGAGCATTGTATGGAGTTCTGACAATCCGGATGTGGCGGACGTAAACGGCAAGGGTGTAGTGACAGGTGTGAAAGCCGGACAGACTGTTATCCGTGCCACAAGCGAGGATGAGGGCATAAGCGACTTCTGTGTGGTGACCGTAAACCAGCCTGTGACCGGCGTCTCATTAAGTAAGTCTGAACTCTCATTCAGTAAGATAGGGGACGCTGAACAGCTCGTCGCGAGCGTACAGCCTGCCGATGCCACAAACAAGGAATTGAACTGGAGCTCTTCCGATGAGTCTGTCGCTATTGTAAGTAACGGTAGGGTGCTTTGCTCGGGATACGGTTCTGCAATTGTGTATGTGACGACGGTTGACGGAGGTTATATGGCAAGTTGTGTCGTCAAAGCCGATGACGGTCTGACCGGAATAGACGGTGTTGCCGCTGATGGCAGTGTCTCTGTTGACAACGGACGCCTTGTATTAAAGGGAATACCGGAAGGAATTCGGATTCTGATTACTGACATTTCAGGACAGGTAGTATGCTCGTTGAAAGGCGACGGAACGGCACTGACGACGCTTCCTGATTTGGGAAAGGGCGTGTTTGTCGTGAAAATAGGCAATAAGAGCTGCAAGGTGGTATTGTGAACTGTCTTGCCCGAATCCGCCGTCAGACCTCATACGTGCTTCATGATGATTTCACACAGGCTGTTTTTACGGTTCTGTAGAAGATGCGGAGGGCTGCATCAGAGATAATAACGGGACAGGATGATATTGTAAACAGCGAAGGACTGTGATGGGTCAACGGCAGGGCGAAATGGCTGTTTTGACGGTCTGGTGTGATTCGAGGTATATATATAATAAGGTGTCGCATAGCTGTCATTTCTCTTTATCGAAATGACAGCATCGTGCGGCACCTGTTTTTTTGTTTTTGTATGTCACGGTATGGCATCCCGCCGCATACGTGTGGTTAATGAAAAATTAAGCCGTCGGCATACCGTAAAGTCTTTATTGACTAAGAGAATTAGTTAAATAACTAACCGTTTTAGTTTTATTAACTCTCTTTTCTTGCACTCAACTAAAAGTTTTAGTTACTTTGCCATTGTAAAAAACAGAAACCGTTATGAAGACACTTACAAACAAGGAAGAAGAGATAATGAATCATTACTGGAGTCGCGGCGACATGCAGATACGCGAACTTCAAAGTTGTTATGACGACCCGAAGCCGCATGTGAATACTCTTTCGACGCTCGTGCGCATACTTGAGGAGAAAGGTTTTCTGTCGCACCGCGCTCTGTCGGCACGCTGTTTCCAGTATTTCGCCACAGTGAGCCGCGACGAGTACAGCCGCGGATCGCTGAAAAATGTCATCAGCAAGTTCTTCGGCAATTCCTATCTCGACGCTGTGTCGTCGCTCGTGAAGGAGGAAGACCTCACCGTGGAAGACCTGAAGAAACTAATAGACATGGTGAAGGACAAATAGTTCCACGCCATTATCCGCTCTCTCCATGGCGTGCAGGCCGTTGCCGTGCGCCCGTTAGACAATCAGACAAAGCTAACCTGTAAACACTATCACAATGGGAATGTTCTTCGTATATATAATAAAGGTGGCAGTTTTTCAGACCATATTCTATCTGACATACAAACTGCTGCTCAGCCGCGAGAGCTTTCATGCCTTCAACCGCAGTGTGCTGCTCACGATGCAGGCAGCCGCTCTCCTGCTGCCTCTCATGCACATCACGCTGGAGACACCAGCTCCCGTCCATCAGACCATCGCCCTTGCCGAAGCCGCCTTCGTACAGACTGCGGTCGAAGCGGAGGGCGACGGGGCGGGGCTGACGCTCATACAAGTGCTCACGCTGGTGTGGATGGCCGGTTTCGCGCTGCTTCTGTTGCGCTCGGTGGTGTCGCTGTTGCGCCTTACGATGCTTCTACGTGGCGGCCGGCGGTGTGAGACCTGCGGTGCGATGGTGACCGTAGTGCCCGGCGACAGAGCTCCTTTCAGCTGGTTCCGGCGCATAGTCATCAGTGAGAAAGACTACGCGGCGGGAGCCCGGGAGATAGTGATACACGAGCAGGCACACGTGTCCCGCCTCCATTCCGTCGATATAGCTCTGTGTAACACCATAATAATGTTCTGCTGGTTCTCGCCGGCGGCGTGGCTGTTGCGTGCCGAACTGCGCGACGTTCACGAATATGAGGCCGACGACGCCGTGCTCCGCCGGGGTGTCGATGCATCCGGCTATCAGCTCCTTCTCATACGCAAGGCAGTGGGCGAACGCCTTTTCGCCATGGCAAACAATCTGAACCAAACCAACTTAAAAAAACGTATAACTATGATGAAAATGAAAAAATCAAATCCGTGGAACCGTGTCAAGGCAGCCGCAGTGCTTCCTTTGGCGGCAGTGTCAGTGCTTGTTTTCGCCACTCCGGCAGCCACAAAGATGGCCGGTGAGGTGGCACTGGAGAGTGACAAGGTTGTGTCTGAAGCCGACGCAATGATTGTGAAGGCAGACGCAAAGAGTGAGAATATGACATCGGTGAAGGTTTCCGCCACCGGAAAAATGGCTGTGCCGGCTGACTCAGTGAAACAATCTGTAAGAGTGGGAGCAAAGTCTGTCTCAGACGATGTGCTTGTGGTGATTGATGGCCGTGAGACAAACATGAACGAGTTGAATGGTCTTGACGCGTCAAAAATAAATTCGGTGACTGTACTTAAGGATGATTCTGCTACTAAGATATATGGTGATAAGGCGAAGAATGGAGTAATTGTGGTTACCATGAAAAAGTCTGCCGGTGAGTCTTCTGCTTCTTCCGCATCTTCAGAAAATAAGGCAACAGCAGGCAAGGTGAATACTATTACGATACACCAGAAGGGCAATCCTGTGACAGTGGGCGACGTGAAGGATATGAGAATTGTCAAGTTGAGCAGTGATGGAAAGAAACCAACGACTGTCGAGGTTTACAATATGGAGAAAGAACCCACCTATATGATTGACGGCAAGACCGTGACAAAGGAAGAGGTTGAAGCCCTTTTGCCGAACGACATAGAGTCGGTGGTGGTGAATAAAGGCGGCACCTCGGGAGAGAACACAGTGAATATATTTCTTAAAAAGAAAACAACAGGCGAATAATCCGCAATTCCGTTGATCGGAACCCTGCAACATCTGTCTGTCTCCGGCGCACGGCGTATGGGAGGGACAGATGGATTTTACGTTTCATCATAGTAGGTCATAATATTTATTCTGCGCGATACGGGCATGGCTGCGGCACGGTGGCGGCATGCATATCGCTGCGGAATGTATAACGAAGAAGACCGTGGCACGGGCTGAGAACCTCAGTGCCACGGTCTTCGCATATTGTCGCAGTGTGCCGGCGGCGTCATAGTCTGTTTATGGCAGCCTTCGCCCTGTTCACGGCTTCGGTGGCCGTTGTCTGGTCAAGCAGTTTCTCGTCGAACGCCGACAGTATGTTTTCTATCTTCTTCAGCATCGACTTGTTGCCTTTGCTGCGGGCTTCCTCCTTCAGCAGGCGCACTTTCTCATACTGCTGTATGCCCTCTGCCATACGCTCAAACCTTATGGAACTGCGGCCGTCGGGATAGACAAGGAACGGGTCGCCTGCCGGCCATGCGGTGAAGCATGCATCGGTTAGGGGACTTGCGGTCCAGCTGTTGAACGCCCAGCGCAGATATCCGTCGAGGTCTTCCTTTGCGCTGTGCCATGCCAGCCACTCCGACTCTGCCGGCGGACTCTGTATGAAGGTGTTGGGGCGTGGCGGTGTGCAGCATGTGTAGAACGTGGTGTTCATGCCTGCGGCGCGGCGGCTGGCTACGGTTTCGGCAGGGAATTTCTCGTTTATTATCACGCAGTAGTCGTCAAGTTTGTCCTCAAGTTCCTTGTGATATGAGCCTGCGAGCGCCACCTTGAAGCCGCTGTCGGCCTTGCGTATCACCTCGAGCGTAGCGAGCATGTCCTTCAGTTGGCGCTCGTCCATGGCTATGTGGGTGATGTCGAACCATCCCTTCTCTTTCAGATGAGCGGCGAACGAGCGGAGCATCTCCGTCCACAGCTGTTCGTAGGCTTTGTCGCCGGGATTGGCGTCGATGGCTTTGAACGAGTTGGTGGCCTGATCGAGGTAAGAGAAAGAGAGCTTCCACGGAATCATGGAGTAGCAGCTTATCTGTTTTTTCACGCCGAGACTCATCATGAACTCCACCCATTTGTCGAACGCCGTGTAGTCGAACGCCCATGTACCGTCGGCCTTCTTCATCCACGTTATCATGCTCGGGAAGGCGTCGTAGGTCTGTCCGTTCCACGGACGGTGCATCATCGGCACGGTGATGGCCTTGCCGCCGACATCGGCGTAGAGCTGCATTATCGGGCGCATGAGTCTGAAGTGCTCGTCGCTGAACGGCTCCACGTTGTAGTAACGGGCCACGGCGTAAGGATTCTGCCATAGGTCTAAGTGGAATTTCCAGTCTTTGGCTGAAGGCAGTGTACGGTTAGTCACCTTCAGGTTGAGGCGCAGCGACGCTATCGTTTTGCCGTCGGCCTTCACCTCTACGGTGCCGCGGTATGTGCCTGCCTTGGCATTCTGCGGCACGCTTATGCTCACCCATCCGCAGCGGGTGGTGTTGGGCTCCATGTCGAGTTGACGCGTAATATGGTCTATCGGGTCGGCCACGAGAAAATGTCTGTATTCATCCTGATTGCGTCCGCCGCACGTGTTCTGTCCGTCCTTCTGCAGTTCGTCCGCCATGACATATCTCACGAAGGCCGTCCGTACGTTCGCCTTGCTTATTGTTGAGGCTGAGCCGGTGAGGTCGCCTGCCTCGAAGGTGAGCGCGGAAAGTTTCTCCGGCGTGCTCACGGCGAGCTGCGCCGACACTTTCTCGCCCCGCCATGCCGTGAGACTGATGCTCCCGGCGGTGGCCTTGGCGGGCAGTTCCTTGTTGTAACGGGTGTCGGTGTCGCCCCATCCTGCGGTGACTTTCTTCACCGCGCTCCATGCCTTGGCGTCTGTTGCGGTGGGGTTGGGCAGTTCGTTGTAGTCTGTCGTTGCTTGTCCGAACGCGCACAGCGCGCCTGCTAACAGCGCGGCGAGCATTGCCGTCCGTCTTTTTCTGATAGGTTCTGGTTTCATGTTGGCATTATTGTTTTTGAGGGTTAGTATGTTGGTTTCCTTTTATCGGCATGAAAAGATGCGTGCATCCTGGCGGAATGGTGTTCTGTTCTGTGTCTTTCCGCCCGCAGTCTTGTGTATTATACAAAGGTAATGAAATACAACAACTTGCGCAAAAGGATGATATGTTTTTTAATTTAAATTATCCGTAGGGCTTCATACGGCTCTCATTTCTGTTCATGATGTGCGGCCGGTGAGTGACAGCGACGGCACGGGTGGACATTCTCCGTCAGACCATCCGCAGAGATATAAAAAAACAAAAAGCACGGTCGGAAAAGTTAAATTTTCATCGTGAAATTTGCGTAAAATTCTCGTGAAATCGTCCGTGACAGGATTTTGTGCGGAAAATCGTAAAAATGACGAGTCTTTGTAAGCTGTTGACAGATAGTGATTTACCGGAGATGATATTCCGATGGTATTTTCTTCGTCCTGCGAAAGAGCCTTTATTGCACTCCGATACGGGCCGTTTCAGGTGGTGATATGGTGCATATCAGGCCCTAAAACAGTTAATATCAGAGCGTGAAACGGGCTCTTTCGCAAGACCGTCAGCGCGGTGTCGCTATGCGGAATGTACGGAACGGGCTTTCCGGAGAGCGACCGGCGTACGGAATTTCTCTGTAATCGGGAAAATAATGTGTTAAATCCAGTGTGCGGAATGTGAATGGATGTTAACGGAAATTTGCAAATACGTGCGCACGCAGGGTGGGGGATGCTTCTGCCGGCGCGTCATTACCGTTTGGCTGTTTTTGACGTTCGGGCGGCCGGTTTTGGTTGCACGTTTCTGCCCAAGTGTGCGAAAAGGAGCGGCAAACACGGCCCGTTATCGGTGTCAGATACTTAAATAACATGATTTTTCGCTTTTTTATATGCTGGTATGAAAATAATTTGTAACTTTGCATCCCAAAGGCAGACATCGCCCGACGTGCCCGTGAGGCATGCCGTTTCACAGTTCCGGCAGTGTCTGCACAGACTATCCTTATAGCCCGTAGCCCGATGTTCAGCTTGGAGTCTTTTAAAATAGATTTGAAAGGGTTGGAGACCGGTGTCACGACGTTTCAGTATGACCTCGGCGATGCTTACTTCAGTGCCGTTGGCGGTTCGGAAGTAGGTGGAGGCAATGTGCATGTGCGTCTTGACGTGCGTCGCTCGTCCGTTCATTACGAGCTGGACTTCTCCATTTCAGGCACGGTTACAGTAGCATGCGACCTGTGCCTTGATGATATGGAACAGCCTGTTGAGGCGCAAAGACACATCGTGGCTAAGTTTGGTGAGGAATGTTCGGAAGACGAAAACCTCGTCATAGTGGATGAGAACGAAGGCGTTCTCGACGTGGCGTGGCTCATATACGAATTCATTGCTCTTGCCGTTCCCGTCAGACACGTGCATGCACCTGGCAAATGCAATCCTGTCATGATAAAGGCTCTCGAAGAGCACTCGGCTGCCCGAAGCAGCGAGGAGGACGGCGTCAAGGCGGTGGATCCGCGCTGGAGTGAACTGGAAAAATTAAAAACAATAATTAAAGATTAAAAGAAAATGGCACATCCTAAAAGAAGACAGTCAAAGACTCGTACACTTAAAAGAAGAACCCATGATAAGGCAGTGGCACCGACACTGGCAGTATGCCCCAACTGCGGCGCTTATTATGTTTATCATACAGTATGCCCGACTTGCGGATATTACAGAGGCAAGGTGGCTATCGTAAAGGAAGTTGCTGAATAATAGATGGGAAAGATCAACGCGATAATCACCGGCATCGGAGGATACGTGCCCGATTATGTCCTCAATAACGAGGAACTTTCGCGCATGGTTGACACGAGCGACGAGTGGATAATGACTCGCGTCGGTATAAAGGAACGTCACATCCTCACGGAGGAAGGACTGGGAACAAGCTATCTGGCGCGCAAGGCTGCCAAGCAGTTGCTCAAAAAGACCGGAACCGATCCGGACAGCATCGATGCCATCATTGTGTGCACCACAACGCCTGACTATAAGTTCCCGTCAACGGCATCTATCGTTCTGGGTAAGCTGGGACTGAAGAACGCATTCGCGTTCGACCTCGAGGCTGCGTGCTGCGGGTTCCTTTACGGACTCGACCAGGCGGCATCGATGATTCAGTGCGGACGCTACAGGAAAGTGATTGTCATCGGAGCGGACAAGATGTCGTCGCTCGTCGACTATCGCGACCGCACCACCTGTGTGCTCTTCGGAGACGGTGCGGGTGCCGTACTCGTTGAGGCGACGGAGGAGGAGAACGTAGGTGTGCAGAACACTTTCTTCCGTACCGACGGGCTCGGACTGCCGTTCCTTCACATGAAAGCCGGAGGCTCGGTTTGTCCCGCTTCTCATTTCACCGTGAACCATCGTCTGCACTACCTGTATCAGGAGGGTCGTACGGTGTTCCGCTATGCCGTGACCAACATGGGCGACGACGTGCTCAAAGTGATGGAGAACAACAACCTGACTGCCGACGACGTGAAATGGGTCATCCCTCATGAGGCGAACATGCGCATCATCGAGGCTGTGACCAAACGTGTGGGAATACCTATGGAGAAGGTGATGGTGAACATTCAGCACTACGGCAATACGAGTGCAGCCACCATTCCGCTTGCTCTGTGGGATTTCGAGAAGCAGCTCAAGAAAGGCGACAATGTGATATTCACGGCGTTCGGAGCCGGTTTCGTTCACGGAGCGTCATTCTATAAGTGGGCTTACGACGGCGACAAGGTCGCTGAGGCAAGATAATTTTAGTGAATCATAGATTAAACACTTTATGAACGTGTGTATGGTGTGATACCGTGCACACGTTTTTTCTTTGTGTCCGGACTGATGCTTTCCCTACACGGATGGGTGTCTCTCACGGCGGAGCGCGATGCGGACGGCAGTGCCGGACAATGGTCATTGAGGGATATACTCATGCTTATGTCACAGCGATTTGCGTATTGTCAGGTTCCAGTCGTTGTCTATGTTCACTATCTCCTTGCGTTTGAGAAGCGACGCCATTGTCTTTCCCATTTTCCTGAAGTCTGTCGACAATGTCGCTATGCCGCCGGCAAGAATCTCCTTGAGCGTGGTGTCGTTGTAGGATATGATGCCGAATTCGCGTCCCGGCTCCATGTTCTGCCGCGCCGCCTGTTTCAGTACTTTGACAAGGTCGGTGTCGTTTGCTATTATGAACAGGTCTGCCATGCTGATGTGCTTGCCGTTGAATCCGTTCATGTATTTGCATTCAAAACCGTTCTCGCGTGCGAATCGCTGAAGTCCGGTGAACCGTTCGTATGGTTCTTTAGCCTCGCTCTGTATCATGCATATGCGTTTGTATCTGCGCAGGCGAGGCAGTTCCGAGACAAGGGCGTTGTATGTGTCGTCCTCAAAGTTCTGTCCTACACCGGAGTAACGTCCCCGAAGCTCATTGTGGTAATGGTCGAGCAGGAACACTCTGCCGTTGAGGCTGTCGAGCAGCGGAGCCAGTCCCTGAAACTTGCCGGGCATGAGCACGTATGTGGTGTATCTTCCGTTTGCCTCGCGGAGAAGTGTCTCGAACACGCGCCTGTTGTAGTTGTGGAACTGCAGGTCCACCTTGTCGTCTTTGTCGAGACCCGACATGAAGGCGTTGTACAGCTCCTGCTTGAATGAGTTCATCTCGTTGAAGAGCAGAAAAATGTTCTGTCTGAGGTTCAGACGCACGTTGCTCACGAAGTAGCCCACGCCCGGTGCGGACGATATTATGCCGTGTGCCTTGAGCTCTTTTATGCCTGCGAACACCGTGTCGCGTGACAGATTGAACATGTGGCGGTACTCGTTGATTGACGGCAGACGGTCGCCTTTGTTTATCTCACCGCTGTTTATGCCGTCTATCACATGGTTTACCACCAGCTTGTATTTGGATTCGTTCTGTATTATTCTTTCTTTATTATATGTTATACACATATCTTGTCGTGTGCAAATATACGTATAATATTCTGTAAAGCGGACTTATTCACATTGTTTAATTTGCTTAAATAAGACATTGTAATTATAATTACGGCTGATAATAAGAATGTTATAAAAAAATAAAAACCATACCAGTTCGTATCAGTATGGAATATTTCCGCTATGTTTGTGATGCGATCGGAGTTATTATTAACCGTTACTTTCATAACAGAATCAAGAACCGGACAGCTTTATGAAGAATATTATTGTTGCTTTGTTGGCGTTTACAGCCACTTTGAAGTTGCCTGCACAGACCGTCATCACGGTGGACGCGTCCCGTATTGAAGGCTCTGTTCCCGAACTGATATACGGTGCCGGAGCCGAGGATGTGAATCATGAGATATACGGCGGACTGTATGACCAGCGCATATTCGGTGAGAGTTTTGAGGAGCCCGCGTTCTCTTCGGTAAGCGGTTTTATGTCTTACGACAACCCATGGTTTGTGGAGGACGGTGTGCTGAGGCTTGACACAGACGGTTTCGGGAAGATTGTCTGGCAGGAGCGCAGTCTGAATGACGCCTTTGTGGAGGTGGATATGCGCGTTGACGGAGCGTCTGCCATCGCGGGCTTCATCATCAACGTGAGCGGCGCTGCGGACGGAGCCGATGCTTTCAACGGCTATGAGGTGAGCGTGAATGCAGCGGAGCGCAGACTCGTTGTGGGCAAGCATGAGAACAACTGGCAGCCTGTGGCGGAAGTGCCTCTGACAGTCAGCCCCGAGGAATGGAACAGTCTGCGTGTGGATTTTGACGGAGGCAGGCTCTCGGTTTTCCTTAACGGCGACAAGATATACGATTATGAGGACACGTCAAATCCATTGGAAGGCTGATATGTGGGGTTGAGAAGCTATGGCGGTTCGGCAAGTTTCAGGAATCTGCAGGTAGACGGCAGTAAGATAGAATTCATGGCGATGGCTGACGATGTCGAGAATTTCAGACGTTATGATGATTGCTGGACGGTTGAGGATAACGTCATGAGGACATATACTTCAGCATTTGCCAAGGCGGTATATCAGAGCCGCGACATGCAGGAAGGGTCGGTTGAGGCTGACGTGAGGATGGACGGTGAGCGTTCCATTTCGGGTTTTATAATAGACGTATCGGATGCGGACGACGGTGCGGACGCTTTCAGAGGATATGAGATAAGTCTTGATGCGGACGACCACACGCTTGTTATCGGAAAGCACGACCATGACTGGCAGCCCATAGAAAACGTACAGCTGTCGTTCGATTCTTCTGACTGGAACAGACTGCGGGTCAATTTCTCAGGAAACACATTCTCCGTTTGGCTCAACGGTAAGAACGTATATGAGTATGTGGATGAGCACAGTCCGCTGATGAAAGGCAAGGTTGGACTGCGTACTTTCGACGGTCCGGCGAGCTTCCGCAATATCAGTCTCAACGGTGAGAAGGTCGCTCTGAGAAGCGTTCCGACTGGTGTCAGCGGCATGTGGATGCCAGTCGGTGACGGCGTTTACACTCACGACGGCACTCAGGCGTTCAACGGCACGTACTCACAGAAGGTCAGCGGCTCCGAGGATGACGGCATATGCAATTTCGGACTGAACAAGTGGGGAATCGGAATAACTGCCGGAGAGCGTATGTCAGGATACGTATATCTGAAAGGTGATGCGGAGACGGCTTACGTGGCATTGCAGAGTGCGGACGGAAGAGTGGAATATTGCCGTAAGGAGATAAGCGGACTCGGCACGGAGTGGAAACGTTTCGATTTCGGGATGACACCTGATGCGACCGACAACAACGCACGTTTCGTCGTGGCACTTGGCGGGGAAGGCTCCATGTGGGTGGACATGGCGGTGCTCCATACTGAAAGTTATCCTTACAGGGCTGACCTTACTCAGGACTTCATAAACGAGCGGCTTACTTTCCTTAGATACGGAGGTACAATGATAAACGCTCCGGAATACAGAGTGAAAAACATGATGGGACCGCGCGACAAACGTCCTCCATACAAGGGACACTGGTATCGCTACAGTACGAACGGATTCGGAATAATCGAGTTTGTGGACTTTGCGCGTAAGATAGGAACGGAACCCACGTTCAGCATAAACATCGAAGACGACCCTCAGGATGTCCTCGCCTTGCTGGAGAAGCTCAAACCTTACGGTGTGAAATATATCGAGATAGGGAACGAGGAGAATATAGGTGACGAGTCGTTTGCCGCATATGAGCATTATGTGGAGAGGTTTCTCGCCTTCTACAATGCCATACGTCCTCTTTATCCGGAGCTTCAGTTCATAAACGCGGCGTGGTGGCGGCAGGACAAACCTGAGCTTATGGAATACGTGTTCAGGGCTCTTGACGGTAAGGCGGCGTTGTGGGACTACCATCCATGGACAGATGAGACAGACCAGGCGCGTGCGGTCGAGACCGAGCTGAAGACCATGCGGAGCATGTTCCTCGGCTGGAATCCGCAGACAACAATGAAATGTGCCATACTTGAAGAGAACGGCAACACTCACAATATGCACCGTGCGCTAAGCCATGCCATTGTTCTCAACGCCGTCAGAAGGATGGACGGATTCGTGCAGCTCGACAGTCCCGCCAACGCTTTGCAGCCTTATCTGCAGAACGACAACGGATGGGATCAGGGACAGATATTCTTCAACAGCCACATGTCATGGTGCCAGCCTCCGTATTACGCGCAGCAGATGGCTGCCTCACATCACCAGCCGCTTCTTATAAGGAGTGCGTGCAGAAACCGCAACATCAATATGACAGCGACACGCAGTGAGGACGGACGCACAGTCGTAATGCACATTGTGAACACTTCTTCTGCCGACATACCGGTCGATATAGACATGCGGAACGCCGGCAAGACAGGCAATATCAGGAGACTGTCTCTTTACGGAGACCTTACAGACACGAACACTCCGCACGAGCCGGAGAAGATTGTCCCGCGCGAAAGTAAGCCGGATGGCATGCGGATGACGCTTGAAGCGAGGAGCTATACGGTGCTTGAAGTGTCCTGTGACGTGCTTGATGATATAAGCGGCATTACGTCGGATGATGGCGGGGACAGTGTCTATTACAATGTCTCAGGACAGAGAGTGTCCTCTCCGCAGCGCGGAATTTATATAAAGGAAGACGGCAGGAACGTGATAATGTGAGTGATACAGGATGTTTATAATAGAATAAGTATATATGGTTTTTTATAATTACGTCAGTTTGAAAAATAAAAAAGACAGTATGATTGGAATGCGTCGGTTGTTTATTATTGTGTGTTTTATGACCGCATGTGCTTGCATTAGTGCTGCGGAAGACATAGAACCTGTCTCGTTTACCAAGGTGCATGTGAACGACAGGTTCTGGCGCCAGCGTCTGGACGTGCTCAGAAAGCGCACCATACGTTATGCTTTTCAGAAGTGCACCGATGCCGGACAGATAGAGAACTTCCGTCTTGCGGGGAAGATTCTTTCCGGAGAGGTTAGAAAGGGAGATGTTTCTTATCAGTCGGGCACTACTTATGACGATGCCGAAGTATATAAGGTGATAGAGGGGGCGTCCTATCTGCTTAATGTGGAACGTGACGAGGAGCTCGAGAAATATGTCGACGGAGTGATCGATGTCATCTGTTCGGCACAGGAACCCGACGGCTATCTTTTCACAAACTGGACCATAGGCAATCCTCTCCATGAATGGATGGGCGGTGAGAAATGGAAGAACGACTGGAACCTTAGCCATGAGACATTCGATATGGGAGAGCTTATCGAGGCTGGCGTGGCATACTATCAGGCGACGGGAAAGGACAAACTGCTCAATGCGGCTATACGCAGCGCGGACCTCATATGTGAGGTGTTCAATGAAAACGGTATAAAGGAAGCTCCCGGACATGCCGTTATCGAGATGGCTCTCGTGCGTCTTTACGAGGTGACGGGAGACCGGAAGTATCTTGATGAATGCAAGTTCTTCCTCGACTGCAGAGGCTCGCGCACGTTTGACCCCGGCTCTTCAGACCTGCGTGTTAACGGCAAATACTGGCAGAACCATCTGCCTGCGGTGGAGCAGCGTGAGGCTGTCGGGCATGCCGTAAGGGCTATGTATTTTTATTCGGGCATGGCAGATTGGGCGCGGTATGCGGGAGATGAGGACTACCGTAAGGCTGTGTACGCCATCTATGAGAACATTGTCAGCAAGAAACTGTACATCACCGGCGGACTGGGAGCGCGTGATGAGAACGAGTCTTTCGGCGAGAACTACGAGCTGCCTAATGCCACTGCCTATTGCGAGACATGCGCTTCAGTTGCCGGATGCATGTTCGGACTGCGTATGTTCCGCATGTATGGCGATGCCAGATATTTCGATTTCGTGGAGCGTCTTATATATAATAATGTGTTGGACGGCATTTCCATCGAGGGCGATCATTTCTTCTATCCCAACCGTCTTGAGACAAGCAGCCGCGGACAGGAGCGCAGCGAGTGGTTCGGAACGTCTTGCTGTCCTACTAATCTCTCTCGTCTCATCCCCTCGATGCCAGGATATGTGTACGCCACACGTGGAAACACTCTCTATGTGAATCTGTTTGTAGGTTCGGAAAGTGAGATATCTCTGGAGGACGGCGACGTGGTTCTGACCCAGAACACAGACTATCCGTGGGAGGGACGTGTGGAATTCACGGTGGACAGAATAACCGCACCGCAGCTCGAAATGAAGATTCGCATACCGGGATGGGCTGTCGGCAGACCGGTGGACTCAGACCTTTATCAATATCTGGAAGCACCGTCAGCCAAACCGTCGATAACGGTCAACGGCGAGACTCTCGACTATGCTGTGGAGGACGGATATGCTGTCATAAGCCGCGGATGGAAAGCCGGAGACAAGATTGTGGTCGGTTTTCCGATGGACGTGCATCAGGTGAGGTCGCATGATAACATCGAGACCAATGCCGGATTGCTTGCTGTGGAGCGCGGACCGCTTGTCTATTGCGCGGAGTTCGCCGATAACGGAGGTGCCGTTAATAATCTGGCAGTGCCCGAAGGAGCCTCTTTCACGGTGGAGACTCCGTCGCAGAGCCTGTTCGCCGACTTCCGCATGATAAGCTGTAATGGCAAAAAGGTGGTCGCAGACGGTGAGGGTGCCGCTGTGGAGGATGCTACTGTAAAGCTCATTCCTTATTTCGCGCGCTCCTATCGTGGCAATGGCGAGATGAAGGTATGGATTCCGTCAGCCACTGAGACTATAGCCGACGAGCAGGTATATATCGACAAGGTGGTGGTGTGCGACGAGGAGTCGGAGCGTGCCCACGACATGCAGGGCGAGGGCATGCGCAGTGACAACGGTCTGGGATGGCGCGACGCGCTTGACGGATGGATTTCCTATACGATGGAGGTCGACCCGGACCATCCCTGCGAACTGGTGCTCAGGCACTGGGGAAGCGACGGAGGAAACCGTGAGTTTGACATTTACGCCGACGGCGAGAAGTTCTCTTACGACCATGTGGACAACTTCATGCCTAACCGGTATTATGAGATGCATCACCCCATTCCGTTCAATCTCACCAAGGGAAAGAGGCGTGTGACGTTCAGGATGCAGTCGTTGCCCGGCAACATTGTGGGCGGACTGTATGGCGTGCGCACCGTCCGTACAAGCGAGATGGCTGTCGGCGGACATGTGGAGGACTTCTTCCTGCCGGTGGGCGACGAGAAAGCCAGACACAATTATAAGAGCAACGGCGAGACGGGTGAGGCTCGCGGACGCACGTGGGTCGACGGAAAGGGAATGGACGGCATCAGTTTCGACATGGCTGTAAGTCCCGACCGCGACAATAGCATAATGTTCCTTTATTGGGGAGACGAATGGGATGTCCGTACGTTCGACATCATCGTGGACGGCGAGAAGATTGCTGACGAGCGGCTGTTGCACAATTCTCCGGGGCGTTATTTCTTCCGTACGTACAGCATTCCTCGCGACATTACTGCCGGTAAGGACAAGGTGAGTGTCACGATGTCGTCGCCGTCAGGCACCAAGGTGGGCGGTTTTTATGAGGTATACACCTATTCGCTGCCCGGAAGCACGGACCTTTCCGAAGTCGTTGCGGATTTTCACGACGGCATGGACTCACGCTACAATCTGTGCGGACAGCGTGTCGGTGACGGTTATAAAGGCGTTGTTATTCAGGGAGGACGCAAGTATGTCGCCCGGTAGGAGTACCGTCAGTATGTGAGAACTTATCTTGCGCCGGACGCGCATGCGCACTTTTCCATGCGGACGGATATTTATATGAAAAGACAAAACGGCACCACGATAATGCGTGGTGCCGTTTTTGTCTGTTGCCATACAGCGTTTCCGCTGCCGTTTATCCGTAGACTATCTTTCCATTCTCGTCCTCATACGGTTCCATGTCCTTCGCATACTGGTTCATGGCTCTAAGGCTCATGCCCATTGAGGAGAACCCTCCGTCGTGGAAGAGATTCTGCATTGTCACCTTGCGGGTGAAGTCGGAGAACATCATCACACAGTAGTTCGCGCACTCTTCTGCCGATGCGTTGCCCAGAGGAGACATCTTGTCGGAGAAGTCCATGAGGTTGTCCATGTCCTTGATGCCTTTTCCCGCTGTCGTGGGAGTGGGCGACTGGGATATGGTGTTGATGCGTACGTTCTTCTCACGGCCGTAGATGTAGCCGAAGCTGCGTGCTATGCTCTCGAGCATGCTCTTCGCGTCCGCCATGTCGTTATATCCGAAGAATGTGCGCTGCGATGCCACATAGGTAAGTGCCACCACCGATCCGTATTCGGCTATGGCGTCCTGTTTCTTCGCAACCTGAAGCATTTTGTGGAACGATATTGCCGATATGTCGAGCGTCTTCTGCAGATAACCGTAGTCCAGGTCGTCATATGTGCGGCGTTTGCGCACGTTGGGGCTCATTCCGATGGAGTGCAGCACAAAGTCTATCTTGCCTCCGAGGAGTCTCACCGATTCGGTGAACACCTTTTCCAAATCCTCAACGCTGGTGGCGTCTGCTGCCACTACGGGCGCGTTGAGTTTCTTGCTCAGTTCGTCGAGCGTACCCATGCGGAGTGCCATCGGAGTGTTGCTCAGGGTGATGGCGGCTCCTTCTTCAACGGCTTTCACAGCCACTTTCCATGCTATGGAGTCTTCGTTAAGCGCGCCGAAAATGATGCCGCGCTTACCTTTCAATAAATTGTGAGTCATTATTTATATTATATTGATTCAGTTGCAAATATAATACAAAATTGTGAAAAATACATTTTTTATGCCGAATATTGACTTTTTTGAGCCGTCATTCAGCTCTTCTTAGCTCGCTGAAAGGATACAGGTCTATGTGAAGCACGTCGTTGTCAACGTCTCTGAAGTCCACATGCCTACTCACGATGCCGTTCTCCTGAAGCTCGTTGAGCACAAGCACCTCACGCAGTCCGTCGTTGTCGTCGCGCACCACGCTCAGATACCATGTCCCCTTGGTGACGTCCTTGCGGGCTACAGTCTGTTCTCCGTCACTGCCGTAAGTGGCGATAGAGTAGGTGAGTACGTACGAGTTGTCTTCGTCAAGCCTCAGGCTGACCTGCCACTTCGAGCCTTCGTCGTCGTAAGGCATCTCGTTCCGCCACTCACCGTACATCAGTCCGAGATATTTCTCCTTCAGTTCCTGCAGTGCCTTGTATGCCTCCGGGTCGGCAGGATGCGGTTCGCTGCTGCACGAGCACAGCATCACGGCTACTGCGAAAAGCATGAAACATAGTTTTCTCATAGTGCATATCGTTTACTTGTTATATGTAATTAACGTGCCCGCGCATAATTTATTGTACGTTCCGTTTTACGTTTATTCTTTACTGGTAATGTTGTCCGTGCGGAATTTTTTACGTATCTTTGTCCCCGGATAAACAGCACGCGGGAGGCAGAAAACAAGTTTTATTTCCGCCCGTCTGCATTATCCTGTTCCTCATAAATATATTTTATGCACAAAGCAGGTTTTGTAAATATTGTGGGAAATCCAAACGTCGGCAAGTCCACTCTGATGAATCAGCTTGTCGGCGAGCGCATTTCCATCGCCACATTCAAGGCGCAGACCACGCGCCACCGCATCATGGGCATCGTCAATACCGACGATGCGCAGATAGTGTTCTCAGACACTCCGGGCGTGCTGAAGCCCAACTACAAGCTTCAGGAGTCGATGCTCGCTTTCTCGGAGTCGGCTCTTCAGGACGCCGACGTGCTGCTCTATGTCACCGATGTGGTGGAGAATCCGGAGAAGAACAGCGACTTTCTCGAGAAGGTTGCCAAAATGACCATACCCGTGCTGCTGCTCATCAACAAGATAGACCAGACCGACAACAAGAGCCTCGTTGCCCTTGTGGAGAAGTGGCACGGTCTGCTGCCGTCCGCCGAGATACTGCCCATATCGGCCAAGAACAAGTTCGGCATCGACATGCTCATGAAGCGTGTCAAGGAACTTCTGCCCGACTCGCCGCCTTATTTCGACAAGGACCAGCTCACGGACAAGCCCGCACGCTTCTTCGTGAGCGAGATAGTGCGCGAGAAAATACTGCTTTACTATTCAAAGGAGATTCCCTATTCTGTCGAGGTGAGGGTGGAGTCGTTCAAGGAGACCGACAGCCTCATACGCATAGGAGCCGTGATATATGTAGAGCGCGAGTCGCAGAAAGGCATCATCATAGGTCATCAGGGAGTTGCGCTGAAGAAGGTCAGCACCGAGAGCCGCAAGGCTTTGGAGAAGTTCTTCGGCAAGAATGTGTGGCTGGAGATATTCGTCAAGGTTGACAAAGACTGGCGCAACTCAAAGCGCGAGCTTGATAACTTCGGCTATAATCCGGGATAAGGCGTGCCGGTTGGGCGGAGGATGCGGCACTGAGACAAGTATGATGTATGCGCCATTGCCTGACATTACATTATGATTGTATAATGCAGGCTGCACTCCGAGAACTGAAGACAGGCATTATTCTCGCTCGTTTGTATTATCATTGAAATTAAAAACACCAGATATATGGCAAATTTAGTAGCAATAGTCGGACGCCCCAATGTAGGCAAATCGACGCTTTTCAACAGACTTACCAAGACGCGCAGCGCCATAGTGAGCGACACTGCCGGCACAACGCGCGACCGACAGTATGGCAAGTGCGACTGGAACGGACGTGAGTTCTCTGTCGTCGACACCGGAGGATGGGTGGTCAACTCGGATGACATCTTCGAGGACGCCATCCGCCGGCAGGTGCTTGTGGCGACGGAGGAAGCCGACCTCATACTTTTCCTCGTCGACGTGACTACCGGACTCACCGACTGGGACGAGGACGTGGCATCCATCCTGCGACGCACGAAACGCCCTGTCATACTCGTGGCTAACAAGACCGACAACAACAGCCAGATATACGACGCCGCCGAGTTCTACTCGCTCGGACTGGGCGACCCGCAGTGCATCAGCTCAGCGACGGGCAGCGGAACGGGCGACCTGCTCGACCTCGTGCTCTCAAAGCTGCCGTCCGACAAGTCGGAGATTCTCGAGGACGGCATCCCGCGCTTCGCTGTCGTGGGTCGTCCGAACGCCGGAAAGAGCAGTCTGATAAACGCCTTCATAGGCGAGGACCGTAACATCGTCACCGAGATAGCGGGCACCACGCGCGACAGCATATACACGCGCTACGACAAGTTCGGCTTCGACTTCTACCTTGTCGACACTGCCGGAATACGCCGCAAGAACAAGGTGACCGAGGACCTTGAGTTCTATTCGGTGATGCGTTCCATACGCGCGATAGAGTATTCGGACGTATGCATACTCATGATCGACGCCACCCGTGGCATAGAGTCGCAGGACATGAACATCTTCCAGCTCATCCAGCGCAACAACAAGTCGCTTGTCGTCGTGGTCAACAAGTGGGACCTGGTGGAGAACAAGGACCAGGTGGTCATAAAGACATTCGAGAACGCCATACGCGAACGCATGGCTCCGTTTGTCGATTTCCCCATCATCTTCGCCTCGGCGCTCACCAAGCAGCGCATATTCAAGGTGCTTGAGATGGCTAAGAACGTCTATCTCAACCGCAAGTCGAAGGTGGGCACGGCAAAGCTCAACGAGGTGATGCTGCCTCTCATCGAGGCTTATCCGCCGCCATCGGTAAAGGGCAAGTACATAAAGATAAAATACTGCACGCAGCTGCCCAACACTCAGATACCCTCGTTCGTGTTCTACGCCAACCTGCCGCAGTATGTCAAGGAGCCTTACCGACGCTTCCTCGAGAACAAGATACGCGAGAACTGGCCTATGCACGGTTGTCCGATAAACGTTTTCATAAGGCAGAAGTGACGGTTGTCAAGGTATAACGCTGTAAAACAAATGGTCAGTATGCGCGTTTTTTTTATATTCGCGGCAATGGCGGCAGCCGTGTTGTGCGGATGCTCGGCTCATGAGCCGCATGCCGGGGAGATTGCGGGCAATGCGGCAAAACTTTATTACGACTGGCTCGCGGAGGGGAAATATGATGCCTATGTCGACGGCTTCTACCGTCCCGACAGCATCCCCGGCTCCTATCGCGAGCAACTCATAGCCAACGCCAAGATGTTCGCGGCGCAGCAGCGCGAGGAACGCGGGGGCATAGCCTCAGTGCGCCTGTTGCGCGCGTCAGCCGATACGGCGCGTCATGTGGGCAGTGCCTACCTCCTGCTGTGCTACGGTGACAGCACCAAGGAGGAGATTGTCGTGCCTATGGTGGAGCATAAGGGCGTGTGGATGATGAGATAAACATATTTTAGGAAGCTTATGGGAAGGCTCGGAAACATCATGTTTGCCGCTGCGCTGTGCGTCACTGTGGATGCCGCGCTGGCACAGGAGCCGGTGAGGAAACCGGATGTCGGAACCGGTGTCAGGGATTTGTCGCCTGGCTCTGAGCCTTATTCCGGCGGCACTTCTGTGTCGCGCAAGCCGTTCACCACGCTTCCCGGCGAGGTGCGACGTCAGCCCGAAGCCATAGCCGACACACTCATGCGGCGCGTCGCCTCCGGCATTTCTGCGGACGGTTATCCTTCCGCCCTGCCGCGCACGGGCGCGGATTTCTCACGCGACATTTTCTTCTACGACTACTCTTCCGGCGGCGACCTGATGCGCTGGAAGGGCGGTGCGCTCGCGGGAAGCGGCAGCCGCGTCACGATGCCCGGACTGCTCTCGCGGCAGAATGCATCCTTGCAGGCGGTGCACACTATGGGCAACCTCATGCTCACGGCAGGCGTCACAGCCGACCGCTACCTGCTAACCCGTGGGCTGCAGACTGTCTATGGCGTCAGCGCATCCGCCACCTACTCCTTCAACGAGCATCTCTCGCTCACTGTCTTCGGCAGATTCTACAACAGCTCACCGTTCGTTTCCATGGCTGCAATGCCTTATATAGGCAGCTCGGCATACGGAGGATATGTCAGCTATATGGGCGAGACGCTTGGCATAGACCTTGGCGTGGAGCGTGTGTACGACCCCTATCTGCGCCGCTGGACCACCGTCCCCATTGTCACGCCTGCTATAAACTTCGGGCGCGGGGTGGTGGTGAGGCTGCCGGTGGGATGGCTTGTGAAGGATGTGCTGGACAGGGCTGTCTTCGGCAAACAGCCGCCGCGCAACCCCACCATCATGCCCGACCTGCCTCCGGCACCCTCGCCTTCGGTCATACCTCCGCCTTCGGGTACGGACGGCAGTTTCTGAGATGTGTCCTCGGGAGTAGTCTGTCCGGACGCGGCGTTCCTTGTTTTGTCTCGTGACAAAGTCCTTCATCACGCCCTGCCTGTCTGCCTGCACCGCGCCTCATGCGCCTTGCCTATGTCTTGTATGACGCTTTCCTATATGCCGTGCCGCGCTTTCCGTGAAAACTCCATTTATTATGCATGCCACATACTTTATAATAGTCATGCAATATGATTATGGCTTCCGTATAATTGCTTATTCTCAACTATAGTCGCGCAACGGCTGTGTCATACGCCGTCATAACTTCGGTTGCACGGCGGAAAATGTTTTTTCTCAGGCTGTGGACGGCTTTTGCGGCTTTTATGCAAGACGTTGATGTCCAGCCGGTTGTGCTCTGCTGATGCGCGGAACGTGCTTTGCCGCTTTGCGGAACAGGCTCTTTGGCATCGCGAAAGAGGCTTTTCCGTGCTCCCGAAGAGTCTCTTCCGCACAGTGGGAAAGCCTCTCTGATGGCAGAAAAAAGCGCTTTTTGTTCGCTATACCCCTCTTTCTCCACCTTTATCAGGCTGCTCGCGGCTGACTTCACTGCATGTTGAGGCTTTCCTACGGTGTCTTTCCTGTGTCATTGTCACACGGATGTGAGAAAACCGGAATGTTAAAATCATGACGGCATTAACTTAATATATAATAAATGTATGATGTGCTTCGGACAGTATCCGTAATGTATCGGATTATTGAGTAAAGCCATCCCGCGAATGTGATAAAGTCTTTAAAAAAAATATAATCGTGCGGTATGTATTTTCAAAAAATATGTATCTTTGTATAATCCAATCCGTGTCCGTAATACAGACGGAGGTTTTTGTTTCCTTCCGCATGCACTGTCACGGACATACGATGCCTGTGGTCTGCCGTGGTAGCAGTCCTGACATGCCGCAGGATATGCCGTTGCGGCGTGACGCATGCTGTGGACGAGGCGTGTGAAAGCCGGTCGGCGTGGCATGATGGAGTCTTGACAGACCGGCATCAGGCATATACGGTGTTGGGCGGACAAAAACAATGACACACTATGAGAGCCCTGACAATTATACTACTGACAATAGTTCTTCCTTCTTTTTACGCAAGTGCTTCCGACAATGTGGAGTACTGGCTGCGGCAGTTGGACAAGAGTCTGGAGAGCAAAGACAAGTATGAGAATGCCAAAAAGCAGCGCATAGCACGTCTGCGCCGCTCGCTCGACTCCGTGTCCGACCCTCTCGGACAATACAAGATTTTATACCGTCTGTTCGAGGAATACAAGTCCTACCGCAATGACTCGGCTATGATATACGCCGGGCGGTGCATGGACACGGCTGGAAAGACAGGCAGTTACGGCATTGAGGCGGAGGCGCGGTTTGCCCTCGCTTTCTGTCAGATATCGGCAGGCATCATGAATGAGGCGCAGCACACGCTCGGGGCGGTGAGCCAGGAGCGGCTTGACGCGAGGCTGAAGAGACAGTATTACGGGCTGTACGCCAAGATGTGGCAGGAGTATGCCAACTATGCCGCAGGCACGTCATACTGCGACAAGTACAGGCAGAAGAGCATCGCGTATGTCGACACGATGGTGATGCTCACTCCGAAACACACCGCCGACTACTGGATGAACCTCTGCACGCAGCGTATGCGCACCAGACAGTTTGCCGGATGCGTCGATGCGTTCCGCGAATTCCAGAAATACGGCGATGCGGACATCCACAGTAAGGCTATGACCTATGCCGTAGTGGCGTGGGCGTTCAGCGGGACAGGGCAGACGGACAGCACAAAGGTGTACTTCGCGAAGTCGGCTATCTGCGACAACATCTCGTGCACCCGTGAGATAACGGCGCTCTACCAGCTCGCCAGTCTCATCTATAAGGACGACTACGACCGCGCGAGCCGCTACATACATCTCGCATTGGATGACATCACTTTCTACGACTCTCGCCAGCGCAAGATAGACCTCGGCGCCATCCTTCCGCTCATAGAGCAGGACCGCTATGAGGCTGTGCGCAGCCAGCGCAACAGTTTTATGCTCGCCGCTGGGCTTTTCGTGGTGCTGCTCGCCGTGTCGCTGGCGGCGGTGTGGTCTGTCAGACGCAAGAACGCCAAGATTCTTCAGGCACGCAACACCATAAGCGACAACCTGGCACAACTGCGGGAGGTGAACCGCCAGCTCACCGAGGCAAACAAGATAAAGAACGAGTACATAGGCTCGTCTTTCTGTGCCAATTCCGAGCTTTTGCAGAGACTGCAGAAGCTTTTCACCACGCTCGACCACCGCATAGCGGCACATCAGTATGGCGGACTGCGCGACATCATCGGCAGTACGGTGCTCGATGCTGAGCGCGACAGCATGTATGCGGCGTTCGACGCGGCGTTCCTGAAGCTCTTCCCCGACTTCATAGAGAAGTACAACATGCTCTTCGAGGAGAAATACCGCACCGTGCCGCGCAAGAACTCGCTCACTTCGGAGATGCGCATATTCGCTCTCATACGTCTCGGAATAAGCGACAGCGAGCGCATAGCCAACTTCCTCAACTATTCGGTGCATACGGTGAACACATACAAGACGCGCGTGAAAAACCGCTCGTTGCTCGACAACAGCAAGTTCGAACCGGCAATCATGGCAATCTGAATGTCGGCGGCGGGATGACGGAAAGGTCGCCGCGACACCGCCGGAAAGCGTGAAAAACACATTGTCGGAGCCCGTACGTGGCTCTGACAGGCGTCATACGGGCTTTTTAACGGTAATACAAAAGCGTTACATCCGGTTTTGTAAGTCGTTGATTATCAGTTGTCCTTTGTTTATACAACTGATAAAATCGTTATACAAATGAGCCGTAACTATATTATTGTATGGTTTTTTCCTATTTTTGCATGGTACGATTGCAATATCATTTAAACCTAAATTTAAAAACTGAAACGTATGATAAGACATTTATCTGTTTGCATTGCGTTGACGGCACTGTGGCTTGGCGGTGCGTCCCATGCGTCGGCTATAGACATCAAGGACGGTGTTTACCAGATTTCCTCCGGAGCCGATCTCGCGGAGTTCTCGCGCCTCGTGGCTGAGGGCAACGGCAATATCAAAGGTGTGATGACCCGGGATGTTGACATGACGGGCATCGGGTTCTCACCTATCGGAAGCGGCGACGTGCCTTTCAGCGGTGTCTTTGACGGCGGCTGCAACTATGTGCGCAACCTCACAATCGACTCTCCTGCAAAGAGCTACGTGGGGCTTTTCGGTGTGGTTTCAAACGGTGCGTATATAAAGAATGTGATAGTGGACGCCTCTTCTTCGGTCGCAGGCAAGGATTTTTGTGCCGGTATAGCAGGCGGCTCGGTGGGCGGCGGCACGGTGACGATAGAGAACTGCGGCAACGAGGCGGCTGTATATGCCAGCGGTGCCAATGCCGCCGGAATCATCGGAGTGAGCTATCTGGGAAGCTGTAACTTCAATATCACCAACTGTTATAACGCCGGACAGATTGACGGAGGACGTGAGAGCGCAGCCATTTCGGGCTGGGTAGGCGGCGGATCGGTCATAAAGAACTGCTTCAACTCGGGCAACGTCACCGGCATGGACGGCACAAAGTCGCTCTACCGCAACACGTGCACGTCGTCAGGACTGTATGACATATACGGCTATCAGGGCACCAAGATAAGCGGGGAGGATTTCAGAAGCGGTGCCGCGGCATATCTCATGAACAACCACGGCAACGACAATATATGGTATCAGACGCTCGGCGAGGATCTCCAGCCGGTGCCTTTCAGCACGCACGGCACTGTTTATCTCGTGGGAAACCTCAATTGCGACGGCACTCCGGCGGGCGAGGCGAATGGCTACTCTAACGAGAATGTGTCCGTGCGCGAGCCTCACGATTTTGTGGACGGCGTATGCTCGGTGTGCGGATCGGTCGACAATGACTTCATGAAAGCGGATGCCGACGGGCTGTATGCCGTCTCCACACCGCAGCAGCTCTATTGGTTTGCGGCATACGCTAACAAGGTGGACGCCGCTGCCGGAGCATATCTCACGGCGGACATTGACTTCAGCGGCTATACGGCAAAGGGTGTTATGATAGGCGAGGTGGAGAATGTGCCGTACTCAGGAACATTCGACGGCAGGGAGCACAGCATAAAAATAGCCTACGACACGGACAAGGACAACGTGGCTCTGTTCCGTTTCATAAACGGCGCGGCAATACGCAACCTTCTTATAACAGGCTCTGTCAGCACCACGGCACGTTATGCCGGTGGCATCCTGAGTGCCTCAAGGGGCTCCTCGCTCATAGAGAACTGCGTGAGCACGGTCAACATCACATCTTCTTATTCGGGTGACGCGACACACGGAGGACTGGCGTCCAACACTCATGACAATATCGTTTTCCGCAACTGCGGATATGCCGGAAAGATTGACGCGCCGCAGAGTGACGGAAGCGCGGGCATCATAGGATATGCCCACGGAGCGAAGGAGATACTGCTTCAGAATGTTTATGTGGTAAGCAATCTCAACTTTTCCACGACGGGAAATTGTGATGTCTTCGCACGCAACGGGGTGCAGTATGACAACTGTTATTACTGGACACCGTTCCTGGAGAGCGGCGACGCCACACTGCTCGGCAAGGAACAGTCTGCCGCCTCGGGTGAACTGTGCTATCTGCTCAATGCGTTCAGCTCATGCGGCTCGCCTTGGACGCAGACTCTCGGTGAGGATGACGTTCCGCTTCCGTTCACCGGTCATAAGACGGTAAGTGTGGCTGGAGACGTCAACTGCGACAGGACTTTAGGCGCGGACGCCACATTCACAAACGACGGAACTGCTGTCACAGTGCCAGAGCACGACTATGCCGACGGTGTATGCCGCAACTGCGGTGCGCGCCTCATCACAACAGGAGAGCAGCTTATGGCTGTCGCCGACGGCATGGCTAAGGGAAATGTGAGCCGCACGGTGGCTATCACGCTCGGTGCGGACATCGATATGAGCGGCATCTATGCTTATCCCGGCATCGGAACATCTGATTATCCTTATGCCGGAGTGTTCGAAGGCAACGGTCACCGCATACTCAATCTTACTGTAGAGAATGGTCTGGAGGGCAACAAAGGACTCTTCGGCGTCGTGAACGGAGGCGCAAAGATAAGAAACGTTGTTATGGATGCGTCGTGCTATATCTATGCAAAGGCATGGGCGGCAGGCATTGTCGGGACCGTCGTAAACAAGGGACTTCTTGAGATTTCGGGCTGCGGCAACGAGGCTGACGTCACTGTCACCGGTGCCAACGCGGGCGGAATACTTGGTGTGAACGACCAACAGAAGGCTCTCGTATACATATCCGACTGTTACAACACGGGTGTCATAACGGCTCAGCGTGAGAGTGCCGGACTGTCAGGATGGCTCGGCGACAGGGCTAAAGTGGAAAACTGCTACAACGCCGGTGAGATTGTGCTTGAGTCGCCTGACGCTTCCAACACGTTCGTACGGGGCAACAAGACAGCGTTCGTCAACTGTTACGAGCTCGACGGAAAGCAGGTCGGCGGTGTCACTTCCACTCAGTTGGAGAACGGAGAACTGTGCTATCTGCTCAACGGAAGGCAGAGTGAGGACGCCGTTTTCTTCCAGACTCTCGGTGAGGACGCTCATCCGGTGCTCGACAAGACGCACAAGGTGGTGTTCTTCGACGGCAAGGAATATGTCAACGAACCCGTCACTGACGCCATAGACAGCGTCAAGGACACTGCCGGAGCTGAGGTGGAAAGCATCTGGACGCTCTCTGGCGTCAGGTTGCAGACACTCCGGAAAGGCGTGAATGTGGTGAGGATGACCGACGGAACGGTGCGTAAGATACTCGTGAAATAAATGTCCTGTTTTCGCTCCGGCATGATTTGAGACATGCCGGAGCGGCAAACCATGCCGCGAGACGGTGTCAGTGATGCGAATAAAATCTGTGCCTTGAAAATTCACAATGTGTTTTTTATAGTATACATTATATTATATATAAAGGAGATATGAAGAAGATTTTATTGTTACTGTATTTTGTCTGTCTTGCCATTGCGGCAGGAGCGCAGGACAACTATGAGCCCAAGGCTGACCCGAAGGCTGTGGTAGAGTCGGGCTGCGCGCGCTTCACGGTGCTCACACCGCAGATGATACGTATCCAGTACAGCAAGGAACGGAAGTTTGAAGACCGTGCCACATTCGCTGTTGTCAACCGTCGTCTGCCCGTGCCTTCGTACAGCAAGCGTGAGGACGACACCTTTCTGTACATCAGCACGGACGCTCTCGAATTGCGATACCGCAAGAACGCGGAGATAAACGCTGCCGACAAGAACCCCGACGCGCTCTCAATCACGTTCAAACTGAACGGCAGAAAGGTGGTGTGGTATCCCGGAAAGGACGACGCACTCAACCTTAAAGGCACTACGAGGACACTTGACGGATGCATAGGAGACTCAAAACGGCCCGAGCTCGAGAACGGTCTGCTCTCGCGCGCAGGATGGTCTGTCATCGACGAATCGTACTCCGCGCGCAGAGGCGACGGCAGCCGCACGTTCGCGTTCGACGGTAATGTGAACGGAATGCCGTGGGTCGCGCCCCTCGTGGACAAGACGGCTGTGGACTGGTATTTCCTCGGTTACGGTCATGAATACAGAAAAGCGTTGCACGACTACACCCTTATCGGCGGGAAACAACCCATGCCGCCGCTATTCGTTCTCGGATACTGGTACAGCAAGTATCAGCGTTACTCGCAGCAGGACTTCGTAGATATCGTCACAGACATAAAGAAAAACCACATTCCTATAGATGTTATGATTCTGGATATGGACTGGCATACGGAGGGCTGGACGGGCTGGACATGGAACAAGGAGCTTATTCCCGACCCGCAGGGACTGCTCAGATGGATGCACGGACAGGGACTGAAGGTGTCGATGAACCTGCATCCTGCCGACGGAGTGGACAGCGATGAGGAGAACTTCAGCCTCCTCGCGAAGGACATGGGCATGGATCCGGCGACCGCAAAGGTTGTGCCATGGCAGCTGGAGAATCCTCTTTTCTACAAGAACATGTTCAAGGACATCATACATCACAGGGAGAAGGACGGGGTGGACTTCTGGTGGCTGGACTGGCAGCAGAACCTTACCAACCCGCGCATGGACGGACTCAGCGAGACGTTCTGGTGCAACCACGTGTTCTACAACGACATGAGGATAACCCATCCCGAACTCCGTCCGCTCATATTCCACCGTTGGGGAGGACTCGGAAGCCACCGTTATCCTATAGGATTCTCGGGCGACTCGTTCTCCACTTTCCCCACACTTGCCTTCCAACCGTATTTCACCGCGACTGCGGCAAACGTCTGCTTCGGCTACTGGGGACACGACCTCGGCGGACATCAGCACGGCAACAACGATCCGGAGCTGTATCTCAGGTGGATGCAGTACGGCGTGTTCTCACCGCTGTTCAGGACTCACGCCACTAACGACCCTAAGATAGAGATGCGCATATGGAAGTATCCCAACTTCAAGGATCTGCTCCAGACGGTCAAGCTTAGATACGAGCTGATGCCTTACATATACACTGCCGCGCGCCAGGCTTACGACACCGGTGTGTCGATATGCCGTCCGCTGTATTATGACCATCCCGAGGAGAACAACGCATACCGCTGTGAGGACGAGTACATGTTCGGTGACGACATTCTCGTCGCGCCTGTTCTGACTGCCGGGAAAAACGGGAAGACCGACCGGAAGATATGGCTTCCTGAAGGCAAATGGTTTGACGTGTGCCGCAACAAGGTGGTTGAGGGCGACAGGGAGTTTACCGACTCCTACACACAGACCGAGATTCCGTATTTCTATAAAGCCGGAAGCATCATTGTGAACTATAAGAACGTGATGAACCTTAACAGTCGTCCGGACCGCATAATACTTAAAGTCGTGCCCGGAGCGGACGGTTCGTCCACGCTGTATGAGGACGAGAACAACACCGAAGGCTACAAGTCGGGACTGTTCACCAACACAAGATTCGACCAGAAACGCACCTCCGGAAGCATAACGCTTACCATCAACGCGCGTGAGGGGTCGTTCCCGGGAATGCCGGAGAAACGCGACTACACCGTAAGACTGCTCGCCGCTTCCGCTCCCAAGGCTGTTAGCCTTGACGGAAAGAGGCTCGACGGCTCGAAGTGGACGTACGACAAGGCTACGCGCACTGTGAGCATAAACCTCACGGGCATACCATGCGACAGGAAGACGGTGGTGAAGGTGAGTGTGGAAAAATAAGCCGTGACGTGAAGAAACAATGAACCGTAAAACAAAAAACAGAAGGAAATGAGACATTTAAGCATCATATTCATATTGTCTATACTGTTCGGACACACAGTCAAGGCGCAGACTTATCAGAGTCTGTGGATAACAGGAAGCGCGGTGCCGGAGGGAACCCGCATGCTGCAGAAGACTCCTGACGGTGACTTCAGGTTCGCCGGCGCGCTGAAAGACGGGGAACTCAGAATAATGACGGCGGAGAAGCCGGGTGACGGAACAAAATACATCGCTCCGGCGTATGAGGACTCATATATCGTAAACAAGGGCATAGGAACGGTGCTTACGGCTGATGCCGACAAGGCGTCGTGGGTGGTTCCGTTCGCAGAAGACCGCTACCGCTTCCGTGTCAGTGCCGACGGCAAGATGCTCACGGGCGAGCTTTTCGTGCCGTGGGAGGAGGCTTACGTGGGCGGCGGAGCCACTGCCGCCGGATGGGACGCCTTCAAGGTGGAGCCGATGACGCAGAGTCCTGACAACGAGATGGTGTGGACGTGGACGGGCGAGCTGCGTACCCATAATGACGTGGAAGAGCCGTCGAACTTCAAGATAATGGGTCTGAGAAACTGGGGGATGAAGGAGATTCATCCGTTCGCGCAGGGAGAAGACCCTCTCGGCACCCGTCTGGTGAGGACAAACGGCAAGGACACCAAATGGACAATAAGCAAGGAAGGGACATACCGCATCACTGTGGATGTGTTCAACGAAACATTCAAGGCAGAACTGATCTCTCGATAACATGAATAAAAAATGCCGCCTGTCCGTAGCTGTCGCGCATAATGGCATATGACGATGCCTGCGCCGATTGCCCGGAGGGCGACATCCACAAAGGTATTCAATATTCTGAAACCATAGAAACACGATGTCCGTCATTGGTTGTGACAACTGGTGACGGTCTTTTTTGTGCTCTGTCTCTATGTCTTTAACACTAATGTGTCACCATTCCTTATCCTTGTGACGTGCTGTCAGTCCTGCTTCTGTTCCTCAGCCTTTTCCATTTCCACGTCCTTCACCTTCCTGAACAGGTCGGAGGCAAACACGAGGTCGTTGAGCTTCTCGTTTGTTGAAGCCATCACGTCGTCCTTTGTTCCCTGCCATTCCTTGTTGCCCTGATATATGAAGATGATGTTCTCGCCTATTCCCATCACGGAGTTCATGTCGTGAGTGTTGATGATTGTCGTGATGTTGAAGTCTTTGGTGATGCCGCTCAGCAGCGAGTCTATCACGAGAGACGTGCGCGGGTCGAGTCCGGAATTGGGCTCGTCGCAGAACAGATACTTCGGGTTGAGCACTATCGCTCGTGCTATCGCCACACGCTTCTGCATTCCTCCCGATATCTCTCCGGGATATTTGTTCTGTGCGTCAGCGAGGTTCACGCGGTCGAGACATTCCTGTGCGCGTCTCACTCTCTCGCGGTAGTTCATCGTGGAGAACATGTCGAGCGGGAACATGACGTTCTCCAGCACTGTGAGAGAGTCGAAGAGGGCTGCGCTCTGGAATATCATTCCCATCTCGCGACGCATGCCCACGCGCTCCTCTTTGCTCAGAGCCACGAAGTCGCGGTGGTCATACAGCACACGCCCGCTTGTGGGTGTGAGCAGTCCGACGAGACATTTCATCAGTACCGTCTTGCCGCTTCCGCTCTGTCCTATGATGAGGTTTGTCTTTCCGTCATCAAACACCGCGTTTATGTCTTTCAGCACTTCCTTACCGTCGAACGATTTATATAGATGCTGTATTTCAATCATTTTCCTTTTCAGTTATAGTTATGTTGTCTTGCGTCATGCCCCGTAATGTTCCTGTGAAAAGTCCCCCGCAGTGCCTGCTCATGACAGCAGCTGTGTGAGGAACACGTCGGAGAAGAGGATGAGCACGCTCGAGCTCACCACCGCGTCGGTGCTTGCCTTTCCCACTTCCACCGATCCTCCCTCCACCGTATAGCCGAAGAAGGACGACACGCTCGATATGATGAACGCGAAGAAAAGGCTTTTTATGATGCTCATCCACACAAACCACGGGTTGAAAGCGTGCTGAAGTCCGAGCGTGAGGTCGTCGGGCGGCAGTATGTGACCGATGTATGCGGTGCCGTAAGCGCCCAGAATGCCGGTGGCGGAAGAGAATATCACGAGGAACGGCATGATTGTCACGAGGGCGAGAATCTTAGGCATGATGAGATAGTTAGCCGAGTTCACGCCCATTATCTCGAGCGCGTCAATCTGCTGTGTCACACGCATGGTGCCGAGCTCTGACGCGATGTTCGAGCCCACCTTGCCCGCAAGGATGAGACACATTATGGACGAGGAGAACTCGAGGAGCAGTATCTCGCGCGTGGTATAGCCCGATACCCACCTCGGCATCCACGGACTCTGGATGTTGAGCTTCATCTGTATGCATATCACCGCTCCTATGAAGAACGATATGAGCAGCACGATGCCGATGGAGTTCACGCCCAGCGACGACATCTCCTTGACGTACTGCTTGAGAAACATGCGCATGCGCTCCGGGCGGGCGAACGACCGTCTCATGAGCATCAGGTAGCGTCCGAGTGTTGTCAGATATTTTGTAATCAACATATTGTGCTTTTTTGATATGTCTGTGACTGTACGCTTGCAAAAGTAGTAATAAAAGATTAAAAACTGCCAAAAGCTTTGAAGTTTTATGTTTATTTCATACTGGGACATCCGGAGGTGTGCCTATGTGTGCCGGAAAAGGCGTGGCGGATGTGTGTAAATGAAAATATAAAAAAACGGAAAAAGCGGAGGCGGAATGTTAAATATCCGTCGCGCTTGTAGCGAAAACAGCGCGTCAGAACGTGCGGGCGGGCTTTCAGTACGGAATATCGCGTAATTTAGGGTTTTGTGTAATGCGTTGATATACATCCGTTTGCGTTCTTCCATCCCGCTGTCCCGTCTTGGCGGTCTTACGGAAAAGCCTGTTCCGCCTTGCGATATGGGCTTTTCGGGCAGGCGGAACGGGCTTTCCTGCACGCCGGAAGAGGCTTTTCCGCATGACAGGAAAGCCTCTTCTGCGGTCGGACGGGTGTGACGACGGCTTGCCACCGGTGCGGAAGAGGCTTTTCCGGAGCGTTTCATGGCGTGACGGCTGTGCGGATTGTGAAAAACGGTATGTTAAATTTGAACCCTCTAAAGTGAACGTATGTTAACGTTCCGCGGATTCCGGCACACCGCTTCTCCGCAGTTCAGGCTTCCGCGCCAGTCTGTGCCGCCCGTTCAGGACATGCGCCGCCGTGTGCGGACAGTGCCTTTCCGCCGCCGTGTGAAAAAGCCTGAAACACAGTTTGCACGGAAAAATAAAAACATATAACTTTGTAACCGATATAATAAAGCATATGAACGGAACAGACAACAATGCCGGTGCCGCCGCCACACACAGTATGGTGCTGCGCACTGAAGGACTCGTGAAACGCTACGGCAAGCGCACGGTAGTGAACGACGTGTCGATAAACGTGAGGCAGGGAGAGATTGTGGGACTGCTCGGACCCAACGGAGCCGGGAAGACGACATCATTCTATATGACCACCGGACTCATCGTGCCGAACGCCGGACACATCTATCTCGACGATAAGGACATAACAGACTATCCCGTCTATAAGCGTGCCCGCGCGGGTGTGGGATACCTTCCTCAGGAGGCGAGCGTGTTCAGAAAGATGAGCGTGGAGGACAATATCCTCTCCGTGCTCGAGATGACCGGACAGCCGAGGGCGCGTCAGCTGGAGAAGCTCGAGAGCCTTATCAGCGAGTTCCGGCTCAATAAGGTGCGCAAGAACAAGGGCGACCAGCTGTCTGGAGGAGAGCGTCGCCGCACGGAGATAGCGCGCTGTCTCGCCATCGACCCTAAGTTCATAATGCTCGACGAGCCTTTCGCCGGTGTCGACCCCATTGCCGTCGAGGACATACAGCACATAGTGTGGCGTCTGAAATACCGCAACATCGGCATCCTGATAACCGACCACAACGTGCACGAGACGCTCAACATCACCGACCGCGCCTATCTTCTCTTCGAAGGAAAGATACTCTTTCAGGGTGCGCCCGAGGAGCTGGCGGCAAACAAGGTGGTGCGCGAGAAGTATCTGAGCAACAGTTTCGAGCTGAAGAAAAAGAACTTCCAGCTCATCGACGAGGAGCGCAGGGCAAGGGAGAACGCCGCGCAGAACAACGGATGACAATACGTACGGACTTATGAAATACATGTTTCTCTCAGACATCCACGGCTCGATAGGCAGTCTGCGGCGTGCCCTCGACTTCTACACCGACGCCCGCTGCGACATGCTCCTGCTGCTCGGCGACATAATAAACTATGGTCCCCGCAACCGCATTCCCGACGACATAGACCCCGCAGCGGTGGCTGCGAGGCTCAACTCCATGCGCGATGACATCGTGGCGGTGAGGGGAAACTGCGACTCGGAGGTAGACCAGATGCTGCTGAAGTTTCCCATCATGGCAGACTATGCAGTGGTGACGGACGGCGGCAGACGCATATTCATCACCCACGGACACATATATAATGAGGACAATATGCCTGTCTTGCGCAACGGTGTGTTTGTCTACGGACACACACATCTGTGGAAGCTCGCTCGCCGCGAAGGCTGTGTGGTGTGCAACACCGGCTCTGTCACCTTCCCGAAGGAAGGACGCGAACCCACGTTCGCCCTTTACGACGACGGAGTGATGAGCGTGCGCAGGCTCGACGGAAGCGTCGTGGAGCAGCTCACCCTATGACACGCTCCGCCCGCACGGGCTGTCATGCCCTCCGGGGGAGGCTGTCCTGACGTCCTGACAACCGCCGCCGCCATGCCGCAGGGAGGCTTGCTGCGGTGGCTCCGACAAGTGGTAAAATTTCAAAAATTTCATTCTTATGTTAGGTTATTACATTAATAATGAGTAATTTTGCACTTTCAAAACGAATAATAAACAGTAAATAAATATAAGAAAACCAAATCAGAAATGAATATTTTATTTGAGAATCCCGACAAAGTAAACGGTCTCATGACCGTCACTGTCGAAGAAGCAGATTTCAAGGACGATGTAGAGAAGACTTTGAAAGACTACCGTAAGAAAGCGAACTTCCCGGGCTTCCGTCCGGGTATGGTGCCGATGGGACTTATTAAAAAGCAGTTCGGCGCATCTGTGAAGATGGACACTCTTAACAAGTTCGTGGGAGAGAAGATTTATACTTATATAAAGGACAACAAGATACAGATGCTCGGAGAGCCCCTTCCTTCTGAAAAGCAGGAGCCGGTGGACATAGAGAAGGACGGACCGTACACTTTCATGTTCGACATAGCTGTGGCTCCTGAGTTCAAGATAGAGCTCAACGGCGACACCAAGCTCGCTTACTACAACATCAAGGCGGACGACAAGCTCATCGACCAGCAGGTGGATATGTTCGCAAGTCAGCTGGGAAGCTATGAGAAGGCAGACTCTTACGACGGCGAGCAGCGCGACATGCTGAAGGGCGACCTGCGTGAGCTGGACGCCGACGGCAACACAAAGGAAGGCGGAATAACGGTGGACGGAGCCGTGATGATGCCCGAATATATTAAGGTGGAAGACCAGAAGAAGCTGTTCGACAACGCAAAACCGGGCGACATCATCGCCTTCAACCCGCGCAAGGCTTATCCGGACAACGACGCCGAGGTGGCAAGCCTGCTCAAGATAGACCGCGAGGCTGTGAAGTCGATGGATTCCGATTTCAGCTATCAGGTGATAGAGATAAGCCGCTTCAAGAAGGCTGAGGTGAACCAGGAGATGTTCGACCACGTGTTCGGCAAGGACGCAGTGAAGAGCGAGGAAGAGTTCCGCGCCAGAATAGCCGAGGGTCTCAAGCCGCAGCTTCAGGCAAACAGCGACTACAAGTTCCTTATTGACGTGCGCAAGTATGCCGAGGACGCTGTGGGCGAACTCACATTCCCCGACGCTCTCCTCAAACGTGTGATGCTCCTCAACAATAAGGACAAAGGCGAGGAATATGTCGAGAAGAACTACGACGAGAGCATCAGGCAGCTCAAATGGCACCTTATAAAGGAGCAGCTCGTGGCTGCAAACAACATCAAGGTGGAGGATGCCGACGTGAAGGCAGCCGCAAAGGAGGCTGCGCGCATGCAGTTCGCACAGTATGGCATGAACAATGTGCCAGACGAATATCTCGACAACTATGCCGGCGAGATGCTGAAGAAGCGCGACAGCGCGGCAGGTTTCGTCGACAGCGCGGTTGAGAACAAGCTCGTGCAGGCACTCAAGGGCGTTGTCACTCTCGACGAGAAGACAGTCACCCTCGATGAATTCAACGAGCTGATGAAATAAATAAATTTGAAAAAAAACTTCTTTTTTAAGAGGTTGTCGACTTTTTTTGCTATCTTTGTGTAAGATATATTGCGGAAAAGAGTCGGCAACCTCTTTCTCTGTATATTTGTTAACGGTTATTTTGAATGTAATAAATATATTATTGTCATTAGTATGAACGATTTTAGAAAATATGCCACCCGTCATCTCGGAATGAACGGCATGACCCTCGACGAGGTGTTGAGGGCGCAGTCGGGATATCTCAATCCGTATATTCTTGAGGAAAGACAGCTCAACGTGACGCAGCTCGACGTCTTCTCAAGACTCATGGCGGACAGAATAATATTCCTCGGAACGGAAATCAACGACTATACAGCCAACGTGCTGCAGGCGCAGCTCCTTTACCTCGACTCGGTGGACAGCTCGATGGATATAAACATCTACATCAACTCTCCGGGCGGAAGTGTCACTGCAGGTCTGGGCATTTACGACACCATGCAGTTTGTTGAGAGCGACGTGGCGACAATGTGTACGGGCATGGCGGCGTCGATGGCGGCGGTCCTACTCGTAGCCGGTAAGGAAGGCAAGCGCACTGCTCTCACCCACAGCCGCGTGATGATACACCAGCCTTTGGGCGGTGTGCAGGGACAGGCGTCCGACATCGAGATTGAGGCACGCGAGATACAGAAGTTCAAGAAAGAGCTCTACACCATCATCTCCGAACACTCCCACACTCCTTTCGAGAAGGTATGGCAGGACAGCGACCGCAACTACTGGATGACAGCTGCCGAAGCCAAGGAGTACGGAATGATTGACGCGGTGATGAAACGCAAGAGTTCCGCCGACAAATAAATGGTATGCGGGCGGCTGGCAGCCGCACCCGCGCACACCGCGAATCATAAAAACAATACATATATATAAAGACATAGAGACACATAATGCCCAAGAAAACATGCAGCTTCTGCGGTAGAGGCGAGAAGGATGTCAGACTGCTGATAACCGGTCTTAACGGTTTCATATGTGAGGATTGCGCCGTATCGGCATACCAGATAGTGGAGTCTACGGGACTCCTCGACAAAAAAGACGCTCCTGACGGTGCCGCGGACAAGTTCAAGATAAAGAAAGTGCCGAAACCGAAGGAGATTAAGGATTTCCTCGACCAGTACATCATAGGTCAGGACGAAGCCAAACGCTATCTCTCGGTTGCCGTATACAATCACTACAAACGTCTTCAGCAGCCGAAGGACGACGGCGGGGTGGAGATAGAAAAGAGCAACATCATAATGGTGGGAAGCACCGGTACGGGAAAGACTCTCATGGCACGCACCATAGCAAAACTGCTCGATGTGCCCTTCACCATTGTCGACGCGACGGTCTTCACTGAGGCTGGCTATGTGGGAGAGGATGTGGAGAGCATCCTGAGCAGGCTTCTTCAGGTGGCTGACTACGACCTTGCGGCGGCGGAGCGAGGCATCGTCTTCATCGACGAGATAGACAAGATAGCGCGCAAGAGCGACAATCCGAGCATCACGCGCGACGTAAGCGGAGAGGGCGTGCAGCAGGGACTGCTCAAGCTCCTCGAGGGAACGATGGTGAACGTACCGCCAAAGGGCGGACGCAAACATCCTGACCAGGACTACATACACGTCGACACGCACAACATACTCTTCATCTGCGGCGGCGCGTTCGACGGCATAGAGCGCAAGATAGCGCAGAGGATGAACACCGGAATGGTGGGATTCAACACCGTGCGCAACGCACACAGGATAGACAAGGAGAACATAATGAAATACATTCTTCCACAGGACCTCAAGTCGTTCGGGCTCATACCGGAGATCATCGGCCGCCTGCCGGTGCTCACATACCTTGACCCGCTCGACCGCGCCGCGCTTCGCCGGATACTCGTCGAGCCGAAGAACTCCATCGTGAAGCAGTATTGCAAGCTGTTTGAGATGGACGGCATAAAGCTCCACTTTACCGAGGAGGCTCTCGACTTCATCGTGGACAAGGCTGTGGAATACAAGCTTGGTGCGCGCGGACTGCGCTCCATTGTGGAGTCGGTCATGACCGACGCCATGTTCGAGGTGCCCTCCAAGCGCGTGAAAACGTTTGAGGTGACTCTTGACTATGCCAGGAGCCAGCTTGACAAATCGCATCTGCGCGGACCGGTCGTAGCCTGAACCGGATTGCCGCGCATGATGACCGTCTGTTGCTTAGAGCTATGCACGACAGCTCTCAACCTTTCATTCTAAATAAACTCTATGACATATAAAGGAAATCTTAATAAGGAACTGAAACGCTATTTCGGCTTCGACAAGTTCAAGGGAGACCAGGAAGCCATCATACGTAACCTGCTCGACGGCAACGACACGTTCGTGCTCATGCCCACGGGTGGCGGAAAGAGCCTGTGCTATCAGCTCCCGTCGCTCATCATGGAGGGCACGGCTATCGTAGTGTCGCCGCTCATCGCGTTGATGAAAAACCAGGTGGACGTGGTCAACGGACTCAGTGAGGAGAGCGGAGTGGCGCACTATCTTAACTCGTCGCTCAACAAGGCGGCGTTGCAGCAGGTGGTGGACGACGTGCACAGCGGCAGGACCAAGCTGCTCTACGTGGCTCCGGAGTCGCTGAACAAAGAGGACAACATGGAGTTTTTCAGGTCGATGAAGATTTCTTTCTACGCCATAGACGAGGCTCACTGCATATCGGAGTGGGGACACGACTTCCGTCCCGAATACCGCAACATACGACCCACAATATCCAAGATAGGCTCGGCTCCGGTCATCGCGCTTACCGCCACCGCCACTGACAAGGTGAGGACAGACATAAAGAAAAGCCTCGGCATAACGGACGCGCGCGAGTTCAGGAGCTCGTTCAACCGTCCCAACCTCTATTACGAGGTAAGGCAGAAGACCAAGGACATAGACAGACAGATAATAAAATTCATAAAACACAACGCCGGGAAGAGCGGTATCGTGTATTGCATATCGCGGAAGAAGGTGGAGGAACTGGCTGCCGTGCTTCAGGCAAACGAGATAAAGGCGGCTCCTTATCATGCCGGTCTCGACTCGGCGACACGCTCTCAGACACAGGACGATTTCCTTATGGAGCGCATAGACGTCATTGTCGCGACCATAGCCTTCGGTATGGGCATCGACAAACCGGACGTGCGGTTCGTCATACACTACGACATACCGAAAAGCCTCGAGGGATATTATCAGGAGACGGGACGCGCCGGACGCGACGGTGGAGAGGGACTGTGCATAGCCTTCTATGCCTACCAGGACCTGCAGAAGCTTGAGAAGTTCATGGAGGGAAAGCCTGTGGCTGAACAGGACATAGGACGCCAGCTGTTGCAGGAGACCGCCGCATATGCCGAATCGTCGGTATGCCGCCGCAAACTGCTGCTGCACTACTTCGGCGAGGAGTACAAGGAGGACAACTGCGGCAACTGCGACAACTGCCTGCATCCTAAGGAGCGGCGCGAGGGGAAGGAGGCTCTGCTCATCGTGCTCAAGTCTGTCGTAGCCATGAAGGAACCGTTCCAGCAGGCATATATCACAGACTTCGTGAAGGGAAGAGCCACCGACGAGATTGTGTCACACAAGCACGACAGGCTGGAAGAGTTCGGTTCAGGCGAGGACGAAGACCCGAAGATATGGAACGCGGTGATACGTCAGGCACTCATCGCGGGCTATCTCGACAAGGAGGTGGAGAACTACGGCGCGCTGCGCATAACGGCAGAGGGACGCAAGTTCATAAAGAATCCGGTGTCGTTCATGATTGTCGAGGACAACGACTTCAACGAGAACTACGACGAGGAAGGCGGTGACCGTACCGGAGCCGCGCTCGATCCGGAGCTGTATGTCATGCTGAAGGACCTGCGCAAGAAGGTGGCTAAGAAGATGGGACTGCCCGGATATGTCATTTTCCAGGACGTGTCGCTCGAGCAGATGGCAACGATGTATCCCGTCACCATAGAGGAGCTGCAGAACATACAGGGCGTGGGCATAGGCAAGGCGAAGCGTTACGGGCGCGAGTTCTGTGAGCTCATAAAGCGTCATTGTGAGGAGAACGAGATAGAAAGACCCGAGGAACTGCGCGTGAGGACGGTGGCTAAGAAGTCCATTCTCAAGGTGAAGATAATACAGAGCATTGACCGCAAGATACCTCTCGACGACATCGCGTCGACCCAGGGGCTCGATTTCGATGAGCTGCTCGACGAGATTGAGGCTATCGTATACAGCGGCACGAAGCTCAACATAGACTATTTCCTCGACGATGTGATGGACGCCGACCACATAGATGAGATATACGAGTATTTCCGGGAAAGCGAGACCGACGACATTGAGACTGCGCTCGAGGAGCTCGGTGACGACAGCACGGAGACCGACATACGCCTCGTGCGGATAAAGTTCATGTCGGAAATGGGCAACTGACGGTTGGGTGAGCCGTGTCCGGAAGGGTGGTGTACAGTCGGATTGTGTATGTGTGAACGATTGTTAATTGTGTTAATCGCGTACCGCTCAACCCGTCATGGCTGCCCGTTTTCTGAAAAATAATGTCTTTGCCTGCAAATATCGTGAAAATGAATGTGCAAAGTCAATGGCTTGAATCATAAGGTGTTGGATGTCCGTACGCCTTGTGTGTGCATCCGGAAAGCCTCGTTCAGGGAGACAAACATGCCAACGCTGGGCGCAGAAATGCCAAAAAATGCTGTCTGGAAACACTCTTCCGTTGTGCGGAACGGTGCTTTCGGAACGATGGAAGAGCCTTTTCCGCACGGTGATAAAGCCTCTTCCGCGCGGTGAGGAGTCTGTGCCGTTGACAGCATACGGCGTTACGGGATGTCAGACGTAGCTGTTCCGTTCTATTTCGTAAATGTTAATTGTCAAAATAAAATCAAGCTTTTATTCATCCTTATCGTCCCGCCCGCCGTGTCATGGCGTGCCATCCCTATCATGCCATGCCGCCTGCCGTCAGGCGCGTGTCGCCTTACACTGCCTTACACCGCTGTCAATGCGCCTGTCGGCGGGTTCATTCGGATAAATAGTGTTAACGTGCGAGCGAAAAGGTTGTGCGGTTATCTATAATGTGAAAAAATTGTGCTAAATTTGCACGCAATAAATTTTCAATGTATTATATGTCATCATTTGTTGCAGATAAAATTGTAATGGACGGTCTGACTTTCGATGACGTCCTTCTTATTCCGGCTTATTCAGAGGTTTTACCGAAGACGGTGGATTTGAAAACCAGTTTCTCACGTAACATACGGCTCAACGTTCCGTTTGTCACAGCAGCCATGGACACTGTGACGGAGTCGGCAATGGCGATAGCCATAGCGCGCGAGGGCGGTATCGGCGTGATACATAAGAACATGTCGATAGACGAACAGGCACGTCAGGTAGCCATTGTGAAGCGCGCCGAGAACGGTATGATCTACGACCCTGTCACCATCCGCTGCGGACGCACGGTGAAGGACGCGCTCGACATAATGGCTGAGTACCACATCGGAGGAATACCTGTGGTGGATGAGGAGAAGCATCTTGTGGGTATCGTGACAAACCGTGACCTGCGTTTCGAACGCCATCTCGACAAGCTCATCGACGACGTGATGACAACCGAGAATCTTGTTACCACACATCTGCAGACCGACCTCAGTGCCGCAGCGCAGATTCTTCAGGAAAACAAGATAGAGAAACTGCCGGTGGTTGACAAGGACAACCGTCTGGTGGGACTCATCACTTACAAGGACATAACAAAGGCCAAGGACAAGCCAATGGCATGCAAGGACGACAAGGGACGTCTGCGCGTGGCAGCCGGAGTGGGTGTCACGGCAGATACGCTCGACCGCATGCAGGCTCTTGTGGAGGCTGGCGCCGACGCCATCGTGATAGACACCGCACACGGACACTCAAAATATGTGATAGAGAAACTTGTAGAGGCGAAGGCTTCATTCCCCGGTGTGGACATCGTGGTGGGCAATGTAGCCACTGGAGCCGCCGCGAAGATGCTGGCAGACAACGGCGCCGACGCGGTGAAGGTGGGCATCGGTCCGGGCTCCATCTGCACCACACGTGTGGTGGCAGGAGTGGGAGTGCCGCAGCTGAGTGCCATATACGACGTCTACACAGCACTTAAGGGCACGGGCGTTCCTCTCATCGCCGACGGCGGACTGCGCTACTCGGGCGATGTGGTGAAGGCTATAGCGGCAGGCGGAACGTGCGTGATGATTGGTTCGCTCGTTGCCGGAACAGAGGAGAGTCCGGGCGACACCATCATCTTCAACGGACGTAAGTTCAAGAGCTATCGCGGCATGGGATCGCTCGAGGCTATGGAGAACGGTTCGAAGGACCGCTACTTCCAGGCGGGCACGAAGGATGTGAAGAAGCTCGTGCCGGAGGGAATAGCCGGACGTGTGCCCTACAAAGGCACCGTGCAGGAGGTGATATACCAGCTCGTGGGAGGCTTGCGCTCAGGCATGGGCTACTGTGGAGCGCACAGCATAGACGAACTGCACAACGCGCGTTTCACACGCATCACCAATGCCGGAGTGCAGGAGAGCCATCCTCACGACATCATGATTACGAGCGAGGCTCCCAACTATTCGCGTCCTGAATAAACCGAAGGAACGGATGGCATTAAGAACAAACAACTGGAGAATGATGAGATTCAGCATGCTGATGCTTGCGGCGCTTCTTTCCGGAAGCGTCGCAAACGCCCAGAACGACCCGGTGGTGATGACCATAAACGGACAGCCGGTGACACGTTCGGAGTTTGAATATTCATACAACAAGAACAATTCGGAGACCGTGGTCGACAAGAAGAGCGTGGACGAATATGCCGAACTGTTCATCAACTACAAGCTGAAGGTGCAGGCAGCCATAGACGCAGGCATCGACACAACGAAGAATTTCAGGTCGGAGTTCCTGCTTTACCGCAACCAGCAGATACGTCCGTCGTTCATCAGCGACGCCGACATAGAGAAGGAGGCGTGGAACGTGTATAAGGCAACGCAGAGCCGCGTTGACTCCTTGGGAGGACTTGTGAAGCCCGCCCACATTCTCGTCGGACTGAGACAGAACGCTCCTGCCGGCGCGCAGGAGAAAGCCAAGGAACGCATCGACTCGATATACAACGCCCTCAAGGGAGGCGCTGACTTCGCCTCGCTGGCGCGCAAGTGCTCAGACGACCACCGCTCGGCAGTGAATGGAGGACGCCTGCCGTGGCTGCAGAAGGGACAGACGCTGAAGGAGTTTGAGGACGTGGTGTATTCGCTGAAGAAGGGTGAGATGAGCAAACCGTTCCTCTCTCCGGCAGGATATCATATCGTGCTGCTTGAGGACAAGGGCATGTTCTTCCCCTACGACTCGGTGCATGCCGACATACTGCGGTTCATCGACCAGCGCGGAGTGCGCGAGCGCATCATCACACAGAACATCGACTCCATAGCAAAGGCGTCGGTGCCGCCCGTCACTCCCGACGAACTGCTCGACCGCAGGGCGGCGGAGATGGAGGCGGCAGACCCTGACCTGAAGAATCTCATACGCGAGTATCACGACGGACTGCTTCTTTATGAGATAAGCAACCGCACCGTATGGGAGAAGGCGGCTGCTGACGAGAAAGGACTGGAACGCTGGTTCAAGAAGAACAAGAAGAAATACCGTTGGGACGAACCGCGCTACAAGGGCATCGCATATTTCGTGAAAGACGCTTCGGACATCGACGCCGTGAAGGACGCTATAAAGAAGGTGGACTTCAAAAACTGGGCTGACACGCTGCGGCGGACGTTCAACGACAGCATCATACGTGTGAGGGTTGTTAAGGGAATCTTCAAGAAAGGAGACAACGCTCTTGTGGACAAGATGGTGTTCAAGGCTGACACGACCGTCACCCCGCCCTCCGAGTATCCCATACCAGCCGTATACGGCAAACGTCTGAAGTCGCCGAAGTCGTATGAGGACGTGCGCGAGCTCGTGGTGGCAGACTATCAGGAGCAGCTCGAGAAACAGTGGGTTGCGGAACTGAGACGCAAATATGCCGTGACCGTGAACAAGGATGTGCTCGCCACAGTCAACAGACACTGACACGTGGCGTTGCCGATATATTAAACAAAAAGAATGAAATGAGAAAACTGACTAACATCTATACCGGCGTGCTGGCAGCGGTGTTTCTGTCCGGCGTGAGCGTCACGGCAGGAACGGTAGCGCGCGGCGATGCCGGAAACGACTCCGTGGCGGCTGCCCGGAACGTGGAGATACCGGAGAGCAGCATAGCCGATGAGGTGATATGGATAGTGGGCGACGAACCCATTCTGAAGTCTGATGTGGAGATGATGCGTCTTCAGGGAGAGGCGGAAGGTATGAAGTGGCACGGCAATCCCGACTGCGCCATACCCGAGCAGCTCGCCGTGCAGAAACTGTTCCTGCATCAGGCTGAGCTCGACTCCATAGAAGTGTCGGAGTCGGACGTGGCAAGGGAAGTCGAGGCACAGATAAACCGGTGGATTCAGTTTGCCGGCTCGCGCGAGAAACTGGAGGAATACCGCAAGGCGACCATCGCCCAGATGCGTCAGGAACTGCACGACGAGTTCAAGAACAGCCTGCGTATCAACCAGATGAAAAAGGAGCTTGTGAAGGACATCTCCGTCACTCCTGCCGACGTTCGCCGCTATTTCCGCGACCTGCCTGCCGACAGTCTGCCTCTCGTGCCGACCGAGGTTGAGGTGGAGATCATCACCAAGCAGCCGAAAATAGAGCAGGCGGAGATAAACCGCGTGAAGGATGACCTGCGCTCTTACACGGAGCGTGTGATGAGCGGGGAGACAACTTTCGCCACACTGGCACGCCTCTATTCTGAGGATGAGGGTTCCGCTCGGCAGGGCGGTGAGATGGATTACATCGGACGCGGATATCTCGACCCGGCGTTCGCCAACGTGGCGTTCAACCTCACCGACCCCAAGAAGGTGTCGAAGATAGTTGAGTCAGAATACGGTTTTCACATCATACAGCTCATCGACAAGCGCGGCGACAAGATAAAGGTGCGCCACATCCTGCGCAAGCCGAAGGTGTCGGAGGCTGCCTTGAAGGAGATGACCCATAAGCTCGACTCGCTTGCCGGAGAGATACGCGGAGGCAAATACACCTTCGAGCAGGCTGCCACTTTCGTTTCCGACGACAAGGATACGCGCAACAACAACGGCGTGATGTCTTACATATCTATTGAGGGACGCACCTCACGTTTCCGTATGCAGGACCTTCCCACGGAGGTGGCGCGTGAGGTGGAGAAACTGAAGGTGGGCGAGATATCGAACGCCTTCAAGATGCTCAACAGCAATGGCAAGACGGTGTGTGCCATCATCAAGCTCAAGAGCCGCACCGAGTCGCACCGTGCGACCATCACCGAAGACTATCAGGTGATGAAGAACGTGGTGTTGCAGAAGGAACGCGACAAGTTCCTGCATGACTGGGTTGTCGACAAAATAAGTAAAACATACGTCAGGATGAACGACAAATACAAGAACTGCGATTTCGAATATGAAGGTTGGGTCAGATGACGTATAATAATATAAAATTCCTATTTAAGGACGGGCATAGAATCATCTTGTTGTTGGTTCTATGCCTGTTTGGACTTTGTCTCGTGGCATCTTCGGTAGTACCAAGGACAAAGGGGAAGCGTGCCGCAGACGACGAGCGGGTGTATCTCGTGCATGCCGACGAACTGAAATATGACGCCTACGGACTCAATCCGCACGCGCAGATAGCCAAGGGAAGCGTGCATTTCAGACATAAGGGGGCAAACCTGTGGTGCGACAGTGCCTATTTCTTTCAGGAGGACAATGCCATGCAGGCGTTCGGACATGTTAGGTTCAGGCAGGGCGACACCCTCTCGCTCACGTGCGACTATGCCGAATACGACGGCATGGAGCAGATGATGATGGCGAGGCGCAACGTGGTGATGAAGCACCGTGGGCGTACGCTCTACACCGACAGCCTCAATTACGACCGTCTTTACAGCTATGCTTACTTCTTTGAAGGTGGCGAGCTGGTGGACGGCGGAGACAAGCTTGTGGCTGACTGGGGCGAATACAATACTGCCACAAAGCAGGCGGCGTTCTTCTATAATGTGCGTATGCTGAGCGACAAACAGGTCATAACGACCGACTCGCTCTACTTCGACACAGAGCAGTCTGTGGCTCATGTGACAGGTCCTTCGCGCATAACGTCGGACGGAAGCGTCATCAACACCGAGAACGCTTATCTCAACACCGAGACAGACCAGGCGCGCTTCTTCAGCCGCTCCACCATCACTGACAAGGAAAAGACCATCACCGGAGACAGTCTTTATCACAACAGCGAGACGGGAATAAACGAGGGCTTCGGCAATGTGGTGTATACCGACACGCTCAACAAGAACGAGCTGATATGCGACCGCCTGTTCTACAACGAGAAGACGGGCTACGGATATGCCACGGAAAACGTCTTGCTGAAGGACTTCTCGCAGAAGCCCGACACGCTTTACATGCATTCTGACTCGCTGAAGATATATACATATAATATTAATACGGACTCTGTCTACCGCAAGGTGCACGGATTCCGCAAGGTGCGCGTCTATCGGACGGACGTCCAGGCGGTGTGCGACTCGCTCGTGTTCAATTCGGCTGACTCGTGCCTCACTATGTATCACGACCCGATAGTGTGGAACGCAAACCGGCAGTTGCTCGGAGAGAGAATAGAGGTTTACATGAACGACAGCACCGTAAGGCTCGCGCGGGTCATCGGACAGGCTCTTTCGGTGGAGCTGGTGGATAAGGAGAACCATTACGACCAGGTGTCGTCGCGCGTCATGGACGCCTTTTTCACCGACGGCGCGTTGCGGCGTCTGGTGTCGACGGGCAACGTGAAGTCGGTCTATTACATCTCCGACGACAATGACAGCACCCTTTCCAACCTCAATTATATAGAGACCGACACCATGCGCCTGTTCATGACGGCAGAGCGGAAGCTCGAGAAGATATGGGCTCCGAAGGCTGTCGGCACCATATATCCCATGACGCAGATTCCTCCGGAACGATATAAGCTTCCGGAGTTTGCGTGGTTTGAGGAGATACGTCCGGTTAATCCGGCAGACGTGTTCAACTGGCGCGGAAAGAGTGAGGATGAGAAGCTCAAGATAGTGGAGCGTCAGCAGGCTCCGCTCCAGCGTCTGCGCGGCAGGGGAGGAGGCGGTGAGCGATGAGTCTCTTCCGTAACATCAGACCACGGCGTTTCTCCCACACCTTTATATATATAGACGAGAGGCGGGAGCGTCTGCGCGACATCGAGCGGCGCGCGGCTGAGAGTATGTCGGCGGAAAAGCGCGGAGAGGCGCGTCATGATAAGGACGGTGCGCGGCGGGACGGCGCTTTTCACATCATGCGTACGTCAGGACCGTATGCGCGCCATGGTTTCTCCGGACTGTTGATGCTTCTCCTTTTCCTTATTATATTGTTTATTGCGTTAATCAGTTTTATCATAAATTTCTGATATGAGTGATGTCATTCAATTGCTGCCGGACTCAGTCGCCAACCAGATTGCAGCCGGTGAGGTGATCCAGAGACCCGCAAGCGTCGTCAAGGAGCTTGTGGAGAATGCCATAGATGCGGGAGCCACGCATGTCAATGTGCTGGTGACGGATGCCGGACGCACGTCCATTCAGGTGATAGACGACGGCAAGGGCATGTCCGAGACCGATGCGCGCATGTCGTTCGAACGGCATGCCACGTCGAAGATACGCAGTGCGGCGGATCTTTTCTCGCTCCATACCATGGGCTTCCGCGGCGAGGCTCTCGCCTCCATAGCGGCTGTGGCGCATGTTGAGGTGAAGACACGCAGGCAGGAGGACGAGGTGGGCACTCATCTGTCGGTGTCCGGCTCGCGTTACGACAGTCAGCAGCCGTGCTCGTGTCCGGTGGGAAGCAATTTCATGGTGGACAACCTTTTCTATAACGTACCGGCACGCCGCAAGTTCCTGAAGTCGAACACCACCGAGCTGAACAACATCATCGCGTCTTTCGAGCGTATCGTGCTTGTGAACCCGTCGGTGGCGTTCTCGCTTCACAGCAACGGCACCGAACTGTTCAATCTGAAGCCCGGAGGGTTGAGGCAGCGTATCGTCGACGTGTTCGGAAAGAGAATAAACCAGAGTCTTCTGCCTGTCGACGTCGACACGTCGTTATGCAAGATACACGGTTTTGTGGGCAAACCGGAGTCTGCCCGCAAGAAAGGCGTGCATCAGTATTTCTTTGTCAACGACCGCTACATGAAGCATCCTTACTTCCACAAGGCTGTCATGTCGGCTTTCGAACGGCTTGTCCCGGCAGGCGAGCAGGTTCCGTATTTCATTTATTTCGAGGTTCCGGCGGAGAATATAGATGTGAACATACATCCCACGAAGACTGAGATAAAGTTTGACAACGAACAGGCGATATGGCAGATTCTCACTGCTGCGGTGAAAGATTGTGTGGGAATGTTCAATGATGTCACAGCAATCGACTTCGATACTCAGGACCGTCCCGACATCCCGGTGTTTGACGGCGAGGGTGACCTGCCAATGCCTAAAGTGGAGTACAACCCTTCATACAATCCGTTTGAGTCAACGCCGTCACCGAGAAGGTCTGCCGCCCCTGCCGGATGGGAGCAGCTCTATGACGGACTGAAGCCTGTGCAGGACGATGATCCTGCCGGACTGTTTGACGACGAGCCGGATTCCGGCAGTGCGGACCCTGCTCCGGCGGCAGGAGATATTGCCGAGAAGTCACCGGCACATTATCAGTATAAGGGACGCTATATCATGACCGCCGTCAAGTCGGGACTGATGATTATCGACCAGCACAGGGCTCATGAGCGCATCCTTTATGAGAAGTACATGTCGCTTCTGCGCGATAACAAGTCGTTCCCCCAGAAGGTGCTGTTCCCCGAGGTGGTGCATTTCTCTGTGGCGGAGAACAATGTTCTTGGCAAGATGATGCCACAGATGGGCGCGCTCGGGTTCGAGCTCACCGATCTGGGAAACGGTTCTTACGCCATAAACTCTGTGCCTTCCGGCATTGACGGACTCAATTATGTGAATCTTGTGCGCGACATCGTCAGTACGGCGACCGAAAACCCGTCGGGCGATGTGGACGAAGTGAGCCGTATTATAGCCTCCGGTCTTGCGCGCAATGCGGCGGTTGTCTACGGACAAGTGCTTAGTAATGAGGAGATGGAGAACATAATAAACGCTCTTTTTGTGTGCTCAAACTTCAACTATACGCCCGACGGCAAGAAGATATTAAGCATACTTAAAGGGACTGAAATAGAGCATCTGTTTGCATGATAACAGCAATTTTATGTGCCATTTTAATTGATTTAAGCTTTTTTTTCATGCTTAAAGCAATATTTTTAGCTAAAAAGTGTTGCTGTAAAGATTTTATTGCTAACTTTGTACACATAACGGATGCTGCGGCGTCCGTTGGTATGATATTTTTTATTTAATTAAATATAGGTTATGAAAAAATTATTGATTGTTTTGGCTTTTGCCGGCGTCTCTATGACATCAATGGCTCAGGACGCTGACCCTGTGCTTAAGCACAGCGTTGCTACAAACTCATTCTGGAGCAACTGGTTCATTCAGGGTGGTGCCCAGTGGTCTGCTTTCTATACATCAGCAGAGCACGGACTTGGTCTTTCAAGAAGCCCGTTCAAGAGCTTCCGTTCAAATCCGCAGGCTTCAATCGCCATCGGTAAATGGTTCACACCGGGCATCGGTCTCCGTACAAAGGTTTCCGGTATCTGGGGTAAGGCTAACGACCAGAGCTTCAAGTACTGGAATGCTCAGGAGCAGGTGCTCTTCAATCTGAGCAATATGCTTTGCGGTTACAATCCTGACCGTGTATGGAACGTAGTTCCTTTCGCAGGTGCCGGATTCGCACGTAACTGCGATGCCAAGACTTACGCAATGGCTCTGAGTGTCGGTCTTTTGAATCAGTTCTATGTAAGCCGTAAGGTTGCCATCAACCTCGAGCTTGGCTGGAACCGCTACGAGAACGACTTCATGAGTACAAATATCGTTAACAACGGTGAGCGCGGATGGGACAGCCATGACAACAGCCTCTATGCTGAAGTAGGTCTTACAGTAAACCTCGGCAAGGCTACATGGAACAAGGTACCTGATGTAGACGCTATCAAGGCTCTCTCACAGGCTCAGATTGACGCCCTCAACGCACAGCTCAACGACGCTAACGCTGAGAACGCACGTCTGAAGAAGCTTCTTGCAGAGAAGAAGGACGAGACTCCGAAGGCTGTTAAGGAATTCATCAACACTCCGGTTTCTGTATTCTTCAACATCAACAAGTACAAAATCGCTTCAAAGAAGGATCTCGTAAATGTTGAGGCTCTTGCCAAGTATGCTAAGGAGAATGGTGCAAGCCTTCTCGTAACAGGTTATGCTGACAGCGCAACAGGTAAGCCAGACTACAACCAGTGGCTGTCTGAGAAGCGTGCTGAAACAGTTGCTAACGAACTCGTTAAGATGGGTATGAGCCGTGACAACGTATCTACTGCTGCCAAGGGTGGTGTAAACGACCTGTCACCGATTTCTTACAACCGTCGTGCAACTGTACAGGTTAAAGACTAATATATCTATTTATTAATAAATTGTTTAGGGGACGTACCGTGAGGTACGTCCTTTTTTTATTATTCAACTCAGTCAGTGTGATTCATCATTATCTATTCTGTTGTCAGGCATGTTTGCTTCTGCTTTAGTCTCATATTATGTCGGATGCGTAATGAAAAGGTCTATGGCAATATGGTGACAGTAGTGTAGCGGAGTTGTGGGGAGCGATTCGGAATATGTGGTTGGGTGTGACGTGTTCTAATATTGAATAGGTGTTTATACCTTGATATTATTCCTCACTATGGTCTGACTGGTTGTTTATAGGGTTTTGTAAATGATATATCGGGCAGTATCGGACTAAGATGCGACTCCGGATAGCGGTATTGGTGCATGAGAGAAATGAAGGAGTCGGAAGACAGTCAGCAAATGTTTCGACTGCTGATGAACGTGTATGATGTTTTGCTTGTGAGACGCAAGATTTTGCGTCTCTACTTTGGTGATAACGGATAATATTTTTGTATGTATCCAATAATATTAATGACGGCGTATGCCATGTAGAGACTCAAAATCTTGAGTCTCCCGAGTAAGATGTGCGCTATTTATGTTATTGATTATCATTTTCATATATCTACGTGTTTATCTGGGATTGAACATTAAGCTTCATCCGTATTCCGTGTGTCTGTAAGTCAGATTCCTTACATTTCTTTTTTAAGTATATAAAATCAAATTGAGTAATGGTGGAACACTGTATATTACGGCATTTATAGATAAGATAGTAAAAAAACACCTTGATATATGTTCGTATTTATGACGTCATGGAGACTGGTTCAGGTTTAATAACCATGTCGGACAATATGTGATGTGATGCAGAAGTGAGAATGAACCAATTTTTTTGAAAATATTATCTCCGAAATTTGGTGGAATAAAATAAAAGTCCTACCTTTGCAATCGCTTAGAAGAAGCAAGGGCGTTTAGCTCAGCTGGTTTAGAGCATCTGCCTTACAAGCAGAGGGTCGGCGGTTCGAATCCGTCAACGCCCACAGGGGTGTTTCCTTGTAGTCTTTCGGGACTGCAGGGATTTTTTTATGTCCGTCGGTCTGCTGTTATGGGCGTGAAATACGGATGTCTCTCATCCATTACCTCCCCACATGTGTGTGGAGTATCTTTCACGTTTGTATGCTGCGCCATAATAAACGCCGGAGTCGTGCTGCCTCACATATGGGTGCAGACGTCTCCGGCGTTTCTTTTGTATAAAGGAATGAAAAGCATTGCATGAACCCTGTCATGCAGTATGACGGACATAATGCATATGTCTACTGACTGCGTATCTTTTTCTTATTCACCGCGAGCTGCGTGTGTCATATCAGCGCAATCGGTGCGGTGAGTCAGATTTAGCACTGAAGTGCTCATCCGAACACTCCTGTGGAGAGATAACGCTCACCTGTGTCGGGCAGAAGAACCACTATTGTCTTGCCGCGCATGTCCTCACGGCGTGCCAATGATGCCGCTGCCCATGCCGCCGCGCCCGATGATATGCCTGTGAGCAAGCCTTCGCGCTGAGCCAGCAGGCGTGCAGTGGACTTTGCGTCTTCGTCAGTCACGGTGATGACTTCGTCCACAACGCTGCGGTCGAACACCTGAGGAACGAATCCCGCACCTATGCCCTGTATGGCGTGCGGTCCGGGTTTGCCGCCGCTCAACACCGGAGATGACGCCGGTTCTGCCGCCACTATGCGTATGGCGGGGTTCTTGCTTTTAAGGTATCTGCCCACGCCCGATATGGTACCGCCCGTGCCCACTCCGGCGACAAACACGTCCACATGTCCCTCAGTGTCGTTCCATATCTCCGGACCTGTAGTGTTGTAGTGTGCCTCCGGGTTTGCCTTGTTGCAGAACTGTTGCAGAATCACCGCGCCTTCTGTGCTGTCGCGCAGCCGTTCAGCCTCCTTTATGGCACCCTTCATGCCCTCTACCGCCGGTGTGAGCACCACCTGCGCACCGTATGCGCTTACGAGCTTGCGACGCTCTATGCTCATTGTCTCAGGCATTGTGAGGATGAGCCGGTAGCCCTTCACAGCCGACACGAAAGCAAGTCCTACGCCGGTGTTGCCGCTTGTCGGTTCAATTATTGTCGCTCCGGGAGAGAGGATGCCGTCCTTCTCCGCCTGGTTTATCATTGCAAGAGCTATGCGGTCCTTCACGCTTCCGCCCGGGTTGAAATATTCCAGTTTTGCTATTATAGGCTGCTCCAGTCCCATTTCTTTCGCGAAATGGTTGAGCTCGAGCAGCGGTGTGCCTCCTACGAGGTCGGTAAGTCTATTTGCAATTTTCTTCATAATTCTGTAGCTTTTGTTATCCGGGTGCTAATTTACAAAAAAATATGATAACGCCAGCCATGCAGCCATATGTATTATTTCTACTTATGGAGGCTTTTTTCCACTGTTTCTCCGGCTTTGGTGATGTCGTGTCTTGATTTGGACTTTATGACGAGCCAAACCCCGCAGAACACAAGAACCATTGCCAGGCACTGCATGGGTTTCAGTACAGCCATGCCGGTGAACAGGCTCACGCTCACAGCCACCATCGGCTGGACATAGTTGTATGTGCTCACCACCGTAGGGCGGAGCACCCTCTGCGCCACCATCGTGAGCAGATAGGCAACGAACGTGCCGAAGAACACCACGTAGCCTGCCGACAGCCATGCCTTTGCTGGCACAGCAGACCACGGTGTGCTTACGATGTGTCCTGCCGAGAAAGGCATTATAAGTACTGCCGACCAGAGGAATATCCACTTGTTGATGGTGAATACGCTGTATCGCTTTATGAGTCTGTTGAACAGCGTAAGGTACAGTGCGAACGAGAACTGTGCCGTTATGCAAAGCACGTCTCCCCATATGTTGCCCACCTTGGCATTGCCTTCCGACGCGCTTGTCATTATCAGCATCACAGCTCCGCAGCATCCCAGAGCCACTCCGCATGCCTTTTTCCATGTCACGGGTTCTTTCAGTATGATTGCCGCGAGTATGAGTGCGAATATCGGCGACGACGTAGTTATGATGCTTGCGTTGGACGGAGAGGTCATACCCAGTCCGATGGTGAAGCAGCATTGGTTGAACACCAGCGCGAAGAGTCCTGCCGCAATCATCAGCAGACCGTCCTTCAGCGGCACGTGTTCTTTCTTTGCGAAGAGCGAGGCCGTCCAGAACAGTGCCGCGCCTCCCATGATGCGGAACGACACGAGATTGATGCCGTCGATGCCGTTCATCATTGCCGTCTTTCCGATTGGAGCCATCAGTCCCCACATGACGCATGCTCCCAGCATGCTTAGATGAGCCGTCAGAGCTTTGTTGTTATCCATAATACTATATTTTTTATTGTTTCTGCCTTAATGGTGTGCAAAGTTAAGAAAAATAGAAAGATCCAATTGTCTAATGCGTAAAAAAAGAAAGATAATGTCGTCCTATATATTATATCCGCCAATCTACAGATGGCATGGTGCGTCGTATATGGATGTGTGGATGGAATTCAGACATTTCATAGCCATGGATGTATATATTGTCAGAAAGGCTGTTTTTATGAATTCTATGCCTAATAAGTGTTATTCAAATTTTTTAATGTCAAAAAAAGATACCGTGATGGATTAATTTCATATCTTTGTATAAGATATGCTTCGGTTCGGCAGTGTCAAGTGCGGTAAAACTGCGTTTTCCCTCCTTGCCGTTGCTCTCACCTTGCAATATCTTTGTATAAGATATGCTGCACTCGGGAATTTTAGAGCAAGCTCTCATTCCGCTCGTTTGCAATATCTTTGTATAAGATAAGTTGAAACCATCACCGGCACTGCCGCACGTTATCGACGCAGTCTTCCGCCGGTCTAAAAACGCTACTAATATGAAATACGCCGATTACATTGAACAGATAGAGATTGACTCGCTATGGAGCGGGAAACATCATGTGGTGTGGAATCTCGACCGTCAGGTGAACATACTCAGCGGAATAAACGGAGTGGGGAAGAGCACTATACTTAATAAGGTGGTGCGAGGACTTGTGGCAGGAGGCGAGTTCGCCAACCATATGCTGAAGGGTGTGAGGCTAAAGGTGGTGCCGGAGGATGCCAAATGGATACGCTATGACCTCATAAGGTCGGTGGACCGCCCGCTTGTGAATGTGGAGGCAATGAGCGCGATAAACGCAAGTATAACGCCGCTCGCCACGGAACTGGACCTGCTGATATATCATTTGCAGCGCAAATATCTTGATTATCAGGTGAACATAGGCAACAGGATAATATCCGTTCTGCAGAGCGGCAGCCCCGACGCGGCTGAAAAGGCGCGGGAAATATCGGCTCCTAAGAAACGCTTCCAGGACCTTATTGACGACCTGTTCGAGGCGACCGGCAAGAAGATAATACGCACGGAGAACGAGATTCTATTTACACAGATAGGTGAGACTCTGCTGCCCTACCAGCTGTCGAGCGGCGAGAAGCAGATGCTCGCCATAATGCTCACAGTCCTGGTGGAGGACAACCGCAGTTATGTGCTGTTCATGGACGAGCCTGAGGTGAGCCTTCACTTTGATTGGCAGAAGCGTCTCATAGACATTGTTCTGGAACTTAACCCGAACGTGCAGATAATTCTTGCCACGCACAGTCCTGCCGTGATAATGAACGGATGGGCTGACCGTGTGACCGAGGTGACGGACATCACATTATGATAACCTTATAAATGCGCCCCTATGAGTAAAAGACTGAAAGACAACCTGTCGTCTGGCTACTTCGAGGCAGCCAACCGCATGACCTCAAAAAAGGCGCGCCGCCGCATAGTGGCATATGTGGAAAGCTACGATGACGTGTTTTTCTGGCGGTCGGTATTGTCGCGGTTTGAAGACTCCACCCGCTATTTCGAGGTGATGCTGCCCTCGCGCGTGCCGCATCTTGAACGTGGAAAGAAGGCTGCTCTGATGAGTCTGCTTAACGGTAAGGTGGGACGAGACATGATAGCCTGCGTGGATGCCGACTACGACTACCTTATACAGCGTGCCACGCCTATGTCGGAGACGATAATAGACAGTCCGTACATATTCCATACATATGCCTATTCGATAGAGAACCTGCAGTGTTATGCGCCGTCGCTTCATGACGTGTGTGTAGGTGTGACGCTCAACGACCATGCCATATTCGACTTCGTGAGCTACTTCCGTGAGTACTCTCTTGCCATCTTCCCGCTCTTCGTGTGGAGCGTATGGTTCTACCGCACACCGCATTACACGGAGTTCACAATAAGCGACTTCCTGCATGTGATAGAGACGGGACACTTCAATCCCTATGATACGGAGGGCTCGCTGCGTAATCTAAGGCGCAAGGTGGCACGCCGGGTGACGCAGTTGCAGCGGCATTATCCGTCGGCTAAAAAAAGCTGGCAGGAGGTGAAGGACGACATAAAGCGTCTCGGTGTGACACCGGAAACCACTTATCTGTATGTACAGGGACACCATCTTTTCGACAAGGTGGTGGTGCCTATGCTGAAGAAAATATGCAATATGCTGGTGCGTGAGCGTGAGAACGAGATATCGCGGCAGAGCGTTCATCCCACTCAGAGGAACAACGAACTGTCGTGCTACTCTGGCAGTGTGGCTGACGTTGAGCTGATGTTGAAGAAGAACATTGCCTTTACGTCATCAACTCCGTGCGGACGGTTGTTGGACGACATACGCCGCTTTCTCGGTGACGAACCGTCAGCGGACACTGAACGGAAGGAATATTCGGATAAGACTGTGCCGGGGAAGGACGGTGCGACGGCTGCCGAGACACATACAGACGGTGCGTGAGCCGTGGCGCGCATAATGGTTTTATGTCAGGAATTTCGGTGTAAGACAGACCCGTAGCTGCTTTTTTATGAAATCGTAAATGAAATGTTATAAGCGTATTTAGTGTCATTTGTTTCCGCGAATGGTATGTATTGTCATTCTAAAGTGTAGCATTCTCGTGTAATATGCGATATTTTTAAAGTTCCGGAAGAGAAAACCATGAATGTAAGAACATGAAAACATATGCATCCGGCAAGTGCATATTGCCCCGTGCAGGTAATTATATTTCATACTTATTCGGTGCTGTTGTCAGACATGTTGGTTGACTGTTTTGTACAGGATGTGACGAACTGCATGGATAAAAGGCAGAATACAAGATGACGGAGGCATTGTGGAAGAGGAGCGAAGGGCAGCCAATGAGGTGAAGAGGCGGTTTCGGTGGTGGAATGCCTGTATCGGGATTATGACGATGTGATGGTGCGACGTTACATGTTTATGACAAATCATGATGTTTCAGATTAAAATTGTTTATTGTCATAAGAAATGCTTTTATTTTTCAAATAAAATTCGTAATTTTGCCAACGGATAGGAGACAGTGACTGTAAAGGCGGGTCTTGACTAGTCTGCTGAGAGTCTCCTATTTATGTTCTTTATATTATAAGTAATTGAAAACCAATATATTATAAGGTTTTCAATGCCCCAGAGGCGTGTCTTGTCGTTTAAATTTAGTTTAATTAAATGTCCGAAATAACAGAAGACGAGCAATGGTTTGCCATGCGTGCCACGTATGGACGTAATCTCATGGCTCAGACGGCTCTTGCCGATGAAGGTCTGCGGACGTTCATACCCATGCATTATGTCCGTCGCGGAAGGTCGCGGCGCACAGCCCCGCAGCTTGTCCCCGTGATACGCGATTTGCTGTTTGTAAGGACTACAAAAGACAGGATAACTACTCTGAAGAAAAATCTGCCCTACCTTCATTTCATCATCCGTGACTCCGGTTTGCGCCGCGAGCCTATTGTCGTGCCCGAACGTCAGATGCAGCAGTTCATCGCCGTGAGCAGCACAGACGAGGAACAGCTTGAGTGGCTGTCGCCCGAGGCGGTGAATCTGTCGTGCGGTGATGCTGTGCGCGTGGTGGGCGGGCCGTTCGCCGGACAGGAAGGCGTGCTCGTGCGTGTGCCGGGCAAGAGGTCGAAATGTGTGGTGGTGGCTATTCAGGGAGTGATAGCTGTGGCGATGACCAAGGTGCATCCGAGTCTTATCGAGATAATAAATGAATAAGCAGCTGTTCAAAGTTAACAGATATTATAAAATCATCCATATGTTATATATATCTTTGTCATCATACTATGCGTTGTTCAGGGCTTCATACAAAAGTCTCCTCGGTCGTGTAGCCCGATACACCCGCTCTTCGGACTTTGAAATGCGGCTCTTGGACAGCACACAATATGACGGCAATTAATTTAGAACATCTGCTTGGGATAAAAACATAAGATAGAAAAAACAAAACAAACATAAATTTATGAATATAGCAATTGTAGGTACTGGTTATGTCGGACTGGTGTCCGGCACATGCTTCGCGGAGATGGGAGTTAACGTTACTTGTGTGGACGTGAACGAGGAGAAAATAAACTCACTGAAGAACGGTCAGGTGCCGATATATGAGCCGGGACTTGACGAGATGGTGCTGCGCAATCATCGTGAGGGACGTCTCAACTTCACCACCGATCTCACCAGTTGTCTTGACAATGTCGATATAGTGTTCAGTGCCGTTGGTACTCCTCCTGACGAAGACGGCAGCGCCGATCTGCAGTATGTGCTTGCCGTGGCACGCGAGTTCGGTCAGAACATAAAGAAATATACGGTGCTTGTCACAAAGTCGACCGTTCCTGTGGGTACGGCGCAGAAGGTGAAGGCTGCCATACGCGAGGAACTGGACAAGCGCGGAGTGGACGTGCCGTTTGATGTTGCAAGCAATCCGGAGTTTCTGAAAGAGGGAGCAGCAATCAAGGACTTCATGAGTCCGGACAGAGTAGTTGTGGGTGTAGAGTCGGAGAAGGCAAAGGAACTTATGGTGAAGCTCTACCGTCCGTTCATGCTCAACAACTTCCGTGTGATATTCACCGACATTCCTTCCGCCGAGATGATAAAATATGCCGCCAACTCAATGCTCGCCACGCGCATCAGCTTTATGAACGATATCGCTAACCTGTGTGAACTGGTGGGCGCGGACGTCAATATGGTGCGCAAGGGCATAGGCTCCGACGCCCGTATCGGCAGCAAATTCCTCTATCCAGGCTGTGGCTACGGTGGTTCGTGCTTCCCCAAGGATGTGAAGGCACTTATCAAGACTGCCGAGAAGAACGGATATAACATGAGTGTGCTGAAGGCTGTGGAGGATGTGAACGAGAACCAGAAGCGCGTGCTTTTCAACAAGCTCTCAAAACGCTACGGCGGTGACCTCAAAGGTAAGACCATCGCCATGTGGGGTCTTGCCTTCAAGCCCGAGACCGACGACATGCGTGAGGCAACATCGCTCGTCACCATCGGTCTGCTGCTCGAAGCTGGATGTACCGTCCGCGTATACGACCCTGTCGCCATGAACGAATGCCGCCGCCGCATAGGTGACAAGGTGTATTATGCAGGTGACATGTATGACGCAGTGCTCGATGCCGACGCCCTGCTCATGCTCACAGAATGGAAGCAGTTCCGCCTGCCCAGCTGGGGCGTGGTGGCAAAGTCGATGAAGACACCGCTTATCATCGACGGTCGCAACATCTACGACGTCGAGGAACTCAGGCAGAACGGCTTTGAATATTATTGCATAGGTCGCTGACGGCTGTTCCCCTCTGTCCGTTACGGTGGATGAGATGGCAGAAGATATACCGCAGTAAAGATGGGGCGGAGTTTTCGGAATAAGCGTGAGAATGAATCGTCGATTTGCAGAGGGAGAATCGCAGACTGTGAGTAGGACTTACAAGTAAGAAAGAGCTTCTTTAATACGATAAGTGGCGCTTTCTCGAAAAGATTGCGAAGAGTGTGGCAAGAGGCGTAACATAGGAGTCGTACTGAATGTTATGGCATAATATGTTGTGTAGGACATTAGCTTGGAGTATGGAGAATGACATAAGAATACATTATAATAACGGGAAGGTAAGAACGGGGATAAACTGTCTTGACGAACTTCTGTATGGCGGACTCCAGTTGCAGACTGTAACTTACCAACGTAAAGGTGTGGAGACTTCAGACATACGTCCACTTACCATATCTATAGTGGGAGATACAGGAACAAGCCGCTCCATGCTTGCTATGCAATTTCTTCATGGCATAACAAAGTCGCTTATGGCAATGAAGACAGGCTGCGAGACATCAGAAGGTTTTATAAGACTGGGCAGCCCTGTTTTTTTCTCAAGCCATGACAAACTGAATCTGTCGGACATGCTTATAGATATGACAATATCGAAATGCGTGAATAAAGTGATAGAGGACAATGCATATTGTGACACCGGTGAATATGGAATATGATAATAAAAAATAAATGTTTGATGATTCCTTTAGTGGTATGTAATTTGTAGTTGACGAAACTATAATTTATATATAGGGCTTGTCTTGACGGTATTCAAGTACGGAAAACGTTAAGATAAAGGTGTAACGCGATTTAGAAAAATTCCGGATAAAATCCAATTACCGGTATCGGCGTGGGATTATATTATGAAAAAGAGGAGAGAATGGGTGAATCAAATACGGGTAATTTAAAACAACAGACAAAGAAAGGACTTTACTGGAGCTTTTTCAATCAATTTGCGAATTATGGCATGCAGTTCTGTGTGGGCATTGTCATGGCACGTCTGCTGTCACCGAGCGACTATGGAATAACGGCACTTCCGGCGGTATTTATGGCAGTGGCACTTATTCTTCAGAATGCGGGACTGGCTGATGCGCTTGTACGCAAGAAAGATTTGACGGAGGAAGATTTGTCAACATCATTTTATTATAGTATAGCAATAGGAGTTTTCTTGTATGTTGTTCTGTTCTTAACAGCTCCGTTGATAGCAGATTTTTATAATACACCTGTTCTTGTACCTCTTATCCGTTTCACAGCTCTCAGTTTTTTGTGGGGACCTTTGAGCACACCCCAGTCAGTCATCATGAAAAGAAGGCTTGATTTTAAGACACCGACAAAAATATCTATAATAACAAGAGTTTTTTCAGCTTGTGTAGGTATAGGGATGGCTTTCATGGGATATGGGTTGTGGGCACTTGTCGTTTCCGGAGTTCTTGCAAGCTTTTTGGGGCTTATACTCAATTGGTACGCTGTCAGATGGTTGCCAAAGACCGGATGGTCTAAAAAGTCTTTCAAGTATCTGTGGGATTATGGCAATAAAATTATTGCGTCGGGTTTGCTTGAGACATTGTATCAGAATATAGCACCTGTGTTTATTGGAAAATTTTACAGTCCGGCAGATCTTGGTGTTTACAACAGGGCACTGGGGTATGCCCAGATGCCATCACAGAATGTGACCGGAGTTATACAGAGTGTAACATTCCCTGTGTTGAGCAAGATACAGGATGACAACGAGAGACTGGCGCACAATTACCGAAAGATGTTGAAGGCTACGGCGTTTGTTGTGTTCCCTATAATGATGATGCTTTCGGCATTGGCACATCCTTTGGTCATAACGCTTGTCACAGCTAAGTGGGAAGCGTGCGTGGTACTGCTCCAGATAATATGCTTTCAGCTAATGTGGTATCCGGTTCATGCAATAAACCTCAATCTCCTTCAGGTGAAGGGACGGTCTGATCTGTTTTTACGACTTGAAATTATAAAGAAAATAGTAGGACTGTCAATTCTTGTGTTTACATTACCCCATGGATTGGTTGTGTTCTGTTGCGGAAGTGTGGTAGCTTCTCTTATATCTCTGATTATAAACACATATTACACAGGCAAGCTTATAAATGTGGGATATTTCAGGCAAATGGGAGACCTTCTGCCGATAGTCGGATTAGGACTAGTTATGTTTGGCGTGGTTCTTCTTATGACACATGCCATACCAAACATGTTTGCACAGATAATAGTTGGCGGAGCAGTCGGTGCTGTTGTTTACTTAGGTGGAGCAATGCTGTTCAAGTTCAGTGAGTTGGAAGATGTGAAATACATGTTGAAAAGAAGCAAGTAAAAAGATAACGATATAAAGAATAAAAATTTACTGTTATGGATAACAAAATTATCACGGTTACTTCGCCATTGTTGCCGGATCTTGATGAATTCAATGCGATGCTTAAGGAAATATGGGCAAGCAAGTGGATTACTAATAATGGCTCGTTTCACAAACAGCTGGAAAAAGAGCTTGCTGCCTATCTGAAAGTTCCATATATAAGTCTTTTCACAAACGGCACGCTGCCGCTTATAACGGCATTGCAGGCTCTGCGCATAACAGGCGAGGTGATAACCACGCCCTACAGTTTTGTGGCGACGACACACAGCCTGTGGTGGAACGGTATAAAGCCGGTGTTTGTAGACATCGATCCGGCGACAGGCAATATTGATCCGGACAGGATTGAGGCTGCCATCACACCGAAAACAACGGCGATAATGCCGGTGCATGTGTATGGTAAGCCATGCAACACAAAACGCATAAAGGAGATTGCCGACACTTACGGACTGAAAGTGATATACGACGCTGCGCACGCTTTCGGTGTGGAAGTAGGCGGGGAGAGTGTGCTTAATGCGGGAGATTTGTCAACATTGAGTTTTCATGCAACGAAGGTGTATAACACCGTTGAAGGCGGTGCGTTGGTTATGCATGACGCGGAGACAAAAAAGCGTATAGACTATCTGAAGAACTTCGGGTTTGCAAACGAGGTGACGGTGGTAGGACCGGGCATAAACAGCAAGATGGATGAGGTGCGTTCGGCTTACGGATTGCTCAACCTCCGTCAGGTGGATGCGGCTATAGAGGCACGCCATCAGGTGGCGATAAAATACCGTGAGGCTCTGCGTCCGGTGGAAGGCATAACATTCTTTGACGATATGCCTGGAGTGAAGCACAACTATTCTTATTTCCCGATATTCGTTGATGCCGAGAAATACGGAATGACGCGTGATGAACTTTATTTCAAGATGAAAGAACGTAATGTACTTGGAAGACGCTACTTTTATCCGCTCATCAGCGAGTTCTCTACATATCGCGGATTAGAGAGCGCGCGACCGGAGAATCTTCCGAATGCACACAGAATGGCAGATACTGTTATTTGTCTGCCGATGCATCATGCGTTGGATAGTATGGATATAGAGCGAGTTTTGTTAACTATAATTAAATAATAATGAAAGATATATATATATTGGGAGTCGGACACAATACTGTTGTTTATATAGATTTAGCTGAGGCTTGTGGATATCACATAAAAGGGCTGTATCACTATAATCGTGAACGAACCGGTGAAATTTATTATGGTTATAAGATCTTGGGATCATTTGATGATTTGTTCTCTTTAAAATCATTGGAGAATATGAACTTTGCATTAAGTCAGGGAGATAATAAAATAAGAAGTGAGCTTTTTTATAAAATATTACATGCAAAAGGAACAATACCAACATTGATACATCCTACAGCAACTGTTTCCAGTCGTGCTAAATTAGGAGTTGGAGTTATCGTACATATAAATTCAGTAGTTCATCCAGATACTTCTATAGGAGATGATACTGTATTATCTTACAATACAAGTTTAACTCACTCTTCTCATATAGGAAACCATTGCTATTTGGCTTTTAATTCACATATTGGAGCTTATACTAAAGTGGATGATTTCGTATTTATGGGAATCGGTTCTATTTCAATATCTGGGAAAGTTGACGTAATAGGAAAAAATTCTTTTATAGGAGCTGGTGCATTGTTGACAAAAAGTGTAGAACCGGGTTGTGTTATGGTTGGTAGTCCTGCGCGTATTTTAAAGAAATTAAATGATAAAGAATAAAGCACGTAATTCCAATATTGAACTGTATAGGATAATTGTGATGCTGTTTATCGTGTCACATCATTATCTTGTGAACTCAGGTTTACTTCCAATTATTGAGAATCTCCCCCCCCCCCCCCCCCCCGGTAATGAATTGTCGTTTAAGGTGTGTTTTTTCTATCTGTTTGGAATGTGGGGCAAGACGGGTATCAACTGTTTCGTTCTTATTACGGGGTATTTCATGTGTAAGTCGCAAATAACGTTGAGAAAATTCCTGAAGCTGCTCCTGCAAATAGAATTCTATAACATATTGATTAATGCAGTATTTGTCCTGACAGGTTATAAAGCCTTCGGATTAAACGTATTATATGAGATGTTTTGGCCGATAAAAGGTGTTGCAGACAGTTTTATATCATGTTTTTTGCTGTTCTATCTGTGCATACCTTTTCTGAATGTGCTTGTACATAATCTGGACAGGAAAAGACATCTGGCCCTTATCGGTTTGTGTCTGTTCATTTATACTGTATTGGGAACGACATTAAGAATACGCGTTACGATGAATTATGTCACGTGGTTTTGCATTCTTTACTTTATATCTTCTTACATCAGGATGTATGGTCTGGAATATGGTAATCTGAAAATCAGATGGGGTTGGATGTCCTTAATATCAATTGTAATTTCTGCGGCAAGTGTCCTGGTTTTCTCTACAATGACTGAAACTCCCGGCCGTGAGTTCTTTCTGGTTGCAGACTCTAACCATATCATGGCCGTTACCACATCTGTATGCCTGTTTATGTATTTCAAGGATTTACCGATAAGGAACAGCAGGTTTATAAATACCGTTGCCTCATGCATGTTCGGTGTCCTGCTGATTCACGCAAACAGCGACACAATGCGGCAGTGGCTGTGGCGGGACATGCTGGACAATGTAGGATGGTTCGCAACCGATTATGCTGTAGTGCACGCATTGGCAAGTGTCGCAGGGATATTTGTCGTATGTGTTGTAATTGACTTCTGAGACAAAGGTTTGTGGAAGAGCCTCTTTTTAAGGTATTAGACAAGAGATTGTTTGTAAAATAAGGTCTGTATGAATATTAATGAAGAAAAAGATACAAGACCTATAATGGTCAGTATAAGATGCACAGCGTATAATCATGAGAAGTATATACGCGATGCGCTCGAAGGATTTGTCATGCAGAAAACAAACTTCAGGTTTGAGGCTATAGTACATGATGATGCATCCACTGACGGAACTGCTTCCATAATAAGAGAATATGCTGAGAAATACCCTGATATCATAAAACCGATATATGAAACGGAAAACCAGTATTCTAAACATGACGGATCCTTAAGGAGAATAATGACAGAGGCTTGTGTTGGTAAATATATTGCGTTGTGTGAGGGGGATGATTATTGGACGGATCCTTATAAATTGCAAAAACAAGTGGATTTTATGGAGAAACATCCGGATTATAGTATGTGTTGGACTGACGCATGTGTTGAAGTAAATGGGATGAAAAAAGCTTATAACAGATATTCTCAAAATTGTCAATCTCCTGCAACGGATATTATAGAAAAAGGAGGTGATTTTATTCCTACTTGTTCTATACTTGTTAAGAATAATATAATGAATAATCCTGTTCTTTATACAAAAAATTATTATTGTGGCGATTATCCTCTTCAAATGTTTTGTGCTTTTGTAGGGAAAGTTTATTATATAAGTATTCAAACGTGTGTATACCGTTATGCAAGTGAAGGCTCATGGACTAGAAATGCAGAAAAAGAAACGGTAGAACAAAAAGTGCTACATTATAATAACGAAAAATTGATTTTGGATGATTTCAACAAGTTGTCAAGTTTCAAATATCAGAAATCATTTGAGATAAGATCTGCAGATATTCTATTTCGCTTGTTGGTTTCGGCAAAAAAATACAGAGAGGCGCGTCCTTATTTGGATTTAAGAAAAAAATATAATATAAATACAAACCGTGTAGATATTTTATTTGTGAGAGGTTATCCGTTAATTGCATATTTATTAATATTTTATATAAAAATAAAATTTAAAGTGAAGTCTATATTCTTCAATGATAAGTCTGTCTAAAATTTAATGGAATAGTAAATTTTAAAATTATAAAGTATATAATGAAAGTTTCAATAATAATACCTGTATATAATGTTGAAAAATATATAGTGAAATGTGTAGAATCCGTGATTAATCAGGATTATAAAGGACAGATGGAATGTATTATTGTTGATGATGCAACTCCTGATGACAGTATAACTTTAGCAGAAAATTTAATATCTGATTATAGTGGGAGAATAGAATTTCAAGTTATTCATCATGAAACAAACAAGGGATTATCTGCGGCACGCAATACTGGGATAAAGGTTTCGACGGGTGACTATATTTATTTTCTGGATAGTGACGACTATATTGAACCATACTGTATAAGCAGTATGTGCGATATCATAAAAAAGTACCCAAATGTTGAAATAGTACAGGCAGGGACAAATTCTAGTTGGGGAGATTTCAGTCTTATTGATAGAAATGATTTGCCAGATTATATTGAAGAGAGGGAATGGATAAAGAAATCTTTTTTAAATAGAAACCTATTTCTTGTTACATCGTGGAATAAATTAATTAAGAAAAGTTTTGTGGTAAATAATAAATTATACTTTAAAGAAGGTATTGTTCATGAGGATGAACATTGGAATTTTTTTGCATGTAAACATCTGTCATCTTTTGCAATATGTAAGAAAAATACATACAATTATATAACGAGAGATGGTAGTATAATGCAAGAAAATAATAATGAAAAAAATATAAAATCATGGATGATAATCATGGATGATTTTACAAATAACATTGACAGCTTTTGTAGAAAAGAGCAAATAAAACATATCTTTATTAGGCTACATCAGCTATATGTATTTTGTAATATTCATGAAGTCAGATGTAAAACTAAGCTTTTATTAAAAAGATTACAGAGACAATCTTCCTGCGTTAATAAATTAGCTATCTTGATTTTGTTAAATGCACCATATTGTATTAATAAAAGAAAACTTTTTTATAAGATTCTCCTTGAGAAAGTTTTAATGTAGATTCATACTATGAAAAGTCCGCTTATTTCAATAATAGTTCCTGTGTATAATTCTTTAGACTGTCTGTCTAGATGTATAGAACATATTGTTAATCAGAACTTTCAAAGTTATGAATTGTTATTGATAGATGATGGCAGTACTGATGGCAGTGGAGCTATTTGTAATGAATATGCATTAAAATATGATAAGGTTAATGTTTTTTATAAGCAAAATGGAGGAGTTAGCTCTGCCAGAAATCTTGGATTAGAAAAGGCTCATGGCAAATATATCGTATTTGTAGATAGTGACGATGTGATTGACATTAATTTTCTTTCGATTATACAGGGCTATTTAAATGACGACGTTGATTTAATCCATTATGGATGGTATTATATAGATGGAAAACAAACATTAAAACATGATGTTTGTAAGGTATCAACTAGTCTGACTCTTAAAGAGGTGTGTCGTAAAAACATATTTCATGGTTTTGTCTGGTCTTATGTATTTAAGAAAGATATAATAAAAAAAAATAAGTTGTCTTTTTCAACAAATTTAAATTATGCAGAAGACTGGGAGTTTATATTGAAATATTATCTACATGTAAACAAAATGATGATTTTGAAGGATTGTCTATATAGTCAGGTTATGAGACCCGGCTCAGCGACAAACCGTGAATTGGGAGAAAAATATATAAGTGATAATTTTGAGATGTATCGAAGAGTAATGAGCATATCCTCAAACTATCCAAAGTATATCAGAAATTTCTATAAACGTAGGATAAAAGATATCAATATGTGGATGGTTAACAATGTCTTATTTAAAAATAAGCCATTGCTTTCGAGATATAAAGCTGAATGTGAAAAACTATATAGAGAATATAAACCCTTAACTTTTTCTATTATGTTATGGACTCCTTTATTCTTAGGAAAAAATAGCTATAAATTTATATGTATGCTTTATAATAAGGCAAATAAATATCCATTTATTCAGAATATAATGTGATAGTGACTATGGCAAGTCCTTTTATTTCTATTATCGTTCCTATATATAAAGTTGAAAACTACATTAGAGAATGCGTAGATAGTATAATCTGCCAGAAAGGAGACTGGGAACTGATACTTGTAGATGACGGAAGTCCTGATGGTTGCCCTGCAATATGTGATGAATATGCAGAGAAAGATGAACGTGTGCGCGTGATACATAAAGAAAATGGTGGAGTGTCCACAGCGCGAAATGCAGGATTGGATGCCGCCAAGGGAGATTGGATTTGGTTTGTGGACGGAGATGATTATATAAAAGAGAATTCAATACGACAGATTTTATCGTATATAAATAAATGTAGAGATTGTGATCTGATACAAATGGGTATGCAGTACTTTACAGATGGTGAGTATAATAAGTCTGTCTCTGTAAAAGAATATTTAAATAAGGGCAAGAGTGATTTATTGTTACATAATGTCTGTTTTCATAATCCACGAATGTTATTTAAAAGATCGTTAATAGAAGAAAATAAGATAAAGTTCACATCTGGAGTCAGAGTTGCAGAGGATCAGGAATTTCAGCTTAAATGTATGATGAAATCTATCTATCCGATACAGATTCCTATAGATTCATATGTTTACAGGCAACGCTTAGGTTCAGCAACACATGATGCAAATACAGAAAAACGAATTGTTGATGACACATTAATTGTGTTGAATAATCTTTACAATTATATTTTATCAAATAATATATCTCCCGAAGACTGGTTACAGGACAGATTGCTGATTATGGTAAGGAGTCTACTATATGCGGCATCAAATGTCAGGAATTTAGATAAAAAGCATATTAAAAATGAGTTACGTATATTAATCTCAAAATATAGGAAAGCTGGCTTTAATTGTTTTAATACGTCTAAGATATATATTGCAATTTTTAATCTCACTTTGTATTTCTTATTGAACAAGATTTATTTAAAAATTAAGAGATTGAATTAAAGTATGATACCAAAACTTATACATTACTCATGGTTCAGCGGTGAACCATATCCTGAATTTCTGAAAGAGTGTATGGACACATGGAAAAAGGTCTTGCCTGATTATGAGTTTATGTTATGGGACGCCAAGAAGCTGGCGGAATGTAGTAATGTGTTCGCAAACGAGGCTGTGAGTGTAAGGAAATGGGCGTTTGCCGCTGATTTCGTAAGGCTATATGCTGTATATCATTATGGCGGAATATGGCTCGATACGGACATTGATATGTTCAAATCGTTTGATCCGTTCCTAAATGACGGAATGTTTATCGGACGAGAGTATTATGTTCATCATGCGCAAGGAAAGGAAGATTTTACAGCGTTGACATCTCACTGTTTTGGTGCAGAGAAGGAGCATCCTTTTATAAAGGAATGCCTGGAGTATTATGAGCATCGGCATTTCATTCGTTCACATAATGAGAATCTGCCACAGGAGTTGCGGTATGACATGACAATCATTCCCATCGTACAGATGCGATTGGCGGAGAATTATGGATTTGACTCGCGTAATAGTGTGAACAGGTTGCAGGTGTTGAGTAATGGTGTGCATGTGTATCCTTATCAATGGTTCGATCAGCCGGGATATACATCTATGAAAGATGTTGTATGCATACACCGTGTGGCTCAAAGTTGGAATCCTAAAGCCAAGGGACTGACACTACGGGATATCACGAATCCAAAGAAGAAAACGCTAGGATACAGAAAGATGGAGTTGCAGAGGAAAATTGCGGATTTTATTTTGAAACTATGACGAATATTCTTATGCATCTTATGTGTTTCCCACATATAGTGTGTTTCGTTTATTATAGAAGAATAATACCTGAGATAAACGAAGACCTTGGTAGCTTCACGGGAGACGCTACAATAGGCAATTTTGTCTTACAGTTGAAGAAGAAGGAATACCGTAATGTTTTTTATTACAGACTGCCTTTTGTTGTAAGACATATTTTGAATTTCTTTTTACGACGGGAAAGAACATGCTATATTCATACCAGAAACATAGGTGGAGGCTTAAGAGTGGAACACGGCTTTTCCTCAATAATCGTTGCAGAAAAGATCGGTAAGAATTTCTGTTTCAATCAGAATGTGACAGTGGGATGGGGAAAGGCAGGAAAGCCAGTAATAGGTGACAATGTGAGGATATATACGGGAGCTGTAGTTGCCGGAGCAATCAGAATCGGAAACAACTTTACGATTAGTGCCAATAGTCTGTTCACGACAGACATTCCTGATAATTCCTTTGTAAAAGGGAATCCTTGTATGATATATGAAAAATGATTTTATAGTAGTATTTAGATAATATTTTGCAATGAAGATATTATATATCTTAAAACATAATCCATGGGGAATCGGTGGAGGCTGTTATGCGTGCCGTAATTATCTGGAACTTTTCTCGGAGATATTCAAAGACGCGCATTTGGATGTACTTATATGTGAGGAATATCTGAAAGGTGCCAGGCTGACGGATTTTGTAAATTGCAAATTTATTCCTGTTGCGGCGCGTTCTAAATTGGGAAAATATATGTCACCAATAACTGGCGTCCTGCACAGGCATAACGGAGTCGCAAGGCGTATGATTGCGAGGAATGATTATGATTACTGCATATTCGATCATAACAGCATTTCAGGGTCGCTTGTAGGTGATTGCAGAAAAGCGGGGATAAAAACAATTGTTCTTAATCATAACTGTGAGCAGGAGTATTTTCGTGATAATAACAGCTGGATAAAGAATCTGTTGTTATTGCCTGTGGTTAGAAGGAATGAAAGACATTCGTATAAGGAATGTGATTATAATATATTCCTGACGGAAGAGGATGAAGCCACTTTTAAGAAGCTGTATGGCAGTTCGGAAACGAAATGTATAGTCGGTGGATGCTTTCTGAGAAAAGGTGAAAAGATAAACGTAGAGGATGACAGACCTTTTGATAAGGAGAATCCGAAGATTGTGATAAGTGGTACCATGGGGAATGTTCAGAACATAGATGGGATAAATTATTTCCTCGATGAACTTTACAAATATGTTCCTGAAAATATTAATGTTGTGCTTACAGGACGTAATCCGACAGAAGAGTTAAAAGAAAAGGTTGCGAAATATAATAATGTTACGATTATAGAAAATCCGGAAAATATATTGGATATTGTCGGACAATGTGATATCTTTGTATGTCCTACACGTCTTGGCGGAGGAATGAAGTTGAGAGTGATTGACGGATTGAGATGCGGACTACCGGTAATAGCACATAAAGTGTCAGCAAGAGGATATACGCATTTCATTGAAAATGGTATGATGAGACAGTTTGAATCTTCAGAAGAGTTTAAGAATTGTCTGGAAGTGATTGTTGAAAATATAAAGTCAGGGAAAACAGATAGAAACAAGATAAAGAAAGAGGCAGAGATGTTTTTCTGTTTTGATTCAGCAATAGAAAAAATGAATAACTTTCTTTTGTCCAAATAAAAATAATGTTATTCTAGAAAAATTAGAATAATGGTGTATAATCGATAATAATAATTTGTATGTTGAAATATCTAAATCCTATTCATTATATAAAAGTTTTATGGCAATATAAATGGGAACTGTTATTGTCTGTATGTATGTTCTCAAATCTTTATTCTTTTGTATTGCCTAACTATTTATATTATGTGTTGTGGTTAGTATTTATATTAGCTATAGCTAAACTGCATGCCAGAAGCTCAGGATTGCGTGCAAGTCTGACGTTCGGACTTATCGGTCTTATCATGTTCTCTACGGTAATAAATTTTTCAATGATGGACTACCGATGGATAATGATGTGTATAATTCTTTATATAACATTATGCCGGACATCATACCGATTTTTCCATTTTAAGGAACGCTTCTTGTTTGTCAGCCTTTTTGGATATATATTTACAGGTCTGATTAATAATTATGCGCATGCAATAGGGTTTAATTTTATGTTGATATACGGAGTTCATGCAGGTGAGGAGTTTACAATTGATTTCTCAGGATTTACCAATAGTCCGATGTGGCTTAGTGCTGCATGTGGCTTAGGAATAATATTCCTGTCTTATTGGATGAACCTGTTGTGGGGACAAGGAAAAAGATTATTGGCATTATTGATGTTGCCATTGATGTTTATCACATTACAGACTTTAGTGTGGGGTGGTTCTCGCTCGGCATTGGGTATTAGTGTTGGAGCTTCTTTGCTATTAGTATGGCTTTCAAATAAAAATGTAGGTAAAACAATCCTCGTCTTCTCTGCCTTTGTGGCTCTTGCATATATAGCCACACCAGTTCTAATGTCTGATTCCCACAAAATGCAATCGAAACAGGGAGGTATGAATTTCGTCGATGAGAGTGGCGAGACTTCAAGAACTGCATTGTGGAATGCACGAGTTGAAGAATTCAGATCTTCGCCAATTTGGGGTATTGGCTTTGGTGTCACAGGTATTGGTGATGAGGCAAAATCTGGTCGTGCGGAGACAGGATCAGGATGGCTCACGGTATTGTCGCAGACAGGTATAATAGGACTTATATTGGCATTATTAATTGTAAAACGTGCAATGTTGCCTTTACGCCTGTTGCGTAAAAACCATCGTATGGCTCTATATAGTGCTTTACTTGCGTTTTTGTGTTTACACACAATGTTTGAAGCATATTTATTTCAGTCCGGTTGGTATCTATGCTTTGTTTTTTGGCTTATTGTCAGCGTGTTGGATGATTATAAGAAGTTTTATAAAATGGAGCTTGCGAGATGAAGATAATAAAATGGGGTATACTGATACTTATTTTATTCATTGTAGTGTGCGAATTCATCCTTCGTTACGCTTTCGGCTTCTGTGACGCATTGCTTTACCGTGAGAGTGACAAATATGAATATATTGCACAGCCCAATCAGAACAGGCACAGATTCGGAGCATATATACATTATAACTCTTTTTCGCAGCGAAATGGAGAACCTGACTCAACAAAGGTGAGGGTGTTGGGGCTTGGTGACTCTGTACTGTTCGGTGGTACGTGGATGGATCAGGACTCGCTTGCCTCTACGTTGTTCTCTGAGGAAACGGGCAAACAGATGTTGAATATCTCTGCCGGGAGTTGGGGACCAGACAATTGTGCGGCATATCTGAAGGAAAATGGTACATTTGGAGCAAATGCTATGATTTTAGTATGCAGCAGTCATGATGCTTATGATGTTATGACACACATTCCGGTTGTCGGTATTTATCCTAATTATCCGGACAAGCAATATTCTTTTGCATGGATAGAACTTATTGACAGATATCTGATGCCTAGAATTAGGATGCTGTTTGCCAATAAAGTCTTGTTAGACCCTGATGCATCAGTAGTTGCATCGTCAAAAACAAAGACTGTTGTCAAGAAGTCGCAGGCGTTTAATCCAGGTTTTTCACAATTGAAGCAAATTGCAGACTCTTTAAATATACCGTTTTCAATATATCTTCATGCAGAAAAAAATGAAATTGAATCAGGAAGATATAATGAAATGGGAAATATGATAATAGAATGGGCGCGGCAGAATGATGTCCAATTAATACAGGGGTTGAAAAATGGAGAAACATTAGATATGTATAAAGATATAATACATTTCAATGAGAAGGGACAGCGTTATTTGGCGGATTGTTTAGAATTATTACTAAAATGATTTAAATTTCACATTATATGAAGTATATACCGTTGTTATTGACAGCAAGTGTTGATCCAAGAGGAATGAAATCTGCAATGTTCTCTGTGAATGAACGTGAAAAAATGTATATAGACACGTTAAATTACTATATAAAATATTTAGGGAGGTATAAAAAAGATCAATATACATTAGTATTCCTAGAAAATAGTGGTTGGAATATTAATAATATACGGAAATGTTTGATTTCAAGAAATAATGTGAGTGTCGAAATGATATCTTTGAATCCACATATATTCAAACAAGAACATGGAAAAGGATATAATGAGATGCTGATGTTGGATGTAGGCATAAAGCTTTCAAAAAATATATTGGAATATGGTGCATTTTTTAAGGTTACAGGTAGATTTCCTATCTATAATGTAAGGACGTTAATGAAAGAATGCTATAAGAGAAGTGATTTTACATTAATAATGGACTTTTATGATCAGTCCTTTTTTTTAAGACTAGGATTACCTTTTAAGAAAGTAGGATGCGAATGCAGGTATTATGCAGTACGTATATCTTTTTATGAAAAATATCTAAGAAATTTTTACCACAATCTGCAAGGAGACAAATATATTGAAGGGGAACTATATAAGTATTTAATAACCGTTAAAGGAAAAGGTTTTTATAAGCGCTTTTTGCATCAGGCAATTATTGGCGGAAAAGCAAGTGTGCATAAAGAGAATAAAAACGTTTTCTTGAATACAAATAATATATCATTTGTTTCATTTGTGAAATATGGAATTAGGCAGTTTTCAAGATTGTTTTTCCCGAAACTTTGGATATAAAATGGTTTATGAAAAGAATACTTTTTGATTATTGGATAAAACTTTATCTGTATAATAACAGGTTGATTCTTAATATAAAAAGGAAGCAATGGAAATATGTTGATAATGTTATATTATTAATATTGTTTCCTTATATGTTATTGAGATATATGCTGTCTGTTATATACGAACGTATATACGGCTTTAAGCTTGTATTTAAACAAAATAAACAGGATATAAGTACTGAATTCAAGTATAATTTAGGGATTGTCTGTATTGCAAAGAATGAAGGACCTTACATAAAAGAGTGGATAGAATATCACAGATGTATTGGGTTTGATATTTTTTACTTCTATGATAATGATAGTAATGACGAAACTTTGGCTGTATTAAAGGATTATATAGAACAAGGATTGGTTATTTATACGCCTATTAATGGTAAAGGAATGCAATTATATGCTTATAATGATGCAATAGATAAATATAAGAAAGATTGTAAATATATGGCATTTTTGGATCTTGATGAATATTTATTTCCAATGCAGCCAAATTGTGAAATTGATAAATTACTCGATACATGGTGTGAACGCTTTCCCGGTGCTTCAGGATGTGGTATTAATTGGTGTCTTTTCGGATCGTCTGGACATAAAAAAAGACCATCAGGTTTGATTATAGAAAACTACATTTATAGAGGAGTAAATAACCATTGGGCAAATTATCATGTAAAAACAATATGTAACCCGAGAAGGGTGAAATATTTTATATCACCGCATTATCCTTTATATAATTTAGGAGCTTTCTCGGTAACAGATGCAGAGAACGGTAAAAGGCAATATGGATGGTTTAATCGGGATGTTTTATATAAAACCCTAAGAATAAATCATTATTATACAAAATCAGAAGAGGATTATGTCAGGAAAGTAAGTAGAGGATTGGGAGACAGAGATGGAGGATATGATATTAACCAATTCAATAAGTACAATTTAAATAATATTAAAGATGATAGTATGTGTCGTTATTGGGATGCATTAAAGCGTAAATTAGAGTCATAGTCCTCAGAATATTACATATGAAAAGTAAAGGTATTGCCATATTACAGCCGGAAGTGCCTCATTATCGGGAGGAGTTTTTCGAATTGCTGAGACAGAAGTGTGAGACGATGGATGTATATGTATACAACTCGTTTGACGAAACCCGTAAGAACGGCTTTAAGATAAATACTGAAAAACTGAGATTTATTCCGAACAGACAGGTAAAGGGCTTTCTGTTTTATGACCCGAGGATGCTGTTTGACAAAAGATATGATGTGATCGTGTTGATGCTGCACTTTGCACACATCACTACGTGGCTGCTGTTGCTCACGAAGTTTCTGCATCGGAAAAAGATAATATTGTGGGGGCAGGGAATCTCAGTGAAACGATATCTGGAGGAAGAGAACAAACCCGACTGGAAACTACGATGGCAGATGGCATTGGCTGACGGTGTGTGGCTGTATATGCAGACGGAGTTGGAGCAATGGCGCAAGGTGTTTCCGAATAAAAAGATGGCGGCACTTGACAACACCTTGTCGGGCGTCAGCGATATGTTGGCATATAATGGTGACAAGTTAGCACTGAAGGATAAATATGGCATAAAAGAGAAAACGATACTGATTTTCTGTGCCCGTTTTGAATCCAACTACCGCCGCACGGATTTGTTGGTTGAGGCTATGCAACGGTTGGACAACAGAGATTTCGGATTTATAATAATAGGTGCAGGAAAGAACAAACCGGATTTCAGTATGTTTGATAACGTTTATGATTTCGGCGCAGTTTATGACACGAATGTGAAGCGCGAACTGTTTGCCATAGCCGACATATATTTCCAACCAGGATGGGTAGGACTCTCTATTGTTGAGGCTATGGCTTACGGACTGCCTGTTTTCACGTTCAGAAGAAGTGAACAGACTAAGCAGTGCGTGGAATACAGTTATATAAGGAATTCGCAGAACGGAATGATATTCGAAGATATGGATGAATGCGTATCTGTTATAAGCGGTATCGGACAATCTGAGATACGAAGGCTCGGAGAGAATGCGAAAGAACTGGTGAGGATGCATCTCATGCCAGCCCAGATGGCTGAGAAGGCTTATTCTGTTGTGGAACAGTTATAATATAAAGGTGTAGAATGAAGATAATACATTATATTCCCAGTATAGACAGGGCTTCCGGAGGCACTACGGCTTATATGCAGCTGCTTGCCGACAAGCTTGGAAAACTGGTGGAACTGCACGTCGTGAGCCATGAGTCGGACAATCCTGTAACGTTGGACAATTGCCGCATTCATTATATCAGTCCGTTCTTCTCCGGGAGGATGAAACGGGAATGGCAGTTGATGATTGCAAAGATAGGTCCGGATGTGGTTCACGTGAACTGCTGTTGGATGCCCGGATGTGCCTTCGCGCAGAAGTGGGCGCAGCAGATGGGCGTGAAGGTAGTGCTCTCGCCTCACGGTATGCTTGAACCATGGATAATGTCTCGTCATTATTGGACGCGCAAGCTGCCGGCACTGTTGCTTTATCAGAAACGTGCTGTGCTCAGGGCTGACAGTATACATGCTACCGCTGACAGCGAGAAAGACAATCTGTTACGCTTGGGCTACAACGACAAGATAGAGGTGATTGCCAACGGCATTGACGTGGACAAAGTCGATATGAAACGCTCGTGGAGACGTAACAGGGAGATTCTGTTTCTTTCGAGAGTCCATGTGAAGAAAGGCATAAACTTTCTTGTTGAGGCGGTTGCTTCTCTTAAGGATGAGCTGGATGGCTATTGTGTTAAAGTCGCCGGTGAGGGTGATGAGAGTTATATAAATGAATTGCGTCAACTTGCCGTCCGTCTCGGAGTTGAGCATATGATTAAGTTTGTCGGTGGAGTGTACGGTGACAGTAAATGGGAACTGTTCAGACATGCAGACGTGTTTGTGTTGCCGACTCACAGTGAGAATTTCGGCATTGTGGTGGCTGAGTCTCTTGCTTGCGGCACCCCTGTCATCACAACAAAAGGCACTCCGTGGCAAGAATTGGAGACCGCTGGCTGTGGATGGTGGACGGAGATTGGCGCAGACGCGCTTACGGCTGCATTACGCAATTTTATCGCGCTGACAGACGATGAACTCGAACGCATGGGACGTAATGGAAGAAGGTTGGTTGAAGAAAAATATTCTTCCAGAAAAATGGCTGAGGATATGGTAAAACTATATACAGAGATAAAATCAAACTGATATTATTTCGATAATGGATTTACATAAGAAGACACCGGGACGCGTGTCCTTGGAGGTAAAAATCAAGCGTGCCCTTTGGAATGTGGTGGCAACTATACTTTTCCGTCCATTCATTACGGGAGCATTCAGGTTATGGCGTATAGCCTTGCTAAAGATGTTTGGTGCAAAAGTGGCATGGGATGCTAATGTCTATGCCTCCGTAAAGATATGGGCACCGTGGAAACTGAAGATGGGACACCGTGCTTGTCTTGGCCCAAACGTGATATGTTACAATCAAGATTGGATTATATTGGAGGATGATGCCGTTGTGTCGCAATACAGTTACCTCTGCACAGCTTCGCACGATGTAGAGAAGCAGAATACGGCAGATGATTCGCTTATCATCGCACCTATAGTTTTAAAAAATAAGTCCTGGGTCGGTTCACGGGCTTTTATCGGCTTGGGTGTATGTATCGGTGAAGATGCCATAGTCGGTGCTACTGCTTCGGTATATAAGAGCGTAGAGACCAATACGATTGTCGGGGGAAATCCGGCAAAAGTCCTAAAACAAAGAATTATAAGATAAACAGCAAAGCTTCCAATAATACTTTGGCAAGCATCCAAGGATATTTTGATAAGTAACCAATAAAGCTTTGATTGTAAGGAGGAAGGAAAGTTCGACTAATATGTTAATACGAACAATATTGCAATGAATATAATTGTTAAAGAAAGTTATTTAGGGGGGGTAAAAACAAGGCTGTCATCCATTTGAAATTCATAGCCACATTGCTTATCACCTATTCACACATGGGGGGCTTATTCCCTCGATACGGAGGCTTGGTTACTGGAGGAGCCATAGGTGACGGACTATTCTTTTTCTGCTCTGGTTTTACTTTGTTCTTAGGGCGACAAGACAGTTTCATCAACTGGTATAAACGCAGGATAAACCGAATATACCCTATAATCATTATGTGGGCTTTATTGTCAGCAGTGTTTTTTAATTGGAAATGGTCTATTACGGATCTAGTCACGACACCCCGTTATTGGTTTATTCCTTGCATTATGATTTACTATGTGATATTCTATTTTATACGAACTTATATGTTAGACTATTTAAAGTTGGTGGCCATAATCATATCATGTATCATATTGGGTAGCTATTTTTTCGTGTGCGATTTGAATGCTTCTGTTATGTATGCAGATGTTGATTATATGAGAATATATTATTTCAGCTTTATGCTGCTGGGAGCTTCGGTTGCCATTCAAAAGAGACAGAACGTACAACTGAAAAAATCCATCGTTTATGTGCTGATCAGCCTTTTGGCATATTATGGCTGTATGGGTATTTATAAGATCGACTCTTTTTACTGTCGCTTCCAAATTATCTCTCTTATCCCACTGCTATCTGCCATTTATTGGATTTATCGGATGTTTGAAGCGAGTGCATTCGATCGGATTTTGGAGAAAAAGACCGGAGCAGTAATTTATTTCATATCATGCCTTACATTAGAAATATATATGGTGCAATATGCTATATTCACGGATAAATTGAATTCAATCTTTCCGGTCAACATTCTATTGACATACATAGTCATTATCATAGCGGCCTATATGTTGAAATGTATGTCAAGGCTTTTCTCGCAAATTTTCAGTGAGAACACTTTCGATTGGAAAAAAATATACCGATTATAATTATGAGCAACAAAACGATTGCCGCCCTCATCCTTACAAAGGATGAGGAAAAACACATTGCCCGCTGCATCCATTCATTGAAAGGTGTATGTGATGAGATTGTTGTTGTCGATTCCTTCAGTACGGACAAGACATGCGAGATTGCTGAAAGTATGGGAGCAAAAGTATATAAGAATCCGTGGAAGAACTATGCAACGCAGTTTAATTTTGGCGTTTACCAATGCCCCATCCAAAGCGAATGGATATGGCGCATTGATGCAGATGAATTTTTGGATGGAAACATCGACATGGCGGTAAAGCAAGCATTGGCAGTATGTAGAAACGATGTCAATGGACTTTATGTGAGGAAACGCATAGACTTTATGGGCAGACCATTATTGCATGGAGGCTGGTATCCGTCATATCACCTCAAAATATTCCGTAAAGGACATGGCGATTGTGAGAACAGATGGATGGATGAGCATATCAGAATTTTTGACGGGACAACAATAACAGTGGAAGACGGGAATCAGGTTGACGCCAATCTCAACAGTCTTACATGGTGGACACAGAAGCATAATGGATATGCGACACGAGAAATGGTGGATATGTTAATGATGGAATACGGCTTGGATGCGAAGGCACAAGAAGTAGTCCCTAAATTATTGGGAACAGAGGAACAACGCAAGCGTTGGTTAAAAATGAAATACGTAAAATTTCCATTGTTCGTCAGACCATTCATTAATTTTCTTCTGCGCTATGTATTTAAAGCAGGTTTCCTTGATGGGAAAGAAGGATTTATATGGCATATATTGCAAGGATTTTGGTATAGGATGCTTGTTGATGCAAAGATATTTGAATTAAAAAAGAAGTTCGGTTTTAACAATGCTAAAATAAAGGAGTACTTAAAACAGAATTATGTCAATAAATAAGGCTGTACACCTGTTATAATAATATATTATATGAGAATTTCTATAATCACTTCATGTTATAATCGCAATGCCACGATACGCGGAGCGATAGAAAGCGTGCTGGCTCAGGATTATGACAATACGGAGTATATTGTTGTGGACGGAGCCTCGACAGACGGCTCGCTGGATGTGATAAACGAATACAGAGGACGCATCGGAAGGATAATAAGCGAACCGGACCATGGCATGTATGAGGCGATAAACAAAGGGATACGCGCGGCGACAGGAGACGTGATAGGGCTTGTCCATTCTGACGACTTTGTTTATGATGAACATGTCGTGTCTGATGTCATGGAGGCGTTTGAACGTACAGGTGCTGATTTTGTATATGCCGATGGAATCTATGTTGATGAGAATGATATAAATAAGGTGGTGCGCAATTGGATTGGCGGCAGATACTCTAAGTGGAAGGTGCGCCATGGCTGGTTGCCGCTGCATCCGACTTGCTACATCCGACGCGATGTGATGATGCGTCTTGGGCTTTATGACGAGAGTTATAAGATTGCGGCAGACACAGACTTGCTGGTGCGCTATCTTTTGGAGAACGATTTGAAAGTACACTACATGAGACGTTATGTCGTCAGGATGCGTATGGGCGGACTGAGCACCGATAACGCCAAGAGGAAAAAAATGTGGGACGAGGACATCAGAGTGTATTCGTCGCATCATTTCAAATGTCCGCAAATTACCAAGGTGGAAAAAATGTTATGGAAGGTTCCGCAGTTCATATCGGCAAAGTGGAAGTGACCGGGATTTTTTTCGAACTGTTGCAGGTGGCGGTAGGCACACGTAGCAGACTCTCTGTCGTGCCTACTGCGGAAGAATGGCAAGCTTTGTATGACATGGCGGCACGTCAGACTCTGATAGGCGTGTGTGCCGATGGCATTGACAGGCTTGATGCGGAGCAGAGACCTCCACGTTCGCTGGCGATGCGCTGGGCAATGACTGTAGTTCGTATAGAACAGATGAGCCGCCGTCAGAATATGCAGGCAATGGATGTGCAGCGCCGTTTTGCAAAGGCGGGCTTCCGCTCGTGCATATTCAAGGGCGTGGGAGTGGCGGCATATTATCCGCATCCGCTCAGACGGCAGGGTGGTGACATTGATATATGGCTTGAAGGCGGACGCGAAAAAATAATAAAATACATACGCGGCATATCGCCGCTTGAGACTGTGAGCTATCATCATATAGATTTCCGTATGGTGAAAGACCCGCTCATAGAAGTGCATTTCTTTCCGACTTTTCTGCTTAATCCGTGGCGCAACAGAAAGATGATGCAATACTGGAGGCAGGAGACTCCGAGACAGATGGAGAATAATGTTGAACTGCCTGACGGGCAGGGGATGATAACCGCACCGACAGATGACCTTAATGTCATAGCCTTGCTCGGACACATAATGCATCATTTCCTGGAGGAAGGCGTGGGGCTGCGGCAGATTGTCGATTATTATTATCTGTTGACGCGCGGCTGTAGGACGCTTGACCGTGAGGCGGTGACGGGTAGGCTGCGCGACTTTCATATGACAAAGTTTGCCGGTGCGGTTATGTATGTGTTGAAGACCGTGCTGAACATGGATGATAGATTTATGATTGCCGCACCTGACGCGAAAGCCGGAGGGATGTTGTTGGACAATATATTGAAAGGCGGAAACTTCGGAATGTATAATGATGCCCTGAAGGCGATACGTCAGGCAGACAGCCCGTTAGGCAGTTTCTTCCGCCGTGAGCGATACAACATGAGACTGTTGCGCAATTATACGGAGGAATATTTCTCTGAGATAGCATACCGGATTTTTTTCTTTTTCTATCGTAAGTATTGGAACGGATGGCGGTTGCGGCACACCAAAGCGTGAGACTGTAGAAAGAAAAATATATACGAATATCCGCTTTCCGCTCATACTTGCAAATATGCGACTAAAAAACGTTATCCGTCGTTCGGTTTTCGGCATGTACCATCCGGTGACCTGGAACGGGCTGTTTTGAACGGTGAAACAGCCTGTATTGTGAGCTGGAACGGGCTTTTTCGGACGCTCGAAAAGCACGTCTGACAACGCACTGGAAATCAGACGGTTGGACAACTCTGCATTAGTGGTCACGATTAACATAAAAATGTTAACGCAAAAAGGTGTCTTCCAACGGTTGTCGGGCGTAAGGGACATTTGCGGATATTCATAAAAATATATTTGTGAGAAAAGCTGATTTGAACTCCATCGCGCCTCAGCCCACCTCCCATGGCTGTGGCATGAAGCGGGTGTTGGTGAGTAACGGGGACGTGTCGTCGCCGGTCACTCAGATTGCGGTTACATCGTTAGTAAAGGGAGAGAGGGCTGGGAGGCACAGTCATCCTACGATGGACGAGTTTTTTCTTGTAAGGCGTGGAAGCATACGCATCACTGTGGGGGAGGATACAGAGGTGTTCGGTGCCGACGGATTCGTTAGCGTGCCTGCCGGTACCGCACATGAGATGGAGGCTGTGACCGACTGTGAGATTCTCACTATAGGATGTGCGGTGGTATAGATAAAGTCATGCGTCGTAATGATAAGAACAGACAAACCATGCCAGTAGCACAGACAAGAGGAAACAAACAGACGTCATATATTATAATACATTGGAATTATAAACAATAAAACTTATAAACTTATTTTTATGGAAAGAAAAGTAGCGTTGATAACAGGTATCACAGGGCAGGACGGCTCGTTCCTCGCTGAGTTCTTACTGGACAAGGGGTATGATGTGCACGGCACCATCCGCCGCTCGTCTGTGGATTTTCGTGAGCGTATAGCCCATCTTGAGGGACGTCCGCATTTCCATCTGCACTATGCCGACCTGAGCGATTCGATGAGCATGATTCAGGTTGTAGGCAGAGTGAGACCTACTGAGATATACAACCTTGCCGCGCAGAGCCATGTGCAGGTGAGCTTCGACTCGCCCGAATTCACGGCTGATGTCGACGCCACGGGTGTGCTCCGTGTGCTTGAGGCTGTGCGCCAGTGCGGGCTTGCAGACAGTTGCCGCATCTATCAGGCGTCCACATCCGAACTTTACGGCAAGGTGGAGGAGGTGCCGCAGAACGAGAACACTCCGTTCCATCCTTACAGTCCGTATGCTGTGGCAAAACTGTACGGCTTCTGGATTGTGAAGGAGTATCGTGAGGCTTACAACATGTACTGCTGTTCCGGCATACTGTTCAACCACGAGAGTGAGCGTCGCGGAGAGACATTCGTCACACGAAAGATCACACTTGCCGCAGCGCGCATCGCGCAGGGCAAGCAGGACAAGCTGTATCTTGGAAACCTCTCTTCGTTGCGCGACTGGGGTTATGCCAAGGATTATGTGGAGTGTATGTGGCTCATACTGCAGCAGGATAAGCCGGAGGACTTTGTCATCGCCACAGGTGTGCAGCACTCCGTACGCGAGTTCTGTTATCTCGCGTTCAAGCATGTTGGCATAGAGCTCGAGTTTGTAGGCGAGGGTGAGGACGAGAAAGGCATCGACAAGGCTACCGGACGTGTGCTCGTGGAGGTGTCGAAAGACTTCTATCGTCCTACTGATGTCGTCAATCTGTGGGGCGACCCGTCCAAGGCAAAGAAGGAACTGGGCTGGAACCCGTCGAAGACCACCTTCGAGCAGCTTGTAAAGATTATGGTGGATGCCGACATGGCAAAGGTGGCTGTGGAGCGTGCCGGCGAACAGGTGAAGACAAACCTTGCCGAGTATCTGGAGAAAGGTATTGTGAAATAAGTGGATGTTCTAAATTAATTGCCGTCATATTGTGTGCCCTTGAGTGCACAGGATGACGGCAAAGATATAGATAACATCTGATTAATTTCATAATATCGATTGATATTGAACAGCTACTTGACGTTTTTACAATTATATAATAAGATGTTGGATAAAAACAGTAAGATTTATGTAGCCGGACATCATGGTCTGGTGGGCTCTGCCATATGGAACAATCTCATGGGCAGAGGGTATACCAATCTTGTAGGAAAATCGCATAAGGAGCTCGACCTGCTCGATCCGCTCGCAGTAAAACGTTTCTTCGACGAGGAGCAGCCCGACGCCGTTGTGCTGGCGGCTGCCCATGTAGGCGGCATAATGGCAAATCTCAACTATCGCGCAGACTTCATCTATCAGAACCTGCAGATACAGCAGAATGTCATAGGCGAGAGCTACCGTCACGGGGTGAAGAAGCTGCTCTTCCTCGGCAGCACATGCATCTATCCGCGCATGGCTCCGCAGCCGATGAAGGAGGAGGCGTTGCTCACCTCCGAACTGGAATACACCAACGAGCCTTACGCCATAGCAAAGATTGCCGGTCTGAAGATGTGTGAGAGTTTCTCGCTGCAGTATGGCTGCAATTACATAGCAGTGATGCCGACCAACCTATATGGTCCTAACGACAACTTCCATCTGGAGAACAGTCATGTGCTCCCTGCCATGATACGCAAGGTGTATCTTGCAAAATGCCTCAACGAGGGCAACTGGGATGCTGTGCGTAAGGACATCAGCCTGCGTCCGGTAGAGGGAGTGGACGGCAGCCGTTCAGATGATGAGATTCTTGCCACGCTTGCCAAATACGGCATAACGCCTGAGGCTGTGACTCTTTGGGGCACCGGCAGTCCGATGCGTGAGTTCCTTTGGAGTGAGGAGATGGCGGACGCCAGTGTGCACGTGCTTCTGAATGTTGACTTCAAGGATACATACAAGCCCGGTGACAAGGAGATACGCAACTGCCACATCAATGTGGGAACCGGTAAGGAACTGTCCATACGTGAGGTGGCAGAGAAGGTCGTGGCGGAAATCGGCTTCCATGGCGAACTGCGTTGGGATGCTTCCAAACCTGACGGCACTCCGCGCAAACTGACTGATGTCACCAAGCTCCACAACCTCGGATGGCATCATAAGGTGGAGATAGACGAAGGCATCCACAGGCTATACGAATGGTATCAGAAAGGCATCTGCATCAATCATAAGAACTCCTGATATTTTCGTCTCACGACAGTATCGTTATGTCTCCGCATCCCGCGCGTATCTGCCGTCCGGGATGCGGATTTTTTTTATTCTATAAGCCAGATGAACAAGACGAATACTGCTCCAGGCTTGCCATGGCGAGAAGGTGCACAAAAGCGAATCCTTACCTTTACTTCTCCTTATCACAGAACACCATTAACAGGTCTGTGGAATAAAACATTTTTTCGGGAAGCTCATCCTTGCTGCCTTCATATTTATAGAAATGTGTATAAATCTCCGGGCTTACATAATCAAGTGTGTTGTACGTAAAGCCGTCGGAGACAAAAGGATGGTCTGTGGCATGTTCTTTTCCGTATTGCTCCATCAGTTCTCTCAGGCTTCTGACGAGCTTGCTTTTAAGGCATACTTTTGAGAATACGGAAGGGTTGTCTGTCCCTTTTTTGCCCGTTTTCCTATCATACTGCCGACAAATGTCCACGCTCCCGTCCCCGAAATCCAACGTGTTTATCTTCACTATAAGTTCCTTGTATATGCCATACCTCTTTGATATGTCGTCCATGACACACTTCAGTCCGCTCATCATGTCCTCTAAGGACATGTGGCAGCCGAGGGTCTCAAGATTCTCGTCCTTGCAGTCTATTCGTATAGAATGAGCCAGACCGTCCTCGTCGGCTGTATATACCTCAACCGTATTGCCTGTCTTTTTCCCATATTTATAAAAGGAATAGTCTGTCATTTTGTTAAATACATCTTTATGAATACGGTCATAATACGTTGAGTCAATCTTCACCGATATTGCCTGCACATTGTCGTCCGATGTATGGGCAGACGTCTCTGCAACAACGAGGAGATGGAATAATATCATTAAAAATCTTACTTGTCGCATATCTTTTGTTATTCTAATTATCATGATGCCGGTATATAAACAATGGATTGCACCCTTCGTTTTCTCTCCAAGGCAAGCCTGAAGCAGTCTTCGTCTTGTTCATCTGGCTTATCGAAAACGTTCATTAAATCCGGAACCTATTTCCTTTCTACAAATTCTATTATATAGTCCCATGAATAAATCATCTTCTCGGGAAGCGTCTCCTTATCACCCTTATATCCGTAAGACCTGACATAAGCGTCAGGACTCAAATAATTCCATCGAGCAAAATCGGAATACCCGCAATCCTCGAACTCCATCCCATACTCTTTCATCATATCCTTTATGCTCCTGAATATCTCGCTCTCGAGAAATACTCTTTTGAATAAAGAAAAATCATGTCTTATCTTATGACGCTTCTTGTCATATATACGGCAGAGCTCAACACTTTCCTCTCCGAAGTCAAGTGTATTTACCCATATCTGGAATCTTTTCCTTATGCCGTACCGCTTGTTGGCATCTGCCACAACATATCTCAGCCCGCGCATTACATCATCAAATGTCATATATCCGGTGAAATCACTGTCTGACACATCGAAACGTACCTCATCTGCACTTGAGCCGTCATTTCCCAAGACATTGTTTATCAGCCATGTCTTTTCTCCATTCTTATAGTAGTGATAATATATGTTGTACATGTAAGCGTACACAGTATCGCTCCTTGATATTTGTTCTTCCTCCTCTTTCATTTTTATGCGAGGGTAGATGATGGAGTCAATCCTCACTGTTACAACATCCTCGCTGTCATCAGGCGTCTGGGCATTCGTCTCTGCAATAAAGCAGAGGCAGAGCAGCACTGTTGTGAATAATCTTAATTGTCGCATATATTTGTATGGTTTGACGTGAGTCTGACGAAATATATCAGTATGTGAACTTTGTTGTTGACTGAATTTATTGTGTCATTATCGCTCGCTTGCGCGCATCTATTCTCGACATGACATAGTTAAAGCGAGTTTGTCTCTGTTCATCTGGCTTATCGAAAACGTTCTTAATCATAAAGAATTACAGACGATAATCTTCGTGCTCACTTATTACAAAGGTACGGAATTATTTTGTATGGCGTATGACATCTTCCGGTTTTTTTAGGCGGTGATGGGAAAATGTACGTTCAAGTCTCTCACTCAGATAGAGTTTTCAAGGCATTGTCCATTATGCTCTTGAGAAAACGATGGCGGTCGCCACCACGATGTTTGCATTATATATATTCAAGGTCGCACGTACGCTTTCCTCCCTTTTGCCGGGCAGGACGGAGCGTGGGTGAACTTATCCCGGTGTTGTCCGCCCATGCAAAAGCAGAATACAGGCAGCCAGACATGCGTGCGGAATCAGTCTGAACTGTGATGGGTTTCGGCGTAATCATGAATCGTTCATGTCTCGTTTTCCTTTCACGCCGTTCTGTTTCCTGAACTGGTTAGGTGTCATTCCAGTCATTTTCCTGAACACCCTGTTGAAGTGCGGCACGTCGTTGAATCCGCTTTTGTAGCAGCACTCCGCCACGGTGTATTTCTTTGACATCAGCAGGTCACACGCCTCACGCACTCTTCGTTTTGTGAGATAGCTGATGATGGTTGTGCCGGTATGCCGCTTGAATGTCGAGCAGACAATGCTGCGGTTCATCTTCATGTGCGCGGCAATCATGTCAATGGTGATGTCCTTCGGGAAGTTACAGTTTATGAATGTCTTTATTTTCTTGGCTTTCTCTGCCGGTGACGTGTCTTTCAGATGGTGGCGGGCATATGTGAGGTCTCTGCTTTTCAGTATTGCGGTCAGCAGAAATATCAGTGTGCTCATTCTTTCAGCCGCAGTCTCATCCTCCATTCTTCTTAGGCATGCGCCTATAAATTCACTGTCTTTGTTGCCGAACATGACCGATTGCTCCATGCGTCCGTACCGCTCTGCAAGCACATTATATTCGGGGACAATCCCTGCGAGCCGTTTCGGGCAGGTCTGCGGGAAATATTATTGTGATGTTCTCTATGTTGCCCTCGCTGTCGGTGTCGTCTGGATTGAATATCCACTGGTGCGGCATACCGGGAACAATCAGCCATATTTCTCCAGCCTTGAACTTCTCGCGTGTGTCGCCGATGATGCGTTCGCCGCTGCCGGTCAGATTATAAACCATGGCTATCTCGCTGTGAATTTCTTCTTCGTTCTTTCAGGTTTTGTCATCGGATATGCCTATGACGACCGCTGGGACAGAATGACTATATGGAGCTTCTTCAAGCGTCGTGTCATAAGACTGCACCCTATGGTTGTTTACGGTTGCGCCTTCGGTGCGCTTATGTTCTATTTCACGGGATGTCAGGATCAGTTCCCTCTTGTCGACCAGACTCCATGGTGGATGCTGATACTTGTCTTCCTGTGGTGCTGCACCATCGTTCCCATGCCCGCTTCGTGGGACATACGCGGATGGGCTGAGACCAATCCGCTGAACGGACCGGTGTGGTCTTTGCAATGGGAGTATCTTGCCAATATTCTTTATGCGCTTGTCATACGCAGGTTTACAAAACTTTGGCTCACGGTATGTGTGGTGGCTTTTCGGTGTGATGACGCTGCTTCTTTGTCTCAATGTAGACTGGCTGGGAGTGTGGGAAAACCGCACGGCTGAGGCTTTCACTGTGATAGGCGGATGGAGTCTGTCGCCGGACCAGCTCCTTATAGGCAGCACCCGACTGCTTTATCCGTTCTTTGCCGGACTGCTTCTCTCTCGCGCAAACAGGCTCATAAAGGTGAGAGGAGGCTTCTGGCTGTGCTCGGCACTGATAGCCGCAGTCCTCGTGATGCTGCGTGTGGGAGGTACGGACAGTTTATGGATGAACGGAGTTTATGAGGCTGTTGTCATATTGCTGCTGTTCCCCTTTATTGTATCCGTGGGAGCGGGAAGCCGCATTACAGGTCGCTCTTCTGCCGTATGCCGGTTTTTCGGAGAGTTGTCCTATCCGCTTTACATCACCCATTTCCCGCTGGTATATCTTCAGAAGTCGTGGGTTTATTATCATCCCGACGCGCCGCTGTCTACACATGTGGCTGTGGCTGTGTGTGTTTATGTTATGGCAGTGGCAAATGCATGGGCTGCATACAAGTTGTACGACCTGCCTGTAAGGGCGTGGCTGAAAGCCAGACTCTTCCCCGCCAAGGAAAAGAGACGCCGGTAGTGTGGCGTACTGTTCGTATTGATCCGTCGCACATCGTCCGTCCTTGCATGCCGTTTCATTCATGCCGCTGCCTCGCAATCCGGGCTGACGTGTCTGAAACATTACTTCATGGAAAAGGAATGTGTGCTTTTGCGCCGCTTCCCCCACATTGCGCCACGTCTGACGTCTGTGCCATGAGCGTGGCTTTTATGGCGTATAGCAGGGTATGTCTTTTTCTCCCGAACAGGATTATGTATGACTTTTGGAGATGAATACACGTCATTCCGCCATGCTCCTTTTCATGCTTTCGGTTTTTCTATGTGTCACATATATTGTTATATATAGTATGTTATTTCATTTTATATGCACTTAAACCGTCTGTTTTGAAATGTTTTTTGTATATTTGCATTCAGTGTGAAAGAAACACATTCGGGTTCTTTCATTGTTTTGCATGTATGATGTGCGGCGCACTCTGCTGCATTCTTCATTTAAGATAATATATTTCAGACATGATGAATACACTTAATACAAAAACAACATTTGCAAAAAATGTAGCCTATCCCGGGCTGCTTGTACTTATCATTTTATCGCTGGTGGCGGCTTTTTTCCCTGATACGGTCAACACGGCATTGACAAACATACAGGACAGCGTATACAGACACATGAGCTGGGTCTATATACTTCTGGTGTCGTTTTTTGTCATCTCTCTGCTTGTTCTGACGTTCAGCAAGATGGGGAATATACGTCTTGGGGCAGACAACTCCGAGCCACAGTACTCCTTCTTCTCATGGATATCCATGCTCTTTGCCGCAGGCATGGGCATAGGACTGATGTATTTCGGTGTTGCCGAGCCCATGTCACACTATGTCTATCCCGCTCTTCCCGAGATTGCGAACCATGCCAAGGACGCGCAGCTCGCCACATTCTTCCATTGGGGAATACATGCTTGGGCGATATTTGCCGTGATGGGGCTTGTCCTTGCATATTTCTCATTCCGCTATAAACTGCCTCTCAGCATCCGCAGCGGGCTTTATCCCATTCTGGGCGACAGGATACACGGTTGGATAGGCGACGTTGTCGACATCTTCGCGCTGGTAAGCACGTTCTTCGGAATATCCACCTCGATGGGCTTCGGAGTCATGCAGCTCAATGCCGGACTTGTTCATCTGGGCTTGCTGCGCCATTCCGACTTCCTTTTCCAGTGCGCCATCATCATCGTTGTCAGCGCGCTGGCGATAAGCTCTGCCGTTGCCGGAGTGAACAAAGGGGTGAAACGGCTCAGCGAGATAAATATCGGTGCGGCGATAGTGATGCTGCTTTTCGTGCTGTTTCTTGGTCCCACCACGTTTCTCCTGAGCGCTTTCCTTGAGGGAGTTGGCAATTACATAGAGAATTTCGCCACCCTCACGTTCAACACCTTCGCCTTCGAGAAGGCGGGCAGAGGATGGTTCACCAACTGGACAGTTATGTTCTGGGCGTGGTGGATAAGCTGGGCGCCGTTCGTGGGTCTGTTCATCGCCCGCATATCAAAGGGGCGCACCATCCGCGAGTATGTGCTGGCGGTGCTGCTGGTGCCGTCATTGTTCATCTTTCTTTGGATGACTGTGTTCGGCAACGGAGCCATCTGGATGGACCGGAATGTTGTGGGCGGAGCGTTGAGCAGGCTCGTGGACAATCCCGACATCCTGCTGTTCTCCTTCTTCGAGAGCTTCCCCATGGCTAAGGCAATTTGCGTGCTGGCTGTAGCGATGATTGCCATCTTCTTTGTCACATCGGCTGATTCGGGCATCCTTGTCATGAACAGCATCTCCACATCCAATCATCCTCACTCGCCCAAATGGCAGAACGTGTTCTGGGGAGCGTTGATGGCAATCATCACGATGGCGCTCATCTATGCCGGCGGACTGAAGTCGCTTCAGACCATGACGCTCATCTCCGCCTTGCCATTCGGCTTGATTATGCTTGTGCTCTGTCTGTGCCTGTTCAAGGCTTTGCGCACCGACGGACTCTACAACTCCGCCCACATGCCTTACGGAAGCAGGACATGGAACGGTGAGAACTGGCAGTTGCGCCTGCGGCAGATTGTCACCTTCCATAAGAAAAGCGACATAAAGCGTTTCTTCAGAGACAATGTGGAGCCGGCGTTCAGCGAACTTCAGACTGAGTTCTCGAAGTATGGCATACAGGCAGACATACTCAGAGGCAGGAAAGGACCGCTTTCCATAGAGCTGAACATCCCTCATGAGCGCATACGCAATTTCCGTTATGGCGTCACTACTGAGAAGCAGCGCATATCCGATTATCTCATAGATGAGGACAACACACCAGATGTCGATGACGGTATGCAGTATGTCCCCGTCACCTATTATACCGACGGACGCGCGGGAAATGACATACAGTATCTCAGCAAAGAGGAGATTACGGCAGACGTGCTGCGTGAGTACGACCGTTATATAAGCATCATTGCCGACGAGCGTAACGCCATGGTGTTTGTTGACAAGAAACGATAACATCTTCCGTGCTGCTGCCATCATATGGTTTCCTGCTTTATCTGAATGTGGTATGCCGCATCTTTTTTACCCGAACAGGTCATTAGACATCCCTTCATAACTCATACTGCTGTCAGCCGGATTGTCTTCAGCTTTATTGAATATGTGGCGGGTTACACTGTGAAAAAGCGAAAGACAGGATGACGGCAGCAGTGCGGAAGAAGGATGAAGGGCTGACGATAAACCTTGGATGTATATTCAGCGTTCTATTGACCGATTGAGGTTTAAAGACAAAACCCGTATGTCTGTCACCGGCATGTTATACTGCTGACGGCAAATCGCCGCTTTTGCATAAATATGCGGATATTGTCATGTGTATGCATATTTATATGTTGTCAACCTCGCGAGAATCGTGTATTTTCGTTCAAAAGCATCTCCTGTCAGAAATACGCGGATTTTAAGTGGTTCTCGCAATGCTTTGATATACAGCCGTTTACGCGGTATGGTCAGATTGCCGCGCCTTTTCCGTGTCACCGAACGGGCTTTATTGACTTGCGGAAGAGGCTGTTTGGCGGTGCGATACGGTCTTTGTCATGGTGCCGGACGGGCTTTTCGGGAGTGCCGTAAGGCATGTTCGGGCTTTCCGAACGTGCTCCGCCGTTGCTCCGTCGTTGTTTTCCGGTGTGTCCGTAACGTCATTATGGGGGTATAGAGTGGTGTCCGGCGGTTTTCCGTAATCTGTTTCACGAAAAACGGTTGTCAAAATATTTTACTTCCGCACAGTGCATAAATATGCGTTTCCGCCGTCTTTTTGCTGGCGATAGAAGCTGCGTCAGCGGTGCGGAAGAGGAATGAGCGGTTGGCAGTCAGTTCAGAACGGTTGCTCTGGCGGTATGATGACCTGTTCGGATCAAGGCGTGCCAATATACGTGCGTGCCCTTCGACGGGCTGTCTGAGGAGTGCCGCAGGAGGCACATGTGTGCTATTCAGCCGGTCGGTATATTGCACAAAAAACCTTCGAATGTGCGTTATTTTCTTCTTGATTGTAATATTTTACGTCATTTTGTTGTTAATTTGATTGTTTTGCAGAATAAATAATGACGGTTTGTTTGTTCTTTACACAAAAACTGACTACCTTTGCAACCGGACCGTCCGTGAGTCGGCATACCGTCCGGCATGCCGGAGTGGTGAGACTCACGGATGTGTCTGTCATTTTTATTTTATCGCCGTGCCGCCGCACCGGAGATTTCCGCGTAGCGCGGCATGTGGCAGGAAGGGAGAACAGATATGAAACACAAGTTGAGAAGCTCAGTATGTACAGAGGGCAGGCGCATGGCGGGAGCCAGGGCACTGTGGGTCGCCGCCGGCATGAGGCGGGAGCAGTTCGGAAAGCCCGTGATAGCTGTGGTGAACTCGTTCACACAGTTTGTGCCGGGACATACGCATCTGCACGAAATCGGACAGATAGTGAAGAAAGAGATAGAAAGCATGGGCTGCTATGCCGCCGAGTTCAACACCATAGCCATAGACGACGGCATTGCCATGGGACACGACGGTATGCTCTACTCGCTTCCGTCGCGCGACATCATCGCCGACTCCGTGGAGTATATGGTGAACGCGCATAAGGCTGACGCCATGATATGCATATCCAACTGCGACAAGGTGACGCCGGGCATGCTTATGGCTGCCATGAGGCTCAACATTCCCACCGTCTTCTGCTCCGGAGGACCGATGGAGGCAGGACGGTGGCGCGGTGAGAACGCCGACCTCATCACTGCCATGGTGAAGGGCGCCGACCCTTCGGTGAGCGACGAGGAGATGAGCCGTATAGAGGAGTGCGCCTGTCCGGGATGCGGAAGCTGCTCGGGCATGTTCACCGCCAACTCCATGAACTCGCTCACGGAGGCGATAGGACTCGCCCTGCCGGGCAACGGCACGGTTCTCGCGACGCATGCCAACCGCGTCAGACTGTTCCGCGACGCTGCCCGTCTCATCGTGAGAAACGCGCTGGCATACTATGAGGACGGCGACGAGGGCGTATTGCCGCGGAGCATCGCCACACGTGCGGCTTTCCTCAACGCCATGACTCTCGACATAGCAATGGGCGGAAGCACCAACACAGTGCTCCATCTGCTTGCCGTGGCAAACGAGGCTGGGGTGGACTTCAGCATGAAAGACATCGACCGTCTCAGCCGTAAGGTGCCCTGCCTTTGCATGCTCGCGCCCAACACTCAGAAATACAGCGTGCAGGAGTGCAACCGTGCTGGAGGCATACTCGGTATAATGAACGAGCTGGACAAGGGCGGACTGGTCGACGCCTCGGTGAGGCGCGTCGACGGAATGACGCTCGCCGGAGCGATGGCGAAATATGACATCACTCGCGGTGATGCCGATGCTGAGGCTCTGCGCATCTACCGCAGCGCGCCCGGCAGGCGGTTCTCCACCGTCATGGGCAGTCAGGACAGCGAGTGGGAGACGCTCGACACCGACCGCGTCTCAGGATGCATACGCTCTCTGGAGCACGCCTACACCAAGGACGGGGGGCTTGCGGTGCTCTTCGGCAACATCGCGCAGGACGGATGTGTGGTGAAGACTGCCGGCGTGGACCCTTCGCTGTGGAAGTTCAGCGGTCCGGCGCGGGTGTTCGACTCGCAGGAAGAGGCGTGCGACGCCATACTGGGCGGAAAGGTGAGAACGGGCGACTGCGTGGTCATCACACACGAGGGACCGAAGGGCGGACCGGGCATGCAGGAGATGCTCTATCCCACGTCATACATCAAGAGCATGCATCTCGGCAAGGAATGCGCGCTCATCACCGACGGCAGGTTCTCAGGAGGGACAAGCGGACTGAGCATCGGACACATATCGCCTGAGGCTGCCGCAGGGGGCAACATAGGCAAGATTATGGACGGTGACATCATCGACATCGACATACCTTCGCGCTCCATAAACGTGCGTCTCACCGATGCCGTGCTGCAGGCGCGGCCGCAGAGACCATTGAGACGCACCCGCGAGGTGAGCCGCGCGCTGAAGGCATACGCGCGGAGCGTAAGCTCGGCGGACAAGGGAGGAGTGAGACTGATAGATTAGAAACAATGGGCTGGCGGACGGAAGCCGTTTCCATCACACTCCGCGCGGCTCAGTAAAAAGGAATATAAATGTCAAAGGAAATTATAACAGGAGCGGAGGCGCTCATGCGCTCGCTACAGAACGAGGGGGTGAAAACCATCTTCGGCTATCCCGGCGGAGCCATAATGCCGGTTTTCGACGCTCTTTACGATTATACGGTAGGCGACAGACATGCCTTCAACCATGTGCTCGTGCGCCACGAGCAGGGGGCTGCCCATGCCGCGGAGGGATATGCCCGTGTGAGCGGTGAGGTGGGCGTGTGTCTGGTCACGAGCGGTCCCGGCGCCACGAACACTCTCACCGGAGTGGCTGACGCCATGATGGACTCCACTCCCATAGTGGTCATAGCAGGACAGGTGGGCGTAAGCGCGCTCGGCACGGACGCCTTTCAGGAGGTCGACCTCGTGGGCATAGCGCAGCCTATATCCAAATGGAGCTATCAGATAAGACGCCCCGAGGACATTGCGTGGGCTGTCAGTCAGGCGTTCTACATAGCCCGTTCGGGACGTCCCGGACCTGTGGTGCTCGACTTCCCGAAGAACGCGCAGGTGGGAACAACGGAGTGGAAGCCGGTCAAGGTGACGTCAGTGCGCAGCTATGAGCCTTACCCCAAGCTCGACGACGGGGCTGTGGCGCGTGCCGCCGCACTCATCAACTCTGCCCGCCGGCCGCTCGCCCTCGTGGGACAGGGCGTCGAGCTGGGCGGCGCGCACAACGAGCTGGTGGAGTTTCTTGAGAAAGCTGACATACCGGCGGCGCGCACGCTGCTCGGACTCTCGGCTCTTCCGTCGGGCCATCCGCTCAATATGGGCATGCTCGGCATGCACGGCAGCTATGCGCCAAACGTCAAGGAGCAGCAGTGCGACGTGCTCATTGCCATCGGAATGAGGTTCAGCGACCGCGTGACGGGGCGTCTCGACACCTATGCCCGACAGGCTAAGATAATACATTTCGACATCGACAACGCCGAGATAGACAAGAACGTGAAGACCGATGTGGCGGTTCTGGGCGACTGCAAGATGTCGCTGCCTGCCGTGACAAGGCTGCTCGAGAAGAACAGTCACCGTGAGTGGATAGACAGTTTCCGCCCGCTCGCCGACGAGGAGGACGCCCGTGTCATACAGCCTGCCATACATCCGCACGACGGTCCGCTGCTTATGGGCGAGGTGGTCAATGCCGTGGCTGAGGCGACAGGCGGCGACGCGGTGCTCGTGAACGATGTGGGGCAGAACCAGATGTTCTCGTGCCGTTACTTCAGATACAACTCCAAGCGGAGCGTCGTCACCAGCGGCGGACTCGGCACTATGGGGTTCGGACTGCCGGCGGCTGTGGGGGCGACGTTCGGAGCGCCTCATCGCACGGTGTGTCTTTTCACAGGCGACGGCGGATTCCAGATGAGCATACAGGAGCTCGGCACCATAATGGAACAGCAGGCACCCGTTAAGATAATACTGCTCAACAACAGTTTTCTGGGCAATGTGCGCCAGTGGCAGTACATGTTTTTCAACAGACGCTACTCCTTCACACACATGCTCAACCCCTCTTACGAGCACGTCTGCCGGGGATATGGCATCCCTTACGCTGCCGTTACGGAGCGTGACGCGCTGCACGACGCTGTCGCACGCATGCTCTCGACGCCCGGACCTTACGTGCTCGAGTGCGCCGTGAGGGAGGAGGACAATGTCCTGCCGATGACGCCGCCGGGCTGCAGCGTCGACGAGATGCTCCTTGAAATAAAATAACTATCAACAGGAAGGAAATGGAGAAAAACTTATATACATTGCTTGTTTATTCTGAGAACCTCGCCGGAATACTCAATCAGATAACCTCTGTGTTCACGCGCTGCCAGATAAACATAGAGAGTCTCAACGTGTCGGCGTCGAGCATACGCGACATACACAAGTACACCATCACGGCGTGGAGCGACGAGGAGCAGATACAGAAGATAACAAAGCTCATCGAGAAGAAGATAGACGTGGTGAAGGCTGACTTCTACCGCGACGACGAACTGTTCATCCATGAGGTGGGACTCTACAAGATATCCACTCCGAAACTGCTCGACAATCCGGAGATATCGCGCACCATACGGAGGCACGGGGCGCGTATGATGGAGGTGAACCCTACTTACAGCACCGTGCAGTATGCCGGACTGACCGAGGATGTCACCGACCTTTATTATTGCCTGAGCAAGTTCGGATGTCTGCTGCAATACAGCCGCTCGGGCAGGATAGCCGTGACAAGGAGCTTCGACGAGCCTGCGGCTGACTATCTTCACAGGCAGAAATACAACGACGACAATGGAAATGAAGAGTAAGATAGGTAATTATGATTTTCTGGTGGAGCCTTTCCACTGCGATTTCTCACACCGTATGTTCCTCGGACATCTGGGAAACAGTCTGCTCAATGCAGCCGACTTCCACTCCAACGACAGGGGATTCGGCATGAACTGTCTCAATCCTTTACACCGCACATGGGTGCTCTCGCGCCTCGTCATGGAGATGGAACGCATGCCGGAGGCTTACGACACCATCACCGTAAGCACATGGGTGGAGAATGTGAAACGCTATTTCACAAGCCGCAACTATGCCGTGAGGGACAGCGGCGGACGGCTGTGCGGATATGGAAAGAGCATATGGGCGATGATCGACACCGTGACGCGGCAGCCGGTTGACATAATGGCTGTGCGCGACGGACTCATTGCCGGGTATGTCGACGATGTGACGCCGTGCCCCATAGAGCCGCCATCGCGCGTGAAAATGGACGCCGTGGCTGAGCCGGTGCGTACCGTCGAGACACGCTACAGCGACGTTGACGTGAACGGACACTTCAACAGCGTGAAATATATAGAGCATATTCTCGACCTGTGGGACATCGGGTGGTATCGCAGCTACGACATACGCCGCATCGACATAGCCTATGTGGCGGAGGCGTACATGGGCGACCGGCTCAACATTTATCTTGAACAGACCGGTGAAAGTGAGTATTGCGTGCGCGTGACAAGGCTCTCCGGCGACGCGGAAAAGGAGTCGGAGACATGCCGTTGTAAGATTAAATTTGTGAAAAAGTGACAGAATATTTGGCTGATAGCTTATAAATTGCTATATTTGCCACCCCGTTTGATGAAATAATATAATAAACCGTGGCCTTCGGGTTGCATAAAAACAAGTTGAATATATGGCAGAATTGAATTTCGGTGGCGTGTTGGAAACAGTTGTCACCAGCAAAGAGTTTTCATTGGAAAAGGCACGCGAAGTGCTCAAGAACGAGACCATAGCGGTTCTGGGCTATGGCATTCAGGGTCCCGGACAGGCATGCAACCTGCGCGACAACGGATTCAACGTGATTGTGGGGCAGCGTCAGGGCAAGACATACGACAAGGCTGTGGAGGACGGATGGGTACCAGGTAAAACGCTGTTCTCCATAGAGGAGGCTGCCGACAAGGGTACGATAATATGCATGCTGCTGTCTGACGCCGGACAGATAGCCGTATGGCCTAAGGTGAAACCTTATCTCACGGCTGGCAAGACTCTTTATTACTCGCACGGATTCGCCATCACGTGGAACGACCGCACGGGCGTTGTGCCGCCTGATGATGTCGATGTGATGATGGTTGCGCCCAAAGGCTCGGGCACATCGCTGCGCTCGATGTTCCTCGAGGGACGCGGACTGAACTGCTCGTATGCCGTATATCAGGATGCGTCGGGCAGGGCGGAGGACAAGGCTATAGCCTTCGGAATAGGCATAGGCGCGGGCTATCTGTTCAAGACAACGTTCCAGCGCGAGGCTACAAGCGACCTTACCGGTGAGCGCGGATCGCTCATGGGTGCCATCGAAGGACTGCTCGAGGCGCAGTATGAGGTGCTGCGCGAGCACGGACATTCACCGTCGGAGGCTTTCAACGAGACTGTGGAGGAACTCACCCAGAGCCTCATGCCGCTCTTCGCGGCTAAGGGAATGGACTGGATGTACGCCAATTGCTCCACCACCGCACAACGTGGCGCGCTCGACTGGGCACCACGTTTCCGCGACGCTATAAAGCCTGTCATGGAGTGGCTTTATCTTTCCGTGAAGACAGGCAACGAGGCGCAGATTTCCATCGACAGCAACTCGCAGCCCGACTATCGTGAGAAACTCAACGCCGAACTGAAGGCTATGCGTGAGAAGGAAATGTGGTGCGCTGCCGAAACTGTGCGCAAGCTCCGTCCTGAGAACGAGGAGCTCTGAGTATAAGACTGCTCATTCTACAATCCGTCACAACCATGTCTGTTTTTCATTAAGGCTTGGTTGTGACGCTTTTTTTATTTCATATTCATGCCATGAATGCCATACTGCGCCTCATTCCATGTGTTTTCCCCGTCCGTCATCGTTCCGCCCACCCAGTAGAGACGCAAAATCTTGCATCTCCCGACCACTCCATACCAATATGTAATCACAACATCATCCTGCCCGTCAGTGCTTTTCCATCTCGCGGAACGCACGGTTCCGCGCCATGAATCTCCGTTTTCCGATGAGCCGTCTTAGGCTTTACATCATGCCATATATATTATTACATTATACCATATATATGATTACATCATGCTATATATATAATATGGTGTGAACGGCGCGCATATTTCATATGTTGTTCTTGCATTTATGCTGGCGCGGATTTATATGAACGATTTTCGTGTATAATCTGTAATAATATGGCTTAATTTTGAGTTTTCATGTGTCGGATGCCTTTAAAAAAAGGCGATGAAGTACGTTTGGTTTGTATTTTTCCGATTTTTTGTTGTATATTTGTACTATTATTTTAATGGAGGGAAACATTTTAAGCGTGGTGATATGCTACATTCGCCGCGCTCCTCCGCCTGATGTAAGCAAACCATAAATAGAAAAGGGAAAACCCTTGAACCGTGTATGGAAAGACAAAAGAGATACTCCAAGACAATCATAGGCATGTGCATGACGCTTCTCGGAATGCTGTCGTGCGGACATGCCGGACAGACCGGTGTGACAGCGGAGAGAGAACGCATAGACACACTGCTCATATCGCGTTTCGATTCTGTATATACCAATCCTGACCTGATGGAGAAACGGTTCCGTGAGGCACAGAAAGGACTGACCGACAGTATGTCGTATTACAGGCTGGAACTGTTTGCCGGATACTGCCGCCACCTTATGGGGAGCACCTCAGATGCCGTCAGTATCAACCGCAAGGTGATGGCTTATGCCCGTTCGCATGAGGGTTGTGAGGCTCTGGAAGCCATGTGCTGGAACCACCGCCGCGCGCTTTTGCTTGGCATGAACATGCGCGACTCGTCCATAGCATGCCTTCATCACGCCTACGACGCGCTCTACCGCACCCCCGACAGGCGCGAACTTGAGAATATCTGCATAAACCTTGCGGACGAGTACAGACAGAAAGGCGACTGGGACAGTGCGGCACGTTACTACCGCAAAGCATTGTGGGTGGCTGACTCACTGGGCTCGGAGAAGGTGAGGTTCAGCATATATGTCGGTCTGGCACAGGTGTATGCGGACATGCATAACTTCTCTCAGGCACATCATTACTTCGACATGGCGGAGCGCAATCCGGAGGAAAGGCTGGAGTATGAGGAGTATTACTTCCTTAACTCCAAGGGCAACTGCTACTACTTCGAGGAACGTTACACAGAGGCATTGGAGTGCTTCATGAAGGCATACGGCATAGTCAGGAAGTTCAGCCAGCCGTCGCTCGACGCGCTTACGGAGGCCAACATCGGTGAGATATACACTCTACTGGGACGTTACGATTCCGCTCACTTCTATCTGGACAAGTCGTATGCGCATTTCGCTCAGGCTCCGCAGGCAAACGAGGACGCCATGTTCTATCTCAACAGCCTGCAGGCTGCGCTCGCACTCAACGAGCACAGGCTCGACGAGGCGGGCAGGTATCTGTCAAAGCCTTACAACCCCGAGCGCGTGGGACCTTCTTACATGTATCTTCACAACAAGCGTCTGATGGAGTATTACGAGCGTCAGGGCGACTGGCGCAAGGCTTACATGTACAGGGAAATGGTGGAGAAATACAACGACTCGATACGCAACGAGCGACACATGAACAGTATCGCGGAGATAGACTACCGCTACCGGCAGGACACAACGCTCCTGAAGCGTGACATACTCATAGCCGGAAAGAACGTGCAGCTGTCCGAACAGCACACCACCATCGTCTTCATCGTCGCCCTGCTCCTCATTGTCGTGCTCGGGGCGGTGCTGGTGTTCGTATACGTGCGGCGCAAGAACGAGCGCATATATGCCCGTCAGCTCGCTCTGGTTACAAGGCTTCGCATGGACAATGTGAAGAACCGCATATCACCGCATTTCACGCTCAACGTGCTCAACGCCATCATGCCGGCTATGAGGCAGTATGAGGAACTGTCGCATAAGATGCAGCTCTTCGTGAAGGTGTTGCGCTCAAACCTGCTCGCATCAGACAAGATGGCGATGACACTTGCCGAGGAGATGGAGGTTGTTAAGGACTTCGTGAGTCTCCGCGAGCAGACCAATCCGGTGACGCCGCATGTCTCTTGGCATGTGGACGAGACTGTGGACACGGGCATCCTCGTGCCCACTATGTGCATACAGATTCCCGTTGAGAACGCCTTGAAGTACGCCTTCGACGGCATGGAAGGCTGTGGGGAGATAACGGTGAGCATCGACGGCAGGGACGGGGGAGCGCTTGTGAGCATCCGCGACAACGGATGCGGATACAATCCCGGCGCGCACAGTAACTCGGAACGCGGCACTGGAAACGGTCTGAAGATGCTCAATGCGAGAAACACCGTGAAGATGCGGTTCGACATACGCAACCTTTCGGATGCGGGAGAGCGTGGCACTCTCGTCACAATATACATACCTTATAGCTATCAGTTCAACCTATAACACATAAAAAGACCTATGAACAATAAAGTGATGTCAGCCGTCATCATCGATGACGAACCAGGAGCCATACGTGCCTTGGAGGCTGACCTGCTGGCTTACGACGACATTGTCGTTGCCGACACACAGACAAGTGTCGGGAAGGCGAGGCGCAGCATAATGCGCCATCAGCCCGATATTATTTTCGTTGACGTGGAGATGCCGGGCACGAGCGGCATAGAGCTGATGAAGGAGATGAGACCTCTCATGGGCAGCAACATGCACGTGGTGTTCTACACGGCATACGACAAGTACCTTATCGACGCGCTGCGCGCCTCGGCGTTCGACTATCTTCTCAAACCATATACCACCGAAGAGCTGCGCGCCATAATAGAGCGTGTGAGGGACGACAGGCGCAGCGGCAGAGGTGTGGCGGCACCGCAGGCACCCGACATCGTCTCAGGCGACCGCTTCGCCGTGCAGACCGTAGACCGCCTCATGCTGCTCCGGCGTCGCGAGATTCTCTTTTTCCGCTATGACGAGAGCCGTTGCTGGGTCATTGTGCTTACCAGCATGGAGGAGCACCGTCTGCGCCGCACCACCAAGGCTAAGGAAATACTCGCCATGAGCAGTACGTTTGTGAAGGTGAGCTCCAACTGTATTCTCAACATCGACTACCTCGCATCGGTGGAGTACACCACGCTCAGGTGTGTGCTCTTCCCGCCGTTCAACAATCTGGAGATAATGGCGAGCCGCCGTCACTATTCGGAGATAAAGGAGGCTCTGAAACTGCTGTGAACTGCCGGTGCGGCTCTTCGGCGGCACAGTGCGGCAGGCTGTATGGCTTATGACTATTGTGTGCGTTAATCCTTGATTATTTTCCTGGTGTTTTTTAATTACCGCATAGTCACGTTTTTCTCCCGTTCGGGCACGGTTGGAGCGCGTACGGTGCACGCCCGCTCCGACCGTGGTTGCATTTTTTCTTTTGTTTTCCTAACTTTGCGCATACAGATGCCGTGCGTCTCACGCGACTCCACCGTTTCTCCGAAGCGGCTGCGCAGGCATGTATGGAGCGCGTAACGGCATCAGGTATGCGGACATACGCAGAGACGGTATTCTCATCCGACTCTTATGGCGAGACTTTCCTGATATGGAATGTCTGACGTCACTGTCGGCTTGCATTCACTATGGAAAAATAAAAACTCGTGCAGGCAGAGGTGATACTCGGGCATTCCTTTTTCATGTTACCCGTGTTGTCGGGCAGTCATATGTCCGTCAGCAGATTGCAGGGACAATATAAAACGATTATAATATGAACGATTTCAAGATTCTGGTCTCAACTGTCTTTGCGGCATTCATGGCTTTCATGCCTGCCGTGGCACAGGATAAGATCATCACGAAGGACGGTGACGTGCTCCAAGGATGGAATGTGGAAGTGAGCGACAAGTATGTTTTCTACAACACGGAGAATAAGACCGATGCCGACATCAAGCGCATGGAGAAGGACAAGGTGCTGATGGTGAAGCGTCAGGACGGCTCCACGTTGAACCTGTATGAGGACGCTCAGCCGGCGGAAAAGCAGGCTCCGGCGGCTGCCGAACCGACGGGACAGGGTCCGGTGATGGTGAAGGTGACGGATCTGGACGATGCCGCGAGGAAAGCCAACGAGGAGGCGTTGGCTCAGGTGAATGCTGAGATAACGTATCAGCCGGAAGAAGGTGAGGAGGATAAGGATGCTAAATGGGCATTGCTGAGTTGGGGAGTGAAAGACGGTTCTGTGCTGGATGACGGTAACATAAGGATAAGTTTTGTACGCGGAGTGATGTATTCTGTTAAGAACAAACCGGATGGATTTAGAGTCCTTCACGATTATTTCGTCGACAAACACAACAGTCCGGCTATAGCGGTACGTGTTGAAAACAAGTCTGACCGTACGGTGTACGTAGACCTCGGTAACAGTTTCTTCGTGCGTATGGGTCAGTCTTATTGCTATTATGTGCCATCGTCAACAACCTCAAGCTCATCTTCTTCATCAGGTGCGGGCGTAAATCTCGGCAGCGTTGCGGGTGCGTTGAACATTGGGGGAGTCGTTGGACAACTGGCAGGAGGAGTGAATGTTGGAGGCGGAAACACAAATGGCGGAAGCACAACAACGTATGCACAGCGTGTAATATCCATTCCTCCAAAGGCGAGCTATGACCTCAGCGCAATGCCTATGTTTCCAAGAAAGAATGCTTTTGACATAATTCCAGGATTGTCTTTTTATAGTGACATTAGGATTACGGGGGATTACGGATTGCATATAGACTACAAAAAAGGTGCGTTAAATCCCGGAAGCTTGTATAAATATGCGGCAGACAACTCACCTATTAACATGTCTGCAATTGTGGCTTATTCCTTTTCAGAGAATTGTACAAGCGAGCGTGTTATGTCAGCAAACTTGTATCTGAAAGATGTGATGGGCGTTGATTATAGTAATTTTACAGGGAAATTGAAGGGCAATCTTAACATCCCACCGAAAGTTATATGCGTAGCAGCGAAAGCCAAAGACTCTAAAGACGGTGGATTTCAGTTCCCGCAATAATCTGTACAAGACCGTACGGTGATGTCCATTGTTCCGTTTATATAGGTCTGGAGCATAATAAGTCTTGGCTCAACAGCCTTCATTGTCGGCTGTTCCAGTATCAGCTCAACAGTCTGTGGTGATGTTCCGGGTTGTGAGATGCCGGGAGTCAGTCGGCGGAAGACATGATAAATAATTATTTGTAGATAGTTTGCTTTGTTTTTTCATTGCTGTTCAATTTTTCATAACGGCAGTAAAAAACGGTCCGGCACCGGTTCCCGGTTGCCGGACTTTTTTATATCGCATAGTCTATGGCGGCATGTCCATGGTGCTTTCATCGCTCGGTTGGTGTATATCTGTTCCCGTTCCTGTTATGGATAAAATCAAATTAATATTGTTTGTTTCCCCCAGTAGAGACGCAAAATCTTGCGTCTCCCGACCTGCCCATACCAATATATTATATCAACACCCTCCCTTCCTTCATCGCATTCCTCCCCAGTAGAGACGCAAAATCTTGCGTCTCCCGACCCACCCATACCAATATATTATATCAATATCATCCCCTCCGTCATCGCAATTCTCCCTCGTGAGACGCAAAATATTGCGTCTCTACTGGCTCGCGCGGTCGGAATAAGGCGAATGCACCACCTTTTATATGATTATATATTATTCTTTTTGAAATAAAAATAATGAATTCTGGTGCGGATTTCAGATTCTTTTCAGAATCGTGTAATAATTTTGCGGCATAACAGAATAATAATAACGTAAAAATAAAAACTTATGCGTATGAAAGGAAGATTCACTATTCTGACACTCATGATGGCGATGTTCATCATGTTATCGTGTGACAACAATGATTCTTTTGACGACGGACGTCTGAGCGAGAGTCAGGTGCCCAAGGCTGTGTTGGCTGAGTTTGAGCAGAAATATCCGGACGCCACGAACGTCACGTGGGCTAAGAAATACAACTCGTATGCCGTTGCCAGCTTCACCACAAACGGACAGAAAGCCGCTGCCAAAGACCATACGGCATGGTTTGAATGGGGTACGGGAAAGTGGAACATGACCGAGATAGAGATGCCTTACGCCATGATTCCCGATGCCGTGAAGACCGCTTTCGAGGCAAGCGACTATTCCAAGTCACCGTGGGTGACCGACGATGAGGTGGACTATCTGCAAAGACCGGGAAACGCCGAGGCTCTCTATGTGATACAGGTGGAGAAAAAGGAGTCGGGCGTCGAGACCGAGATGGATCTCTACTACACCGCCGACGGCATACTCGTGAAGGAAATTGCCGACGTGGAGAAGGACAACGACTATCACGACTACCTGCCGCAGACACCGTCTGACGCCATCAGCGCATGGCTCACACAAAACTATCCGGGAGCCCGCATGGTGGATATCGAGCGCGAGCACTACTCCACAGAGATAGAGTTCGTGCACGGAGGACTGAAGTATGAGGCGGTGTTCGACTCGTCAGGACAGTGGGTCTATACCAAGACCGACTTAGGACGAAACTACGCCAGACTCGTTCCTGAGGTGGTGCTCAGTGCCCTCACCGGCAAGTACAGCACCGGAGAGTGGCGCGTGGACGACGCCGAGGAGTTCCTGTCTGCCACAAACCACTACTACTATTTTGAGCTTGAACGCATACGGAGCGCGTGGGACGACGAGACCGACGTGTACATCAGTGCCGACGGAACGTTCATCGACCGTCCGCAGAATCCTGACATCTCCGGCGGAGAGAACGGTAAGGTGCCCGTTGCCGAAGACCTCCTGACATTCATCGAACAGAAATACAACGGTGCGGTGGTGATAGGAAAGGAGTATGACGACGGTCTGCTGGAGATAAAGATAAAGCACGACGGACTGATAAAGGAGGTGAAGTTCAACGGCAGAAGCGAATGGGTGGAGACCGAGTACGACCTTTACAGCTACGACGCCCTGCCGCAGGCGGTGCGCGCCACGCTCGAGGCTGACAAGGACTTCCGTAAGGTGAACATGGAGATGGAGGTAAAGGAGAAACCTTCCGACACCATTTACACCATTGAGATAGAGACCGCCCGCATGGAGGTGCAGTATGTCATAAACGCTGCGGGGAGGCTCCTGCATAAGGAATATGACGACTGACGCACATGTGACATGCCCGTGATTATCATGGCGCGAGCCCGTGTAGAGACGCAAAATCTTGCGTCTCCCGATTAAAAACAGCATTGAAGGACAACACGCAACAGTGTCCTCACCTTGCAATGGGTTAATCGTGAGACGCAAGATTTTGCATCGTTACAGGCTCGCGCCATAGTTTTTATGTATCGGCAAATCATATATATAATACTCGCGCCCCAAAAGTAGAGACGCAAAATCTTGCGTCTCCCGATTAAACACCGCATTGAAGGACAGCACGTAACAGTGTCCTCACCTTGCAATACCTTGATCGTGATACGCAAAATCTTGCGTCTCCCGTCCTACCCATACCAATATGTAATATCAATAACATATCTCCCGTCAGCGCATTCCTTCCTCGTGAGACGCAAGATTTTGCGTCTCTACAGACTGGCGCCATTGTTTTTCTTCTGTAATGTGCTTTCTTTTCCTCTCATTTGCATTATCTTTGCATAAGCTAAGCTGCATTCGGGAAATTGAAAGCAAGCTTTCTTTTCCTCTCATTTGCATTATCTTTGCATAAGCTAAGCTGCATTCGGGAAATTGAAAGCAAGCTTTCTTTTCCTCTCATTTGCATTATCTTTGCATAAGATAAGCTTCGGCTCGGCAGTATCAAGTCCGGCAAAACTTCGTTTTTCCGACTTGCTGTTGCACTCGCCTTGCATTATCTTTGCACCATATTTAGAGGAGTTCTATAAATTAAAATATTGTAGTACAGTTGTTTATATGGTTCCAAGA
>ERZ779895.119-NODE-119-length-124317-cov-13.392880_pt1 | contig 124317 bp, 114 predicted proteins | sample MGYA00511093_ERZ779895 | MGnify/ENA primary metagenome ERZ779895 (study PRJEB29588, sample SAMEA2142970) | human gut metagenome | biome: human gut; feature: human-associated habitat; material: faeces | place: Denmark | collected 2008/2010 ... | reverse complement strand
ATGCAAGACAATCGGTAGACAAAAAGGACAGCATTTCCATTGAAAGCCAGATTGAATTTTGCAAATACGAGTTGAAAGGCGGTAACTGCAAGGAATACACAGACAAAGGGTACAGCGGCAAGAACACAGACCGTCCGAAGTTTCAAGAACTGGTGCGGGACATCAAGCGGGGCTTGATTGCAAAGGTCGTGGTTTACAAGCTCGACCGTATCAGCCGTTCCATTCTGGACTTTGCCAACATGATGGAGCTGTTCCAGCAGTACAATGTGGAGTTTGTGTCCTCTACGGAAAAGTTTGATACCTCCACGCCGATGGGACGGGCCATGCTGAATATCTGTATCGTGTTCGCCCAGCTTGAACGGGAAACGATACAGAAGCGGGTAACGGACGCTTACTACTCCCGCAGTCAGCGGGGCTTTAAGATGGGCGGGAAAGCCCCTTACGGCTTCCATACGGAGCCTATCAAGATGGACGGTATCAACACAAAGAAGCTGGTGGTAAACCCGGAGGAAGCGGCCAATATCCGGCTGATGTTTGAGATGTACGCCCAGCCCACAACTTCCTACGGGGACATTACCCGGTACTTTGCCGAACAGGGGATTTTGTTCCATGGCAAAGAGCTGATACGCCCCACGCTGGCGCAGATGTTACGCAATCCTGTCTATGTGCAGGCAGACCTTGATGTGTACGAATTTTTCAAAAGTCAAGGTACAGTCATTGTCAATGACGTTGCCGATTTTACGGGCATGAACGGCTGCTATCTGTATCAAGGGCGAGATGTAAAGGCCAGCAAGAAAAACGACTTAAAAGACCAAATGCTGGTACTGGCTCCCCATGAGGGTATCGTCCCCTCCGACACCTGGCTGACCTGCCGCAAGAAGCTGATGAACAACATGAAAATCCAGTCTGCCCGGAAAGCCACCCACACATGGCTGGCAGGAAAAATCAAGTGCGGGAATTGCGGGTATGCTCTTATGAGTATCTACAATCCCTCCGGCAAACAGTATCTCCGCTGCACGAAACGGCTGGACAATAAAAGCTGTCCTGGCTGTGGGAAAATCATCACTTCGGAACTGGAAGCGGTTGTTTATCAGCAGATGGTAAAGAAGCTGGCAAGCTACAAGACGCTGACAGGAAAAAAGAAAGCGGCAAAGGCAAACCCGAAAATCACCGCCCTGCAAGTGGAACTTGCCCATGTAGACAGCGAGATTGAAAAGCTGGTGGACAGTCTGACGGGGGCAAACAATGTCCTGTTCTCCTATGTGAATGTGAAGATAGCGGAACTGGACGGGCGCAAGCAGGAACTTCTGGCAAGGATAGCGGAGTTGACTGTGGAGGCCATCAGCCCGGAACAGGTCAGCCAGATTTCCGGCTACCTCGATACCTGGGAGAATGTATCTTTTGATGACAAGCGGCGTGTGGTGGATTTGATGATCACCACCATAGCCGCCACAAGCGACAGCTTGAACATCACATGGAAAATCTGACTGGCGGCACCCCTCCCGTCAGATACCTACCCTGTGTAGTCCCTTGTAAACTGTACTTTCCTATGAAATAAAAAACGCTCCGCGAGGATGCGCAGCTCGCGGTAAGGAAAATATCGCTTTGCAAACCGCTCGCGCGCGGAGAATCTCGCAAGCGAGATTCTTTTTCATAGGAAATACCGTGTGATTTTAAAGCGTGGAAGATGTTTCCTGTAGGGCAAAATGCTTCGCGGAGGCCGCATTGCGGCGAAGGCGGGGATGTTATATCAGATGCAGAATAGAAAGGATGGGTAATATGGATCAGCAGGTAAAGAGAGTCAAGAGAGAACTGATAAAACATGGTGCAATTCTGGATATGTATGAGGATACCATGGAACTTCCGGATGGAAAGCAGGAGACATGGGACTTTATCTCACACCGCAAGGGAGCGGCGGCCGTTGTGCCGGTGCGCGGGGATGGAAAGATCCTGATGGTAAAGCAGTACCGGAATGCGATCGACCGCATGACTCTGGAGATTCCGGCAGGTTCGCGCGACAGCGTGACGGAGGATACCAGGGTATGTGCAGCAAGGGAACTGGAGGAGGAGACCGGCTATTGCAGCGACGATCTGACCAGAATCTTATCTCTTAAGACGACAGTCGCATTCTGTGACGAGTTTATTGATGTCTATCTGGCAAAAAATTTAAAGCCCGGACATCAGCATCTCGATGAGGGGGAATTTATTGATGTTGCCGCCTACGGGGTGGATGAATTGTGCGATATGATCTATGCGGGAACCATCCAGGATGCCAAAACGGTTGCCGGAATTTTAGCATATAAGAATCTGCTGAATCAGGACTAGGAGATCCGCATAAATATAATACAGAAAAGATATGAGCGGAGTGCAATGTTTGAAGAGGGAAGGATGTATTGTGATGCTGGCATTTCTGGGCGGAATTGTTCTGACCAATCTGCTTGGCGCAAATCGGCAGATACATGGACAACTGCTGAATCAGACATTTCTGCAACAGTATGCTTATCAAAAAGTGGATGGGAATCAGCTGTTTGGTCATGTGGTTATGGTGCGCATGCAGATGCTGGTTCTCATCTTTTTGCTTGGAAGAGCGGTTGACGGAAAGGTGTTTTCCGTGCTGGCAAAGAGCATGCTCTCAGCAGGATTCGGATTCCTGCTTGTTGTCGGAATTATGGAATACGGAGGATGTGGCTGCCTGATCATTCTTGCCGGATTGCTGCCGCAGTGGATTTTTTATACGGCGGCGCTGCTTTTCTATGCGAACAGTAAGAAAAGACAGAGCAGAATCGTGGGATGGAACAGCTGGCAGGATCGGACGCGGCAGCTGGCGGAAGCGGGGCTTGTGACAGGCTGTGTGTTATTGGGAACGTTTGTGGAGAGCTTTGTCAATCCGGCAGTATTCGCCTGGGTTTTAAAAATTTTTTGCTAAAATTTTTAAAATGATTACAATATATGGTACGGAGAAAATAAGGGAAACGAGATGTTGTAGTTTCGCTCTAAATGCCCGAATTATAAGGGAAAAATGCGATTGCTTTTCGGTTTGGTTCTGATTATAATGAATGATGTACCGCGTTTGCGGTACGTTTTTCGACAGAGAAGAAAGCCGCATACAGCGGAGCAATGCAGTGAACAAATGAGTGGCGGGGCAGGTAAAAGTTATGACGCAGGACATACAGAATTTCATTCAATATTTACATCAGGAGAAGAATACCTCAGAGAACACGGAGGTTTCTTATGCGCGTGATTTGAAGAAAATGAATCAGTATCTTCTGACACAGGGAATCTGCGATGTGAATGAGGTGACGGCTACAAGTCTGACATCCTACGTCATCTATCTGGAAAAGGAAGGAAGAAAGCCTGCGACGATCTCGCGAAGCATTGCGTCCATGAAGGCGTTCTATCATTATATGGAGAAGGAGCGGAGACTGGCAGTAGATCCGTCCGAGCGTTTAAAGGCGCCGCGGATTGAGAAGAAAATGCCGACAGTATTGACGACGGAAGAGGTGACGCGCCTTTTGGAACAGCCGGGAGGTACATCGCCGAAGGAACTGCGGGATAAAGCCATGCTGGAGTTATTGTATGCGACAGGCATCCGTGTGTCCGAGCTGATTTCACTGAGGGTGTCGGATGTGAATCTGCGGATGGAGTATCTGACCTGCTCGGATGGACATAAGGAACGGATCATTCCGTTTGGAATGATTGCGCGCAAGGCGCTGGAAGCTTATCTTGCAGAGGGCAGGCCGAAGCTTATATCAGATGAGAAGGAAGACCGCCTGTTTACGAACTGTTCCGGGCAGCCGATGAGCCGCCAGGGATTCTGGAAGCTGATGAAGGGCTACGGCAAAAAGGCGGGAATAGAAGCGGAGATTACGCCGCATATGTTGAGACATTCCTTTGCGGCGCATATGGTCGGCAACGGGGCGGACTTAAAATCGGTGCAGGAGATGCTGGGACATTCGGATATTTCCACAACGCAGATATATGCGCAGGCGAAAGATCTGCAGATGCGGGAGGTTTATCTGAAGGCGCATCCGCGCGGATAAGAAGACGGGATATAAAAGAGAATATATAATAGAAAAAGAATATAAAAAAGAAGATAGAAAAGAACATAAAAAGAGGTGCAGCCACATGGTTTGTGTGGCTGCACCTCTTTTGTTTCATAGGAAATACCGTGATACATTCATGTGTGAAAGTAGAACCTTCCTATGAAATAAAAAACGCTCCGCGAGGATGCGCAGCTCGCGGTAAGGAACATATCGCTTTGCGAACCGCTCGCGCGCGGAGAATCCCGCAAGCGAGATTCTTTTTCAGAACGTGCGTTAGCGGCACATATCTGCAATGGTATAGATCAGATCTCTGGAATCCTCCCAGCCAAGGCACGGGTCGGTGATGGATTTGCCATAGATGTGATCGCCGATTTTCTGGTTGCCTTCCTCGATATAGCTCTCGATCATAACACCTTTTACCATGTGTTCGATATCGGAGGAAACCTGTCTGTTGTGCATGACTTCCTTTACGATGCGGATCTGCTCCTTGAATTTCTTGCCGGAATTGGAGTGGTTGACATCGACCACAGCAGCCGGATTGACGAGATCCATTTCCTGGTACATCTCGCAGAGGCGGATCAGATCTTCGTAGTGGTAATTCTGTGTGGTGTTGCCGTGCTTGCTGACCGCGCCGCGAAGCACAACGTGTGTGAGCGGGTTGCCGGTTGTCTCGACTTCATAGCCGCGGTATACGAAGTGGTGTGGGTGCTGTGCGGCGTAGACGGAATTGAGCATGACGGAAAAGTCGCCGCTGGTCGGGTTCTTCATGCCGGAAGCCACATCAAAACCGCTCACGGTGAGACGGTGTTGCTGATCCTCGACGGAACGCGCGCCGATGGCGACATAGGACAACAGGTCTTCCACATAGCCCCAGTTCTCCGGGTAGAGCATCTCGTCGGCGCAGGTAAGACCGCTTTCCTCGATCGCGCGAATGTGCATTTTGCGCATGGCGATCAGTCCCTCAATCATGTCCGGCGCTTTTTCCGGATCCGGCTGTGAGGCAATACCCTTATAACCTTCGCCTGTGGTGCGTGGTTTGTTGGTGTAGACACGCGGAATCAGAATCAGCTTGTCCGCAACATCCTCCTGAATGGAAGTGAGGCGGCTGACATAATCGCAGACGGAATCTTCGTTGTCCGCGGAGCAAGGTCCGATGATGACGAGAAAACGGGAATCTGCTCCGGTAATGACGGCGCTGATCGCAGCATCACGCTCTTTTTTTAACGCTTTCAGCTTGTCGGAAAGCGGATAGTTCTGTTTGATTTCGGCCGGTGACGGCAGTTCGTTTAAAAATGTAAAACTCATATGACATTGTGTGGATAAGGAAAAAGACACCGCACACTCCTTTCTGTTTGAATCGTAATTATCTTAGCTGATATTACAATAGATGTCAAATATTTGCATATTTATTCAGAATGGAGTAAACTGTAAAAAAAGCCGTGCATGGAAGTGGTCCGGATGAAAAAATGCAGGTATGGAAAGGGAGCAGGAACATGAAGCCATTGGAGATAAAACACCGTGTGATTGGGGGAGGGGAACCGTTGATCTGCGTTCCCGTGGTAGAGCAGGATGCACAGTCGGTGATCCGGGAGATCACGTATCTGAGTCAGAGCACCGCGGATATGATCGAGTGGAGAGTAGATGCATTCCGCGATTTTACAGATTACAATGCAATCCGGAGCGTATTTGAGGCTGTGGCGCCTCTGCTGGGGGAGAAGCTTTTCCTGTATACATTCCGTACCGCGCATCAGGGAGGCATGGCGCAGGTGAAAGCGGAACAGCTCGACGATCTGCACGATCTTGCGGCGGAATCCGGCTGTGTCGATCTGGTGGATCTGGAATTCTTTGAGGAAGACCGACCGCTCCATAAGATAAAAAGGCTGCGGGAGATGGGAGTGTCGGTCATTGCCTCACATCACGATTTTGAGCAGACGCCGTCTCCGGAAGTCATGAAGATGCTGCTGGAGAAAATGTGCGCCGGCGGAGCGGATATTGTAAAGCTTGCGGTGATGCCGCAGAATTATAAAGACGTGCTCAATCTGCTGGATGTGACGGCACAGTTTAGAGAGGAGAATCCGGATACGCCGGTGATTACGATGTCCATGGGATCACTCGGCGGCATCAGCAGGATCAGTGGGGAGACGTTCGGCTCCTGCGTCACATTCGGCGCGCACGAAAAGCCGAGTGCGCCGGGACAGTTCGCCATGAAAGAACTCAGACAGATGCTGGATACGATTCATGCCAGCAGCCAGATACAATAGAATTATTAAAAAAAGATAAACACAGGGAGATTGCTTGACGCAGCAATCTCCCTGTGCTATTATAATGTCCCAAATTATGTAACAGTGTTAATAATTAACAAGGTGGTGAAATATGGAAGAATTGTATGCGGGTTTATTTCGGGCGATGAACCGTTTCGGAAAACTGCGGATCGGAGAACTGTTTTCCGATATGACAAAAAGCGACGGCATGATGCTCTGGGCAATTTCACAGTTGAACCAGGAAAAGAATAATGGGAGAGCTACAGTGTCTGAACTGGCAGAGAAGCTTCATACCCAGAATTCTGCTGTGTCAAGGACTTTGAAGAATCTGGAGGATCACGGCTGGATCTGCAGAATGACAGATCCGAAAGACCGGCGCAACACCTGCGTCGTGCTGACGGAGAGCGGGGAGACCATGCAGCAGAACATGGCTTGCATCATGCAGGAATTTGGCAGGGCAGTCATTTCAAAGGTGGATGAGCAGGATCTTAAAAAGCTCATATTATGCCTGGATGAAATATATGACATTGCAGCAGAAGAAATCGAGAAGAGAAGTATGCGAAACAGAAAGGAAGGACAACATGGGAAAGATTTTTAAGAATATGATTCCATACTGGAAACCGCTGATCCTGGTGTTATTACTGTTGTTTGTGCAGGCGTGGTGCGATCTGTCACTGCCGGCATACACATCAGATATTATCGACGTCGGAATTCAGAACCAGGGAATTACACACATCCTGCCGGAGGCATTGACACAGGAGGAGTATGAGAAGGCAGAGCTTCTGATGACGGATGATGAGGCGGCAGTCTGGGAGGAAAGCTATACATTAAACAGCAGTGTGTACGAGCGGAATGTGACCGGGGAAGACCGGTTGGAGGAACTGGATGATACGTTTCTCGTACCGCTGCTTATGAACTACCAGATGTCTGCCATGGAGGAGGCTGCATTTAAAAAGCTGATGGCAGAGCAGATGCATACAGATGAGTCTGCGCTGGATGGAATGACGATCGAACAGATCGGCGCGTCCATGGGTGTGGAACTGAATACATTTGAAAAAGAGACGCAGGATGAGGACGGCAATACGATGACAGTCACCTGTGTGGATATGAGAGATCTGCTGCAGGCGATGGTCTCCGGCGGTATGCTGGGAAAAGACCAGCTCTTATCGATGCGCGGGGAACTCAATTCGATGCTCGATGCTATGGGAAGTTCGCTTGTCAAATCGATGGGCGTGGCATACGCGGCAGGCTGCGATGCGGCGGCAGGCGTGGATGTGGAAGCAATTCAGAAGGCTTATCTGTGGAAAGCCGGTTTGAAAATGGTGGGAATGGCTCTGATTATGGGGCTTGCCACGATCTTAGTCGGCTTTATCGGCGCCCGCATCGGTGCGGGAATCGGACGTGATCTCCGCGGAAAAATATTTAAGCGGGTGGTAAGTTTTTCCAATGCTGAGATGGATCGTTTCTCGACGGCATCGTTAATTACCCGAAGTACGAACGATATCCAGCAGATTCAGATGACATGCGCGATTCTGATCCGTATGGTAGCTTATGCGCCGATTCTTGGCATTGGCGGAATCTTAAAGGTATTGCAGACCGGTGCCGGTATGGGCTGGATCATTGTGCTTGCAGTGCTTGTAATTTTGGGATATGTGATGGTTCTGATGGCGGTTGCGATGCCGCGTTTTAAGCTGATGCAGAAACTGGTGGACCGCATCAACCTCGTGGCGCGTGAAATCCTGACAGGACTGTCGGTCATCCGGGCGTTCGGCAGGGAGGAAAAAGAAGAGCAGCGTTTCGACGACGCGAACCGCGATCTGACGAAGACCATGCTTTTTACAAACCGCGTCATGACATTTATGATGCCGGGAATGATGATGATCATGAATGTGCTTACCGTTGGAATTGTGTGGTTTGGCGCACATAAGATCGATCAGGGAACCATGCAGGTCGGCTCCATGACGGCGTTTATCACGTATGCAATGATGATTGTCATGGCATTCTTAATGCTCGCGGCGATGTCGATCATGCTTCCGCGTGCGGCAGTGGCAGCAGAGCGTATTGATGAGGTCATCCGCACGCAGTCCTCGATTGCGGAACCGGCGCAGCCGGAGAAAATAAAAGACCACCGCGGCGTGATCTGTTTCTCCCATGTGAACTTCCGTTATCCGAACGCGCAGGAGGATGTGCTCTCGGACATTGACTTTGTTGCGGAGCCGGGAAAGACGACGGCGATCATCGGAAGCACCGGCTGTGGAAAGTCTACGCTGGTGAACTTGATTCCGCGTCTATACGATGTGACGGGCGGAAGCATTACCGTGGACGGCGTCGATATCCGGAAGCTTGCAATGACAGACCTCAGAGAGGAGATCGGTTTTGTGCCGCAGAAGGGAGTGCTGTTTTCCGGTACCATTGCGTCGAACTTAAGATTCGGCAAGGATGACGCGACCGATGAACAGATCCGGGAGGCAGCAGAGATTGCGCAGGCATCGGATTTTATCGCAGAGAAAAAAGAGGGATACGACAGTGCCATTGCACAGGGCGGAAGCAATGTGTCGGGAGGCCAGAAACAGCGTCTTGCCATCGCCAGAGCGATCGCAAAGCAGCCGCAGGTTTTTATCTTTGACGACAGCTTTTCCGCACTGGATCTGAAAACGGACGCCGCACTGCGCCGGGCACTTGCAAAAAAGGTTGCCGACAAGACGGTGATCATCGTTGCACAGCGCATCAGCACAATCCTGCATGCGGATCAGATTCTGGTATTGAACGACGGGCGCATTGTCGGAAAGGGAACGCACGAGGAACTGCTTCGCGGCTGTGAGACCTATCGCGAGATTGCGAGGTCCCAGATGTCGGCAAAAGAGCTTGGAATGGAGGAACAGGAGGTGTCTGTGAATGAGTAACGGAAATGAGACGGCAAAAGGAATGGGCAGACGCCGTGGACCGATGGGCGGACGCGGTATGGCGCAGGGAGAGAAGCCGAAGGATTTAAAGGGAGCCATCGGAAAACTGGCATCCTATATCCGGCATTTTAAGTTTGCAATTGTTATTGTTGCAGTATTTGCGGCGTGCTCCACGGTATTCAGTGTAATCGGACCAAAGATTCTGGGAAAAGCGACGACAGCGCTCTCGGAAGGACTGATGGCGAAGATCCGCGGAACAGGCGGAATAGATTATACTTATATAGGAAAGATTCTGCTGTTTGTATTGGGTCTGTATCTTCTCAGTGCACTGTTTTCGTTTGTGCAGGGCTGGATTATGACCGGGGTGACCCAGAAGATCTGTTACCAGCTCCGGAAGGAAATCTCGGAGAAGATCAACCGGATGCCGATGAAGTATTTTGAGAGCCGTACCTACGGTGAGGTGCTTTCCAGAATCACCAACGATGTGGATACCTTAGGACAGGGACTCAACCAGAGCATTACCACGATCATTACCTCGGTTGCGACACTGATCGGTGTATTTATCATGATGCTCAGCATCTCGCCGCTCATGACGCTGATCGCGCTTGTGATCCTGCCGGTCTCCGCGGGGCTGATTTCCTTCGTTGTGAAGAAGTCGCAGAAATACTTTAAGAATCAGCAGGAATATCTGGGACATATCAACGGACAGGTGGAGGAGATTTACGGAGGACATCTGGTCATTAAGGCATTTAACAGAGAGCAGGATACGATCGAGGAGTTTGATGCGACGAACCAGAAGCTGTATGAATCGGCATGGAAGTCACAGTTTCTCTCCGGTATGATGCAGCCGATCATGATGTTTGTCGGAAATCTCGGATATGCAGCCGTTGCGCTTAGCGGAGGTCTGCTTGCTATCCGGGGAACGATCACAATCGGAGATATTCAGGCGTTTATCCAGTACGTGAAAAGTTTCACACAGCCGATCCAGCAGATCGCACAGGTCATCAACCAGGTGCAGTCGATGGCGGCGGCTTCGGAGCGTGTGTTTGAATTCCTGAATGAGGAGGAAGAAGACCAGTCCGTGGAGAATCCTTGTGATATTTCCAAGGTGACAGGCGCGGTATCGTTTGAGCATGTTCATTTCGGCTACCAGCCGGATCAGACGATCATTCACGACTTCAGCGTAAATGTGGCTCCGGGACAAAAGATTGCCATTGTCGGACCGACAGGCGCCGGAAAGACCACTATGGTCAAACTTCTGATGCGTTTTTATGATGTAAACAGCGGCGCAATCTGCCTTGACGGTCATGACGTGAGAAGCTTTAACCGGCGGGATCTGCGTGAGGCATTCGGTATGGTGCTTCAGGATACCTGGCTGTTTCAGGGAACGATCATGGAAAATATCCGTTACGGCAGGCTGGATGCGACGGATGAGGAAGTCATTGCCGCAGCGAAGGCGGCGCACGCCGACCACTTTATCCGCACACTGCCGGGTGGCTATCAGATGGAGTTAAACGAGGATGCAAGCAACGTCTCACAGGGGCAGAAGCAGCTTCTCACCATCGCCAGAGCAATTCTTGCAGACAACAAGATCCTGATTCTTGACGAGGCGACGTCGTCGGTTGACACACGCACGGAGGTGGCAATCCAGAAAGCGATGGATCACCTGATGAAGGGGCGTACCAGCTTTGTCATCGCACACCGCCTGTCGACCATACGCGATGCGGATATGATCCTCGTCATGAAGGACGGCGACATCGTAGAGCAGGGCAGACACGAAGAACTGCTCAAAAAGCAGGGCTTTTATGCGAACCTGTATAACTCGCAGTTCGAGGAGACCGTGGCATAAGAGACGGCATGCTCCGAAAGCGGACTGCCGTACGGCAAGGAGGGATAAGGAATATTACAGGAACACCCGGGAACAGAAAGCTCCGGAATAGAACGGACGGCGGCAATTCTGACCGCAAAATCCGGTATTTTTAACCACGCCGCGCCTGGCATCTTCGATGATCTGTGTCTTTCCAAGTTTGGAACACTCCACGGAATGAGTTCGCAAGCCGGCAGACAATTTTAGGACTTTTGTGTGTGTCCCTTATGACACCTCTGAATAGAACATAACCGCGCGAAGCCGATGTTTGAGTCGGCATCTGCCTTATTTTCAATAGCAGATGCCGGCGAGTTTCGGTTCGCGCGGTTTTATATTGTCTGTGAAGAGGTGCCATTAGGGACACCAGAAAGTCCGCTCATTGTCTGCAGCTTGTCGGACACACTCCGTGAGTGTCCAAACGTGGCCAAGACACGAAATGGGATGCCGGACGTGGCATGGAAGAAATACACGAATTTTGCTTCAAAGAATTTGCCGCCGTCCGTTCTATCCGGAACTTTCAGGTATCTGTTTTTCGGAATATTCCTCATCCCCCATCCTTTCCGTTACGGCTGGCGATTACGGGGGCGTGCCGGATCGGACGCCGCGTCTGCCGGATGCGCTGCATTGCGCTTGGCGCGCTGCATGCCGCCGGTCATGTGGGAGAGCGCGGGCGCTGCATCGTCCGCTTCGATAAAGCAGGCGCGCTTGATGGAATCTTCCCTGTAGCGGGAGCGGATGGCGTCGACCGCCACATTCAGGCGGGAGAGCTTCTCGTTCTTCTGCATGTCAAACAGGTCGTACTGCTCGTAGTGTTCCTGCGTCGCCTTGCCGGTCGAGACGCCGAGCAGCCGGATTGGACGGTGATCCCAGAGCTCGTCGAAGAGCTCACAGGCACAGGTGTACAGCTTCTCCGTGACGTTGGTGGAGGAAGCGAGCGTTACCTGTCTGGAAGTGTGGCGGAAATCATTGTCCACAATCTGCACCTGCACCACGCTGACATAGGCGCCGGCAGCGCGGATTCTGGCACCGACCGTCTCACAGAGCGAGAGAAGCACATGCTTTGCCACCGCGGCATCCGTCACATCGTACTGGAGCGTGAGGGAATTGCCGAATCCCTTGCTTGCGGCGTCGTTGTGGGACAGCGGTGTGGATTCGATTCCGTTGGCATAATTCCAGATGGTGTCGCCGTGGGACTTAAAGACGGAGAGAATCATGGCGTGATCGCTTTTGGCCAGCTGGCCGATGGTTGTGATGCCGAGGGAGCGGAGCCTTAGGGCGGTGGATTTCCCGACGAAAAACAGATCCTCGATCGGAAGCGGCCAGAACTTTTCTTCCATTTCGGATGGGAAAAGCGTGTGTACTTTGTCCGGTTTTTCAAAGTCGGAGGCAGTCTTGGCGAGCAGCCGGTTGGAGGAGATGCCGATGTTCACGGTAAAGCCGAGCCGGGTGTGAATCTCGTCCTTCAGCCTGTGGGCAAAGTCCACCGGATTGCCGTAGAGCGAGGAGGTGCCTGTCATGTCGCAGAAGGCCTCGTCGATGCTGTAGGCGTCCACCGAGGGCGCATATTCTTTGAGAAGTGCCATGAACTGGCGGGAACGCTCCACATAGATGCTGTAGTGCGGGGCATAGATTTTTAAATCAGGGCACTTGCGCCTTGCCTGGGCGAGCGGCTCGCCGGTACAGACGCCGAGCGCGGCTGCGGAGGGCGACTTGGCGAGAACAATCCCGTGCCGTGTCTTTTCGCTGCCGCCGATGACGGAAGGAAAAGAGCGGATGTCCGGGGCGTCCGGATCCTGGCGCAGAAGTTCGGCGGCTTCCCAGCTTAAAAATGCGGAATTGACGTCAATGTGATAAATGAGCGGCTGCGGCATATGGTAATCCTCCTTATGATGGTGTATTATAGCAGAGAAGTGAACAAAAGTAAATGAAAATACAAACATATGTTCCTGGAGGAAGAATGAAGATCCGTATCTATGTCATGACACATAAAAAGTTTGAGATGCCGCAGAGCCCGCTGTTTCGTCCGCTCCATGTGGGACGCGCGTGCGGGGAAGACCTGGGCTATCCGGGGGATGATACCGGAGAGAATATTTCCGACAAAAATTGCTATTACAGTGAGCTGACCGGGCTCTACTGGGTGTGGAAAAACTGTCACGATGTGGATTATGTGGGCACCTGTCATTACCGGAGATATCTGCTCGGGGCGGATGAGAGGATTCTTATGGAGGACGATTACGAAAAGCTTTTATCAGAGTACGATCTGATTACGACGAAGCAGGTTGCACTCAATAACTCCTACTATTACGGTTTTTGCGCCAATCATAACAAAAAGGCGCTGGATGCGGCGGGAGAGGTGATAAAAGAACGTTATCCTGCATATTATCCGGCGTTTGAGAGGCTGGTGCACGGCACAAGGACGTATTTCGGGAATATGTTTGTCACGTCGAAGGAACTCTATGATTCGTACTGCAGCTGGCTCTTTTCCATATTTGCCGAGGTGGAAAAACGGATCTGTCTGGAGACGGGGGAGGATGCCTACCATAAGCGCGTGTTCGGATTTATCTCCGAATTCCTGCTGCTGGTCTGGGTGACGGTGCAGGGACTTTCGGTGTGTGAGTGCAAGGTGGGGATGATCGGTGAGAAGGCGGAGACGAGAGAGATGAAAGAGCAGCTTGCCGACTATTTTGCAAGACGCGATGTGGACGGCGCCAAGGCGTATTTCCTTGAGCGCAGAAAGGAGCGCCCAGACGTTTTGATGGAGGCGTCGGATGTGACGGGAGAACTCCGGCTTTGCATGCAGGTGATCGCAACGGCGGGAATGGAGCAGACACGTTACGGGACGAACCTTTTAGAACGCGAAAATCGTTTCAAAGAGCTGATGCAGATGTTTGACCGTCTGGACCAGATCGTGTACCGCTACCGCAACGGTCTGCAGAAAAAAGAGGATGCCGTCTTTTTAAAGGAACAGGGAATCACGGACACCGCGCTTCTGATCGCACTGCGGATCCCGGGGGATGATGCAGCGCGCCAGAAGGAACTGTTCGCACAGATTACGGCAGACAAAAAAGCACTGGATGGCACCACCGCAGATACCGTTACTGTGTGAGTTCACACAATTTTCAGAAAAGCTTTTGGGATAAGCGTTGACAAACAAAATGCCAATGTGCTAGTATATGTTCGTTGCGATATGAGTTTTTCAGAGATGCGCAATGGGCAACCGTAGTCTAATGGATAGAACACCGGACTCCGACTCCGGCAATGCGGGTTCGATTCCCGCCGGGTGCATTTTTTGACAGATATGGCAGAGCAGATTGCTCTGCCATAGAATATTGGAGAATCTTTGACAGGCGAGAGACTGTCAGATTGGAACATCTGTGCCTGCAGATGTGCACACAGATGATGCGGTAGTGCAGCGGATGACGAATTGTTTGGGAAAGGTACGGTGGAGAATCAATGGAGAATTCCAGTTTGAATCATACAGAGAATCATAAGACAGAGGAGAAGGAGACGAAGAGAACGCCGATTAAGCAGAGAAAAAAGGAGAATGAGGTTCTCCGATTTATCCGGGAGCACATCCGGTATTTTGCGGCGGGAGCGCTGGTGGTCGTTTTAGTCATTGTGCTTGCCATGTGTGCGAAGCCGAAGGGATCCGACTCTGATGTCGTGGTGAATGCGACGGAGAGCACACAGGCGACGGAAGAAGCCTATCAGGTGGATGCCAATGAGAATATCAACGCACTGATTACACAGTATTACACGGCGTATGCGGCGGGAGATGTTACGACGCTTTCCTCGATTGCAACACCGATTTCTGCAAATGAGCAGAGTTACATTGGATTATTTTCACAGTATGTGGATGAATATCAGAATATCAAGTGCTATACCAAGACAGGGCTGGATGAGAACTCTTATCTGGTTTCTGTGTCGATGGAGATCAAGTTTACGGGAGTGGATACCACGGCGCCGGGACTGGATTTCTTCTATGTCCGCACGAACGATGACGGTTCTCTTTACATCGACAACCTGTACAGCCAGTATAATCTTGCCAACCAGGAGAACGCGCTCGATACCAGCATACAGAATCTGATCGGTCAGTTTGAGAGCGAGTCGGATGTGATGGCGTTGCAGAGCGAAGTACAGACGAGATACGATGAGGCGCTTGCCGCGGATGAGAATCTGACCAATATGATCCAGACGACGATTCCTGCAGCGATCAAGGACTGGGTAAGTCAGATGGCGGCGCAGGCGGCAACCGAGCAGACCGAAGCGGCAGAAGCAACGGAGCAGCCGGAGACCGAGCAGCCGCAGGAGACAGAACAGCAGGAAGAAATCATACAGCAGACCGATACGCTGGCAACGAAGGACCGTGTGAATGTCCGCGCGGCAGCAGATGTGGAATCTGAAAAGCTTGGCACCTTAGATCAGGGAACGGTTGTCACCCGTACAGCGATAGCCGGTGATTGGAGTGTGATTGATTACAACGGTACGGCAGGTTATGTCAAAAATGAATTTTTAACCTATGATCTGCCGGATACGACAGCAGACAGCAATTCGGACAGTTCAGCGGATAACAGCGACAGCACAAATGCTGCTTCCATCGCAGAGGGAACGGTGATTATGCTACAGAACACCACGAATATCCGCTCGGGAATGAGCGAGGATTCCAGTAAAGTCGGAACAGCTTATGCTGGAGAGAAGGTCACAGTTGTGATGAGTTATGCGGAAGGCTGGACCAAGGTAAAATGGAACGGCGAGACCGGTTACATAAAGACATCTTTATTACAGTAAGCGGTACGGCCTGGCTGATACCGGAAAACGGAGACTTTTTAAAAGGAAGTCTCCGTTTTTTCACAGAGAGAACATTTGAAACGGAGAGATTATGGACGAACAGGGAGTGCGGATCAACAAATATCTGAGTGAGGCAGGCGTATGCTCGAGACGTGAGGCGGACCGCCAGATCGAGGCGGGTGCGGTCACTGTGGACGGAGTCTGCGCCAGACCCGGGACAAGAGTGCTGCCGGGGCAGACGGTCTGCTTTCAGGGGAGATGCGTAAGCCAGGAGGAAGAACGCATCCTGCTCGCGTTTCACAAGCCGGCGGGAATTGTCTGCACTGCGGAAAAGCGTGAGAAAAACAACGTGATCGACTATATTCATTATCCGAAGCGCATCTATCCGGTCGGGAGACTCGACAAGGACTCGGAGGGGCTGCTGCTTTTGACGAACCAGGGAGATCTTGTGAACAAGATTATGCGTGCGGGAAACATGCATGAGAAGGAATATCTGGTGACGGTGAACAAACCGGTCACGGAGTCTTTTCTGCGCGGAATGGCAGGCGGCGTGCCGCTCGTGGAGCTGAATGCGACAACGCGCCGGTGCTTTGTGGAGCGTATCGGCAAGCGCGAGTTCCGGATCATTTTAACGCAGGGGCTGAACCGGCAGATCCGAAGAATGTGTGAATATTTCGGCTACCGTGTGGAAAAGCTGGTGCGCGTGCGTATTATGAATATTGAATTGGGCAGTTTAAAGAGTGGAACATACCGGAATGTGACGGAGGAGGAGTATCATGAATTGCTCCGACTGACCGCGGATTCGTCCAGCGATCCGGTGATGCCAGCGAAGAAGATAGGGGAGAAAAAGAGATGACACCGGAAGAACAGATCACAAAGCTGCGGGAACAGATTGCGTATCACAGTGACCGCTATTACAATCAGGACAACCCGGAGATATCCGATTACGAGTTTGATCAGCTGATGCTGGAATTAAAGCGGCTGGAGCGGGAACATCCCGAACTGGTCACGCCGGATTCGCCGACGCAGAAGGTGGGCGGTGCCGCGAAGCGGACGGCGGGCGTGCTGGTAAGGCACAATGTCCCGATGTTAAGCCTGCAGGATGTTTTCTCAAAGGAAGAAATCTATGATTTTGTGGCGCAGATGAAGGAACAGCTGGACGATCCGGAGTTTGTCGTGGAGTATAAAATCGACGGACTTTCGATGACGCTGCGCTATGAGAACGGGGAGCTGGCACTCGCGGAGACGCGCGGCGACGGCATCAATTTCGGCGAGGATGTCACGGCGAATGCAAAGGTGATCGGCGACGTGAAAAAGAAGCTCCGGGAGGCACCGGAATATCTGGAGATCCGCGGGGAAGTCTACATGAAGAATGCGGATTTTGACGCTGTAAATGAAAAACAGGAGCTGCTCGGGAAAAAGCCGTTTGCCAATCCGAGAAACTGTGCGGCGGGCACGCTCCGCCAGCTGGATTCCGCGATCACGAAAGAGCGTAAGCTGTCGTTGTTTATATTTAATATCCAGCAGGTGCGGGGAATGCAGTTTGACACGCACACACAGGGATATGAGTATCTGAAGAAACAGGGAATTCATGTGATTGACGATTACCGTGTCTGCAAGACGGCAGATGAAGTGTGGGAGGCGATTACCGCCATCGGCGAGAACCGAGGAAATCTAGGCTATGATATTGACGGAGCGGTGGTCAAGATCAACCGTTTCTCGGACCGGGAGAAGCTCGGGGCAACCTCGAAAGTGCCGAGATGGGCGATCGCCTACAAATATCCGCCGGAGGAAAAAGAGACAAAGCTTCTGGACATCGAACTGTCGGTCGGAAGGACGGGCAGGATTACGCCGACTGCGGTATTTGAACCGATACGGCTCTGCGGAACGAGCGTTTCGAGGGCGACGCTCCACAATCAGGATTTTATCGATGATCTGGATGTCGGAATTGGGGACACCATCGTTGTCTACAAATCTGGAGAGATCATTCCGAAAGTAAAGGAAGTACGAAAAGAAAAGCGTCCGGAAGGCTGGAAGCGCTTTGTGATACCGGATGTCTGTCCGGTGTGCGGGGCGAAGACAGAGCGGGAGCGCGACACGGCGGACATCAAGTGTACATCGCCGAACTGCCCGGCACAGCTGGAACGGCACATCATCAATTTTGTCGGAAGAGACGCCATGGACATCAAAGGGTTCGGAACGGTTTATATTGAAGAACTCGTCAGAATGGGTTATATTAAAAATGTCGCGGACATTTTTTCGCTGAAGGAGCACCGGGGGGAACTGATTGCACAGGGAATCATCGGCAAGGAGAAGAACACGGACAAGCTTCTGGAGGCGATAGAAAAAGCCAAGCAGAATGATGCGTATAAGCTGCTGACCGGTCTTGGAATACCGAATGTCGGGAAGGCGGCAGCGAAGGCGATCATGAAGCATTTTAAGACCATGGAGCGGCTTTCGGAGGCATCAGAGGAAGAACTTACGGCGGTCGGGGACATCGGAAAAGTCAGTGCGGACTGCATCCGAAGTTATTTTTCGGATGAGAAGAACCAGGTGGTGCTGCAGAGACTCGCACAGGCCGGCGTCAACATGACGGCGGAGGAGAGCGAGACCGTGGACTCTGTTATTAGCGGAAAGACCCTTGTGGTGACGGGAACCCTGCCGACGCTTGGCAGAAAGGAAGCGCAGACGTTGATCGAGCGGTATGGAGGAAAGGTATCCGGATCTGTGTCAAAGAAGACGGATTATGTCCTCGCGGGGGAGAGCGCGGGAAGCAAGCTTACGAAGGCGCAGGAACTCGGCATCAGAGTGATCAGTGAGGACGAACTGTACGACATGCTGCAGATAGAGAGGTAACATTTTTATGCCAATCAGAATACAGAGTGATTTACCTGCAAAGGAAATACTGGAGAAGGAAAATATATTTGTTATGGATGAGAATCGTGCGATGCATCAGGACATCAGACCGATCAAGATCGGAATTTTAAATCTGATGCCGCTGAAAGAAGAGACGGAACTGCAGCTTCTGCGTTCCCTGTCGAACACGCCGCTTCAAGTCGATGTGACATTTGTTGCGGTGTCCAGCCATGAGTCCAAGAATACGTCGATGAGTCATCTGAATAAATTCTACGAGAGTTTTGCGGATATTAAGAGACGCTATTTTGACGGGCTGATCATCACCGGGGCACCGGTGGAGCAGATGGAATACGAGGACGTGGATTACTGGGAGGAGATCTGCCAGATCTTTGAGTGGACGAAGAGCCATGTGACGTCCACCCTGCATCTGTGCTGGGGGGCACAGGCGGGAATGTACTATCACTACGGACTGAAAAAATATCTTCTGCCGCAGAAAAAGTTCGGCGTCTATGAACACCGTGTGATGAACCGGAAAGTGCCGCTGGTGCGCGGATTTGACGATTGCTTTATGGCACCGCACTCCAGACATACCGAGGTGCGCACGGAGGACATCCGTAAGGTCAAAGAACTGACCATTCTTGCGGAATCCGAGGAGGCGGGCGTATTCCTCGCGATTGCGGACGAAGGCAGAAGAATCTTTGTGATGGGGCATCCGGAGTATGACCGCTACACGCTGGATAAAGAATACAAGCGGGACAAGGAGAAGGGGCTTCCCATTGAGCCGCCGGTCAACTATTATCCGGACGATGACGATACGAAAAAGCCGAACCTGCAGTGGCGCTCGCACGGCAATATCCTTTACAGCAACTGGTTAAATTACTACGTCTATCAGCAGACTCCTTATGAGTTCATTGATACGGCGGAGATTATAGGAAAGTGATGCGGCGTTTGCCAAGGCACGGAAAAGAGGACATAAGATGGCAGATACAATGAAGATGGAATACAAGATTTTCCTGGAGGCGGAGGACGTGTCGCAGTCGCGGATCCTTTCCTGTGCTTCCTACATGAAGCATGTGTTAGAGAGCTGTAATAATCTTTATATCAGCAGGGCAGAACTTGATGACGAGAGCGATCTGGATGATTTTGTGCTGCGCCTTTTCGTGGAGGAGGAGATCGAGGAGAAGGAGTGCACCAACCCGGCGATGGCGGAGAGCTTTATCGAGGATATGGCGGAGCTTGTGACGGGGATTGCTGAAGCACATTCGTTCCTGGATCTGGAGGGAAGCTTTTCTGTCACATGGAAGGGAACGACGAGCGCATATGCCTTTGTTTCCCCAGGCGGTGATGACGGATGCGATTTTCAGGAACTCGGTGTGACCGAATAATTTAATACTTTTTTTGGTTTCCAAAACGGGAATAGTCTGTTATAATAAACGCATAATATCACTTAGGAGGCATTTGACATGGGTGAGGATCGCAAAACATTTAAAATAAAGGACGGTAATTTGGGAGAAGTGAAGATTGCAGATGAAGTGGTTGCCATCATCGCAGGACTTGCCGCTACCGAGGTTGAGGGCGTTGGTTCCATGGCTGGCAACATCACAAATGAACTGGTAAGTAAGCTTGGTATGAAGAACCTTTCCAAAGGAATTCGTGTAGAAGTTCTCGACGGAAAGGTAAGCGTGGATGTGGCACTGAACATTTCATATGGTTATTCGATCCCTGAAGTGTCAGCCAAGGTGCAGGACAGAGTCAAGAATGCGATTGAGAATATGACCGGTTTGGAAGTATCTATCGTGAATATCCGTATCGCAAGTGTGGACATGGGCAGCAACAAGTAACGCATCGAATCACGGTGAATAAGATAAAGGATGTCCCTGCGACATCCTTTTTTCCTGTACAGGGAAATGTGACGAAGAAGACGGAACATGAGAGAAAGGAAAGGTTTATGACCAGAAGAGAGTTGAGAGAACAGATATTTAAGCTGCTGTTTGGCGTGGAGTTCCATGACAGACAGGAACTGCCGGAGCAGATTGCCGTCTATGAGGAGACGGAGGAGCCGTGGGATGCAAAGGACGGCGCGTATATTTCCGGCAAATGCGAGGATATCGTGGCGCATCTTGCAGAGATTGACGAGGCGATCGATGCTGTGGCGGAAGGCTGGAAGACCGGACGCATGGGAAAGGTAGATCTCACGCTGATCCGCCTGGCGGTCTATGAAATGAAGTATGATGAGGATGTGCCGGTCGGCGTTGCCATCAACGAGGCGGTGGAGCTTGCCAAAAAGTATGGCACCGATGAGTCGCCGGCATTTATCAACGGTGTACTTGCAAAGCTGGTATGAGAAAAAATATCTATTCTGTCGGTCAGGTAAATACATACATCCAGAACATGTTCGCACAGGATTTTATGTTGCACCAGATCAGCATCAAGGGGGAAGTGTCGAACTGTAAGTATCACTCCAGCGGTCATATTTATTTTACCCTCAAGGATCAGACGGGGACGATCGCCGCGGTCATGTTTTCCAGGTACCGCCGCGGACTTGCCTTTCAGATGAAGGAGGGAGACAAGGTTGTTGTGACCGGCTCCGTCGAGGTGTACGAGCGGGACGGAAAGTACCAGCTCTATGCCAGAGAGATTGAGCTTGAGGGTGCCGGGAATCTCTATCTGAAGTTTGAGGCGTTAAAGCGCGAACTCGAGGAGATGGGAATGTTCGATGCGGCATACAAAAAGCCGATACCCAGATATGCCACGAGGATCGGCATTGTGACAGCGCCTACGGGAGCCGCCATACAGGATATCCGCAACATTGCGGCCAGAAGGAATCCCTATGTGCAGTTGATCTTATATCCCGCGCTCGTGCAGGGGGACGGCGCCGCAGCAAGCATTGTGCGCGGCATCCATGCGCTGGATGTGCTGGGTGTGGACGTCATCATTGTGGGACGCGGCGGCGGTTCGATCGAGGATCTGTGGGCATTCAATGAAGAAGAGGTTGCGCGGGCGATTTTTGCATGCAACACGCCGGTGATCTCGGCGGTCGGACATCAGACGGATACGACGATATCGGATTATGTGGCGGATCTGCGGGCACCGACACCTTCCGCGGCGGCGGAACTTGCAGTGTTTGATGTGCAGCTCGTCGAAAAGTGGCTGATGGATTACGGAACACAGATGAGACGCCAGCTGGAATTAAAGCTGAACCAGATGCGCACGCGTCTCATGCATGATGAGGAGAAGCTGCGCTATCTGAATCCGCGCGCCAAGCTCAAAGAGAATGAAAGGCGTTTGGACGAGCTGGGCGCCGCCTTAGAGCGCCGGATGCAGGCAACGCTTGAACAGAAGCGCCATACGCTGGCACTTCTTTCAGGAAGACTGGACGGGATGTCGCCGCTTAAGAAGCTGGCGCAGGGGTATTCCTATGTGGAGGATGCCGGCGGACATGCGCTGACGGATGCGGACACCGTGCAGATCGGAGAAGCGCTTTCCATTCATCTCTACCGGGGCAGCTTAAAAGCGGCTGTGACAGAGATCCGTAAGCAGGATGCCGCAGAGGATGGTTTGGAGAAAGGAAGAATCGATGGATAATCAGAACGAAAAAAAGCCGACGCTTGAGGAGGCTTTTACCCGGATCGAGGCGATCCTCACACAGATGGAACAGCCGGAGATTTCGCTGGAGGAATCTTTTTCGCTGTATCAGCAGGGGGTATTGCAATTAAAAAATTGCGGAACCATTCTGGACGAAGTGGAAAAAAAGATGCAGATCCTCGGTGAGGACGGGGAAATAGAAGAGATGTAAGAACGGTAGGGGGATGCAGACGATGGATTTTAAGACCGAGATGGCGGAGCGCACAGCGCAGATTGAACAGATCATAAAAAAATACCTGCCAAAGGAAGAAGGCTATCAGAAGACCATCATGGAGGCGATGAATTACAGCGTGCTGGCGGGAGGTAAGCGTCTCCGCCCGATGCTGATGCAGGAGACTTACCGCCTGTTTGGAGGAAGATCCGAGGTGATCGAACCGTTCATGGCAGCGATCGAGATGATTCACACCTACTCACTGGTGCATGATGATCTTCCGGCAATGGATAATGACGAATACCGCCGCGGGAAGAAGACCACGCATGCCGTGTACGGGGAGGCAATGGGAATCCTCGCGGGAGATGCGCTTCTGAATTATGCATATGAGACTGCGGCACGGGCATTTGCCATGGAACCGGGAAATCCCGGGGTATGCCAGGCATTTCAGATTCTGACCGCAAAGGCGGGGATCTATGGGATGGTCGGCGGTCAGACCGTGGATGTCGAGTCGGAGGGAAAGCCAGACATGACCAAGGAAAAACTCGATTTTATCTATCGTCTGAAGACGAGCGCCCTGATCGAGGGGGCAATGCTCGTCGGAGCGGTGCTGGCGGGAGCCACGCAGGGTGAACAGAAGATTATCGAGCAGACAGCCGGTGAGGTCGGACTTGCATTTCAGATCCAGGACGACATTCTGGATGTCACGAGCACCATGGAGGTATTGGGAAAGCCCATCGGCAGCGATGAGAAGAACCACAAGATCACGTACGTGACCTATGAGGGCATTGAGAAGGCGAAGGCGGATGTTGCGTCGCTATCCGAGCAGGCGATTGCGCGGATGGATTCCCTTGTGGTTAAGAACGAATATCTGACGGAACTGCTCAGATATCTGATCCTCCGGGAGAAGTAAACTACGATAAAAAGCAGAGGTGCTCTGTATGATCTTGGAACGTATACAAAAAGAAAATGATATCAAGGAACTCTCCGATGAGGAACTGAAAATTCTTGCATCGGAGATTCGTCAATTTTTAATCGAGAAAATCTCGGATACCGGGGGACATCTTGCGTCTAATCTGGGCGTGATCGAGCTGACCATGGCGCTACATCTGTTTTTGGATCTGCCGAAGGATAAGCTGATCTGGGATGTCGGGCATCAGTCTTATACCCACAAGCTTCTGACCGGAAGAAAAGAGGGATTTGACCAGCTGCGCAAGTACGGGGGAATGAGCGGATTCCCGAAGCGCAAGGAAAGCGAATGTGACTGCTTTGACACGGGACACAGTTCCACGTCCATTTCGGCGGGACTGGGATACGCGCATGCGAGAGAGATTACCGGGGAGAATTACAAGGTGGTGTCGGTGATCGGAGACGGTGCGCTGACCGGAGGTATGGCGTTTGAGGCGCTTAATAATGCGGCACAGCTTAACTCCAACTTTATCATTGTCCTAAACGACAATAATATGTCCATCTCGGAGAATGTCGGCGGACTGTCCACCTACCTGGCTGGGTTCCGCACGGCGGATGCCTACCGGGATTTAAAGCTCGGGGTCATGAATTCCCTCAACAAGATTCCGGTCTACGGCGATAAGATGGTGGAGCGTATCCGGCGCACGAAGAGCGGAATTAAGCAGCTGTTCATTCCGGGGATGCTGTTTGAGGAACTGGGGATTATTTATCTCGGACCGGTGGACGGAGGCGATATCAAGGGTATTTTAAAGCTGCTGCAGGAAGCGTCGCGTGTGGATGGACCGGTGCTGGTGCATGTCATCACGCACAAGGGAACAGGCTATGCACCTGCCGAGCGGCATCCGGCGCGGTTCCACGGGACGGAGCCGTTTGATATTGAGACAGGACTTCCGAAGCATCCGCGGGTAAAAGCAAACTATACCGATGTTTTTTCCACGGTGATGCGCAAGCTTGGCGACCGTGATGAGCGCGTGGTGGCAATCACGGCGGCGATGACCGACGGAACGGGATTAAAACGTTTCCACAATATGTTTCCGGAGCGCTTTTTTGATGTGGGCATTGCGGAGCAGCATGCGGTGACATTTGCGGCGGGGCTCGCGGCGGGAGGCTTAAAGCCGATCTTTGCCGTGTATTCATCTTTTTTACAGCGCGCCTACGACCAGATTCTCCACGACGTCTGTATTCAGAACCTGCCGGTGGTATTTGCGATCGACCGTGCAGGACTTGTGGGCAGCGACGGGGAGACCCACCAGGGAATTTTTGACATCTCCTATCTCTCAACGATACCGAATATGACGATTATGGCGCCGAAGAATAAATGGGAACTGTCGGATATGATTAAATATGCAGTTGATTTTTCCGCACCGATTGCGATAAGATATCCGAGAGGAGAGGCGTATGACGGATTAAGAGAGTACCGGGCGCCGATCGCCTGCGGCAAGAGTGAGTGGATCTACCGGTCGGGTCAGATTGCGCTGTTTGCACTTGGTGCGATGGTGAAGACGGCGGAGGCGGTGCATGAGCGGCTGAAGGCGCTCGGCTATGAGAGCAGCTTAATCAATGCGCGGTTTGCAAAGCCGCTGGATGAGGATGCGCTCCTGTCCGCAGCAAGGCATCACGACCTTATCGTTACGATGGAGGAGAATGTGATCAGCGGCGGCATGGGCGAACAGGTCATGCGTTTTTATGAGGAGCACAATCTCTCTGTGAGAGTGCTTGCCATCGCGATTCCGGATGAGTACGTGGAACATGGCAATGTGGAGATTCTGCGCAGGGAAGTCGGAATCGATGCGGAGACGATCACGGAGCGCACCATAGAGGCATATGAAGAACTGCACGCACAGGAAAGCGGTGCGGAAAGGAATGACTTTTGAAAGAACGATTAGATGTTTTGCTTGTAAACAGAGGACTGGCTCCGTCGAGGGAGAAGGCAAAGACCATGATTATGGAAGGCAATGTCTTTGTGGAGAACCAGCGGGAAGATAAGGCGGGGGCTACATTTGACACGGAGGCCGAGATCACCGTAAAGGGGAATACGCTCAAATACGTGAGCCGCGGCGGATTAAAGCTTGAAAAAGCCATGACGCATTTCGGAATCACGCTGGAGGGTAAGGTCTGCATGGATATCGGAGCTTCCACCGGTGGATTTACCGACTGTATGCTGCAGAACGGCGCTGTCAAGGTGTATTCCGTGGACGTCGGCTATGGTCAGTTCGCATGGAAGCTGCGCCAGGATCCGCGCGTGGTCTGCATGGAGAAGACCAATATCCGCTATGTGACCCCGGCGGATATCGATGACGTGCTGGATTTTGCGTCGGTGGATGTGTCGTTTATTTCCCTTACCAAGGTTTTAATCCCGGCACGGGAGCTCTTAAGAGACGGCGGCGAGATGGTCTGTCTCATCAAGCCCCAGTTTGAAGCCGGACGGGAAAAAGTCGGGAAAAAGGGTGTTGTGCGTGACAAGGCTGTTCACGAGGAAGTGGTAGAGCGGATCATTGAATTCGCGTCACAGAACGGATTTTTTGTAAAGAATCTGGAATATTCGCCCATCAAGGGACCGGAAGGAAACATCGAGTATCTGGTGTACATCCGGAAGGATGAGACGGGCGGCGTGGATGCGGCAGTCGACATTGAGGCGGTCGTGGATGCAGCGCACGGCGAGTTAGACAAGTAACCGGACGTCTGTGAATGACCGGGCGTCTGCCGGATGTGGGGAAGCTTATGAGACATTTTTTGATCATCACAAATACATATAAGGACGAGAACGGCAGACTCACCGGAGAACTTGCGGCGTATATCCGCAAAAAGGGCGGAGAATGTGACTGCTTTTACAGTGACGGGGAGAGCAAAAGCGAGGCGGCGCCTGCTTTGGATAAGATGGATCCAGCGACGGACTGCGTCATGGTGTTAGGCGGCGACGGAACGCTGATCCGCGCGGCATCCAGGCTGGTGGACAGCAGGATTCCGTTGATCGGCGTGAACCTTGGTACGGTCGGTTATCTGTGTGAACTCGAGGAGAGCAACGTGTTTGACGCGGTTGACCGTCTGATGGCGGATGACTGTATGGTGGAGGAGCGCATGATGCTCACCGGCGCAGGCATCCTTGGCGGAGTGCGGGAAGAATACGGGGTTGCCCTGAATGATATCGTGATTCACCGCACGGGGGAGTTGTCGGTAGTCAGCCTGATCGTCTATGTGAACGGGGAGTATCTGCATACGTTTCGGGCGGACGGAATCATTGTGTCGACGCCGACCGGTTCTACCGGCTACAATATGTCGGCAGGCGGACCGATCGTGGATCCGAAGGCACAGATGATTTTAATTACGCCGATCAATGCGCATAATCTCAATTCACGCAGTATTGTGATCGGTGCGGAGGACGAAGTGGTTGTTGAGATCGGCAGAAGGCGCTCACAGAAGGATGAGACTCTGGAGGTCAGCTTTGACGGGGATACCGCCGCAAGACTTGTGGTGGGAGATAAGTTCAGTATCCGGAAGGCTTCGGACACGACAAGGATCTTAAAGCTGAGCAACAAGAGCTTTCTCGAGATCCTAAGCAAAAAGATGCAGGTATACACATAAGCGGGAAACGGAGGGCAGAATGAAAACCAAACGACAGGCGAAAATGCTGGAACTGATCAAGAGAAATGACATTGAAACACAGGAAGAACTGTCGGATTATCTGGAGCGTGAGGGCTATCAGGTAACACAGGCGACGGTTTCCAGGGACATCCGGGAACTAAAGCTCACCAAGGTTGCAATGAGCAACGGCAGGCAGAAATACGTTGCGCTGCAGGAGACGGACGAAAATCTGTCGCAGAAATATGTGCGCGTGTTCCACGACGGATTTGTATCCATGGATATGGCGCAGAATATTCTGGTCATTAAGACTGTCTCGGGTATGGCGATGGCGGTGGCGGCTGCGTTAGATGCCATGCATATGCACGAGATCGTGGGCTGCATTGCGGGGGATGACACCATCATGTGCGCGATCCGCAGTGTGGATGATACCGTTGCGGTGATGAATCGCTTGAAAAAGCTTGTGGAAGACTAGACGGGATTCTTTTGGGGAGAGTAGAAGGAGATTCTATGTTACTAAGTCTGCATGTGAAAAATCTGGCGCTGATTGACGAGGCGGAGGTGGATTTTACCCGGGGACTCAATATCCTCTCGGGAGAGACCGGTGCGGGTAAGTCCATCATCATCGGTTCGATCAATCTGGCGCTGGGTGAAAAAGTGCAAAAGGAAATGTTGAGAGAAGATCCGCAGACCGGGGAGTTTGCTCCGGCGCTGGTAGAACTGGTATTTACGGTGGAGAACGGGCAGGAACGGCAAAAGCTGGAGGCGCTCGAGGTCTATCCGGAAGATGACCAGGTGATCCTAAGCCGCAGAATCGTAGGCGGAAGGGGAACGGCGCGCGTCAACGGTCAGAGTATGCCGGCATCCGCGGTGCGCGAGATCGCGGCGATTTTAATTGACATTCACGGTCAGCATGAGCATCAGTCGCTTCTCTCAAAGCGCAGACATTTGGAGATTCTGGATGCCTATGTGGGAGAGACGCTGACAGAGAAAAAGAAGGCGCTCGCAGAGACTTACCGCAGCTACAAAAAGCTGGTGGAGGAAGAGAAAAATGCCGGCATAGACGGCGCAGAGCGCGAGCGGGAGATTTCGTTCCTGGAGTACGAGATCCGTGAGATCGAGGAGGCAGGACTTCGGGAAGGCGAGGACGAGGAACTGGAGAATGAGTACCGCCGGTTTTCCAACGGACAGAAGATTGTGAATGCCGTAAACGGTGCATACAGCAATACCGGCGGCGAATCGGACTGTGCGTCGGAACTGACCGGAAGGGCGGTGCGCGAACTCTCGTCAGTCTCCGGATACGATGAGAAACTTGCCGAACTCGAGCGTGAGCTGCTTGAGATCGACGGGCTGTTAAGCGATTTCAACCGGGAACTTGCCGATTATGTCGAGAATATGGAGTACGATGAGGAGACGTTCTACCAGGTGGAGAAGCGTCTCGATGAGGTAAATCATCTGAAATCCAAATACGGCAGCACGATCCCGGACGTGCTTCTGGCATTAGAAGAGAAGCAGGAACGCCTGATGCAGCTTAAGGACTATGACACGTATCTCGCCGGTCTTAAGGAAGAGATTGCGCGGACCAAAAAAGTATTAGAGAAGCAGAGCAGCGAGGTGTCCGCAATGCGTAAGGAGGCGGCAGAGCGGCTTACCGCGGCGGTCACGCAGGCGCTACTGGATCTGAATTTCCTTGATGTGCGTTTTACGATGAATTTTGAGCGCATGGCAGAGTATACGGCGAACGGATTCGACGATGCGGAATTTTTGATTTCCACGAACCCGGGCGAGCCGTTAAAACCGCTCGGAAAAGTAGCGTCGGGAGGAGAACTTTCGCGTATCATGCTTGCCATCAAGACGGTGTTAGCGGATGAGGATGCGGTGGAGACGCTGATTTTCGATGAGATTGACAGCGGAATCAGCGGACGGACGGCGCAGATGGTTTCCGAGAAGATGAATGTGCTGGGACGGTCACATCAGATTATCTGTATCACACATCTTCCACAGATTGCGGCGATGGCGGATTCCCATTACCTGATCCAGAAATCCGTACAGAATCAGACGACAGTCTCCACGATCCGCAGACTGTCGGAGGAGGAGAGCATACAGGAGCTTTCCCGTATGCTTGGAGGCGTGGAGATCACGGAGACGGTAAAAGAGAGTGCGAGAGAGATGCGCGCGCTTGCAAAAAGCAAAAAAATCGGGGTTTGAAAAGTAAAAATATTCACATAATAAAAGAAGATACCACAGGTATGAGATACCATGGTATCTTCTTTTTTTGTTGTGTGGCGGCCTTTGGGTTACAGAAAATGGTATGGGGGCAGATATGAGACATAAATTTTATTTTTTGATACAGCAGATCACGTGGGGTGTTTTTTTGTTTTTGACGCTGTTTGCCGTAAAGACGTTTGAGCGGGCACTGCCGGATGAGATCTACGTTCCGTTCGGGGAAAAGGCGGATTACCGGTTTGGCGTTCCGGTGAGCGTGACGTTAAAGGACGACAGCGAGGAAGTGTTCTACCGCTTAAACGGGCAGGAGGATGCCATGGCGGAGGCCCCTTTTTATACCGTTACCTGCAAGCTGTTCGGCATTTTCCCGGTAAAAGACGTGAAGGTGATGATGGTCGACAGACAGGAGGTGACTGCGGGCGGCGAGGCGATCGGTATCTATGTGAAGACGGACGGAATCCTGGTGCTCGGCACTGCAAAGATTGCGGATGCGTGGGGCAATGAGTGCAGCCCGGCGCAGAATCTGGTGCAGAGCGGGGATTATATTGTGAGCGTGAACGGGGAGACGGTGTGCGGGAAAGAGGAGCTGATGGACAAGATTGACAGCTACGGCAGCGGACGTGAGATCATCGGAGTGATGCGGAAGGGGGAGTATGTGGAAGTATCCATGAATCCGGTCAAAGGCGAGACGGGAAAATACCGCCTTGGAATCTGGGTGCGGGATGATCTTGCCGGGGTCGGAACACTGACCTACTACAGGCAGGACGGCAGCTTTGGCGCACTCGGACATGCGGTGAGCGACGGCGACACCGGCGTGCAGATGAGCCTGTCGGAAGGATATATTTACGAGACGAAAATCGTCAGCATCCAGAAGGGGAAGAACGGCGTCCCGGGCGAACTTGCGGGGATCATTGACTACGGGAAATCGCATTGCATGGGAAGCATTACGGAGAACTCGCCGCTTGGCATCCGCGGCATGTTAAATGATACGGCGGGAGAACTGGAAGGAGAAGTCTACGAGGTGGCTTATAAGCAGGACATTGCGCTTGGAAAAGCCTACATCATCTCGGAGGTGTCCGGGGAGCGCGCGGAGTATGAGATCGAGATAGAGAGTCTTGATTACAGTGGGGATGAGGAAAACAAGGGAATCCTTTTTAAAGTCACGGATGAGCGGCTTTTAGGCCTGACCGGAGGAATCGTACAGGGGATGAGCGGCAGTCCGATTATCCAGAACGGAAAGATGATCGGGGCGGTGACGCATGTGTTTGTGTCGGATGCGTCGATGGGTTACGGAATCTTTATTGAGAAAATGTTGTGATTGCACGACAAAAACTTTTACAACGTCTGGTACTTATGGTATACTACAGTCAGTATTGTTGGCTTTAAGGACGGAAGACGGAATGGAACAGCAGGAACATATACAAAAACTGGCAGATGAATACTACGAAGAGGGCAGAGCCAGATTCTTTGACCACAAGCTGGAGGAAGCGGCGATGCTTGTACAGAATGCGCTTCATCTCTACAAGAAGTGCGACGACATGTTAAAATACGCCACAGCGCTCAATCTGCTCGGAGTGATCTACGGCGCCACGGGGAACGAGACGATGGCGGTGGATTATCTGGTCGAAGGACTTGAGTGTGCGATCGATTACCAGCTAAATAACATCACGACACTCTTTTATAACAATATCGGCTCCAGGTACCAGGAGCTGGGAGAGCATGAGAAGGCGATCGACTATTTCTTAAAGTCGGCGCGGGAACTGCAGAATCCGACCTGCATCAAGGAGGAACGCCACCGTTCCTGGACTTTGATTACCTACCTGAATCTGGCGGTCTCCTACTACGAACTGAACCTGTACGAGCTTTCCTACAAATATTTAGAGCAGGCAGAGCGGCAGCTTGACGAGGAAGTGGAGGAGATGTATCATTATACGGTACTGATCTTCAAATGTAGGCTGCTCTGGCAGATGGGAAAGGGGGACTATGTGTATGAGTACATGGAGGATCTTCTGGCGAGCGGTGAAAAAGACAGCAATGCGTCGGATTATCTGAACGATATGAAGGATCTGTGTCAGCTGTTCCGCGACATGAAAGAGTATGAATACTGGAAGCAGACCATATCTGCGGTCGAGACCTATACGATCGATCAGAAAACCGTCTTTTTCCAGCTGTTTCTGACGGAATTGTGGATGGACTACTATCAGACTGTGGGGAACGAAGAGCGCTATGTGGAACTGTGTGTGGCACATGCGGATCTGTATAAGCGCCAGAAAGCGATCGATGCGAAGGACCGCGCCACAGCGATCGACATCAAGGTCCAGCTGCGGGAAAAAGAGGCGGAGCGCAAGCGCGTGGAGACTATGTCTGTGACGGATGCGCTGACCGGGCTGGGGAACCGCTATTCTCTTGAGCGTGAGGCGGTGCATATCATAAGGGATGCGGGCGGTGAGCGGATTACGGTCGGCGTTTTGGACATCGACTGCTTTAAGCAGCTGAACGATACCTACGGGCATATTCAGGGAGACCGCTGCCTGAAGGTGGTGGCGGATATTCTGAAAGAGGCAGTGATGGACTGCGGACATGTCTACCGGTTTGGCGGGGATGAGTTCGTGATGTTGTTTCCGGCAGGGATGGAGAACCGGATCGAGGAGATCGCGGAGGCGATCCTGCAGAAGATTGCGGAGGCGGGAATCGCAAACGAGCACTCGGTTGTGCAGCCGAATCTTACCATCTCCCAGGGGTATGCCTGCTTTGTGCCGGAGGGCACAGAGAGCGGAGCACGTCTGATTGAGCACGCGGACAAGGCGCTTTACTATGTGAAGAGAAACAGCAGAAACGCATATTATATCATACGCGAATGATGCATATACTTCAGTTGACGACTAGCTTCGACAAATTTTCTTGCGTTGGAATCAGTATCATCAGTAAGCAAAGAGTTTTGTCACAGGAGGGGCTAAAATGGAAAAACTGAATGTTGCAATAGCAGATGATAATGAGAGAATGCTGCGATTATTAGGGGATATTATCGAAAGTGATGACGAACTGAATGTTGTAGGAGTCGCCCGCGACGGCGAGGAAGCATACCATGTGATAAAGGCGAAAGAACCGGATGTCGTGCTGCTCGACATTGTGATGCCGAAGCTTGACGGATTGGGGGTTTTAGACCGCGTGAGTCAGGACACCTCCATAAAAAAACATCCGGCGTTTATTATGATCAGCGCGATCGGTCAGGAGAAAATCACGGAAGATGCGTTTGCGCGCGGCGCAGATTATTACATTATGAAGCCGTTTGACAATGATATCGTGTTAAGCCGCATCAAGAATGTGAGAAGACCTGCGGCGGGACGCGGTGCGGAAGTGCGCAAGGTCAATGCCTATGAGAAGGCGGAGGAGACAAAGGAGCGCAACCTGGAAGCGGATGTCACCGATATTATTCACGAGATCGGAGTTCCGGCGCATATCAAAGGGTATCAGTATCTGCGGGATGCGATTGTCATGTCCGTCAATGACATGGATATGCTCAACTCGATCACGAAAATTCTTTATCCCACGATCGCGAAGAAGTACCAGACAACCTCCAGCCGTGTGGAGCGGGCAATCCGGCATGCGATCGAGGTGGCGTGGAGCAGAGGCAAGATGGATACCATTGATGAGATGTTCGGGTATACCATCCACAACGGAAAAGGAAAACCGACGAATTCGGAGTTTATCGCACTGATTACCGACCGGATACGTCTGGAATATAAGATGCATTAACGATGAGGACATATTTTTCAGGAGGCGCAAAGCCGAAGAAGAGTATGTCCTCATTTTCGGATAACCGGTTCCTTTTGAGCGTCAGATGTGCTATAATTATACGATGATTTTTCGGAGGATGGCAGATGCAGAAAAACAGGTATCAGCTCAGGTGCGCGGCAGGAAAATACTGGCTGTTAGATATGGAGCAGGATGGAGAAACGTATCGGCCGCCGCTCATGTTAAATGAGAGCGGGGCTTATATCTTCAGGCAGTATATGGCAGGAAACACGGCGGATAAAATCGCGGAGGAGCTTGCCACTATGTACGGGGGGACCGCAGACGATATGCGGACAGATGTGATGCAGTTTATCAGACAAATGGAACTACAGGGGATCTTGTAAACGATGAATATATTATTGGTGGGAAGCAAATGCCGCTTCCTTCAGCTTTTGACGGACAAACTGGACAAAGAAGGGCACCGTGTGTTTTTGCTGACGGCAGAAGACAAATCGGTCAGAACGTCCAAAAAGATATTTGAGACGTATCATTTTGCATACGACAATCCGTGCATCAGAGAGGTGCTTGAGGGAGTGCGTCCGGATGTGACAGTCTTTATGGGCGCCTATGATACAGGCTTTCTCTGGGGGAAGGGGAGCAGCACGGCGTCGGCGTACACTTCAGGCCTGTTTCAGCTGCTGATGAATGAGACGGCTGGTAATGTGGGACGCTTTTTGTATCTCTCGTCGGAGGAAGTCTTCGGGGGAGAGTATACACAGGACATTTCGTGCGAGGAAAACTGTGCGGCTTATACGGTACGCGCGCAGGCGATTGCGGCGGGAGAGGAACTCTGCCGCAGTTACTTTAACATGGGCTATGAGACGATCGTGCTGCGGCTGGATCATCTCTACGGGGAACCGCTTACCGGGGCGGAAGCGCGTGATATCTGCGCCCGCATGAGTGTGGAGGGGCTGGAAACCGGTGAGATCCGGGTAAATCCCCACAACCGTGTGGCGCTGTTACACTATTCGGATGCCGTCGAATTTTTGTATGCGGTGATTACGGCAAAAAAGATGACGTACGGCGTCTATCAGATTTCTTCCGGAGAGACGATTTCCGTGCGAAGCGCAGCGGAGTTTGTGGCGGCGGAACTGGAAGGTGTGAAAGTCGTAGAGGACACCGGAAGAGAGCGGATGGAGCCGGTTTTGTCCAACCAGAGATTTGCGGAGGAGTTTGGGATACGCATTGTACATAAGCCGGAGACCGAGATTGGCAGGGAGGCGGCGTACATCCGGCAGCACGCATCTTCTTTTGTGCGGACACAGAGCAGAAAAAAGGGATGGAGCCGGTTCGGAGAGCGGTCGAGAGAGGCCGTAAGAGCGATGATTCCGTTCGCGGAGAATCTGCTTTGTTTCCTTCCGTTTTTCCTGTTAAATAACTGGATGGCGGGGAGCGCGTATTTCCAGAACATTGATTTTTACCTTCTGTATGTGCTGCTGTTCGCCATTACCTACGGGCAGCAGCAGGCGACATTCTCCTCGATTCTTGCGGTGGCGGGGTATCTTGCGGTGCAGATGTATCAGCGGAGCGGTTTTGATGTGGTGCTGGATGTCAACACGTACATATGGATTGCACAGCTGCTGATTCTGGGACTTGTGATCGGCTATATGCGCGACCGGCTGCATGCGGTGGAGGAGGAGGAGCGCCATGAGGTGGATTTCCTCTCCAGACAGGTGGAGGACATCTCGGATGTCAACGGCAGCAACGTGCGCATCAAGGAGATTCTGTCAAATCAGATCGTCAACCAGAACGACAGCTTCGGAAAGCTGTATGAGATCACGTCCAGCCTGGACAAGTACGAGCCGAGTGAAGTGTTGTTCTATGCCGCAGAGGTGCTGGCAAAGCTGATGGACAGTCAGGATGTCGCAATCTATACGGTGGCAAACCACTCCTATGCGCGTCTGTTCTCGGCAACTTCGCCGAAGGCACGCATGCTCGGAAATTCCATTCACTATGTGCAGATGGAAGAACTCTATGAAAAGCTGCGGGAGAAAAAAGTATTCATCAACAAAACCATGGATGAGCGCTATCCGCTGATGGCGGACGCCATTTATTCGGAGGACGAGATGCAGCTGATTCTGATGGTGTGGGGAATCCCGTGGGAGAGAATGACACTCGGGCAGGCGAATATGCTCACTGTGATCGGCTATCTGATTCAGAACGCGGTCGTGCGCGCCAACCGTTATCTCTCGGCGCTGGAACAGCAGCGCTATATCCACGGCACCAGAATTTTGGAGGCGGACGCGTTTGTTTCGCTGGTGAAGGCTTATCTTAACGCCAGGGAGAAGAAGCTGACGGAGTGTGCGCTCGTCGTTTTCGAGGAGGGTGAGACCTCCAGGGAGGAAGCCGCAGGCGTCCTTTCCGGCATGATGCGCCAGAGCGATTATCTCGGAGAGCTCCCCGACGGAAAGATGTACGCACTGCTTGCCAACACGAGCGCAGAGGATGCGGGAATGGTTGTGGAGCGTTTTAGGAGCGCAGGCTTTCCGTGCAGGATGAAAGAGGAGATGGAACTATGAGCAGGATCGAAACGTATTTTCTGCTGCTTGTGGTACTCAATTTGTGCGTCACGGCGGCGTATGTCCTGTGGAATGAGCAGCATTGGAGAGAAGAGCCGGGGAAGCGCACCGGCGGAAGAATCCGCGCGGCGGTTATGCTTTTGGCACCGGTGATCGGTTCCGTCTTCTTTGTGGCGGGAGAACTCGCGCGGCATCTTTTATTCGGACAGTCGGCGGATCTGGAAGATGTTATTTTCAGTAAGGAGCGTGTCAGAACACACTTTATGGCGGATGAGGAGCAGGAGCGGAATGTGGTGCCGATCGAGGAGGCACTGGCGATTTCCGACCGGGACAGTCTGCGCACACTGATTATGAATGTGGTCAGAGGAGATGTCACGGACTCTCTCGGATCGCTGGCGCTGGCACTTGACAGTGAGGACACCGAGACCTCCCACTATGCGGCGTCGGTGCTTCGGGATGTGCTCAACGATTTCAGGCAGCATGCACAGAAACTCTACCGGCAGATGCAAAAGGACGGCAGAGAGGCGGGGGATGATGCCTGCCTTCTGATCGAGTACATGTATGTCGTCTTAAAACAGAATGTTTTTCACGAGACCGAACAGCGGACATTTGTGGATATGTTTGAGGAGGCGTGTGAACTTCTCTATGAAAAAGATTACCGGAAACTCACTGCGCAATACATCGAATGGCTGTGTGAACTGCTGCTCCGCTTAAAGGAATTCGGGCGGATGCATTACTGGTGCAACCGGAGCCGGGAATTATATCCGGATGCGCTTTCCACGTACACCTGCTATTTGAAAATGTATTTTACGCAGGAGAAGAAAACCGAATTTTTCCGGGAACTGGATCGGCTGAAAGCGTCCAATATCGTCATTGACAGGGAGACGTTAGAGCTGATCCGGACGTTCAGTTAGTCCGGCAGGAAGGAAATGACATGGTATCACGCAGAAATTATCTGACGATTGCAATGATGTTTGTGATTCTGCTTTTTATGTTTCAGTTTACAGGCGTCATGAAAGAACAGTTAAGTGAATATGAGAGCAACGAATATGCAGACGATACCACAACATCCTTTCAACGGTCGGATGCATTTCTGGCGGAACAGACATCTGCCGACGCCTGCGAGGTGATCTATGTGGGCGAAGCAGGGGGAGCGGAGGAATCCGTGGTAAAGACATGGTGCAGCTACCGCAAGCGGACGTTTTTTTGCAGCAGCTCCCTCGCACTGCTTGACAGCCTGCAGGATGATGCACTGCAGGTGCTGGTGGTGGACGGCAGCAAGGTGACGTCGGAAGAAGAGGTGGCGGTTCTTCGCAGAGAGGCACAAATGGGTGTGACTGTGATTTTTGCAACCCTGCCGCAGAGCTCTGTGATAAGGGAGTACCGGGATTTAAGGGGGCTTCTCGGAATCCGCGCGGTGATTGCGGATGAGATACCGCTTGCGGGCATGCATCTGTTTTCCGGCTTTCTGCTCGGCGGGGAAGAGATCTATGAGGTCACGGAACTCGGGGAGGAGGAGCGTCAGGACATGAACCCTTCTGTTCCCTGGTATACGACCGGCGCGGGAACCAAGACCTATATGGTCGGCACGCTGTCCGATGAGACGATCGAACAGACGGTGGATAACGAAATACGGGCACAGTATGCGGGAATGGAGGAAGAGGCGGCAAAAAACAGCCTTCTGCCTGCCATTTTCTGGAGAAACAGTGTGGATACGGCAAAGATTTTCTGTGTGAACGGGGATTATCTTGCAGACATAAGCGCTGTTGGAATACTGGATGCCATGATGGGGGAGACATACGATTACGATATCTACCCGGTAATTAACGCACAGAATCTTGTGATTGCAGATCTGCCGGCGTTCGTCTCCGAGAACGAGGAGGAGATGCAGAAGCGCTACAGCCAGTCCGCACAGGCAGTGTATCAGGAAATTGTGTGGCCGTCGCTGACCTCCATTGCCTCCCGGACGGGGGCAAAGATGACCTGCATGATGACGCCGCAGTTTACGTATACGGATGAGGAAGAGCCGGATGGAGAGAACGTCACCTACTATCTGAAACGTCTGAAGGAGGAGCACGCGGAGGCGGGGCTGTCCGCAGACAGCAGGGAAGGGATCTTGCTCTCAGAAAAAATAAAGCAGGATCAGACGTTCTGGCAGACCTATGCGCCGTCCTACCGGTTTTTATCCCTCTACGCGGACGGAGTAAAGAGCATCGGGGAGGAGAGTGCCCTTCCGGCGGAAATCCGGACGGTTGCGCTCGGATCCGGCGCCAGCGGGCAGGCGGTGGGGTATCTCAATGAGAACGTCACACTGCAGCCGTCGACGGGTTCCGGAATCCGGCATACGTTTCTGGATGATTTTAAAGTGAAATGCATGGAGACGGCGCTCGGCTATTCCAACATCACACCCGACCTCTATAGCGTGACTTATCCGGAAGGGGACGATGATTCCTGGGAGAAAATGTCCAAGAAGATCGCAGCAAACCTGGGCACCTACTGGAAAGCGTATGAAGCGTTTGACGCAACCACCCTGACAGAGAGTGATGTGCGCATCCGCAGATTTCTGGCACTTGACTATAAGCAGCAGCGCGCGGGCAATGTGATTACACTTTCCTTAGAGCACCGGGAGGATGCAGCATGGTTTCTGCTGCGCCTGCACGGAGAGAAAGTCACAGAAGTTGCGGGCGGAAGCTTTGAAGAGATAGAAGACGGCGTCTACCTGATTCTTGCAGAGGAAGATGAGGTCTCCGTGGAAGTGCAGACCGGGGAAGAATGGCAGTATCAGGACGGCGGAAAGTGTGGTGACGGCACATGAGAATATGTATTGTGGCAGAGGGATGCTATCCCTATGTTGTCGGGGGTGTATCGAGCTGGATACACAGTATGATAAAAATATTTCCGGAGTACCAGTTTGTCGTGCTGGCGATTGTGGCGAACCGTTCGCTGCGCGGAAAGTTTGTCTACGATCTCCCGGAGAATGTGGTGGAAGTGCACGAACTGTATCTGGAGGATGCAGACTGGCGGCCAAAAGAACTTAAAAGAGCAGCCAGACTGAAGTTAAATGAGCGGGAGTACGCCGCACTGCGGAGCCTGTTGATGAACCAGAATGTAGACTGGGATACCCTGTTCTCCTTTTTCGGGGAGAAGGAATTCTCTTTGAATGAACTTCTCATGGGGGAGGATTTTTTCCGGGCGGTGCAGGAATGTTATACGGTGCGGTATGCGGGGGCGGTGTTTTCTGATTTCCTCTGGACGATGCGCTCCATGTACCTTCCGCTGTTTCTGACACTTGGCATGCGGCTGCCGAGGGCGGATGTGTATCATTGTGTGGCGACGGGATATGCGGGCGTGCTGGGCAGCATGGCAAAGCGCAGGTTTGGCTGCAGGCTTCTGATCTCGGAGCATGGAATCTACACCAGGGAGCGCGAGGAAGAACTGATCCGTGCGGACTGGGTGTCCGGCATCTATAAGAATATCTGGATTGAGCAGTTTAAGAAAATGTCGAAGCTTGCATACGACAGGGCGGATCTGGTCACAAGCCTGTACGCGCACGCGAGAGAGCTTCAGATCGAACTGGGATGTCCTGCGGATAAGACAAGCATTACCCCGAATGGGATTGATCCGGCGCGGTTTACCGGCTTGAAGCGTCCGGAAGCGATGGAGCCGGATATGGTGCACATCGGTGCGGTACTCCGCGTGACGCCGATCAAGGATGTCAAGACCATGATCCGGGCGTTTGCGTATGCAAAGCGCGATGTGCCTAACTTAAAATTATGGATCATGGGGCCGACGGAAGAAGACGAGGAATACGCGAGAGAATGTTTTGATCTGGTGGAGCTGATGGAACTGCCGGATGTGGTGTTTACCGGAAGGGTGAATGTGACGGAATATCTCGGCGGACTGGATTTTACCATTCTGACCAGTATCAGCGAGGGGCAGCCGTTAACGGTTCTGGAGGGCTATGCGGCGAAGCTTCCGGCGATAGCAACCGATGTCGGAAACTGCCGCGGACTGTTGTACGGCGAGGACGATGATTTTGGCGAGGCGGGAATTCTGACGCACATCATGAATGTGAAGGAAATTGCGGATGCCATGGTGAATCTTGCCAGACATCCGGTCCGCAGAAAACAGATGGGAGAAAACGGTTACCGCCGTGTGATGGCAAAGTACAAGATTTCGGATATGCAGCAGACGTACCGGAAGATTTATGAAACGTTTGAGAACATAGACTGGTAGAAGGGAGAGAGACTGTGGCAGGAATAGGAATCAAGCTTCAGAAAATATATGAGAAAAAAACGATTCTTGCATATCTGACCGGATTCGGCTACAGTGCGGTCGTGACGGTTGCACCGATGTTTGTCGTGATCGGAACGATCATGCTCATGAGTCAGCTCCTGGGATATGAGAATGTGGGATATGCGAGAAGAGGACTGTTTTCCGGAACGCTGCTTTACATCTTTATCTTTTCGCTTCTGACGGCGGCGCCTTTTAATGCGGTGTTGTCCCGCTATATGTCGGATGTCATCTACGAGGAGCGCTATGAGGATATTCTGCCCTGCTACGATGTGGGGCTGCTTTTAAACATTCTGCTGGCAAGTCTTCTCGGAATTCCGTTTTGCGCATGGGAACATCTTGTGGGACATGTCAATCTGATTTTTGTGTTTACCGGATTTTGCGGTTATATCGCACTGGTTCTCGTGTTCTACTCGATGCTTTACCTTTCCATCTGTAAGGATTATCAGAAGATATCGCTGTACTTTTTGACCGGGATGGCGGCGGCACTCGCCTGCGCCCTCTTTTTTGTAAAAGTATGCGGCAGGGAGATTGTCTACAGTATGCTGCTTTCCCTCACGATCGGATTTTTTCTTACGGCGGTGTTGGAATATGCCACGGTGAAGCGCTATTTTAAGAGGAACAGCAACCGGTACAGAAGAGTTTTTTCGTATTTTGGCAGGTACTGGAAGCTGGTGGTGATCAATTTTTTGTATACCCTCGGTCTGTATATTCATAATTTTGTGTTCTGGAATACGGATTTACAGATGCGCGTGGCGGATACGTTTGTCTTTGCTCCGACGTATGATCTGGCAACCTGTCTGGCGATGTTTACGAATCTGTCGTCGACCATCATTTTTATCACGCGGGTAGAGATGCATTTCCACACGCGTTACAAGGCGTATTCGGAAGCGGTTATCGGAGGAAGATGGGAAGATATCAAAAATACAAAAGACAGAATGTTCCGGCAGCTTTCTGCGGAGCTTATGAATCTGGTGCGCATACAGTTTATCATCTCGACGGCAATGTATCTGCTCTGCGTGGTGGTGCTTCCGCAGTACGGGTTCTCGGGAAGAGTGATGCAGATCTATCCTTGTCTTGCCGCCGGATATTTTATATTATTTATTCTGTATGCAGAAATTATTTTTCTGTACTACTTTAACGATCTGACAGGGGCGCTTTTGGCAACCCTCGGCTTTTGTCTGGTGACGTGGGCGGGAAGCGTGCTTTCTGCCGGCGGGAGTGACCTGTGGTACGGCATGGGGCTGGTGGCGGGCAGCTTTACCGGCTTTACCATTGCCTATTTCAGACTCAGGTTCATGGAGTGCCATATGGATGAACATATCTTCTGCGGCGGACAGCTGTTTACGGTGAAGAGAGAGCGGATGCCGGAGAGTATGGTATATACAAAGAAACAGAAGGAGCGTTAGTATATGAATGTGATTTTAATTCTGCGGATTTTTCTGACGGCAGCGGGAGTGTTGTTCCTTTTGGGGGACATCAATGCGTATGTGAGACAAAAACTGACCGATACGATTGGACTTCTGTGGGCATTTGTCTCGGTGGCGCTGATTTTAACGGGCGTGGTCTCCGTGCCGGGGGCAAGGGAGGAGGAATACCTGGTGGTGCTTCTTCTGGCAGTCTGCCTGCTGCTTTTGATCCTGCTGTTTAAGTTAAGCAAGGTGGTGTCGGTTCTTTCCATGAAAAATCAGGAGCTTGCCATGCAGGTTTCCCTGCTCAATCAGGAAAATGAGAGAATATTGCACAGGCTGGGGATTTTGACAGATGAAAAAAAAGATATTGTTCGTGATTAATACATTAAGCCGCGCCGGAGCGGAGACGGCACTGTTGGAACTGCTTGCGCAGCTTGCTGCCGAGAGGGGGGAGGACGGGCAGCCCAGATATGAGCTCTCGCTCTTTGTCCTGATGAACCAGGGAGAACTTGTGCAGCAGATACCAGAGGGGGTGCGGCTTGTCAATCCAAGGTATGCCCCGGTCTCGGTGCTCGAACCAAAGGGAAGAATCTATATGGGCATGACCGTTGTAAAATGTCTGCTTCACAGAGCCAACCTGATCCGGCTGTGGCGCTATCACTGGAGGGCCGCGCGGGCAATGCGCAAAGAGGGACGGCTGATGCCGGACAAGCTGCTGTGGCGGGCAATCTCGGATGGCGCCAGACGCTTCCCGGAGGAATATGATCTTGCAGTTGCATTCCTGGAGGGCGGTTCTGCATACTATGTGGCAGACCACGTCAGGGCGAAAAAAAAGGCGGCGTTTATTCATATCGACTATCAGAAGGCGGGATACAGCAGGGAACTGGACCGCGACTGCTACCTGCAATATGATGCCGTATTTCCGATCGGGGAACAGGTAAAGCGGGCGTTTCTCGCCGTGTATCCGGAGTGCAGTGCACGCACCAGGATCTATCACAATCGGATCGACTGTGAAAAAATCCGGAAGATGTCCGTGCAGCCGGGAGGATTTACGGATGATTTCGACGGAATCCGCCTGCTTACAGTGGGAAGACTCACCCCGCAGAAGGCATATCCGGTTGCGATCGAAGCGATGCGGCAGTTAAAGGCGGAGGGATACCCAGTCCGGTGGTATGCGCTGGGCGAGGGAAGCAGCCGCAGGGAATTAGAGCAGCACATTGCGTCGTGCGGATTAAAGGAGGATTTCCTGCTGCTTGGAGCGGTTGAGAATCCCTATCCGTACTACCGGCAGACGGATATCTATGTGCATGCGACCGGATATGAGGGGAAAAGCATTGCGATACAGGAGGCGCAGACGCTTGGCTGTGCAATCGTTGCTTCCGAATGTAACAGAGAGCAGATTACAGACGGGGAGGACGGGATTTTGTGCGCGCTTGACGCTGCGGCGGTAAAGGAAGCTGTGGGCTTCCTGATCCGGAATCCGGACCGGCGCAGGGCGTACGCGCAGGCGGCGTTAAAGCGTCCTGTAAATTACGAGAACGAGGAACGGCTGTTGGAGCAGCTGCTTTCCGGGAAAGAATAAGGAAGATACGATGGTAGAGAAGAAACAGAAAGAACTGCTGATTATCATTCCGGCATACAATGAGGAGAAAAATATAGAGCGGGTGCTGGAGGAGCTGGAACGCCCGGAGATCGCGGAGATTGCGGATATTCTGGTCATGAATGATGCGTCCTCGGACTCTACGAACTGGGTCGTAAAGGCACACGGACATACGCTGGTATCCCATGTCTTTAATCTGGGGTACGGGAGCGCCCTGCAGCTTGGATATAAATACGCGATCCGCCGCAAATATTCCTATGTGATCCAGATGGATGCGGACGGACAGCATGATGTGTGCAACATACCGGTGATCTATCAGAGACTAAAACAGCAGGATGCGGACGGACGCTGCCCGGATATCGTGCTCTGTTCGCGTTTTATGGAGGGAAGTGCAGAGTATCCGGTCTCCGCTACGAAGAAACTGGCATACGGATTCTTCCGCTGGATGATAAAGATCAGTACCGGACGAAAGATTGCCGATCCGACGACCGGTCTGCAGGGACTTAACCGCAGGGCATTTTTATATTACTCGAAGTATAAGCACTTTGACGACAAGTATCCGGATGCCAATATGATCATTCAGATGCAGCTGCTCGGATTCCGCATAGATGAGATCCCTGCTGTCATGCATGCGAGAAGCTGTGGCACCAGCATGCACTCCGGACTCAAACCGGTGGTCTATATGTTCCGCATGGTCTTCTCCATCATCGGCGTGGTATTTCGGATCAAGGTGCTTGGAATCGATGCGGGGGCAGGAGAGCGGGATGTTTTCATGGACAAAAAGGAGTAAGCGTTCTTTTCGCGCAGAAAATTTAAAAAGACAGCAGAAGCCCTATATTGCTCCGGGGCGTGGGTGGTATCACATCTACACGTTCCGGCTGGGGAGACCGGAGGAAGTATCCTTAGACTGGCTGCCGGATTATCCCGGGGAGACACTTGCTCTGGTCCGGCTGGACATCCGCGATTACGCTTCGCGTGAACTGGACACTCTTGCACTGGACTTTGCGGAGCAGATTTTTCGTGCCTTTCAAGAGCGGAAAAAAGAGATGATCCTGCGCGTCTGTTACGATACGGAGGGAAAGGGGATGGAGCGCGAGCCGCAGCGCATTTTTGTGGTGCAGAGACACATGCAGGCGCTCGGTAGTCTTGCGGAACGGTATGCGGATGCCATTCTGACCGTGCAGGGCGTGTTTGTGGGAAGCTGGGGAGAGATGCATACCTCCCGGTTTTTGCGCCCGGATCAGATCTGCCTGTTGGCGCAGACCTGGCAGGAGGCGACGCACCATGCGCTGACACTCTCGGTGCGAAAGCCGGTGCATCTGCGCATGCTGGCGGGAAATAAGCCGGTGCGCGGACTGGGACTATACGATGATGCCATGTTTGCCGGAGCCGACCATATGGGGACGTTCGGGGATGTGCCGAGGGAGGCGGCAGATTGGGAAGAACCGTGGTGTGCGGCAGATGAGCAGACTTATCTGAGCGGACAGGATGAAAATATTCTGTGCGGAGGGGAGGCGCTGGCGGGAATAAAGCTGTCCGCGGAGGCAGTCTTAGAGGAACTTCAAAAGATGCAGGTGACCTATTTAAACAGCATCTATGACCCGGCGCGGATGGCAGAGTGGAAGGCATGCCGTCTCCCGTCCGGAAAATCGCTGTATGAGGAGATCGGCAGCCGCCTCGGTTACCGGATCTGCGTGCTTTGTGCAGAGTGGAAAAAGGGAAGCCTTTGGGTGACACTGAAAAATGAAGGATTTTCCACCGTATGCCAGAAAACGGATCTGCTTCTGATCCGGGAGTGTGATGAAGGCACAGAGCAGAAGGTGCAGAAGGTTCCTTATGAGATCTGCGGATTAAAGGGCGGTCAGACGGACGTGGCAAAGGTTGAAATTGCGGCGGGAGAAGACGGCGGGGAAGGAAAAGAGGAGAAACTCTACCTTTCCATGGTGCGGAAGAAAGACGGAAAACCGCTGCCGTTTGCGAACGAAGGCGCGGGAAGCCGGCTCTTGATCGGCAGATGGATGGTGCAGGGAGGATTGCATGGAAGAGAAAAAGGAAACACAGATTGATTTTGTGATTGCCTGGGTTGACGGCGGAGATCCGGCATGGCAGAGAGAGCGGGACCGCTATGGGAAGATGGGGGAGAAAACAGCGGCGGAAGAGACCGGAGAGAGAGAGAAGTCCGGCGTTGCCTGCGATACCAGGGATGTGCGCTACCGTGACTGGGACTGCCTGCGGTTCTGGTTCCGCAGTGTGGAACAGAATGCCCCGTGGGTGCACAAGATCTATTTTGTCACATGGGGGCATGTGCCGAAGTGGCTGAATGGGAATCATCCGAAGCTTGAGATTGTGCGCCACGAGGATTATATCCCGGGAGAATTCCTGCCGACGTTTAATTCCCACACAATCGAACTCAATTTTCACCGCATCCCCGGATTGTCGGAACAGTTTGTCTATTTTAACGACGATATGTTTCTGCTGCGGCAGGTAAGCCCCGGACAGTTTTTCCGGGACGGAAAGCCGCTTGACATGCTTGCCTTGCAGCCGGTCGTGGCAAACCGGGAGGATGCCGTCATGCCGTATATTTATCTGAACAATGCGATGGTGCTTGCGAGGTATTTTGACAAGCGGGAAAACATGAAGCAGCAGCCGGGAGCCTACTGGCATCCGGGGTATCCGCTCTTATATTTCGGGTATAACCTGCTCGAGCGCATGTTCCCGCGGTTTACCGGATTTTATACGGTGCACGGTCCGTCGCCGCTTCTAAAGAACACCTACGAGGCGCTCTGGCAGCGGGAGGGAGCGCTTTTGTCGGAGGTTTGCAGCCACAGATTCCGCAGCAGGGAGGATGTGAGTCAGTATCTGCTCAGAGAATGGCAGAAGCTGGAGGGTAATTTTTATCCTGTCAATGCCTGCCGGTTCTGCAGGTATTATGATCTCTCGGATCAGAATACATCGCTGCTTCATGTGATTGAGAAGAAAAAAAGCCCGGCTGTCTGCATCAATGATTCCCAGAAGGTGGAGGCGTATGACAGGGTCAAGAGGGAATTAAACGAAGCATTTTTAAAAGCTTTTCCGAAAAAGAGTTCCTTTGAAACGGGCGGAGCAGGGGAAAAGCACTAAGACAGAGAGGAGACGCCATGGAAACAAAGAGCAGAACAGAATATTCGGCAATGAATACAACCGTGGCGGTCATCTCCAGAATGACGGCGATTCTGATGGGATTTGTGACGCGTGTGATTTTTACGCATACGCTGAGTGAAAACTATGTCGGAATCAACGGTCTGTTCACCGATATTTTAAACGTGCTTTCGTTGACCGAGCTTGGCGCAGGCACGGCAATCACTTACGCCTTGTACCGGCCGATCGCGGAGGGCAACATCAAAAAGCAGCAGCAGCTGATGAAGCTTTACCAGACATTTTACCGTGGAACCGCGGTGTGTGTGGGCGTGCTGGGACTGGCGCTGATTCCGTTTATGGACGTACTCATGAAAAACAGACCCGAGGTGGAGCATCTGACGTTTATTTACCTTCTCTATCTCGCCAACTCCGTGCTGTCGTATCTGCTGGTGTACCAGAGGACGCTGATTGAGGCGCATCAGATGAATTATGTGGTGCTCATCTATCAGACCGGCTTTCTGGTGCTGCAGGATCTGCTGCAGATTGTTGTGCTGCTTACTACGGGAAACTTTATTCTGTTTTTGCTGATGTATCTGATGTGCACGGTTCTGTCAAATGTGTGTATCTCGCGAAAGGCGGAAAAGCTTTTCCCGTATTTAAAGGAAAAAGAGAAGGAACGTCTTCCCGCAGAGGAGCGGACGGGACTGTTTCGGAATATCCGCGCCATGATGATGCACAAGCTTGGGACGGTCGTTGTAAATAATACCGATAATTTACTGATCTCCGCGTTTGTCGGCGTGGTCAGTGTCGGAATATATTCCAATTATTATCTTCTGATCGGTTCCGTCCGCCAGGTGTTGGACCAGGTCTTTGCGGGAATTACAGCGAGTGTGGGCAATCTGGGAGCAACGGAGGACCAGGGCAAAATCCGCGAGATTTTTGAGACGGCCTTTTTTATCGGGCAGTGGCTTTACGGGTTTGCGGCGATCTGCCTGTACGAATTGCTCAATCCGTTTGTGGAGCTGGCTTTTGGCAGACAGTATCTGTTTGAACGCTCCGTTGTCATGATCTTATGCCTCAACTTTTTTATCAACGGAACCAGGAAAGCGGTGCTGACCTTTCGGGATTCCATGGGATTGTTCTGGTTCGATCGCTACAAGGCGCTGGCGGAGGCGGCGCTCAATCTGGTGCTGTCGATTCTTCTGGTAAGACAGTATCAGACGCTCGGCGTATTTATCGGAACGTTTTTGTCAACGATTCTCACGTCGGTGTGGGTGGAGCCGTTTGTCCTGTACCGGAGAAGACTGCATCTGCCGGTGCACCGGTTTTATCTGCGCTACCTTTTGTATGCGGTCTGTGTGGGAGCGGTATGGATTGTGACAGACCTGGTCTGCGGACTGGCAGAGGGAAGTCCGCTTACCGTTCTTCTCATCCGGCTGCCACTCTGTGTGGTGCTGCCCAATCTGTTGTTTTTTATGGCATACGGCAGGACGAAAGAATGGAAACGGGTGTTGGAGCGCCTGCGGCGCATCGAGTGGGGCAGGCTGCATCGGGGAGGAATGTGATGAGACAGCAGATGGAAGAAGAACAATGGGATTTGTGCAGGCTGCTGGATGCGGCGCTGCACGGCAGACCGGCGGAAATGCTCCCGCCGGCTGAAAAATACGGAGCCATTCTTGAACTGGCAGACCGGCATCGCGTGCTGCCGCTGCTGTACGACGTGCTGGCACCCAAGCTGCCCGAGGAGGATGAGAACCGGAAGCGCCTTGAGAAGAGAAGCGCAGAGACGGTGCGGCAGAGCTACCGCCTGCTGTTCCTCGGGAAATATGTGACAGGACTTTTGCGGGAACATGGAATCGAGACAGTTCTTTTAAAGGGGAGCGGCACGGCGGGACTCTATCCGGTGCCGGAACTTCGCAAGTCCGGGGATATTGATCTGCTCGTTGCGGATCAGAAAGCGGGAGAAAAGGCGTATGAGGTGCTGCATGAGCATGGATTCCGGAAAGCCCCAGAGCAGCACGCACACCATCATATCGTCTGCGTTGGCACAGAGCAGATCGGAATAGAAATTCACGTTGCGCTGGCAGAGCCGTTCGACTCCAAAAGCGTCAACGAGTGGCTCGCCGTACATCAGGCGGAATTTCTGGCGCACTGTGAGAGGACGGCGGTGATGGGCGTGGAGTTTCCGGTGCTGCAGCCGGCATATCATGCGTTTTACCTGCTGCTTCATATGCTGCAGCATTTCCTGCGTGCCGGATTTGGGTTAAAGCTGCTTTGCGACTGGGTCGTATTCTGGGAAAAGGGATACGGCAGCGGGGTAGAGGAGCATTTTTGCTCCATGGCAGAGGAATGCCGCGTGATGGGATTTGCGCGGCTGGTGACGGCGGTCTGTGTAAAATATCTGGGACTTTCCGGGGAAAAAGTGCCCCTGCTGCTTTGCCGATTTGACTGGGAGGCGGAAGTTGCAAATCTGGAAGCATTCCTGACAGAGATTCTGGAAGCGGAGGAGTTCGGCAAGTCAAGTGCCGACCGTATGGTGGCGCTGCGGGGAACCGGCTGGCGGGATTATTGCAGGGAATTTCATCATCAGATGCTGCTCACCTATCCAGGGGCAGGGCGCTACCGCATTCTGCATCCGGTGTTGTGGGTGATGATGTTCTGCGGTTTTGCATACCGCAACGTTAAGATGCGCCGGGTATCGGGGTACGCGGTGTTAAAGAAGGCGAGAGCGCGCGGAAAGCTTGTGGAGGAGATGAAGCTGTTCCGCTAGAAAATAGGATGTTCGACGGGAAAGGAGGAGAGCAAAATGGATACATGGTACTGGGCACTGGAATATGTCAGGGTATTTTTTGCCTATGTGATGATTCTGTTTGTGTGGCCGTCTGTGGTATTCCGGGACTACTTAAGAGGCAGAAGCCGCACGGTGCGGTTTGCTTTCTGTGTGACGGTTCCGGTTGTGCTGCTCAATACGGTGGTACTAAGTCTGGGCGTGTTTCATATACTGTACGGATGGCTGATTGCCGTGCTGTTTTACGGCACATTGCTGCTTGGCTTGCTAAGATGGCACCCCGTGCGGCGGGAGCAGATCAAAAAGATCTCCCGCCTGTTTCTGGGAACCTACGGCATCCGGCTTTTGCTGCTTCGCCTGCGCAACAGAGTAAAAGACGGGATCGGGCATGTACATGCACAATTCAGGCAGAGCATACGGGGACGGCGCTGCGTCTATCTGATGCTGGGGGTGGTTGTGTGCTTTGGCATGGTGTATTTTTCCTACGGGGCATTCCATGATTACTCCTACGGGTTTGGCGATATGTACCGCCACCACTCGTGGATCTACGGGCTGTTAAACGGTACGCCTTTTTATGAGGGAATCTACCCGGAAGCCATGCACTGCTTTATCTACGCCATGCGCGTGCTGTTCGGGGTAAAGATTTACAGCAGCCAGCTGTTTCTGGCGGGAATCCACGTCGCGGTTTTTCTGGTCAGCGCGTATCTGCTGCTGAAGGAATTATTTGCATGGGATGGAACCGCGGTGCTTGCACTGGCGTTGTTCCTGACCGTGGATCTTTTGTGCATTGACGAGATCTTTTCCATGTCCCGTCTGCAGTGGACGCTGCCGCAGGAGTTCGGACTGTATACACAATTCCTGTGCGCACTGTTTCTGCTTCGCTGCCTTAAGACGGACTTTAGCGACAGATCCGGCAGCCGGAGAGAGCGGATCAGAAAGTTTTTGACGGATGAGAATCTGCTGCTGTTTCTGCTGTCACTGGCGGCTTCCCTTGCCATTCATTTTTATGTCACGATGATGGCGTTTTTCCTCTGCGTGGTGATTGCCGCGTGCAGGCTTCCCTCTCTTTTTCAAAAGAGAAGGTTTGTATCTCTCGTAAAGGCGGTCTGCCTCGGTGTGCTGATAGCGGTGCTGCCGATGGGAATTGCGTATGCGAAGGGTGTACCGTTCCAGGGCTCGATCGGATGGGCGGTCAATGTCATAAACGGTACGGATACCGCGGAGGGGCGTACCAGCCAGGCGGAACAGATCTTAGAACAGGAGCAGACATCGAGTGAGCAGACATTGAAGGAGCAGACATCGTCCGGTGAGAGGATGACAGAGAGCGGGGAGACGACAGAAGCGGCGGTGCAGCCGACGGAACAATCCCACGGGGGGAACGGGCAGACACCGGATGGCGGGAGTGCGGATGCGGGACAAAATAGCGCTCCGAAACAATCCGCCGGTAATCATATGCTTGCGATGGCAGAACGGATGGCGGCATCGTTCGCCGGCAAGGCACAACTGGTCTGGAAATACGGGTATGTGCAGCTGTACCGTGAGAACCGGGCGGAATGGATTGTGGTTTTTAGCGGTCTGGCACTGATCCTCTGGGCGGTGTACCGGATGGCGGCGGGGATTATCACCGGCCTGCTAAAAAAGGGAAGTGACAGCAAAAAGATCCAGCAGCTGTTTGACGGATATCCGGTGCTGGTCGGAATATCGGTATTGCTTATGATTGTCTATGCGGCGCCGTTCCTCGGGCTGCCGGAGCTTATTGCAGGCTCCAGGCTATGCTCTACGGAACAGCTTTTCATTCTGGCGGTCGTGGTCATTCCGGTGGATCTGGCTGCCGGGGCAATCGCCCTTACGCCCGGCAGACGTGTGCTGCCGCTTGCGCTTGCCGCGGGAGTGGCGGTGATCTATGTGGGGACGAGACAGCTTGGCATTTTTCACGGATACCTCTACTATGAACTGACCAGATACAATGCGGCGGTGATGGTGACACAGGACATCACGGATAAATTCCCGGAGAACAGCTATACGATTGTGTCTACCACGGACGAACTTTACCAGGTGATCGAACAGGGGCGGCATGAGGAGCTTTTGACTTTCCTGAACCGGGTGAACGGAAGTGGCTATACCCTGCCGACGGAATACATTTTTGTGTATGTGGAGAAGCGGCCGATCCAATACGCGCAGAACCACTTCTTTACCGGACCGGACTGGCTGGCAGAGGAAAAATACACTTCTTACTATACGACCTATTTCAGCGAGGGAAACAGCATCAATGCCTCGGAGATCTCGCGGGAGCAGGCAGAGAAGGAGATGATGACATTCTCAAAACTCTCGCAGACCTATTCCAATCTGGACAGCCGCACGATACTGGAATCCAAAGCGTACGAATGGTGCAGGAAGTTTGAAGCATCCTATCCGCAGGAGATGAAGGTATATTATGAAGATGAGAATTTCTGCTGCTATATGATACGGCAGAACACCTATCGGTTATATCAGCTGGAGGGATCATGAGTGGACGTGGAAAAAAGTTTTTGGCGCTTGGCGCAGCGGTTGTTTTGTGTCTTATAGCAGCAGCTCAAATGGGCAGTCTGTTTCACTGGAAGGTGACATGTACGCCGGCGGCGTTTGCAGAGTCATCCAGAAGGCTTTCCAATCCGGACCGCGGATTTTATTACATTTACGGCTACCGCATTACGGATGAACCAGTCGACTATGCCACAGATTTAAGAGACAGGACGAGGGAAGATGACGCGACGCGGCTTGGAATGATGCAGATCAATCTGCGGGAATACCGGACGGGTGCCATATCGGAGGAGGGGCTGTCAAATGTCCGGCAGTTGTTTGCAGCCATGGCGGACAGCGACAAGAAATGGATCGTCCGTTTCCTCTATGACTGGAACGGGGAGAACGAGCAGTATGAACCGGAGAATCTTGACATTATATTGCAGCATATGGAGCAGGTGGGAGATGTGCTCCGGGAGTATCACAGCTGTATCTATACGCTTCAGGGACTCTTTATCGGCAACTGGGGGGAGATGAACGGAACAAAATACACGGACCCGGATTCTATGAGAGAACTGGCGGCATGCCTTGCCGATGTGAGCGATGCGTCCACGTTTCTCTCCGTGCGGACGCCGGCGCAATGGAGAAAAATCACGGGGGAGGCGGCACCGGACGGCTGGACAGAGAACCCGCTGGCCAAAAGGCTTGGACTTTTTAATGACGGCATGCTGGGAAGCGTGAGCGATTACGGAACTTACAGCGATAACACCAGACAGGACGCCGGGGATTTTTCGGCGTGGACGCGGGAGGAAGAACTGGCATTTCAGGATGTATTGTGCAGCAGTGTGCCGTCCGGCGGGGAAGTGATTGTCGATAACCCGTACAATGATCTTGAAAATGCGATCGCGGATTTAAAAACCATGCATGTGAGTTACTTAAACGAGGACTATGACAGGAATGTCCTGGATAAGTGGGCAGGGACGGTCGTGAATACAGATGACTGCTACGATGGAATGGACGGCTGGTCTTATGTGGAACGGCATCTGGGGTACCGCCTGTGGATTGCCGGTGCCGCTTTGAGCCATTCGTTCTGGGCGGATACGGTGGAGGTAAATGCTGCTTTAAAAAACAGCGGGTTTGCACCGTTTTACCGGCAGACAAAAGTCTGTGTGAGCGTTACAGATGAGGCGGGGGCAGTCTGCTATACGGATGAATGGGAAGAGGAACTACTTAAGCTTTCCGGTGGAAATGAGGACGACAGGGAACTGGCGCTCACCGGAACTATTCCGATCCGCGGCTGGGAGAGCGGGACTTACCGGGTATATATCAATCTTAGCGATGCAGACAGCGGGGAACAGATTTTACTTGCAAACGAAGCGGATGCCACAGAAAACGGATACTGCCTCGGTGAGGTGGCAGTGCGATAGGTGCACAACGATGCAAGTACAAAGGCTTACAAGTGCAAAATCGTACAAGAAATCACAAGTTTGTACGAGGAATCACGCCGCAGAAACCACTATAATGAAAAGAAAAAGAATCCTGTATGTGGTGGGATTGTGGAAGGTGGTTTCTTATGCAGAACTATGAAAAACCGGAAGTGATTTTGATGACGGAATGTTCGGAGGGCGTCTATCTGGCAAGCGGCGGACAGACCGGGGAAGATCCGACGGCAGGTGGATGTGACAGCCGGTACATGAAGGGAGCCTGGAAAAAGCCGGATTACAGCAACAGCAATGTGCAGATGCGTGCCTATGACAGAAAAGGCTGCGAGGGCTGTGCGGCGGATGACGGTGACGGCTGCAAGCTGCAAAAGGGTGATGCAAAAGTCGCCGGAAATGTCTATCAGCCTGTCTGGGAACAGCAGGGACTGACCCCGGATACCATGGTGTGGTAGAGAAAATGCCGGCATGCCGTTCTGGCAGAAAATTCATGCTTGACAGCGCAAACACAGAAATTTATACTTAAAATATGTGTATGAGTCAGCGGCAGAAGTGCCGCAAAAAAGTGTTAGAAGGTGGCTGGTTTTATGAAGAATTATGAGCGTCCGGTGATGATACGGACGGAGGAGCTTGCAGAGGGGGTTTATCTTGCGAGCGGTGGCATCAAGTGTGACAGTGTCTACATGAACGGTGTGTGGCAGGCGCCGGATTATTCCGACTGGAATGGCACCACACGCGGATACAAGCAGCAGTTCGGATGTCTTGGATGCCCGGCGAATACTGCTTCCGGCTGCGGTCTGTTGAGCCATTATGTGGATTCCGGGTATGCGGGAAGTTACGATGTGGATAATGGTAACCGTAAGCCGTCATGGGAGAAGAAGGGCTATGGCCCGGATGATGCGGTCACAGACTGGAACATGTAACAATCTTTAAAACGGGGGAAATGCTATGACGAATTATGAGAGTCCTGTGATTCTTAGAACAGAAGAGCTTGCGGAAGGGGTCTATCTTGCAAGCGGATGCTATACGGCGAGCGCGTACATTCATCAGACACCGCAGTCTGGAAGCGGGGAGTACCGTATCCAGGTGAACGGTCAGCACAGTGCCGATCATACGAAAGAGGCGCAGACACTGACCATTTCGTTCAGTCTTCCGGTAACCTACACCAGTTCCGGCGGATCACTGGTATCCGGTAGCGGAACGAATACACTTGTGATCAATTATAACTATCATCAGAATCCGACCGACAATATCGGACTCGGGGATCTGGTTGTGCAGGCAGATGCGGGGCTTGCGGTGACAAGCGTGAACATTACAGATTAAGAAGCCGGCAGACGACCGGGCGGATGTGAGAAGTCAAAAGCTTCGCGGGAGGAATCGGTTCCTCCTGTGAAGCTCTTTTTTATGTAATAGGAAACTTCTTTCCTATTACATAAAAAACTCTCCAGGGATCGCACTGCGGCGGAGACGAAAGATGTCGCAAGAGCGACCCGCCGCAGGCGGAGAATCCTGCAGACAGAATTCATTTTTATGAAAGAATAGGAAAATTACAATGCTTGAGAAGTTCAGACATTACAGAGAGCGGATCAAAGAGGGAATGCTCCGTGATATGTGGAGACAGACGCTATGGATCTACGAATATGCGAGACTTTATTGGAAGCAGATGATATTTTATACGCTTCTGGGACTTGCGGGAACGCTGGTATCGCTCATTTCAAGTCTCATTTCCCGCGATATGGTGGATATAGTCACGGGACAGCAGGCGGGGCTTTTGGCGCGCACTTTCTGCCTCTATATCGGGTTCTCGGTTGGAAATGTCCTGATTTCCCAGATCTCCAATTACTTTGCGAACAAGATCAGCATCAGCGTGGACAATGCCATCAAGGCGGATATTTTTGAAAAAATGCTGTTGACGGATCTGGAGTCAATCCAGAACTACCACACGGGAGATCTTTTAACGCGCTGGAGTTCGGATGCCTCCAATATTTCAAGCGGTGTCCTAAACTGGATTCCGAATCTCGTGATCTATACGGTGCGTTTTGTCAGCACCTTTGCGGTCGTGTTCTACCATGATCCGATGTTCGCGTTATTAGCGCTGATCGGAATGCCGGTCAGCATGCTGATGTCGAAGACGCTGCTTCGCCGCATGAAGGGGAATAATGAGCGGAGTGCGGCGATGAGCGCAAAGATGTCGGGCTTTAATCAGGAGGCGTTTTCCAATATCCAGACGATCAAGGCATTTGATCTGATCCGGCTGTACGCGGAGCGTCTGCGCGGTCTGCAGCGGGAGTATCTCACCATGAAGCTGGAGTTTCAGAAAATGTCCATGGCGACCTCAATTCTGCTGTCGATCGTGGGACTTGCGGTGTCCTACAGCTGCTACGGGTTTGGAATCTACCGTGTGTGGAGCGGTGCGATCTCCTACGGTACCATGACCATGTTTTTATCGCTGTCGGGCTCTCTCACGGGAACCTTAAACCAGCTGGTGTCTCTGGTGCCAACGGCAGTGTCTTTGACCACATCGGCGGGAAGACTGATGGACATTCTCGATATGCCAAAGGAAGATTTTTCGGATGCCGATCAGGTGGAGCAGTTCGCCGGACAGAATCGGTCGGATGGCATCGGAATCGTCTTTTCCGGGGTGAGTTACGCCTATCATAATGGAAAGCAGGTGTTTTGCGGTGCAGACTTTTTGGCGCGTCCCAAGGAGATTGTCGCTCTCGTGGGACCTTCCGGGGAGGGGAAGACGACAATGCTCCGCCTGATGCTGGGGCTTTTGCATCCGCAGGAGGGAGAGCGGATCCTGATCGGGGAGACGGACGGGGAGAAGATCGCCGTAGATCCCTCTGCAAGACGGCTGTTTTCCTATGTGCCGCAGGGGAATACCATGTTTTCGGGAACAATCGCGGAAAATATGAGAAATGTAAGACCGGAAGCCTCGGATGAGGAAATCTGTGAAGTGTTAAAGGCGGCATGTGCCTGGGAGTTTGTGGAAAAACTTCCCGATGGGATCTATTCCATGGTTGGAGAGCGTGGAGGCGGATTCTCGGAGGGACAGGCGCAGCGTCTGTCGATTGCCAGAGCACTGCTTCGCCGATCACCGATTCTTCTGCTGGATGAGGCGACCTCGGCGTTAGACGTCGCAACAGAGCGCAGAGTGCTGCGGAATATCATGAGCACCACGGAGCCACGCACCTGTATCGTCACAACACACCGCCCGACGGTATTGTCCATCTGTCAGAAGGTGTACCGCATCCGGGAGCAGAAGTGTGTGCAGATGCAGGAGGAAGAGATCCGTCAGATGATGCGGGAATTCTAAAGAGCATCGATGGCGGCTTTTAAGGTCCTGGCAGCGGAAGGCTCTTTCGTGCAGTACAGCCGGCAGGAAAAGATGAGCGGAGCGAGGGCTTCGGAAAAATGCAGATTGCGAAGGAGAAGCTCCTTTGTCCATGCGGGGGAGATCATCCGCTGCAGGATGTGGAGCACTTTTTCGTCCGGCTGCAGGGACTGCACCTGATCTATGGCAGCCTGCTTTAAGAAGATGATGCCGCCGAGAGGATAGTCTTTCGGGGTGCAGATGCCCGATGTGCCGCACCATGGAAGTCCATAGGCGTAGGGTATGTTGTCTCTGATTCCGAGCAGGTTTAAGTCGCCGTTTAAGAGGGGCGTCTGGTACAGATCATGCCACAGGGCAGAGTGTGTGGACTTCCCGGTTCCGGAACTGCCGGAAACGAGAAAGGCGCGCCCGCGGTACAAAAAAGAGGCGGAGTGCAGCACATAAAGCTCCTTCTGCTGAGCCAGGATGAGAAAAGCGAAGCGAAGTGCGTGAAACAGGTCTTCGATGTGCATATCATCCGGATCCGGCATGCGGTAAAGGACGGCGCGCGAGCCGTCTTTTTTTACATGCATTTCGCGGATGCCCCACGGCGCTGCAAAAAAGAAACAATACGAACTTCCGCTGTCGCAGATGGTAAGTTCCTCCGTGTGAATAAGCACGGCGCCGTAAGGAATGGAAGCCGGTTTCCCGGTCAGAATAAGAACCTCCTGGTCGAAGTCTTCCTCTTCGCAGGAAAAAGCGGAGAAGAAGCGGTCGTATAGGAGAGAGGGACCGCGGTAGGAAAAGACCAGAGGACCGATGCGGTAGAAAAGAGGAGGCGTATCATCGCCCCGGCTTTCGGGTGTATCCGCAAGAAGAATTCCCATACGGCACAGGGAATGAAGATACTGGTCGACATCTTCCGCAAGTGCCGCGCGCTCGCGCTCTGTGGTATGGTAACGGTCTGCGAGAAGGGCGAGCAGTTCCTCGCGGCTATCGCCCTCTAAGATGCCGTCCCACAGAAGTGCCCCGGAATCGTTGAGCCGGGTGGCAGGAGCGGGAGCTGCGATGAGCTGTCCGTAAGGAAGCAGATAGGGAATACCTGCGAGCGTTGACTTGATGTATCGATCGTTGAGTTTCATACCGGTGTCACTCCTTTATTAGCGGTTCATAAGTATGCTTATTATAGCATTCAGAGGTAAAAAATGCTACAATGAATGAAGAGAAACGGGAGGGGAAGAATGGAGCAGATCTATGAGATTGAGCCGCTCCTTAAGGCGGGAGTATGCATACAGATTCATCCACAGGGGTACAGCATGTATCCGTTTATAGATCCGCGGAGGGACGAGGTGGTACTTGCCGGCATAGAGGATGGGAGCGCGCTGCGGCGCGGGGACGTTGTGCTTTATCGCAGGGAAAACGGAATGCTGGTACTGCACCGGATTTATAAGATCGGGCAGGACGGACTGTATCTGCTGGGGGATCACCAGACAGCCATCGAGGGACCCGTGCGGCGGGAGCAGGTCAAGGGGAAAATGACCGGTATGGTAAGAGACGGACGCTATATGGATGTGGGGAATCCGGGATACCGGATGTTAAGTGTGGTGTGGCTATGGCTCAGACCGGCGCGCAGAGCTATTATGGTGCCTGCCGCGCGGCTGCGGCGCATGGTAAGATTCGCACTTTTCAGAAGAAACAATAAGCGCTATAATAAATAGAGGGATCAAAAAGCCTGGGGGTGATTACAGGATGAAGATTTTATTTGCAGCTTCGGAAGCAGTGCCGTTTATGAAAACGGGTGGTCTGGCGGATGTGACCGGATCGCTGCCGGGGTATTTCGATAAGAAGCATTTTGATGTGCGCATTATCATGCCAAAGTATTTATGCATGGATGAAAAGTGGAAGGCACAGCTGCGGTTTGTCTGCCATTTCTATGTGAATCTCAGCTGGCGGAGACAGTACGTCGGTATCTTTGAAACGGTACAGAACGGCATTACATACTATTTTGTGGACAATGAATTCTACTTTGCGGGAGATAAGCCGTATCACAATATCTATGAGGACGTGGAGAAGTTCGCATTCTTCTCGAAAGCGGTGTTAGAGGCGCTGCCGTATCTGGATTTCTGGCCGGATGTCATTCACTGCCATGACTGGCAGACGGGACTGGTACCGGTATTCTTGCGGACATTTTACGGGGATCAGAGATGTTATTCCAATATCCGCACGGTCTTTTCCGTTCACAATCTGAAGTTTCAGGGAAGGTTCTCACTGCCGGCGGTTATAGATATTACCGGTCTGCCAGAGCAGATCTTTTCTTCGGATAAGCTGGAGTCCTACGGGGAGGCCAACTACCTGAAGGGCGGTGTGGTGTATGCCGATGCGGTCACGACGGTGAGCCCCACATATGCGAGAGAGATCATGACGCCGGAGGGCGGAGAGGGATTGGACGGTCTGATGCGCGCCCGGGAAGGCAGCCTGTATGGAATCTTAAACGGCATTGATATCAGGGAATATGATCCGCAGACAGATGCCTATCTGGCGAACCATTACAACGAGACCAATCACACGGAGGGGAAGGGACTCAATAAGCTAAAGCTTCAGAAGCTTTTGGGACTCCCGGTGGATAAGGACGTATTTTTACTTGGAATGGTGTCCCGGATGACGGATCAGAAGGGATTTGACCTGATTGCCTATGTGATGGATGAACTGATGAGCACCGAGCGTCTGCAGCTTGTGGTGGCGGGTACCGGTGAGGCGCGCTACGAGGAGATGCTGCGCTATTTTGCGGAAAAATATCCGCAGAAGATTCACGTGACGATCGGCTACTCGGAGGAGCTTGCACACCGCATCTACGGCTCCTGCGATGCGTTTTTAATGCCGTCGCTGTTTGAGCCGTGTGGTCTGTCGCAGCTGATGAGTCTTCGCTATGGAACCGTGCCGATCGTGCGCGAGACGGGCGGGCTGAAAGATACGGTGATGCCGTACAATGAATACGAGCAGACCGGCACAGGATTCTCCTTTGCCAATTATAATGCGCATGAAATGCTGGGCGTCCTCCGCTATGCGATGCGCGTGTATTACACGCAGAGAAAATGCTGGAACGGCATTGCGGAGCGTGCGATGCGGGAGGATTTCTCCTGGAAAAAGTCAGCGGAGACTTATGCGCGGCTGTATGAGGATATCGTGGGCAGACCATAGGATCACATAGTGATCTGGTCCGTCTCGAGGGAGTAGTAGTAGACGTGATCCGACAAAATCTCTTCTCTGGCCAGCTGGGACGAATTGACGTCCCGGACCATGGAGGAGAGCGTGGACATACTGATCTGGTTGTCTGCGGGAATCAGAAGAACTTCGTGGACGCTGCTCGGCAGAATATAAAAATCACTGCCGATGCGCCGGGCAAAATCGTGCAGCAGATGCTGATAGAGAATACAGGAGGAGCCGTTGAGCCTGTGCTGGTTGGACAGAACGTAGATCGGAAAAGGCTCAATGAGATCGCTTCCCGCTGGATCCGCAAATTCATCCGCAAACAGCTCGCGCAGAACTTCGGTCATGCTGCGCAGATCATAGCGGAGCAGCTGCGGTGTGTTTGCCATGGCGAGGGCGTAGAGGTCGTCTCTGGTAATCCCCCAGTAAGTGAGATGTTCATTGTGGATCAGGACCGTTGCTGTGCCGGAAGAATCAGATTCCACCAGGCATAAGAAGACGATGGCGAGATCCAAAAAGCGATAGTAGGGAACACGCTTTAACAGTTCGCGGTTGCGCTCATAGTTGATCAGCTTCATTGTGACGCGGGATTTTACCTTGTCATAGTCGGTGAAAAAAGAGATGTCAACAGGGGATTTGGGACGGTTCTCCCGATAGGCGGTCAGAATGTCGTCTGTGATGTCGGAAAACGATCTGCCGCGCTCATACTGTCCATAGTAGTAATCCAGATAAATGGTGGGCGCCAGGTTCTGACCGGGCGCGAGAATGGTGAGTCCGTCAAGATGGGTATCGTTGTTTTTGAGAATGTCTGAAACAGTGATGCGGACATCGGAGCCGAGGCGGTCCGAGAGAGTAGAGATGATCTGCTGCTTGAAATCGTGGTAATTCATAAAATCCTCCGAATGAATGGAGGGGAAGTAAAATCGTACAGATGGGGAAGAAAAATCCACATGAATGCGTAGCTGCATTTATGTGGATTTAATTTATCATATAGAAAGTCAAAAAGCAATTGGACAATATTACTAAAAATGTCGGATGCTATTCGGACTTTAATGTTTTCCAGAGATAGCTGTAAAGCTCTGTGGTATCGCTGCCGAGCTGTTTGTAGACCGTGCAGTTCGCAAAGACATCGTCAGGAGGAAAGATCGTGGTATCATTGCGGGTGTCCTCGTCAAGCGCATCGACGACGGCCTGATTTGGCGTGGCGTAGCAGACGTAGTCAAAATTGAGCATGGCGACGTCCTCGCGGCACAGAAAATCCAGAAACTTTTCGGCGTTTTCCTTGTGTGTGCTGTCAGCCGGAATGAACCAGGAATCGATCCAGAGGTTGGATCCCTCCTTCGGAACCGTGTAGGAGAGATCGGCGTTGGACTCCATGGCGGTGGCTGCCTCGCCGGAGTAGACGAGCGCTAACGCCGCATTCCCCGCGATCATCTCATCTGCGGTCTCATCCACATAATAAGCGTAGACGAGGGGTTTCTGATCCACCAGAAGCGAGAGCGCGTCACGCAGATCGGTCTCGTCCTCCGTGTTGATGTCGCGGCCCAGAAGACGGAGCGCCGGGACAAAGGAATCCCGGACGGAGTTCTGCATGATAATGGTATCGCGGTAGCGGTCGTCCCACAGGATGTTCCAGCTCTCGGTCTCCTCCTCGCTCACCATGGTCGTGTTGTACAGGATTCCCAGCGTGCCGTAAAAGTACGGCATGGAATACTGGTTCTGCGGGTCGAAGACCTCGGCGGCAGCAAGAATAGCGGGATCAAGATTCTTATAGTAGGAGAAGGAGGAAAAATCAATCGGCGCCACTTTTCCCTCGTGGATCAGCCGCTCCACCATATAATCCGAGGTGCGCACGACATCGTAACTGATGGAACCGGCAGAAAACTTCGTGTACATCTCCTCGGGACTCTCGTATTCCTCGAGCTTGATCTTGATGCCGGTTTCCTGCTCAAACATTTTGATGGCGGAGGCATCCAGATATTTGCCGTAGTTTAACACGACGAGGGAATTGTCGCCGGAGCTGCCGGCGGTATCGGTATCCGCGCTGCCGCACGCCGAGAGAAGCAGGGCGGCAAACGCGGCGGTAATCAGTGCATAATGGAATTGTTTCATAAGTAAGTGGCACCTCCTTTAATGGATACCGGCATGATTCCCGGCGATTCTGTCCGAACGGCAGTTCATGACAAGAAGCAGAAGAAATGCAAACAAAAACAAAATGGTTGACAGGGCGTACAATTCCGGGCGCACTCCCTTGCGCAGCTCCGTGTAGAGCATCGTCGACAGGGTGTTGACGCCGGCACCTTTGGTAAAAAAGGTGATGGAAAAATCGTCGAGCGACATGGTAACCGTCATCAGGAATCCGGAAAATACACCGGATTTGATCTCCGGCCAGGTCACCTTGTAGAACGCGTACATCGGAGTGGCACCGAGCATGATGGTGCGGTTCTTTTTTTTCATGGCACTGATGCCGATCGCGGCAAGCGTTCCGATGACGGTCGAGACAAACCGCCCCATACGACACGTGATTTTGAATTGTTAAAAGAGAGCACGATGAGTACGAGGATCGGCAGATACAAAAATAAAAAGATGACGGCAAGATAGATGCGCTGTCCCCATTTCTTTACCATACCGCTGTACCTCCTTCGTCTTTATCCAGCACATTCATAAGTGCCATACTTGCAATGACAAACAGCATCAGCACAACGGACAGTCCGGAACCCAGATGCCAGTTGGTGCCCTGCATAAATTCCTGCTCAATGACGTTTCCGATTAAGAGCACCTTGCCCCCACCGAGCAGGTCGGAGATGACGAACGAGGTCAGTGCCGGCACAAAGACCATGACGATTCCGCTTAACACGCCGGAGAGGGTGAGCGGAAAAATGATTTTTACGAGAACGGTCAGATTGTTCGCGCCGAGATCCCTGGCGGCTTCGATGACGTCCTTGTTGATCCGCACCATGGAGTTGTAGATCGGCAGGATCATAAAAGGAAGAAAATCGTACACCATGCCGAACACAACGGCGGTCGGGGTGTTGAGCATCTTCACATGGCCGGTGCCGACGGCTTCTAAAATGGCATTGACAATACCGTTGTTGGAGAGCAGAAGTCTCCACGCGAGAATGCGCAGCATAAAATTCATCCACATCGGGAGGATGAACAAAAAGACGACAAAGCTCTGGTGACGGAAGCGGAATGTGCTTAAAATCATGCAGAGCGGATAGGACAAAACAAGGCAGACCAGCGTGCACAGAAAGCCGAGCTTTAAAGAGAGAAGAATCGACTTGACATGCACCGGATCGGCGATGGCAGCGATATTGGAAAAGGTAAAGCTGCCGTCCGCCGCAGTGATGGCATAATAGAGAATAAATACAAGCGGCAGAAGAATAAATCCGATCATCCAGATCAGATAAGGTCCTGCCAGAAGCTGTTTTTTGAAGTTAGACATCGATTTCTGCTGCCTCCTCGTCCTCGGATTCCGGTTTGTTCATAATCTGGATGTTGAATGGAATCACGCGGATCCCGACATGGGTTCCGACGGTGTAAAACTGCGTGGTGTCCACCAGCCACTCAAAGCCGCCCGCCATGATCTCGATCTCGTAGTGGACGCCCTTGAAGATGACGGAAGTGATATCGCCGTCCATAAAGCCTTCCCCGGGTGCAACGATCTCCACATCCTCCGGACGGATGACGACGTCGACCGGCGTGTTGGTGCCGAATCCTTCATCCACACAGGGAATCCTGGTGCCGAGAATCTCAACGACCCGGTCTTTCACCATGATACCGTCGATGATATTGCTGTCCCCGATAAAATCGGCTACGAACGCGTTGACCGGCTCGTTGTAGATCATTTCCGGTGTGCCGATCTGCTGGATGTAGCCCTGGTTCATGACGACGATGGTGTCGGACATGGTGAGGGCTTCCTCCTGGTCGTGCGTAACGAAGACAAAGGTGATGCCGAGCTCGTTTTTCAGGCGGATCAGCTCATACTGCATTTCCTGGCGGAGCTTTAAGTCCAGTGCGCCGAGCGGCTCGTCGAGGAGAAGAACCTTCGGCTCATTGACGATGGCGCGGGCGATGGCAATTCTCTGCTGCTGGCCGCCGCTCAAAGAATCGATGGAGCGGTGCTCGAATCCGTCCAGGTTTACGAGCTTTAAGGCGTATTTGATTTTGTCGTTGATGTATGCCTTGCTTTTTTTTCTGATCTTAAGTCCGAAAGCGATATTTTCTGCGATGGACATATGCGGAAAAAGGGCGTATTTCTGGAATACAGTATTGAGATCGCGCTCATTGGGCGGGAGGGCGGTAATATCCTTTCCGTCAAACAGAACCTGGCCTTTGTCAGGGGTCTCAAATCCGCCGATAATGCGCAGGGTTGTTGTCTTGCCGCAGCCGGACGGACCGAGCAGTGTGATGAATTCATTCTCACGGATGTAGAGGTTCAAATCGTCCAGAATGACATTGTCACCGTAGGATTTGGCAATGTGCATAAGATTGATCAGTTTTTTGCTCATTCGGGGGAGTCCTTTCTTAATATATGCAGAATGCTCCCGCATGTCTGCGGGAGATCGATGATATGCTGATTTTGCAGTATTTTCATAGCATAAGAAAGATTTTATTTTAATAATTGAAAAAAAGTAGTTGCAATTTTTTGAAATTCCGTTATAATAACTCAATGTGATGTTAAACATGACCTGCCGATATGGCTCAGTTGGTAGAGCAACGCATTCGTAATGCGTAGGTCGTCGGTTCGAGTCCGACTATCGGCTTTAAATAAAAACTCTCAGTAATTGTGCTGGGAGATTTTTATTTATATGCTAGTTATAACACATGCTTATCAATGTTTATTAGAGCGGGTTATGACTGAGTGCAAAAGGAGGAAAATATTATGAAGAAAAAAGTGATTAGCTTACTGCTCACTGCAGCAATGGCAACCACCATGTTCGCAGGCTGTGGTTCTTCCAGCGAGGAGAATACAACTGCAGACAACAATCAGACAGCAGCACCGGCAGCGACAGAGGCTGCAGCAGAGGAGAGCACAGAGGCAGCTGCTCCTGCAGTATCCGCTGATGGAAAGATCGCAATGATTACCGATTCCGGTGACATCACAGACGAGTCTTTCAACCAGATCACATGGGAGACCTGTGTGGCTTACGGTGATAAGAACGGTATTGAGTATCAGTACTATAAGCCGGCTGAGGACACAGACGAGGAGAGAATCAACGCAATCGACCTTGCAGTTGCAGACGGTGCAACCGTAATCGTTATGCCGGGTTATCTGTTCGGACCGGCAATCGCTGAGGAGCAGGATCTTTATCCGGATGTTTCCTTTATCGCAGTTGATGTGACAGAGGCTGACATCGTAGATCTTTCCGGCAACGCAGTCGGAATCAGCGACAACGTATATATCTGTTCTTTCCAGGAGGAGCAGGCAGGTTACCTTGCAGGTTATGCGGCAGTTAAGGATGGTTACACAAGCCTTGGATTCCTCGGTGGAATCGCAGTTCCGGCAGTTATCCGTTATGGTTACGGTTATATTCAGGGTATCAACGATGCAGCAGAAGAGATGGGCGTTGATGTAGATGTGAAATACTACTATGGCGGTCAGTTCTACGGAAGTGATGCGATCACAGCTCGTATGGAGGGCTGGTATCAGGATGGCACACAGGTTGTATTCGCATGCGGCGGCGGTATCTACACATCTGCTGTTGAGGCTGCAGAGCAGTACGACGGCAAGGTAATCGGTGTCGATGTTGACCAGCGTCCGAAGATCGGTGATCTGTGCATTACCTCTGCTATGAAGGGCTTAGGCTCTGCAGTGAACTCTGCACTGGATGCATACTTTGGCGGCAACTGGGCTTCCATCGGTGGCAAGTCTGAGCAGCTCGGTCTGGCACAGGGCGATTATCTTGGTCTTCCGACGGATACAGATTCCTGGGGCTTTACAACATTTACGGTAGATGAGTACAATACAGTATTAGACGGACTCAAGGACGGCAGCATCACTGTTTCTAACGATACAGAGAATCAGCCGGAGGTAGGTTCTCACGTAACCGTTGACTATGTAGAGTAAGCGGACTCTTTAAAGGGGAAGAGAAATAGTTTCTCTTCCTCTTTTTTTTATATCCAGAAGATGTTATACTATAAGATATGCAGGAATGACTCATGCGGCGCATGAAAAAAAGAACGAAGAGGATACATGTATATGGAAAACGAATATGTTATTGAGATGTTGAACATCACGAAAGAATTTCCAGGAATCAAAGCCAACGATAATATTACCCTGCAGTTGAGAAAGGGAGAGATTCATGCACTGCTTGGTGAGAACGGTGCAGGGAAGTCTACCCTTATGAGTATTCTGTTTGGTCTGTACCAGCCGACGTCCGGTACGATCAAAAAGAACGGGCAGGTTGTACAGATCAATACGCCGAACGACGCGAATGATCTGAACATCGGAATGGTTCATCAGCATTTCAAGCTGGTGGAGTGTTTTTCCGTGCTGGATAATATTATCCTTGGTGTTGAGCCATCGAAAGGATTGTTCCTTGAAAAAGATGGTGCCAGAAAAAAGGTACTGGAGCTGAGTGAGAGGTACGGGCTTAAGGTGGAGCCGGATGCGCTGATTTCGGATATCACCGTAGGCATGCAGCAGCGTGTTGAGATTCTTAAGATGCTCTACCGTGATAACGAGGTGCTGATCTTTGATGAGCCGACGGCAGTGCTGACGCCGCAGGAGATCGAGGAACTGATGAAGATCATGAAGAATCTCGCACACGAGGGCAAATCCATTCTGTTCATCACGCATAAGCTGAATGAGATCATGGAGGTGGCGGACCGCTGTACGATCTTAAGAAAAGGAAAGTACATTGGAACGGTTGACATCGCGGATACGACGAAGGAAGAACTCTCTAAGATGATGGTGGGCAGAAATGTAAGCTTCACCGTTGACAAGGATGAGAAAGAGCCGGGGGATACGGTGCTTGAGGTATCGCATCTGACGGTGGCAAGCAGATCGCATGAAAACAATGCCGTGCGGGATGTCTCGTTTCAGGTGCGCCGCGGTGAGATCGTATGTATCGCAGGTATCGACGGCAACGGCCAGACAGAGCTGGTGCAGGGGCTGACCGGACTGGAGAAGGTCGGAAAAGGCACTGTGAAATTCCTGGGACAGGATATCACAAACGCCACGATCCGGGATCGTTCCAAGCACGGTATGAGCCATATTCCGGAAGACCGGCATAAGCACGGACTGGTACTGGACTACACGCTGGAACAGAATCTCGTGCTGCAGCGCTACTGGCAGCCGCAGTTTGAGCGCGCAGGCTTTATCAAGTCGGGCGAGGTGCGCAGATATGCGCAGAAGCTGATCGAGCAGTATGATGTGCGAAGCGGTCAGGGGCCGGTGACCATCGTGCGCAGCATGTCCGGTGGTAACCAGCAGAAGGCGATCATTGCAAGAGAGATTGACAAGGATCCGGAGCTTCTTGTGGCAGTGCAGCCGACCAGAGGCCTTGATGTAGGCGCGATCGAGTATATCCATAAGCAGCTTGTGGCACAGCGCGACAAAGGAAAAGCCGTGTTGTTAGTTTCGCTGGAACTGGATGAGGTTATGGACGTGTCCGACCGTATCCTGGTGATGTACGAGGGCGAGATCGTAGGAGAACTGGATCCGAAGAAAGTGACCGTGGAGGAACTTGGACTTTACATGGCAGGTGCAAAGCGGGATGAGGTTGCAAAGAAAGCATAAAGGCGAGGCCTTACAGATTAACAGAAAGGAAATATGACAATGAGTGAAAAGACAAAGGATGTCCTATTGTCCATCTTTGCATCGCTTCTTTGCATTGTGATCGGACTTCTCGTGGGACTTATCATACTTTATTGTATCAATGCAGAGAATGCATTGGATGGTTTTTCAAGAATTATCAAGGGTGGCTTTTACCTCAAACCAAAGGGAATCGGAAGTGAGATTGCGCAGGCGACACCGCTGATCATGACGGGTCTTTCCGTTGCGTTTGCTTTTAAGACGGGACTGTTCAACATCGGTGCGGCAGGCCAGTATACCTTGGGCGTGTTCGGTGCATTGTATTTTGCACTGATTCTGCAGATGCCGTGGTATGTATGTCTTCTGGCAGCAATGGTCTGCGGAGCCATCTGGGGTGCTGTTCCGGGAATTTTCAAGGCGTACTTTAATGTCAATGAGGTTATCACCTCCATCATGTTTAACTGGATCGGTTTATATCTGGTGAACGAGCTGATGTACAGCACGGTATCCGGAATGTACGACCAGAAGACGACGCGTACTTACAAGCTGAGTTCCGCAGCACCGCAGTCATTGATTCCAGATTGCGGCATGAGCGCTGTTTTTAAGACAAGCTCGACCACGATTGCCATTTTTATCGCGATGGCGATCGCAATTATCATGTATGTGGTACTCAACAAGACCACATTCGGTTATGAGTTAAAAGCCTGTGGCTTTAACAAAGACGCCGCAAAATATGCGGGCATCAATGAAAAACGCAACATTGTGCTTTCCATGACAATCTCCGGCGCACTTGCAGGTATCGGTGCGGGACTTTACTATCTGTCCGGTGCATCCGAGTGGAATCCGCAGGTGTCCACAGCGCTTCCGGCGATCGGTTTCAACGGTATCCCGGTAGCACTTTTGGCGCTGAGCAATCCGATCGGCGTGGTATTTGCAGCAATCTTTGTCGCACATATCTCCGTGGGAGGCGCGTATCTTCCAACCAAGTATTATCAGCCGGAGATTGCGGATCTGATCGTGGCAGTCATCATTTACCTGTGTGCGTTTGTTATGCTCTTTAAGAGCGTGGTCGTATCGAAGCTCAGCAGGAAAAAAGCGAAGAAGGAGGATGTGAAATAATGTTCTTACTGATTAAGTTTACATTACTCTATGCGGTAGTATTGATGCTGGTGGCGCTTGGCGGTATGTTCTCGGAGCGAAGCGGTGTAATCAACATTGCACTTGAAGGTATCATGGCAATCGGCGGTCTGGCGGGCGTTTTCGTCCTGGCACTCTGCGGGGATTCTCTTCCGTCCGGCGTGCTGGTGGCGGTGTCCATCCTGGCAAGTGCGGTAGCGGGAATTCTCTATTCCCTTCTGCTCGGATTTTCCGCCATCACGTTAAAGGCGGATCAGACGATCGGCGGAACGGCGTTAAACATGCTTGCCACAGCGGTGGCGATCGTAGCGGTAAAAGCGTTCAACAACTCCTCGGCAGCGGGAAACGGTGCGGCTTCCGCAAAGCTCTCCTACAGCAACAAGGCATTTATCTATAAAATCGGACCGCTCACGATCAACATTTTCCTGATTATCGGAATTATCATTCTGATTGTAAGCTATGTATTTTTGTTCAAGACCAAATGGGGCTTACGTCTGCGCGCGTGCGGTGAACATCCGCAGGCAGCCGATTCGGTCGGTATCAATGTGTATCAGTGGAGATATACCGGTGTCATGATCTCGGGTGCACTCGGCGGAATCGGAGGCTTCGCCTACATCGTTCCATCCGTTACCACCTGGAACTTTGAGGTCGGCGTAGCGGGAGCCGGTTTCCTCGCCCTGGCAGTTATGATTTTCGGACAGTGGAAGCCGTTCAACATTGCGGGCGCAGCCGTGTTCTTTGCGGTATTCCGTTCCCTGGCGAACATCGCGGATTCCACCGTGCTTGCAAACCTCGGATTGTCAAAGAATATCTACAGCATGATGCCGTTTATCGCATCCATGATTATTCTTGCGTTTACATCCAAGAATTCCCAGGCACCGAAAGCGGAGGGTATTCCGTACGATAAGGGTGCCAGATAGGAAGACGGCGTAAGAGACCGGAATTTCCGGAAGCGTCCGGGAGCATATGATAACAAACAGAAAGGATTCTAAGATCATGATTTCAAGCAAATATTTTGACCATACTATTTTAAAGGCAGAGGCGACGGAGGCACAGGTGGCAAAGATCTGTGACGAGGCGCTTGCCAATGATTTCGCATCCGTGTGCGTGAATCAGTATTACACCCGTTTTGTGGCAGAGAAGTTAAAAGGCTCTGATGTGAAGGTGTGCACAGTGGTAGGTTTCCCTCTGGGAATGTCTGACACCGGTGTGAAGGCATTCGAGACGAAGGCTGCCATCGAGGACGGCGCGCAGGAGATCGATATGGTAATCAATGTCGGCGCATTGAAAGACAAGAAGTATGACTATGTAAAAAATGATATTCATACCTTAAAAGAAGTCTGTGGCAGCGATATTGTCTTAAAGGTCATCATCGAGACCTGTCTTCTGACAGACGAGGAAAAGGTGAAGGCATGTGAGCTGGCAAAAGAAGCGGGAGCTGATTTCGTAAAGACTTCCACCGGATTTTCCACCGGAGGGGCAAAGGCGGAAGATGTCGCACTGATGAGAAAAACCGTGGGCGATGATATGGGTGTGAAAGCATCCGGCGGAATTCACACGGCAGAGGAAGCACAGGCAATGATCGATGCCGGAGCAAGCCGCCTTGGAACGAGCGCTACACTTGCTATCATTGGGAAATAGTAATCAGGAGCGGTAGGATGAATACAATTTTGATTGGAATTGCAGGAGGCACCGGAAGCGGCAAGACAACACTTGCCGACAAACTGATCGACAGCTTTGGCGATGATGAGGTGAGTATTCTGCGTCATGATAACTACTATAAACGCCATGATGACATGTGTTATGAGGAACGGTCGAAGTTAAACTATGATCATCCGGATGCGTTTGATACAGCACTGTTGTGTGAACATATCTGTAAGCTGAAAGCGGGAGAGCAGATTTATATGCCAGTCTATGACTACTCGATACATAATCGTTCCGAGGAGACCATTCTGGTAAAACCTGCACCGGTGATTGTGCTGGAGGGCATTCTCATTTTTGCTGAGCCGAGTCTCTGTGATCTTATGGATATCAAGGTATTTGTGGACACAGATGCGGATGTGCGGATTCTGCGGCGGATCATCCGTGATGTAAAGGAACGCGGGCGTTCGTTAGACAGCGTGATTAACCAGTATCTGACAACGGTAAAGCCGATGCACGAGCAGTTTGTAGAACCGAGCAAGCGCCGGGCGGATATTATCATCCCGGAAGGGGGAGAAAATATCGTGGCGCTTGACATGCTGATTGAACGCGTACGCAAACATTTAAAGAATAAATAATTAGCGCAATAAAGTGGCAGGCACTGTGTCTGCCATTTTTTTGTATGCAGGATTGCTTGGATGCAGATGATCGCCGCTGTCATATCCTTCCGCGAAAGAACGCGGATCATCGGCGGCACGAAGTGCCTGATCGAAATCGATACAGCCGTCGCTCTCGTGGTTGGAGCGGATCCAGTCATTGACGGCACCGCGCAGCTCCTCGCGGAACGGTGCGTAGGTGCGCCAGCCGTAAATCGGCAGAAGGGTTCCGAGATAGACGCTGTCGTGAAGCTTTCTGGCCTCCTCGATATACCATTTCAGACCGTCGATCAGTTCGGCGGCAGTCGGCAGATCACTCATGGGACGGAACGGATTGACGTCGGTTCCGACCGGATGGATGATATCGTTGATGCCCTGCTGGATGATGACGGTATCCGCACCGGCGGTTGGGATTTCGTGGGCAAAACGGTTGGTTCCCTTAAGACCGTAGGAGTCGTAGGTGATACAGTCGTACTGGCGCAGAATACGCGTACCGCTTGCCGCACGGCGGATCACCGAGGTATGGTTGTGCCCTTCTTCGATGAGGCGCAGCGTCAGATAGTCCGGCCATGCCTGTGCGGTGATGGAATCTCCGTAGCAGATAATGGCATGACAATCTTCCTTTGTCAGAATATCGATGTTGCTAAGAAAATAGAACCAGTTTGTCGCCTTGGAGGTGGCAAGGGGCAGCGCTTCGCTGTGCGTCTGGTCGCCGTAGGAAAAATAGCCGCGGGACAATGGACCTGTGATCAGCACGGCGGACTGCATGGCAGTGTAGCCGTCAAAATACAGGCTGACGCAGAGCGTCTGACCGGCAGATACCGGAAAGGAGAGTGCATCGCTCGCGGCGGATGCACCCGCTGCCAGTGTGACGGAATGGCTGCCGTCAAAGGTAATATCGCGGATGGTGCCTGCAGCAAGCGGACAGGAAAGCGGAACTTTCCCGGTGAGATCGGAATCACACACCGCCACCGTTGCCCGGTGGATGGTAACAGGTTCCTTTCCGCAGTAGTTGTCGAGCGTGAAGCGGAGTGCGCTTCCGGAAAAAGGTGCATAGACCGGATAGCGCAGCGTCAGATCTTTTGCGTAGCCTTCCGGATGATGTTCTGCGATGGACATGGCATTGCCCCACATGGAGACCCATTTTGTATCATTCATAAGTTTGTTCTCTTTTCTTTATTATTTACTGGTAAGGAATATAAGAGTATATTCCTGCGTTATTATAGCGGAAGTGAAGGTATTTTTCCAGTGGACTTGTTCTTTTTTTCGATCCTTGCTATAATGAGCGCATGCGGGTGAAGGCTTGCAGACAGAATAGAAAGACAATAAAGGAGTTCATTTGTATGGGAGAGATTGCAAATCGTGATAATAAGAAGATGCTGATTTTGTTTGCAGAGGTGGTTGCGGCGCTTGCGACGATTCTGATCGCCGTTTTAGCGATGAAGATTCCGGTGGTGCCGGTGTGTGTGATCGTTTTGATCGAGGTGGCGATTGCTGCCTGTCTGCAGGAGGTACCGGTGTGGGTACACGCCGTGGTCGCCGCAGTACAGCTGGTTGCCGGGGTACTTTGCGGCAGAGCCGTATTCTGCCTGTTGTGTATTTTGATCTATGTGTTTGCGATACTGACACTGCGGGAAGCAAGAGCGTAATGATAAGACCTTTATGAAGCGGATGCTTGGTAAAGGTCTTCTTTCTGTCAAAGGAGAAAAGATGTTAGAGAAACTTTTTTTGGAAATGATCGCATATTACAGCGGAGACCCGAAACGGATCCAGCATTTTACAAAGGTACACAGCTATGCAAAGCTGATCGGGGAGCGCGAACAGCTTTCGCCGGAGGAACTCTATATTCTGGAAGCAGCTGCATACACGCACGATATCGGCATCAAGCCGGCGGAGGAGAAGTATGGAAGCAGTGAGGGAAAGCTGCAGGAGCAGGAAGGCCCTGCGGTGGCACGCGGGATGCTGATGCGGCTGGGCTTTGCGGAGAATGTGATTGAGCGCGTCTGCTATCTGATCGGACATCACCACACCTACACCGGCATAGAGGGCAGAGACTATCAGATTCTGGTGGAGGCGGATTTTCTGGTGAATTTGTATGAGGACGGCAGAACGGACGGAGACGGCGGGTTTGTGCCGGATAAAGCGGCTGTAGAGACGGCATATCAGAGGATTTTTGCGACGGAGACCGGAAAATGGATCTGCCGGAGCATGTTTGCACTTGGAGGTGTGTCATGATGCAGGAAAGGAAGCAGAAGGGAAAAATTCTGGTATTCAGTTCCAGGGAAATCTGCTATCTGTCCAGCAACTTTTTCGCAAATCAGATCGGCGCGGCGTTTGAGGAACTGGGATATGAGGTGACGGTGTGCGAACTCTCAAAGGAGGATGATCTGGATGCGAAGCTTGCGCGCTATATCGGACAGCCGTACCGCCTGATTCTGGATTTTAATTCCCTTCTGCCGCGGATGGTGTTAGACGACGGCACTCCCTATGTGGACCGCCTTGCGGGACCGTTTTTTGACTATATTTTAGATCACCCGCTGTTTCACTATCAGGGACTTTCAAGCGGTGTGAAAAACCTGCATGCGATTGTCCTCGACGAGGCACAGCAGAAGTACGTAGAAAAATATTATGAAAAGGTGGCGAGCGTTCACATGCTGCCGCTCGGGGCGACAAGAGCAGTCTACGAGGGCACAAAAGAGCCGGAGTGCCGGATTTTATTTCCGGGAACGTATGACAGACCGGACGCGGTTTATCAGATTGTAGAGAATGCTCCCGAGCCGCTTGGGAACATGATGAAAGATCTGATTGAGCGGAGGCTTGCCGATCCCACACTGCCGATGGAGGAAGCATTTTCACAGCAGCTTAAGGAGGAGAAACTGGAACTTCCTGCCGGACAGTTTGCGCTGTTTATGAACAGCATGTATGCGGTGGATGCCTATGTGCGGGATTATTTCCGCAAGGCGGTGTTGGACGCGCTGCTCGCGGAGAAACTGCCGGTTACCGTATTCGGGGAAGGCTGGGAAAAATATTCCTGCGGGGACGAGCACAGCCTGCGGCGCGAGCCGGCGGTGCCGTTTGCGCTCTCCTTTGAGCGGATTGCCAAAGCCCATGTGCTTTTAAATGTCTCACCGATTTTTAACCGGGGAATGCACGACCGGGTTCCTGCCGGAATGGCGAATCATGCGGTGGTGTTAACCGATGAAAATCCGTATTTAAGAAGAACGTTTACAGACGGGAAGGAGCTGCTTTTTTATTCGCTGGAAAAACCGGACACGCTGTGTGAGCAGGCGGAGAGAGCACTTACAGACGTAAGACTTCGTGAGAAGATTGCGGCTTCTGCCTATGAGACCTTTGAGCGGGAATATACATGGAAGCACCGTGCGGAGCAGATCCTTGCATTTGCAGAGGAGGTGGAAGCATGAGAGTGCAGAAGAATTATCAGAAAATGCTGGAGGCGACGATCGCTGGATTAAAGGAGCAGAACCGTGTGCCAACGCTGCTGCTGCACAGCTGCTGCGCGCCGTGCAGCTCGTACTGCCTCGAGTATCTGTCGCAGTATTTTCATATCACCGTGGATTATTACAACCCCAATATTTATCCGGAAGAAGAGTATCATATGCGGGTGCAGGAGCAGCAGCGGCTGATTCGGGAACTTCCGGCAAAATATCCGATCGCATTCCGGGAGGGCGCCTATGATAAGGAGCGTTTTTATGAGATGGCGCGCGGAATGGAGGAGGAAAAGGAGGGCGGCGAACGCTGCTTCCGGTGCTATGAGCTGCGCTTGAGAGAGGCGGCGGAGATCGCAAAAAGCCTTGGCATGGATTACTTTACCACGACGTTGTCCATCAGTCCGCTCAAGAATGCGGAAAAATTAAATGAGATCGGGGATGCGCTGGCGGAGGAATACGGCGTGGCATACTTGAATTCTGACTTCAAAAAGAAAAACGGCTACAAGCGCTCGGTAGAGCTTTCCGGACAGTACGGAATGTACCGGCAGTATTATTGCGGGTGTGTTTTTTCGAAGCGGGAGCGCGATGCTCAGATTGCGGCAAAAGCGGCGGCACAGGGAATTTGATACGGTAAAGCATGGAAGGGCTTGCGGGAAGCGCGAACTTCATGTAGAATGATAGGAAATGCAGTGAAAGCGAGGTTTTTAAAATGGCTCAGTTATGGGGAGGACGTTTTACCAAACAGACCGACAAGCTGGTCTATAATTTTAATGCGTCTATTTCGTTTGACCAGAAATTCTATAAACAGGACATTGAGGGAAGTATTGCACATGTGCGGATGCTCGGGAAACAGGGAATCTTAACCGGGGAGGAGATGCAGGCGATTGTCGCATGCCTAAAGGAGATCCTTGCGGATGTGGAAGCCGGACGTCTTGTCATAACGGATGAATATGAGGATATTCACAGCTTTGTGGAGGCGAATCTGATCGACCGTCTGGGAGATACCGGAAAGAAGCTGCATACCGGACGCAGCCGCAACGACCAGGTGGCGCTCGATATGCGTCTCTACACCAGAGAGGAGCTGCTCCACGTGGATGCGCTCTTAAAGGAACTGCTCGGCACGATATTACATATCATGGAGCAGAATACGGAGACGATCATGCCGGGCTTCACACACCTGCAGAAGGCACAGCCGATCACGCTCGCACATCACATGGGTGCTTATTTTGAGATGTTTAAGAGAGACCGCCTGCGTCTGCATGACATCTACGAGCGGATGAATTACTGCCCGCTTGGTTCCGGAGCGCTCGCAGGCACCACGTATCCGCTTGACCGTGCATACACGGCGGAGCTGCTCGGCTTTTACGGACCGACCCTAAACAGCATGGATGGCGTGTCCGACCGCGACTATCTGATCGAATTTTTGTCCGCCTGCGCCACGATCATGATGCATCTGTCGCGCTTCTCGGAGGAGGTCATTATCTGGAATTCCAACGAGTACCAGTTTGTGGAGATTGATGATGCGTACAGTACCGGAAGCAGCATTATGCCGCAGAAAAAGAACCCGGACATCGCAGAACTAGTCAGAGGAAAGACCGGACGCGTCTACGGCGCGCTGATGTCGCTTCTCACGACGATGAAGGGAATTCCGCTTGCGTACAATAAGGACATGCAGGAGGACAAGGAGCTTTCCTTTGACGCGATGGACACGGTCAAAGGCTGTATTGCGCTGTTTAACGGCATGCTCGCCACGATGAAGTTCAACAGGGAGCGCATGCGTGCTTCCGCGAACGGAGGCTTCACCAACGCGACGGATGCTGCTGACTATCTGGTGAACCACGGGGTGCCGTTCCGCGATGCACATGGAATTGTGGGACAGATCGTGCTTTACTGCATCGAAAAGGGAATTGCGATCGATGATATGAGCCTGGAGGAGTTAAAGGCAATCAGTCCGGTGTTTGAGGATGATGTCTATGAGGCGATCTCCATGGAAACCTGTGTGAACAAGCGTCTGACGGTCGGAGCACCGGGAAAAGAGGCGATGGAACAGGTGATCGCAGCGGAGAAGAAGTACCTGGAGGAAGAGTGGAAGCCTCTTGAAACTTCAATACAGTAACGTGATATTGTGAGAAATGTACAAGAACTGTCAAAAAAAACCGGGAAGTTTTACGAAAAAAGCATTGCTTTTTGACGGGAAATGGCATAATATATTCACTATGACGACACTTGTTCGTCACTGACGGACACGAACAGCGCAAAAAGCAGGTACGTGTAATGATCCGGCAGAGGCAATGAGAGGCGGAGTCGTATGCCACAGCGGGTGTCATAAGAAAAAGATGAGGAGATTAGAAGAGTCATGAGTGAAAAGTTGAGAGTTGGTATTCTGGGTGGTACAGGTATGGTTGGTCAGAGATTTATTTCTCTGCTGGAGAATCATCCGTGGTTTGAAGTGACAACGATCGCAGCGAGCCCGAGAAGTGCCGGCAAGACTTATGAGGAGGCAGTCGGAGACCGCTGGAAGATGGACACACCGATGCCGGAAGCAGTGAAAAAGATTGTCGTTATGAATGTCAACGAAGTGGAGAAGGTTGCGGCAGAGGTCGATTTCGTATTTTCCGCAGTGGACATGACAAAGGAAGAGATTAAGAAGATCGAGGAGGAGTATGCGAAGACAGAAACTCCGGTCGTTTCCAATAACAGCGCGCATCGCTGGACACCGGATGTGCCGATGGTGGTTCCGGAGGTCAACCCGGAGCATATGGAGGTCATCAAATACCAGAAGGAGCGTCTTGGCACAAAGCGCGGTTTCGTGGCTGTAAAGCCGAACTGCTCCATTCAGTCTTACGCGCCGGTACTTACTGCGTGGAAGGAATTTGAGCCGTATGAGGTGGTGGCAACAACCTATCAGGCCATTTCCGGAGCAGGCAAGACCTTTAAGGACTGGCCGGAGATGGTTGGAAATATTATTCCGTATATCGGCGGTGAGGAGGAGAAGTCGGAGAAGGAGCCGCTTCGTATCTGGGGACATGTGGACCCGGAGAAGAAGGCGATCGTTCCGGCCAAATCCCCGGTCATTACCTGCCAGTGCATCCGTGTGCCGGTGTTAAACGGTCACACTGCGGCGGTGTTCGTAAAGTTTAAGAAGAACCCGACAAAAGAGCAGCTGATCGAGGCACTTCGCAATTTCAGCGGTGTTCCGCAGGAGTTAAAGCTTCCGAGCGCACCGGAGCATTTTATCCAGTATCTCGAGGAGGATAACCGCCCGCAGATTGCTCTGGATGTCAACTATGAGAACGGTATGGGTATCTCGGTAGGACGTCTGAGAGAGGACACGGTCTATGACTGGAAGTTCGTGGGACTGTCCCACAATACCGTGCGCGGCGCCGCGGGCGGTGCAGTGCTCTGCGCAGAGCTTTTGAAAGCACAGGGATACATCACAGCGAAATAAAGAATAAAAAAGAATCCTGCTTGCAGGATTCTTTTTTATTTCATAGGAAATAGCGTGATACGTTAATGTGTGAAAGTGGAACTTCCCTATGAAAATAAAAAACGCTCCGCGAGGATGCGCAGCTCGCGGTAAGGAAAATATCGCTTTGCGAACCGCTTGCGCGCGGAGAATTTCGCAAGCGAGATTCTTTTTTATTGCCCGGAAAATTAAAAAATGATATAATTTCCGCAGAACATATGGACAGATAGAATGTGCCGGATATGGGATGCGGTGTGGCTTTTCGTGCCCGGCAGGAAAGTGCAGAGGAGAAGAGATGGTCGTAAAATCGTCGGTGTTAAAGGAACTGGAAGAGTGCTACCGGGAACCGGGCAATCAGCTGGTTGTGCTGTACGGGCGGACGGACTCGGAGAAAGAGCGGCTGCTTGGCGCATTTGTGCAGAACAAGAAGCATTTTTATTACCGCGCGAGACAGGTGGCGGAGCGAGAGCAGCGCGCACAGATGGGGCGTGAACTGGCGGCGCAGTTTGAGGTGACGCCGCAGAAGTATACCTATGAGGAATATTTTAACCGGGTAAAGAGCGGTGATCCCACGAAGCTGGTAGTCGTGATCGATGAATTTCAGTATATTGCCAAAAAGGATCCTACTTTTATGGAGGCGGTGCTGAAACTGAAAGCGCACAGGCTTTATCCGGGACCTGTGATGATTCTGCTCTGCAGCTCGGCGGTGTCATGGGCAGAGCGGGAACTGACGGAGTGTATCGGTGAGGCGGCATGCCGCAAAATAGACCGGAAAATCAAATTTACGAATCTGAATTTTCTGGAGGTGGTGCGGGCGCTGCCCGAGTATCCGGTGGCGGAATGTATCAAGACTTACGGCATCATCGGCGGTGTGCCGGGATATATCAACCGCTGGAACGCAAAAGCGGATGTAAAGACCAATATCTGTAGACTGATTCTTTCGCCGGGCGGCTATCTGTACCATGCGGCGGAAGATCTGATCGGGGAGAGTCTGCGGGAACTGTCTGTCTATGAGACCATCCTGGCGCAGATCGCGGCCGGGCAGGACAAGCTGAATGATCTGTACCGGACGACCGGATTCTCACGCGCCAAGATCAGCGTCTATATGAAGAATCTGGCTGCATTTGATATCATCCAGAAGGTGGTATCGTTTGAGACGGGCGGCTGGGAGAACACGAAGAAAGGTGTGTACCGGATCCGCGACAATTATGTGAATTTCTGGTTTCACTTTATCTATCCGCATCTGTCGGATCTGTATATGATCCGCCCGGAAGAATTCTACGACAGATATATCGCGCCCAGACTGGATGCGTACCTCTCCCGGTATTTTGTGGAGGTATGCATGGAATATCTGGGACTTCTCGGTATGGTGGGAAAGCTCCCGCTTAAGATTGCACGCATGGGAACCTGGGTCGGCAAGGAGGGGAATATCGACATCATTGCACAGAATGAGATCCGCCAGAATATGGTCGGACTCTGCAACTGGCAGGAGCCCGAGCTTACGATGGAGATGTGCGAGGCACTGTTCCTTAACATGAAGCGGGCAAAAATCGGCGCGGAATATTATTTCCTCTTTTCCGCACAGGGATTTGCACCGGAGGTTACCGCCATGGCGGAGCGGGATAAGCGGTTCGTGCTCGTGGATATGAATGAACTGTAAGTTGCCCGATGCCTGGAAAAATGCTATAATTTGCTTCATGCGAAAGTAATTGGAGGAACAGATTGTGGCAAAATCTTTGATCATCACGGAGAAACCGAGTGTTGCGCAGGAGTTCGCGCGGATTCTCGGCGTATCCGGAAGAAATGACGGTTATATAGAGAACGACGGGTATGTCATCACCTGGTGCGTGGGGCATCTGGTGGAGATGGTGTACCCGGAGGAGTATGATGAGCGGTATAAAAAATGGCGGCTGGAAGATCTGCCGTTTCTGCCGCGGGATTACAAGTATAATGTGATCCCATCTGTGAGCAGGCAGTATGATGTGGTACATAAAATGCTGCACCGCGAGGATATTGACACGGTCTACTGGGCAGGAGATGCCGGAAAAGAAGGACAGACGATCGAGGAAAATATCCGGAAGTTCGGCGGCGTGCGCGAGGGCATGAAGGAGCTCCGCGTCTGGATCGATTCGCAGACCGAGGAGGAGATTCTGCGCGGCATCCGTGAGGCAAAAGACATGTCGGAGTATGACAATCTCGCAAAGTCGGGCGTGATGCGGACGATCGAGGATTATGCGATGGGAATCAATTTTTCCAGAGCCATGTCGGTAAAGTACGGAAAGCTTCTGAATGATGCGGCGGGAACATCGAGCTATACGGCGATCGCGGTCGGCCGCGTCATGACCTGCGTTCTTGGCATGGTTGTGATCCGGGAGCGCGAGATCCGCAATTTTACAGAGACGCCATTTTACCGTGTCGTGGGAACCTTTCATCCCGAAGGAGAGGAAGAATGCCGGATCACGGCGGAGTGGAAGGCAATAGAAGGCTCTAAATATTTTGAGTCGCCGCTTTTATATAAGGAAAACGGCTTTAAAAAGGAAGAGAGCGCGCAGACGCTGATTGCGGAGTTAAAGGGACAGGAAGCGCTCATTGATTCCGTGGAGACAGGGACGCAGAAAAAGCGTGCGCCGCTGCTTTTCAATCTTGCGGAGCTGCAGGCGGAGTGTTCCAAGCGTTTTAAGATCAGTCCGGATGAGACGCTGCAGGTGGCGCAGGATCTGTATGAGAAGAAGCTTACCACCTATCCGAGAACGGATGCACGTGTGCTCTCCTCGGCGGTGGCAAAAGAGATTACAAAAAATATCAGCAGACTGAAAAATTTTGCGCCGGTGGCTCCTTTTGTGGAGCGCATCATGAAGGAAGGGCGCTATCGGAACATTGCGAACACGCAGTATACGGATGATTCCAAGATTACCGACCACTATGCGATCATTCCGACCGGACAGCTCACAGAGCTGGAATCTTTAAACAGTCTTGAACGAAGCGTCTATGAGATGATTGTGCGCCGTTTCTTAAGCATTTTTTATCCGCCGGCGGAGTATCAGACGGTGAAGCTTGTCGTTGCGGCAGGCGGTGAGAAGCTTTACACTTCCGCGAAGCAGTTAAAGGTTCCGGGCTATCTGGAGATTGCAGGCATTCCGAAATCGGCGAAGGAGCGGAATGCGGCGAAGACGGACGGGGAGGAGCAGACGCAGGGCGGTGATGCTGAGGCTGCACAGGAGGAAGAGGAGAACGCCGGGCTTTTGGCGTATGCCGACAAGCTTCAAAAGGGAGAGACGCTTTTTTCGGACGGCTATGCCATCCGTGAGGGGAAGACCTCCCCGCCGAAGCGTTACACGTCAGGATCGATGGTGCTCGCCATGGAGAATGCCGGACAGCTCATCGAGGAGGAAGAATTAAGAGAGCAGATCAAGGGTTCCGGAATCGGTACATCTGCCACGCGGGCAGAGATCATCAAAAAGCTGGTTCGGGTCGGCTATCTGAATCTGAACAAAAAGACGCAGGTTCTCACGCCGGAGCGGCTGGGGGAAATGATCTTTGAGGTGGTTTCGATGACGGTTCCGGCACTGCTCAATCCCAAGATGACAGCTTCCTGGGAAAAGGGACTGGACGGAATCACGCGGGGAACGGTCGTGATGGAGGATTACCGCTCAAAACTGGAGGATTTTATCCGCAGGGAGACGGTTGCCATGATCGAGCAGGATCTGACCGGCCAGATTGCCACGCGGATCCACCCGCTCGTCGGAAAGGGCGGAAAGGGGCTTGCGGCGAAGCGCAGCCTCGGCATTCCCTGTCCGGTGTGCGGAGGAACGATCGAGACGACGCCGTTCGGTTACGGGTGCAGCAATTATCAGAAGGATGGCGGCGGATGCCGTTTCTCCATCGGCACAATCGCCGGAAGAGACTTAAATGATGAGGAAGTAAAGGAGCTTTTGACCGAAGGACATACCGGCGTGCTGTCCGGGTTTGTCTCGAAGTCGAAGAAAAAGTTCTCGGCGAGCCTCATCCTGGAAAAGGATGATGAGGGAAAAGTTTCGGTTGGATTTGATTTTTCAAAGAACCAGCCGGAAATCCTGGAGGGTGTCGTATGTCCGGTGTGCGGTTCTGCCGTGGAGATCACGCCGTTTGGCTATAGCTGCGTCAAGCACCACGAGCATCCCGATGAATGTTATTTTTCCGTGGGAAAGATCGCGGGAAAGGCGCTGGGTGTCGATGATCTGACGGAGCTTCTTACGACCGGAAAAACCGGTCTGATCCGCGGCTTTACTGCCAGGAATAAAAAGAAGTTCAACGCCTGCTTAAAGCTGGAGCAGACGGAGGACGGAAGAAAGAATATTGCATTTGATTTTTCACAGAACGATGCGGCTGTTGTTCCCGATGTCGTGTGTCCGATCTGCGGCGGGGCGATTGTGGAGACATCGTTTGGGTTCGGCTGCGCGAATTACAGGCAGGATGCCCCGGACAGCTGCCGGTTTGCGATCGGTACGATGGCGGGAAAGGACCTAAACGCAGCGCAGGTGAAGGAGCTTTTAAACCAGGGGAGAACCGGAACGATCCGCGGATTCAAGTCGAAGAGCGGGAAAAAGTTTGACGCCTGTGTCGCTCTGGAACGCACAGAAGACGGAAAAATTGAATTGCGATTTGATTTTGAACATGTCGAAGCCAAAAAGATCAAGGACGTGGTGTGCCCGATCTGCGGCGGTGATATCGTGGCGACGCCGTTCGGCTTTGGCTGTGCCAATTATGTGAAGGACGATCCGAACAGCTGCCGGTTCTCTGTCGGGAAGATGGCGGAGAAGGCACTGACGGAAGCGAATGTAAAGGAGCTTCTGACCAACGGAAGAACCGGAACGATCCGCGGCTTTAAGTCGAAGAGCGGGAAGAAATTTGATGCGCGCGTCGCACTGGCAAAGGATGAGAAGGGAAAGGTCACGGGGCTGAAGTTTGATTTTACGGATCTGGAAGCGCCGAAGGTAAAGGATGTAAAATGTCCGGTCTGTGGCGGGGATATCGTAAAGACGATGTTTGGATACGGCTGTGCCAACTATTCAAAGGAGAATCCGGACAGCTGCCGGTTCGCAATCGGCAAGATCGCGGGTGTCTCTTTAAAGGAAGCACAGGTAAAGGAACTTTTGCTCCGCGGGAAGACGGACGTGATCAAGGGATTTGTTGCGAAGACCGGCATGAAGTTCGACGCGCCGCTGAAACTGACGCCGGAAGGGCAGATCGCATTTGATTTTCCGGAGAAGCCAAAGCCTGTTGAGACAACACTTGCCTGCCCGAAATGCGGGAAAATGTTAAAGAAGAGCCAGTGGTATTACGAGTGTGAGTGCGGTTTTAAGGTCTCCCACACGGTGGCGAAGGTGGCGCTGACCGAGGAGGTCATGCGCGAACTGTTAGAGACAGGGAAAACCAAAGATAAAGTGACCGGGTTTGTGTCAAAAGCCGGCAACACGTTTGATACCTGCCTAAAGCTGGAGGATGACTGCATTGTGTTTGATTTTGACAATCCCGGCACAAAGCGTGAGGGTGTTTCCGACGGCAAGGGCGGGGAGCGCATGTTCTACGAGGAATTAGAAGAAAATGTACAGCCGCAGCCGCTGGCGGCTGAGGACGGCGCACAGTACATCGAGGAGGACGTGCCTCCGTTTTATGATGCGATGGCGGAGGAGTATGCGGCTTACGAGGAGGAAGAGGCAAAACAGCAGGCGGCTGCATCCAATTTTCTGGATGAATTTCCTGAATGAGAAACGAATGGGGAAAGGAAGCAAAAAACGGATGGCGTGCGGTGCATGCTTGCTATTGACAGCCGGATAAAATGTCATTAAAATTTGAGTAGTTATTGATAGAATCCGGCAGAAGACACAGGAGGAAACAGGGCATGGAGTACAATGAGCAGGCCTTTAAAGAGAAAGCCAATTTAAAGGCAATGAAAGTATGGCTGGCTTTGATTGCGATTATGACACTGTCATACGGAAGCGACCTTTCCAAGGGAATCTATACGGCGACGCAGTATGTTGTTTTTCTGGTTATGGCGTGGGTGCCGTTTGCAATCGGACTGCTGACGTTGAAGTTAAAGGGGAGAGCGACACCGTATTATAAGGATGTCCTGGCTCTCGGATATGGCTTTTTCTATGCCTACGTGGTGTGTATCACGGACTCGGCGACCGCCTATGCATATATTCTGCCGTTGACGAGTATGCTGATTCTGTTCAAGGATCGTAGTTATATGATACGGTGCGCGGTCACAAACGAGATCGTCATTGTGCTCAGTGCACTGCTCCATGTCTTCCTCGGCCTGAATCCGAACGTGAAAATGACAGACTATTACCTGCAGTTTTCAACGCTGCTTCTGTGCTATATCTGTTACGTTCTTTCTGTCGACCACTTAAATGAATCCGACGGAGCGCTGGTGGCATCGATCCGGGATAATCTGAGCCGGGTCGTGACGACGGTGGGACAGGTAAAGGGAGCGAGCAACTCGATTGTGGACGGCGTTACGGTTGTGCGTGAGCTGGCGGATGAGAACCGGCAGGGAGCGGATTCCGTCGTAAGCAGTATGGAGGAACTCACCCGGAACAACGATGTTCTCCACAATAAGACGATGTCCTCCATGGACCGGAGTACCGACATCAGCACGCAGGTGCAGAATGTGGCGGGACTGATCGATGAGATGGTGACGCTGATCCAGGAGTCGGTCGAGCATGCGGATGTGAGTGCGGAAGAACTTGCGGATGTCATGAATACGACGAATACCATGGCGGCGCTCTCCGGCGAGGTCGAGCAGGTGCTCGAGAACTTTAAGCAGGAATTTGATATGGTAAAGGAAGAGACGGGCACCATAGAGGGGATCACGTTCCAGACGAACCTTCTGGCACTGAACGCTTCGATTGAGGCGGCGAGAGCCGGGGAAGCCGGAAAGGGCTTTGCCGTGGTGGCAGGTCAGATACAGGATCTGAGCATGGGAACCAAGACTTCTTCCGGACGTATCAGGGACGCACTGGATCATCTGGAGGAGACTTCGGAGAAGATGACGGAATCCATTACCAAGACGCTTGAGATGATCCGCATGACAAGAGAGAAGCTCACGCAGGTGCAGGAGAGTGTCACAAGCATTACCGATGATTCCAAAAAGCTGGGACAGAATATCGGGGTAATTGACGGCGCCATGAAGGAAGTGGAAGCTTCCAACAGCGACATGGTGGAGAACATGAAGCAGATCTGCGATACCATGGAGGTCATGACGGAGTGCATCAACCAGTCCGACGAAGCGTCCCGCACGATGCTCAGCAAATACGAGGAGTCTTCCGTCAATGTGGATAAGATTGAGAGTGTGGTAGGAAAGCTCATGGAAGAACTCGGTAGCGGCGGATTCATGGGAATTGGCGATGCACAGCCGGGAATGCGCGTGGTGTTAGTCGCTAAGAACGGAGCACAGGCAGCCGGGACGGAGTTCCACGGGGAAGTGTTTGAGAGCCAGAGCGACGGAGTTCTGGTAAAGATCAAGCCGGAAGCCGGAAAAACGATTGAGATAAAGAAAAAAGACACTACATATGAACTGCAGATCTGTGTCAACAATGCACTGTATACATGGGAGGATGTCAGCGTATCCGCCGCTTCCAATGCGGGTGCCAACAGCTACCGGATTGCTGTGGCGACAAACCCGAAGGTCATCAACCGCAGAAAGTATCCACGTATGCCGGTTGCCAATGCATGTACCGTGACGCTGAAAAAATCCGGCAAAGCTTACAACGGCAGGATGATCAATATCAGCGCAGGCGGTTTCGCATTCAGCGCACATCAGGAGGATTTCGCAAATGCGATCGGGCAGGATATTTTGCTGGAAATCCCGGACTTCCCGCTGGAGGAGGCACGGACGCTGGACGGACATATCATCCGCAGTACGGATAATGACGGTGAGTTCATTGTCGGATGCCGTATGCCGGAGGACAGCGAAGAGATCCAGGCTTATGTCAATAAAAATTACAGGGAATAGAGAGGAATTTGTGTGATGGAAACAGCAAAAATCAGCCAGTTATATGACTTAGGGGAGACGATTGCGGCGGAACTGTTTGCGGGACTGACCTATCCGTGGGAGGCTCTGCCGAAAATCAGCGACTTTATAAAGAAGCTGGGACCGACGCTTGACCCGGAGGTCTATGAGCAGCGCGGCGAGAATATCTGGGTGGCGAAGAGTGCGACGGTTGCACCGACTGCTTTCTTAAATGGACCTTTAATTATTGATGAGGATGCGGAAATCAGACACTGCGCTTTCATCAGGGGGAATGCCATCGTAGGAAAAGGCTCCGTGGTGGGCAATTCAACAGAATTGAAAAACGTTGTGATTTTTAATTCCGTGCAGGTTCCGCATTACAATTACGTGGGAGATTCGATTCTCGGTTACAAATCCCATATGGGTGCCGGCTCGATCACTTCCAATGTCAAGTCGGATAAGACGCTGGTGGTGGTAAAGGATCATGATGAGAAAATTGAAACAGGGTTAAAGAAATTCGGAGCAATGCTCGGCGACTATGTGGAAGTCGGCTGCAATTCCGTGCTGAATCCGGGAACCGTCATCGGAAGCCATACCAATGTTTATCCGCTTTCGAGCGTGCGTGGCGTGGTTCCGGCAAATTCGATTTACAAGAACCGCAGCGAGGTAGTGGAAAAGCGGTAGGACAACAGAAGAGGGACAGAGACAATGAAGAGAAGATGGGTGCAGGGAATGCTTCTTGCAGGAATGCTGATTTTGACAGGATGCGGCGCAAAGAACAGTTCACCTGTGGAGAACGGTAAAGATTATACATGGAACGACATTACAGTGATGCTTCCGGAAGACTGGGCGGACCGCTGTACGATCAAAGAGGATGAGAATGGATTTACCATCTATCAGACGGCTTCCTATGAGAAGATGGAAGGACTTGGCTACCTGTGTTCCTTTGAAAAAAGCGACGCATGGATGAATTACGGTGCGGGAGAGAACCTGATCGCCTACACGGAGGACGGAACGCTGTATTACCTGATGCAGCCGACGGATGTTGCGTGCGATACGGAGGATCAGACAATCGTGGAAGAGTACGGATCCATGATGGAGGAGGTCACGGCCATCGCATCAAGTGTGAAGATCGATGCGGATGACGTTCATTACGATGCCGATCAGTATGTCGTTCCGGTTGGCGCAATACTGCCGGTGACGGAGGAGAATCTGTCGGATCTGTCAGAGCAGGAGCTCTATCTGGCGGTAAACGAGATTTATGCCAGACATGGAAAAACCTTTGATGACACCTACCTGCAGGCGCATTTTGATGCGTGCAGCTGGTATACGCCCGCCGGGGGAGCGACTGCAGGCGATGCGGGATTAAGTGAGATTGAGCAGGCGAATCTGAAACTGATCAAGGCAATGCAGACGGCATATGAAGCGGAACATATATATCCGAAATCCTATTCGGCAGGCGAGACCGCAGAGATCGCTCTTTTGGACAATGGAGTTCTTAACGAAGTCAGCTACACGGTAACCGATAAGGGGGAGCAGGCGGTCTGCACGCTCACGATCGACGGGACAGCGTACGACCTTGCCGAGTACATTCAGATGCACGCGCCGGTTGCGGATGCGTTTTATGTGACAGACCTTGTGGAGAACATCGGAACACCGGAAGAGGATGATGGTCTGGAGATTGCCGTACTTGATGAAGGGACAGACGGCATCGGAACGACTCATTTTTTCAAATATGATGGAGACCTTTACTATCTGGGCGAGGTCGGAGGATTCCCGTTTCGGGACCGGAATGCCGGATTTAGCGGTTTTAACGGTCAGGGCGGTGTGATGGATCTCATCCGTTACGACAAGCCGGCAGACTGCATCCTGCAGGGATATGCCTGGTACAACAGTTCGGAGAAGAAAATCGAGCATGCGGACGGCGGGCTTTATTCCTATTACGAGCCGTGCAAGCTGGAGCATAAGGGAGCGCTGACCGTGTATTTTTCGATGGATGAGACATCTGCAGAAAAAACGATTGCGGCAGGGGAGGACGTCTATTGTATCCGGTCGGACGGAGACGGTTGGATGTATGTGCGCGCAAAGGACGGAACAGAAGGGTTTTTACCTGTGACGCAAATGTAAGAAAAGCAGCTGTTTTGACAAAAGTGCATAAAATTTGCAGTACCCACTTGTGAAAATCAAGAAAATGTGAGAGAATAAATGCAGTATGTTAAATGTGTAACAATGTTTAACAACTCAGTTCTATTTATGCGAAAGGAGTCTTAAAATGATTTACACTAAGGAAGTTGAAAACATGTGCCCAGTCGCAAAGGGCGCAAAACATGAACCAGCTCCGATTCCGGAAGAAGGCAAGTGGGTTCATTCCAAAAAAATTGAAGATATTTCAGGCTTTACACACGGTGTAGGCTGGTGTGCACCTCAGCAGGGTGCCTGCAAGCTTTCCCTGAATGTGAAGAATGGTGTGATCGAAGAGGCATTAGTTGAGACCATCGGATGCTCCGGTATGACACATTCTGCAGCTATGGCAGCAGAGGTATTACAGGGTAAGACCATCCTTGAGGCACTCAATACAGACCTTGTCTGTGATGCCATCAATACAGCAATGAGAGAGTTATTCTTACAGATCGTTTACGGTCGTACACAGAGTGCTTTCTCTGATGATGGACTTGCAATCGGTGCCGGTCTTGAGGATTTAGGAAAAGGACTTCGTTCCCAGGTTGGTACCATGTACGCAACCAAGGAGAAGGGCGTTCGTTATCTGGAGATGGCTGAGGGCTATGTAACAGGTATCGCTCTTGACGAGAACAACGAGGTTATCGGATACCAGTTCGTTTCTCTTGGAAAAATGACTGACTTCATCAAAAAAGGCGATGATCCGAACACTGCTTGGGAGAAAGCAAAGGGACAGTACGGCCGTGTAGCAGATGCTGTTAAAATCATCGACCCGAGAGAAGAGTAGGAAAGGAGACGGACGAAAATGGCATTATTTGAAGGATATGAAAGAAGAATTGACCAGATCAACGCTGTATTAAACAGCTATGGTATCAGCTCCATCGAAGAGGCAGAGAAGATTACCAAAGATGCTGGTTTGAATGTATATGATCAGGTGAAGAAGATTCAGCCGATCTGTTTTGAGAACGCTTGCTGGGCTTACACAGTAGGTGCTGCAATCGCAATCAAGAAAGGATGCACAAAGGCTGCTGATGCTGCTGCAGCAATCGGTGAGGGTCTTCAGGCATTCTGTATCCCGGGTTCTGTTGCTGACCACAGAAAAGTAGGTCTTGGACATGGTAACCTTGGTAAGATGTTATTAGAGGAAGAGACCGAGTGCTTCTGCTTCCTGGCAGGTCACGAGTCTTTCGCAGCTGCTGAGGGTGCAATCGGTATCGCTGAGAAGGCAAACAAAGTACGTCAGAAACCTCTGCGCGTTATCTTAAACGGTCTTGGAAAAGACGCTGCACAGATCATCTCCCGTATCAATGGATTTACATTCGTTGAGACACAGTATGACTACAAGGCAGCAAAATTAAACGTTGTATACGAGAAGGCATACTCCAATGGACTTCGCGCTACTGTAAAGTGCTACGGTGCAGATGATGTTCAGGAAGGTGTTGCAATCATGCATCACGAGAACGTAGGTGTTTCCATCACCGGTAACTCTACGAACCCGACACGTTTCCAGCATCCGGTTGCAGGTACATACAAGAAAGAATGTATCGAGCAGGGTAAGAAATACTTCTCCGTTGCATCCGGCGGTGGTACAGGCCGTACCCTTCACCCGGACAACATGGCAGCAGGTCCTGCTTCCTACGGTATGACAGATACCATGGGACGTATGCACTCTGACGCACAGTTCGCAGGTTCCTCTTCCGTACCGGCTCACGTTGAGATGATGGGTCTGATCGGAATGGGTAACAACCCGATGGTTGGTGCTACTGTTGCTGTTGCAGTTTCTGTTGAGGAAGCTCACAAAGCAGGTAAGTTCTAGAAATTAAGGCGTTTTAAGTAATTATAAAAACTCCCGCAGGTTGATTCGTGGCGGTTCAAATCTTATGATTTGACCGCAACTTGACCGCGGGAGTTTTTGTATGCGGTCAACTCGATTATAACCTATTTATAGCATCTGCGAGGTTCTTTCGCATAGAATCTGTTACATGCGCAGTGTAATGTTCGGTCATATCAATATTTGTATGCCCAAGACGTTCCTGGATCGCAGCAAGAGGTATTCCGGCTTCCAGAAGCATCGTTGCGTGCGCATGTCTCATAGAATGAAAATCCCAATTTTCGGATATGGCAACACCACTTCCGTTTGCTTTCCCATGAATAACCCGGCCTACATGCTGCATAGTACGCGGTGTGATATAAGTGCCGTTCTCACGTACCATGATAAGATGGATAATAGAGCTATCTTCGGCACTGGAATTCAGCTGATTATTTTTGTCCAGATAGTTCCACTGGTAAAATTCTGCGTAAAATTCTTGTGCCTTGGATTGGCGTTCGGCCTCTCTGCTTAGAGCATCAACTACACTGGAATCTATGTCGATCACGCGATATGAATCGTATTTAGGCGGTGTAAGCGTCCAAAGATTAGTTTCACCGATCATTTGTACCTGTTTATTTATATCGATTGTATGCCCCTTTAAATCAATGTCAGACCAGGTTAGGGCAAATACTTCTCCCAACCGTAAGCCGCAACGATAAGCAAGCAGCAGAGGGAGATGGGACGGATGACCGTCCGGGAATCGTTCAAATATTAAACGAATCTGTTCTGGAGTTACCACATCTCGATCCTTTTTTCTGGTTGGGACCTTTGAATGTGCACGGGGAGCAGGGAGCTTCACACAATCCATAGGATTGAATTGAAGCAGCCGCATAGTAGTAACGGCATAGTTGAGAGACTTTGAAATAATTCCCTTAATAACAGTGAGTGTATTTCGAGAGAATCCCTCGTTGAACCTGTCGTTGATAAAAGACTGTAATGCAACAGGAGTAAGAGCTGTAAGCCGGTACATCCCAAGATATGGCTTTATATAAAGCCGTATCTTTTTCTGATAGCCCTCTACGGTAGTTGATTTTAAATTGATAATACAATACTCTTTAATCCAGTAATCAAGAAAGTCCGAATAGCTTGTATTTGAGTCTTTAAAAACTTGGCCGGAACTCTGGTATTCGTTATAGGCTTTTGTACCCGCAGCTACGGCATCAGCCTTCGTTTTGAAACCGCATTTGCTGATTTCTTTACGTTTCCCGTTTATTGGGGCGCCTTCAAATCTATATTGCCAGTTTGGCTTTGCCTTTGTTCCTCTATTGCGGTAATAGATATCTGCCATGGCAAGAGAATCTCCTTTTTATAGGTGATGTGCATTTGAGTTACCAAATATACAACTGCTTGTAGTTTGTACTATTTTGGAAAGTGATACGCTTTTTTATTTTAACATATATGAGAGAAAAAACCATATCATTTAGCGTAATTCCAGCCGAAAGTGTCGCATCCTTGAAACAAAATATGTGGTACAAATAAGAAGGGAAAAATGTGGAAAAATTTACCGGTTAAAACCTTTATAGATACCATGTATACTGTCCCCATGAAGAACAAAGTGCAGAAATACAGGTGGGATAAAGGGTGGACGGAAAGTCAATTATCAAGAAGATCAGGCGTATCCAAAAGCACAATTAACAATCTTGAAAATGGGAAAACGACTAATCCATCAACGGAAGTAGCTTTTCGATTGGCGGATGCTCTGGGGGTTGATGTGAGAGAGTTATTTTCTTATTAGGGAGAAGTGTACGAAGGAGGAAATGTTATGAGAATCGAGGAGTTAAGACAAATGATTAAAAGCGAAGTTGATTGTATGGGGGAGGGCGACTATCGATTTATGTGCCAGCTCATAACGCTGATAAGAAAGCATAACGAGAGAGGGGCGGCGGAATAAAAATTACTGGTGTATTGAACGTAAAAACCGGAAAGAGATCATTCTTTCCGGTTTTCCCTTTCTTTAATCAGCTGTTGGCAGAAATTTTTAATGACATCCTGATTCGCAGATGGCAGAGTTTGATATACTTTTAAAACATCGAGGATAAAATCATAAGATTTATTGTTGATGGATTCTAATAAATCAGAGATGATGGCAGCGGTCTCATCTTTATGAACAACAAACATCTCACCCGTACCGGTACGGAGCCATACCTCATTAACATTATACTCGCGGCAGATTGATTTGCACATTTGCTCGGTAACGTTACGGTTACCGTTTTCAATGTTGCTTATAGCGGTTTTTCCGACACCGAGTTGTTCGCCGAATTTTTCCATAGTAAGTCCGAGATATTTTCTTAAATTTCTGATTCGTTCGTTCATAATTTTTCCTTCTTTTGGGTTTTATTATAGTAATGATAATGTAAAGGTCAGAAGTATTCAAAATAAAGATGATTGAAATGTGTTTTAAAGAAACAAGTGTGAAAGTAGGTAAATACATAATGTAAAAACCGGAAAGAGGTTAATCTTTCCGATTTTTTTGGTCTTCAATAAGCCGTTGGCAGAAATTTTTAATGACATCCTGATCTGTAGGTTGCAAGGTCTGATATATTTTCACGATACTCAAGATCAAATCATAGAACTTATTATCACTGGACTCCAGCACATCCGAAACGATGGCAGCGGTTTCATCCTCTGGCACTTCAAACATCTCACCAGAACCATTACGAAGCCAACCCTCGTTCACATTATATATAGCACAAATTGTTTTAATGTGACGATCAGTAAGGTTACGCTTGCCGACTTCAATCATAGCCCATGTCGACTGACCAAAGCCAAGAGATGCGGCAAAGTCTTTTTGATTCATATCAAGAGCTTTTCTCAATAATTTTAAACGCTCCTCCGTTTTTATCACCTCCAAATAGCATAATATCGCAAATGAGATAAAAAAGCAATTTAATTTAAGAAAAAGACTTGCAAATAATTCCAAAAGTGATAATATAAAATCACAAATGAAATAAAAAGAGAAAGGGGATGAATATATATGGCGAAGAATGTAAATGAGAGAAAGAAACAGATCGGCGAAATCGTTACAATGCTTGCACTTTTAGATGGCTACAGTTTGATGCTGGTAAAAACTAGCGTGGATACATTAGCAGCTCGTGAACAGATGGAGAAGATGGCCGATGCAATGCCGGAGAAAGTCATTCGATAAGGGCAGAACTATGAATGAGATGTGCGATGGAAGTAAATGGAGCATTTGATGCCAAACGAGATATGTTGGCACTGATCATTTTAAATAAAGATAACTGTTAGGGTAACACAGCCGGCGGATAAAAAGGAGCGTGAGAACATATGACAGAAATGGTTTATACCGTAGATGAAGCAGCTGAAATATTAAGATGTGCACCGAACTATGTTAGAAAACTGATAAAATCGGGGCAGCTTAAATGTATGAAGCTTGGACATATAAAAATAAGAAAAGCTACGTTGGAGGAGTTCCTGGAGAAGTATGACGGATATGATATGACTTATCCGGAGAAGCCGGTCCTGTTGGAGCAGAGTAAGATAGAAGAGTGAAGCGGAAGCTGCAGATCATGCAGTATGAGATTACGGAATTTCCTTCATAGGAGGTTATTATATCACATGTTACCCGTAAAAATGCATTACCCGGAAGGCTCGTTCAGTGAATGAACCTTCTGGGAGAAAGGAAATGAACCTTCAAACTAGGGTAACGCTATAATAGCAGGTTCTTTGAGAGAATGGGTAATTTTTATGAGTGTCCTAGACAGATAAGTTTGTTTAGCGGGATGTTAAAAGAAATTTGTGACACGAAACCAGATATAGGCACAAAGTTGATATTTCACTATAAAAGTAGAGATTACGCTTGTGTGGTAGACGCGCATTGCGGTTTCGATTTCTTTCACATCGTATTTATGGGGAGACAACCAGCGGATGATTATGACGTGGAAGATAGCAATGGATGGCATGTTTCACTAAGAGGGTATAAGAAAGATTGGGACTATGTGGAGGTATAGCCATGATTAAAAGAGAATTGATAGTTGACAACTTTGCTGGTGGGGGCGGGACATCCACTGGAATTGAATTGGCGACCGGTTATAGCCCTGATATTGCGATTAACCATGATCCGGAAGCTATTAAAATGCACAAAGCTAATCACCCGAACACCAAACACTATTGCGAAAATGTGTGGGCGGTAGATCCGGTAAAAGCGTGCGGCGGTCATCCGATAGCGCTTGCTTGGTTTTCGCCTGACTGCAAGCACTTTTCAAAGGCGAAAGGTGGAAAGCCAAAGGATAAGAACATTCGTGGTCTTGCATGGGTAGCCTGCCGCTGGGCGGGATTGGTACGACCGAGAGTAATCATGCTTGAAAATGTGGAAGAATTTAAGACATGGGGACCACTTGGGCGGCGGCATCATCCAATCAAGGCAAAGCAGGGAAAGACGTTTGAAAAGTTTGTGCAGCAACTTACAGATCTTGGGTATGAGGTGCAATGCCGGGAGCTGATTGCCGCTGATTACGGCGCACCGACCATGCGGAAAAGATTTTTTATGATCGCACGTTGCGATGGCAAGCCGATTGTTTTTCCAGAGCCGACACACGGACCGGCAGACAGCGAAGCGGTTAAGGAAGGACTTGTCAAACCTTATGTTGGAGCATACACGCAACTTGACTTTTCACTTCCATGTCCGTCCATCTTTGACACATCGGAAGAGATCAAGAAAAAGTACGGAATCAGGGCGGTACGTCCGTTGCGCCGAAGACAATGGAAAGGATCGCAAGAGGATTAAAAAAGTTCGTCATTGACAATCCGGAGCCGTTTATTATCCAATGTAATCATGGTGGAGAGCGCAGACCGAACGATATTCGGAAGCCAATGCCGACCATCACTGGAAAGCATGGGTATGGAATTGTGGAGCCGACGTTTGCACCTTATATGGGGACAAATACAACGAATCATCCGGGTGGAAACTGCAAAGATCCGATACATACGATCACCACAGGTAATCAACAATGCCTTATTAGCCCGACGCTTATCCAATACCATTCTGAAACGGCGCAGGGAGAAGTTCGGGGACAGACGATTGAAGACCCTATAATGACGGTGGACGGATCGAACAGATATGGGCTGGTCACATCATTCCTGCATAAATTTTATGATGGCGGATACAAAGGAGCAGGAGAAACATTAGAAAACCCATTGCCGACAGTTACCTCATGGGACCATAACAGTGTTGTTACTGCTAATCTGATCCAGATGAACAATCATTGTGACGGAAAAGATATCAGACAGCCATTACCAACGATTACAGCCGGTGACGGACACTTTGGAGAGGTCAGGGCATTTCTGATTAAATATTATGGACAAGGAACAGGTCAGGACATTAAGGAACCGCTTGATACAGTAACATCAAGAGATCGCTTCGGATTGGTGACCATCAATGGGACGGATTATCAGATAGTGGACATCGGACTGCGGATGTTGGAGCCACGGGAACTGTATGGATGCCAGGGTTTTCCGGATGATTACATAATTGATCATGATTACACTGGCAAGATATATCCGCGGAGTGAACAGGTGCGCCGTTGCGGCAATGCTGTGTGTCCACCGATACCGACAGCCTTAGTTAGGGCAAATCTTCCGGAGCTGTGTGTGGCGAAACGTACGCCTAACATGCAGATAGAAGCAGAACAGACCGGTCAGCTCCGGTTTGCGTAATTGGTATTTAACAAAAGGGAAAATAAACATGGAAAAAGGAGAAGCAGGAGCAGATAAAGGATGAAAGGTAACAAAGGAGAACGGAGAAAGATCTGTGTGGAATCGATTGTTTACGATGATAGCAAGATGGAAGCGTGTCTTGCCATGGTTGGACGCCGAATTCACGCTGAACGCATAAGGCAACGGGTATCCATCTCAAGGTTGGCGGAATTGTCTAATCTATCGATTAGTTGCATATCCAAGGCGGAGACCGACCAGTGCCGGATCAGTCTTAAGGCGCTAATAAAAATTGCTGCAGCATTAAATGTGCCCGTTTGGCAATTCCTGGACATTGATGAATCGTATCTTCTGGGAGGGACGGAAGAGAGTCAGAACTTGAAAGACTGTACGAATGGAGAAAGGTTTGAACAAATAATGAAACCTGCAGGAGAGAAGACGACAGCGCTGATCCTTGACATGGTGGATGAACTGATGCGGGCAATGAATAGAGATGAGGGAGAGGAGGAATAAAAAGTGGCACGATTTACAGGGGAACAGATTGCGCAGGCAAAAGAAGCGTCGCTTACAGCATTGGCTGCACAATATGGATATCATCCGGTACGCGTAGGCAATCATCTTTTTACACTGAAAGAACATGATTCAATCCGGATCTATAATGACCGCACATGGTATCGCTGGTCGAAAGCGGGAAGCAGAGGCGAGGCAGGTGGATCACAGATTGATTTTCTTATGCAGTTTTGCAATGTGGATTCTATAGCGGATGCGGTTAGCATCCTTCTGGAATTTCAGGGAATTTCTGCGGATAATCCAAAGTGGAAGGAACACCTGGAAGCAGGACAGGTTAAGCATCAGGCCGAAGCATTTAAGGAGAAAGAACGTGTGCCCTTTGTTCTGCCCGAGCCGATGGCGGACAAAAATTATAGGCGCGCGTATGCATATCTGATGAAAACCAGGGGATTGTCGCAGAAGGTTGTCGATTACTTTGTAAAAGATCTCGGAATACTGTATGAGGATAAAGAGCACCACAATCTGGTTTTTCTGGGGAAAGATAAAGACGGCGTGGTACGATACGCCACGAAACGCGGTACGACGGACATATATGGAAAAAAGTACCGTGGAGATGTGGCGGGGAATGATAAGAATTTTGGAATCAACATTGTAAATACGGACAGCGAGGAACTGAAAGTGTTTGAGGCGAGTATTGATCTGATGTCGTATCTGGATTTGACAGGCGATTATAAGAGTAACAAGCTGGTGCTCGGCATGGTGGCGGATAATCCGTTGGTGCAGTTCTTAAAAGACCATCCGCATATTAAGAAAATTGGTTTCTGCTTGGATAATGACGAAGCAGGAAGCCGGGCGATGTTTGGAAAAAGGGCGAAGGATCCGGATAAAGAGGATAAGACGGGGCTCTTAGAAAAGTATAAGCAGTTGGGATATCAGACATATGCGGATATTGTCCCGCAGGAGAGCGGCTGTAAGGATTGGAACGAGTATCTGGTTTTTCAGAAAGCAGGAAAAAGTATGAAGTCCCAGGAAGAAACAGCAGTCCGCGAGGAATGGAGACAATATATAGAGCAACACCAGCACATGCTTGAGGAGCGACGGGAAAGGGGAACACACAACTCTTTAGTCGTGAATGCGTTTGGAGGCCCGGGAGCTGGAAAATCTACGGCGTGTTTTCATATCGTGGAAGAATTGAAAAAAATGGGATACGTGACGGAGTATGTTGCAGAGTATGCAAAAGATCTGGTGTGGGATGAAAATTTTCAACTATTGGATGGAACGGAAGTCCATCAGCTGGAAATATTAAAAGAACAGCTCCACCGGATTGATCGTTTATATGGCAAGGTAGATTTTATTGTCACAGATGCTTCTATCCTTTTAAATGCCATCTATAATAGCGAACTGACGCCAGAATATGAAAAGATGCTGGAGATGTTGAACGGACAGTATGAGAATTTTAATTTTCTGGTACAGAGAGAAGGTAAATTTGAAGAGGAAGGCAGAATCCATTCATATGAAGAAAGCATCCGAAAAGATAATGAAGTGGAGCAGATGCTGCAGCGGTATGGTTTGTTTTATGGCGTGTATAATCACGGAACACTAGATGTGATTGTAAAGAATGTACAGAAAACACATGAAAAGCAGAATGGACTTCGTTCAGAGCATGAAGCTTCATGCCGGAATACAAGAAAATGCAGATAAAAGAAAAGGAGAATGAAGATATGAGCAGAGTTATTGCAGTTGCAAATCAAAAAGGCGGTATTGGAAAAACTACCACGGCGGTAAATATTGCATATGATTTGGCGGAGATGGGAAGACGGGTATTGCTGATTGACACGGACGGCCAATGCAATTCTACCGATACCTGCAGGGCACGGGTGGAGGGTGTAGCAACACTATATGATCTGCTTTTCGAGCATGAGAAGGCAGAAGAGTGCATACAGCATATGGAAAAATTGGATGTAATCGCATCGGACAAGCTGTTAAAAAATCCAGAGACAAAGTTTCCGGATGATGCGACACGGCTTTTTACAATGAGAGATGCCTGCGAGGAGATCCGGGAACAGTATGACTTTATTGTCATAGACACACCGCCAAGCTTGGGATGTATGTTGTCAAATGCACTTACCTTTGCGGATGAGGTTGTGATACCGGTTACTTGTGATCGATATGGGATGGAAGGAATCAATGATCTGTATGTCACGATCAATGCAACAAAAAAATATACAAACAGGAATCTACGGGTTACTGGTGTACTGCTGAACAAATATAAAGAGAGAACAACACTCTGCAGGGAAATCAGCAACGGGCTGCCGGAAGTGTTGAAGATGTTTGATACCACCGTATTTGATACGAAAGTCCGGGAATGTGAAGACTGCAAAAAAGCACAGTCTGCAAGAATGAGCGTGCAGGCATATAATTCATCTTGCAGTACGGCAAAGGATTATTGGAGAGTTTGTGAAGAGATTATCGGGAGGTAGCAGGAATGGCAAAAAATGTGACAAGTGCGGACATATTTGGAGGGATGTTTCAGAATATACCGGCATACGAAAACACCAGAAAGAGTGAAGAGAAAGAGCAAAAAGATACATCTCCGGTTATTATGATGAAGAGAAGCTGTCTGCATGATTTTTCTTCTTTTTATGGGCATCCATACCGTGTTGTGGAAGATGATAAGATGCTGGAACTGGCAGAAAGCATACGGGATGTGGGAATCCTTGAACCGCTGCAGGTGCGTCCGGATAAAGAGAATCCGGGAAAGTATGAGATTATAGCAGGACATAGGCGTAATTATGCTGCAGGGCTTGCCGGTTTGGATGAAGTACCGGTTTATATAAAAGATATCGATGATAATGCTGCAGCTGTCATTATGGTCGATTCTAATAATAGGAGGGAAATGCTGCTTCCGAGTGAAAAGGCATGGGCTTATCGTACAAAAGCGGAAGCACTTCGGCGCCAGGGAAAACGGACAGATCTGTTGCCTGGAGAGGAGCAGGATTCTCATGGAATGCATTCGGTTGGAGAGAAGAACGGAGATGGTGTCCGTACTGTGCAGCGGTATATCCGGCTTACATATTTGATCCCAGAACTGCTTGGACTCGTGGATAAGGAAAATTTGCCGATTGTAAGCGGATATCTTTTGTCCTTTTTTGAAAAAGAAGAACAGGGTTATGTTCTTGCATACTACGAAAAGCACCAGCTTTTGCCCGATAAATCGCAGCTCACAGCAATGGGAGCACTCAGAGAGCAGGGAATGCTGGATGCGGCTGCTGTCGATCGGATCATGTCAAAACGTGAGAAAACAGAGAAACCATTAAAAAAGAAAACTGGTGTGACATTGAAAGGCTCATGCCTGCGGCAGTATTTCCCGCGCGAGGCTACAGCAGATTACATGGAGAAAATTATTTTGGAACTACTGGAAGAGTGGGCAAAAAAAGAACAGAGCATGAGCCAGGAAGAACAGCAGCTGCGTGGACAGATGGATATAGAAGATGATCCGGGTATAGTGCCCAATTAAAGATAGAAAGCTGGTGGCGTAGGGTACAAAAAGTGTCGGTTCGAGTCCGGCCGCCATCATTTATTTACAAATAAGCGAAGGGAGAAATACTAGTAGTGCAGAAGATAAAAAACAGCATAGTAGATCGTATGATCGAACAAAAATGCACCTCAAATGAAATAGATTTTCTGTGCTACATCTCAATGTACCAAGATATCACGGGACGTGTGACGGGCGTGCATTATAAAGATGTATGTGATGCTACCGGTATGAGTATACAGGGGTATTACGACACAAAAGCATCGTTGGAGGATAAAGGATTTATCATATGTGATAAGCGTGATTATAGTGATTGTGATATAAGCATTGTCGGCAATTCCTATACTGGAGAAAAATATAATCGAGAAGGATATATTAACACGAATCACAATATATTTTTTTGCAAGGAATTTCGCAATCTGAAGGCCGGCGCGAAGCTTCTGGCGATGAAACTTATGATCATTACTTTTTCCGGAAAAGGGTATTTTGAGATTGGTGTAAAAACGTTTTTTGATAAACAAACCGGTTATCAGAAGCGATTTGGGGTCAGCAGAAGGGTTATGCGAAGCTACTTGATGTCGTTAAAGCCCCTTTTTTCATTAGGGATAAAAGACGGGAAATATTACATAGAACCGAAACGAATCATTTACCGGAAAGCAGGAGCAAAGGAAGAAGCAGAACGCTATCGGGAAAAAGGTGTGGAGGTCGTGTTGCGGAGGAGCAGGATCAAAGATCCGGGACAAGGAAGAGCCGACCTTTATAAGCTATTTAAGCAGTATGATGCCAAAGCGGAGGCGGGAAAAAAGTGTCTCATATCTTTGCTGGATCGTGCAGTAAAAAAGAGCCTTACTATATTAAACAAGGGAAAAACGTGGATTAAATATAAGATTATCAATATAAAACTGATTCATAAACTTTTGCGAGATGAATGGGAAGAGGAAGCAAATAAAGAAGAAAAAACAGTGACAGAGACAAATTACAATTACGAGTTGCCTCCGACACATTCCAGGGCTCCGGGCAATCTGGATCAGCACCGATATAAAAATAAATTTAACAATTTTGAACAACGACATTATGATTTCGAGGAACTGGAGAAAATGCTGCTTCTTCATGATGTACCGATATCGTAAGAACGTGGCAATTATAGAGGCTGTCTGCATAGCAGATAGTCTATTTGGCGTTTCCAGTTTGTAGGAAAATAGAATAAAATGTAAAAAAAGAAGCATCTGCAGAACAACAGGATAGACCTGACTGGCAGCTGCTTCTTTTTTTGCGAGAAAAGTATTCAAGTTTCATGACACGTTGCGAGAAAAGTATTCAAATTTTGTGGCACCAGGGAAAGAATATTCAAGTTTTGTGTAACACTCGGAAATTGTATTCAAATTTCAAGGTAATATCAGAAGGTAAGATATTCAAATTCCCTGCTTGGGCATATTTGGCCGGATGCAGAAAATGTGGGCATTCGAAAGGAAATTGCAAGGGAGTATATTTCTTCTATAATCTTTACATGTACTTATATCTATTTATTCTGATTTCTGGTGATGGAACAATAGAATGTTATGGTAAAATTTTCAACAAGATGGCTTACCTGAATATGAAAATGTCCTGGTTATTACGATGCACTTATCATACGAATGCTGTTTGCATGATTCGGGATAACAATTAAAAAGAAATAGATCTGATCTCATGGCTGCGGGGCGGAATGGAGAAATCTGCGTTGTAAAAAGGCAAAAATCTGATATAATTAGGGTAGAAAGAGAGAAAGTATATATGAGAGATGAAACGAAAATTGATTTATATGCAGCATCGGCGATTAGTCGTGAATATGATGAAGCGTGCAAGCGTATTTTTAGAAATAAGGAAATCATAGCTCCGATCATGCAGATGGTAGTTCCGGAATATAAAAACTGCACAGTGGCGGAGGTTATGCGCTGCATTGATTCTGATACCATGGAGGAGATACCAGTTGAGGATGTACCGGCAAAGATCGAGGGGCTTCCTACGGAATTATCTTCAGTTACTGAAAAGTTGATCCGGTATGATGTACATTTTAAATCAGTGAATCCGAGGTTGACGAATACACATATTTGCGTGCATCTGCATATTGACCTGGAAGTACAGAATGATTATAAGCCACGAAATCCGGAATATCCAATAATAAAGCGGGCGCTTTATTATGCTGTACGTGAGTTGTCGTCACAGCTGGGGACTCTGACAGAGACAACTGATTATTCGAAATTGGAGAAAGTGTATTCTATATGGATTTGCAATAAGAATGTTCCTCCTGAACTTCGGGATACGGCTACGACTTATACAATCCATAAGAGCGATATGATTGGAACATGTAATGAAGCCGAAGAAGATTTTGATTTGCTGAATGTAATAATGATTCGGCGTGGAGGACACAGTAGGGATAAGATTTTTGATTTCTTGTCAGCGGTGTTTGACGGGGAAATCAAAAGGATGGAACAATATACGAATGTGGCAGAAAACGAAGAATTGAAACAGGAGGTGGCACATATGTCAGGATTGGGAGCAAGTCTGTTAGAGGAAGGAATCGAGCAGGGAATTGAGCAGGGAATTGAGCAGGGAATTGAGCAGGCAACTGTCAATTTTGTTCAGAGAATGCTGGAGGAAGGAGAATCTACCGAGAAGATTATGATGTATTCTGGCTGCACGAGAGAGGATATAGAGAAGATTAAGAGTCGTGCTGCGGAGGAGCAGGAGACAGCGGATATGCCGGAACGTCGTAGACCAGCGAGACGGAGATAGACGCCGGATAGAGGATAAAGTGCATAGATAATAAAGCAGGACTGTGACGCGAAAGCGGAACAGTCCTATTTTTATGCAGTCCTGGATAGCGTTTAACTTCACGCCACGATGTCGCGAAGTTGCGGAAAAATTTCTTCTTTATTTGCAAAAGTGTGCAACCATTGGTGCCAATCAATGGCAAGATACGCATTTGTAATACAAATGCACTTGTTAGGGGACACCCCTAATACCCCGGTGAAGCTTACGCCACAACTTCACGACACGATGTCGCGAAGTTGAATAAGAAGAATGACTTCACGACACGATGTCGCGAAGTTGAAGAGAAGAATAACTTCACGACACGATGTCGTGAAGTTGAAAACAGCGTTACGGTAAAAATTGTAGCGCTGTTTTTTATTGTTAAAAGGCAAAGCAGGTTTTTCCTAAAAGAAAAAAATGTGAAAAAAACTTTTCTTTCATTCCGTCGAAAAAGCCGTCGAAAAAAGCCATAATAAAGGGCGAAATGGAGGTGAAAATAGGTGGATGGATATATTGTGCTGTCACAGAATCAGCGCGACTGGATGCGTAAGGTTATGAAAAATATGGTAAGCCTGACGGCCTATTACAGCTTTGCAAAGCAACCGTTAAAAGAGAGCGATTATGAAAATATTGTAATGGCATTTTCAAACTATACAAAAAAATCCCAGAATAATGAACTGATCATCAAAAGTGCCGTAGCATTGTTGGAATATCTGGACGGCATAGTGAAAAATGGAAGCCGACTGGATAAAGAGCAGATGGGAATGCTGGAGATGGAAGTGGATGAATTATTTGATGTGGTGGATGCATACCAGAATCAGCTTAAAGATCCTGCGAAGGAAAAAGAGGCGCTTATGCAGATAAAGCTATGTGGACAGTCATTAAAAGAATATTCGCTGTCGGGAGAATTGCAGAATATCTTAAAGGAATATCTGGATTTTTGCAGGGAAGCAGATCACCAGCAGAAAACACAAGATAATAGGCAGCCGATGAGAAGTGTGTTTGCAAGGGGCAGATAGAATAGAACTCTGTCGGAGGAATAAAAAACAGTGGATAAGAGTATTCATATCAACATTCGCATTACACTGCAACAGTGGAACCATACGAAAGAAAAATGCAAAAAATATGGTATCAATTATTCCGAATACATCAGGCGGCTGATTGATTCGGACATGGGGAAGCAGGTTGCGTTACAGTCGCAGGATGAGTTCCTGGCAAAAAAGCAGCTTGCATATGAAATCAACCGGATAGGAAATAACATTAACCAGATTGTGAAAAATGTAAACATGCATTATTACACAGATTACGAAAAGAAAAAGTTGTTTGCGATGATGCAAAAAATCATTGAATTATTTGCAGACGGGGAAAGGAAGGAAAACAATGATGAATAATCAGATGGAAGAACTGATGGGACAGTTAGAAGTAGCTGAAAGCCTTGAGCAGATGGTATCGATCGAAGATGAAATTGCAGCAATGATCGGGAAAGGATTCCTGGATGGGGAATTCGACTATACGTTTTTAATGCGCACAAAAGAACAGGTGGAGCAAAGAGAGAAGACGTGCAGAGAATTATTTGAAAGAAAAGACATGGTGCAGGAAAAAAGACCGGCACGCTCCAGATAGAATATGGCGATCGTACATGTTGTGGAACCGCCGATACATCCGGGAGAAAAAGGAAATATCTATGCACATTTAAAACATGCAATTAAGTATATTTTGAAGCCGGAAAAAACATTGGGGGGTCTTTATACGGGAAGCTGGAACTGTGGATGCGGGACAGCGTTAAAAGAAATGGCAGAGACAAAGCGGCAATATGGAAAAGAACCGGATCCATCTTCTGCGGATTATGAACATGACAGGATTGCTTACCATGTGGTGATCTCATGGAGTCCGGGAGAAGCTGTTTTGCCAGAGAAAGCGATGGAGATTACCCGACGTTTTTGTGAAGAATATTTGCCGGGGTATGAAGCGGTGTATAGCGCACATCTTGATACAGAACATATGCATACACACATTATTTTCAATAGTGTCAATTATAAGACAGGACGAAAATATCATTTTCCGGCGGATGAATGGGAGAAAAATATACAGCCACTTATAGATAGGTTATGTAAGGCATACGGCCTACGTACTTTAGAGGAAGATACAGGAAAATCCATTGTTGAGTATACAAGAGAACGAAAAGAGGAAAAGAAAAATAATAGTGCTAGAAAGAATCGAAAACACAATGGAAATTATTGCTATCGAAAGCAGCAGGAGGATGAGTATAGCATTTCGGATTATGTGCGGGATGATATCGACAGGTTAATTGAAAGCTGTGGATCGTTCGAGGAATTCGTACAGAAATTGCAAGAGCAGGGCTATGAGATCAGATACGGGGAAAGCGAAAAATATGGAACATATATGAAGCTTAGAAATGTGGGAATGAAACGATTTCGGAGAACATATACACTGGGAGCTGATTATACGGTCGATATGATCAAGCGGCGCATAGAAGCTTACCATGAGCCGTTAGAGAAAAATGCTGTAGAACAGGAATTTGCATATCTGTTTGTTAGAAGAATCTATCACGTACGCATACGTCATAAAACGGATAATGTATATCTTAGAAAGCAATATGCGAGATTGTACCGCCTGGGAATTTTTCCGAAACACGGAAAACGCCCGGTCTACTGGGAGATAAAAGAAAGAATCAAGAATATCCATCGACTGGAATATCAGATAGGCATGATTATGGAACATGACTACAGGACGAAAGAAGATTTGAATATGGATATCGCCGCCCAAGAGCATAGGGTGGCTGAACTGAAAGCTGATCTCAGGGAACAGGCGAAGGATCGAAAACCATATGAAAATATGATCGCAGATTACGAAAAACTTGCTGAATTAGAAGGAGCATATCTTTTAGTACAAGATGGAATGCCGGAATTTCAGAAGGAGGCATTGACATATGAACGGTTAAAGAAAAAAGTAGCTGCATTTCCATTCAAAAAAGAGGAATTGGAAAAGTATCTGGAAAGTTGTGCTGAAAAGAAGAAGGATAGTTTGAAAAAACTTTCAGAGGAGAAAAAGAAGCTGGAGGCTTTAAAAGAACTTTCGGAGGAATATGAGGAGATCACAGAAACTTACGCTCCTGCAGAGAAACAGGAATTATCAGATATGGAACAACATGGAGCAATAGATGAAGAGAACAGAAGACAGCGGAGAAATAAACGAAAGGAGTTGTAATACATGGAACAGGAAATATTGACATTACAGGAGTTGAATTCAGAAGAATGGAAGGTGCGGGCAAGAGAATCTGTTGAGCATGCATATGATGAAGCAGGAAATTCGACCGTGGAATCAGATGCGCAGGAAACATTGCTGAATTTTATTTTAAATATTGGAGGAATTCGCAGAGATGTGTATGAGTATCTGCTTACGCCGAGATTCCGTGATCCGTCAGCAGTGGCATCAGTTGGAATACTTTTATGTTATGGGGCGCCATGTGAGTGGATCGAACTTGTTGTTGAAGCGTTAGATCAGAACAGTGTCACGGGGAACTTTTATGTGAATGAGATTACAGAAGCATTCAAAGCAGAAATTCCGGTAGCGGCATTACAACAGTTATTGCGGGAGTCAACCACAGTATTTGATTTTTGCCAGAAGAAAATGGCACTCATGAAAGCAACGCAAATGCATACGCGGAACGGGCAGGAAAAAACGGATATTTTGGAGAAGGCAGATCCACAGGAAGAAGCAATGCTTGGAAAAGTGAGCAAACAGGAGAGCGGAGAAGAGCCATCTGCAGCATCTGATGGAATTGAAGCAGGTATGGCTAGGGCTGTGACGGATGCTGTGCTCGCAGCTATGAAAGGATTTTGGGGACAGAAGAAAAGCACTCTCATTGTTACGGAGTCTAAAGGCGAACTTGATTCGGAGTCCTCTTCTTGGGAACGTAACGATGAGCATAAAGATACAATAACTAGGCGGCAGGTAAAAGTAGGAATTTTAAGAAAACAGAGAGAAGAACCAATAAATATACCTGACCCGGCGCAAGAGCAGGAGAGGGCAGAAACACCAGAGTTCCCGGATGGCCAGGAAATCCTTGATGCCAAAATGCTTGTGACAGAGTTGCAAAAAGAAGAGAAGGCATACAGCGATCGAGTTTCCTTTTTTCAGCTGCTTCTGAGCAGACATATGAGAAAGGAATTTGAAAAGCTGGACGAAGATGCACAGGTAGGAAAAATCTTTGAAATTATGGTGGAGAAAAAATACAGGAAAGATAAGATCCTCTCCATTCGCAAACTGATGAATGGTGGAATGACAAATGAATTTATATTCTCTTTGTTGGAAAAGGATCTGCCAGAAGAAGAACTGACGGAATTGTGTGAGACGCTGGTGGCAGATATGCCGCAGTTAGAACAGTATCCAGAAGAACTTGCAGCAGAAGATAATACGGGGGAAACAGAATGACAGGACAGGGTGGAGAAGCCATGCAGGTAATCTACATGGAGGTTGAAGGAATTAAGCTTACATATCAGTTAACCAAAGATGCAGTAAAACTGGCAAAGCAGCTCGTGCTGTTCCTTCTTGGAACTATTCGGGACACACCGTATAAAAAGCAGATGGGGCAGACAAATATCAAGAATTTTAAAGCTCGTGCCGGCGATCAGGCAACGATTCCGGCAACAGTGGATGAGGAGACATATCGCAGGTTAAAACCGATGCTGAAACAATATGGCATCCTTTATCATGAGTTTAAACCGTTAAGATCCGGAAAGAAGGGAACAGTAGAACTCATTTTTATGGAGAAGGATCTTGCATTGGTTCAGGAACTTCTTTTAAGGTTGAAAAAAGAAAAAATCCGGGAAGATGTGAAGAATGGTATGGAAGAAGCATCGGAGCATTCGTTTGATGAGAATAATCGGACAGAGACTATGGATGAGTTCGCGGAAAATGTCGGCACAACAACATCAGCGGAAGCATTTGATGCAGACATGAAGGAACGTTTCGGAGAGGATTACGAAAAAAACATTATTGATTTTGAAAAATATGCGCAGGAGCATCAGGAGGGAAAGAACCCAAAAGGACAAGCCGCAGGGATGGATCGTGAGAAGGTGGACAACCTTGCGGAGATAATACAGATCAAAGATCATGCTACAAGATTAAAGACCGGAGATTCTGTACAGATACCGTTCGTCTACGATGCGGACAATGGGAAGAGCCAGATCACAGAAGAAACGGAGACACATGTGAAAATTGCAGGAAAGGGGTTAAATGCAGAAGGTAATCCGGGGAAATGGGGGAGCATATGGGTACCCAAAGATGCAATCTATCCGTCGCTTGATAAGGAGCCGGAAGCGGGTGGAAAACGTACCGTATATCTGCCAAAGGATGCAGATATTGTAGTGGAAGATATGACGGGGAAAGAGCAGCCACGGAAAATGAAAGCGGCAGATGTGGATAAGCTTAAAAGTTGGAATGCTGGAGTTTTTGAATCAGGCGGGAAGAAATATCAGACTGTAAAAGATGAGAGGATGCAGAATAATCTTGACATCACAATATCAAAGGAGCTGGTACATGGAGAAACAGAAGAAGCATATAAGACGCGTGTGCCAGGAACATGGGGAGAAAATGTACGTTATCTGTGGATTGATAAGGCAGATTGCATGGATGTATATAGCGGACAATCATTGCTGACGTCATTGAATCCTGAGAAGAATTACAAACTTTATGCGGGAGATGGAACACCGACAGAAATGATGCGAGGGAAAGATTTATACCATAACCATTATGATGCAGTAAATGCTGGAGTACGCAGAAATGCTCAGGCAACAGCAGCTGTTGGAGGAAGGAGGCGTATGTAAAAAATGAAGCCGAAAAAAAGAACGTATTCTCCTGCTTTGATAATTATTGGAGCGGTATTTATGGCGATTGCGTCTTATTACTGTGCGGCGGCAATGCATTCAGGGGAAACTATTTTTCAGTGGGCTGACCGGATGCACAGAGTGATGGACGCACCATTGCAGAATTATCTGAATGCATATACAGCGAAGACTTTTATAGTATTCTCTTTTGTATATTTGCTGTTAGTGCTTATGTATGTTACAAGCAGAAAGAATTACATGCCGGGGCGGGAAATGGGATCAGCAAGGTATGCAGATGTAAAAAAAGTTAATAAGATACTGGCAGATTTAAACGATGATCCATTAGATCCACAAAATATTGTAATCCCGAAACACAGCATATGGCAGAAAATTCGTTGGAAACTTTTATCAGTCAGGAGGGATAAAGCAGCATGAGTGTACAAGCGATGAGAAATGTATATGTTGTAAATACGAGAAATCGTATCCTGTCACAGCATATTCGGATGAGCATGAATACAAGGCATACAGATCTTAATAACAATATCCTTGTCATTGGCGGTTCTGGTTCGGGAAAGACATTTCGCTTTGTAAAACCACAGCTTATGCAGATGTTTGGCTCTTACATAATAACGGACCCTAAGGGTGAACTGTATCGTGATACATCAGCATTTCTAAAACAGAATGGCTATGAGATCAAGGTTTTAAATCTGTTGGATGAGGAACAGATGGTAAAATCCTCGCATTTTAATCCATTTTCATACGTTCGCAGTGAAGTAGATATCCTAAAACTGATCACGAATCTGATAAAAAATACGACGCCAGAAGGTGCCACATCTAATGATCCATTCTGGGAGAGGGCAGAGGGAATGGGGTTACAGGCACTTTTTTACTATGTATGGCTAGAAGGAGTTCCGGAGCATATCTGGGAGTATAAGCGTCCGAACGGTGAAGACGATAGGGAGCGAATTCTTGCTGCCATACATGATCCGGCAATACCGAAGGTACATAATGTGCGTGGTGTAATGGAACTGCTGAAATTTGCAGAGTTTAAGGAAGATCCAAGGACAGGCGAAAAATTGGAGTCTACTTTAGATATTATCATGAATGATCTCGAACTGCGTAGCCCGAATCATAAGGCCGTGCTGAATTATAACAAAGTTATGCGCGGTGCGGCGGATACAGTGCGGTCTGTTATTGTCAGTATGAATGCCAGACTTGCATCAGTGGAAACAGAGGCAATATTGTCGATTTTGGATGATGATGAGATGGATATTGAACTGATCGGTACGAGAAAAACAGCCATCTACTGTGTCATTCCAGATAATGATCCAACTTATAATTTCCTTGTTGGAATGATGTATAACATCATGTTCCAGCGCTTGTATTACGAGGCGGATTTTGTGCATGGAGGCTCGCTGCCTGTCCCGGTAACATTTTTACTGGACGAATTTGACAATGTTGCATTACCGGAAAACTTCCTTTCGCTGCTGTCAACAATGCGGAGCAGGAATATAAGTTCTGTAATAATTATACAGGATTTGAGTCAGATCAAGACACGATACAAGGATGGAGCACATCAGAAATTGCTGGCGAATTGTGATACATGGGTATATTTGGGCGGAAATGGACCCGATACGCAAAAAGAATTGAGCGAGCTGATGGGAAAAGCGACGATCGACAAACGGACAAACGGAGAAACACTTGGAAAGCAGGGAAGTTCGAGCAGAAATTATGACATTGTAGGAAGGGAGCTAATGTTTCCGGATGAGTTGCGGAAGATTGAAGGAAACATATGCATTATGTTTATTCGAGGGTTTGATCCGATTATGGATCAGAAAATTGAATCCACCAAGCATCCCTGCTGGGAGCAGATGTGTGAAGCAGCAAAGGGTGAATTATTTGATGCCAGAGTCGAGCGTTTAAGAAGAAGGAGATTCGGAAAAATGCGGACAAAAACAGGTTTCGTAGATCAGGCAGAACTATTGCATATGCAGCTTCGTGACCAAAAAGAAATGACACATTATAAGAATGAAGCAAAGATTGCGGATTTATTGGGGGAAGAGGCACCGCCAAAGCCGATAAACCATATTTTCCAGCTGACATTGGAAGAGCTGGGCGTATTAGTTGACAAGCTTGACGAGAATCCAGATCAGGTTATGTCCCTGGACGATGAATTGCTGCGTCATACCAGAGATGAAATCGAAGCAGAGCTGCAGGAAGAAGAAATAAAACGGAAAGAAGATGCAAAGCTGCATGTGAACGTTAATGATTTAAAGACGCCGGAGATGGCAATGACCTATGCAAAGTTGAAAAAAGCGGGATTTGGAGAACCACAGATCAAATGCATTTTGCAGCTTGCAGAGAAAAAGACAATGACGACGGAGGAGATTCTTGGAACGTTTGACCGGGAAATGGACAGACACACAGTAGAACTTCTGGTGGAATATATGTCGTAAACTTTTCTTAAAAGAAAAGAAAACACGGAAATTTTTCTTATAAAACGATGAAACAAAAATGAATTATCGGTAAGATAGAAAATCAGAGTGATGCTAAGCATCAGGAAGGAGAAAAAATGAAAAAGAAAATTATGATGACGATTAGTGTAGCGGGAGTAAATGTATTAGGGAACACGACCAATATAATGGCAAGTCCGGTATCTGGTGTGGGTGTGGCGACGTCTACAGGGATACCGGAGATTGACAATGCACTTAATATTATCAAGGCGCTTTTTATCGGTCTAATTTCTACGATCGGCGTAATTATTTTGGCCAAGGGAATATCCGATACGGCGATTGGATATCAGCAGCAGGATTCCCATGGAATGTTTGACGGGATTAAGGGAATTGCGGCAGGAGCAATCATGGCATTTATTGGTATCATTATAGCGTTACTTGGATTCTAGTATGAACGGAGGACAAGATGTTTGACGATTGGATTGAAGAGTGGATGTCAAAGCTTTATGATTTTTTGTCTTTTTCCATTTCTCTCTATAATAAGCAGGCACAGATGGCTGCAGGGATGCTGGGACAGGATCCTGCTTCTTTTAACAGCAGTGGATGGACGCTTGTAACGAATGTAAATGCTGTTTTCCTGACTATCGGTGCCGTCTTAGTGATTATTTTTTTTCTAATGGGATTCTGCGCGGACAGTGTTGACATCAAACAGGATTTGCGGGTGGAGAATATCCTCCGGATGTTTTTAAAACTGAATATTGCGGAATTTTTCGTCATCAATTCATTGCGGCTGGTACAACAGATGTTTGCCCTTGGAACAGGAATTATCGGAAAGTTTGCAGGTGTAAATCTTACGGTAAACTGCGCAATACCATCGGAGGTGTCAGCTATTACCAGTAACCCGGTAGATAATGGGATGAGCGGGTTTGGAGGGTTGATGACAGTGGCATTGCTGTTCATAACAGCATTTGTTTTTATGCTGGTTGAGATGGGCTGTGGGGCAATGATTCTCTTTGAGGCATATCAACGCTTTTTTAAGATCATGCTGTTGGTGCCATATGGATCACTTGCTAATAGTACGATTGCGGGGAATCATATGCTGAACCGATCTGCAGAGTCATTTTGGAAATATGCGCTTGCGACAATACTGGAGGCGGTTACGATGTATTTTTCAATGGCGCTTGCTGCGGCAGTGCTTTCAAGCGGAACATTGGGGCTCAAGGATGGATGGTCAGGCGCCTTTTATGTATTAGGCTGGATATTGGAGAGCAGTTTTGTTAGTATGCTCACGCTTGGACTGGTAAAGGGATCTGAGATGGTGACGCAGAAAGCGCTTGGATTATAAAGACGAGGAAGGTAAGAGAAATGTTATCAGTGAATATAAACCAGAATGTAGAGCAATACCGTGAAACAGTGGCATTTGGATTAGATTCAAAACAGACGTGGGCTGCAATAAAGGCGATTGCGGCGGGAGTTGCGCTTATGTGTTTGTTACATTTTGGAATTGGTCTGCCGATTGAGGTGAGTATTTGGCTTGCTCTGCCGGTGTGTGTTCCGATTATGCTGCCAGCACTCCAAAAAAAATACGGGCTTACCGTCACAGAACAGTTTAAGGAAGCGAATAGGCGCAAAAGTGAATTGGTATATGCGTCAAGAATGCCAGTAGAACGAAAGGAAATACACAAAAATGAAGCAAAAACAGGATGGAAGTGTATGGGAAAACAGTCAGAAAAACGAGCAAGGAGAAAAAAGAAAGCGGGTAGCAAGGCGTGATAGATTCCGGCGGATAAAGAATAGAAAAGAACCGTTATATCGGATGCCGACTTTTTTAAAGCACACTATCGGATGTGTAGAAATTTCTGAGAGCGGAATTATTTTGGGAGAAGATGGATTTTCAAAAGTATATGCTTTGAAAACGGATATGAGAATACTTTGCCCCAAACTTAGAAAACAGGAAATTACATATGATGTTTTCTATGAAGCAGAAAAACGGTATTTGCTTATACATTATGCAGGAAGAAATCTGGAAGAAGCGTATCTGTGGTTTGAGACGTTAGAGCAGGATTTGGGGCTTACAGCATGGGATGCAAGAATGCGGCTTGAATATTATTGTAAATTCTTAGAACAATTTCTGACGGAAAAAACTGGAACGGAAGATTGTATGCTGCAGCCGAATCTATGGAAGAAGGCTGCCTTGTATAGTGATATAGAGACGAAAAATGGAGAGATAGAAACAGAAGAAGGGGTGTTCCGGATTGCCGGTGTCCGGTGCTTCAAGGAGGGAGCACCTGCGAGTGGAATCCTAGAGAAACTCCGGAAACTGGCAGTGACAGTATGCGTCTCTGTAGTACCAGTGAGTGATCAGGCGGTTGCAGATTTTGTGCGGTCAGAATATATGGGACTGGACAGTATAATGCCAAGACTGAAACGAAAAAATCCTGTATTATATGGGATTCTTGCACAGGAAAAAGATGCCGTATCGAATGAACAGAATTATGTCTGGGGCGGTATTTATTTCTTGCTTAATGCTGCAGATAAAGATGAGATGCAGGAAAAAACAAGGCAGATGGTGGAGATTGGAAAGCAGGTTGGAGCAATCATAGATATATTACCGCTTGCCCGGCTTAGCACACCGGTGGAATGGAAAAAAACATTTGCCATGTTCGGACTGATGGGGAATGCGCAGAGGCGCTTTCATAATCTTTTGCCATCGGATTCAGTGGCAGAGATTACAGAACACAGTTTTGAGAAAAAGGAAAATGCTTCCTATGATATCGAGGAAATGAGAAAACTATTTTTTGAAAAGGGGGCGACAGAATGAAAAAAAGGCGGATGCCGAAAGCTACACCGGCACTGACAAAACAAAAAATCTTTCTTGAACTAAAAAAACCGGATGAATTCATAGTGAAAAACCCCAAAAATACGAGAGACGTAGCTGGATTTGAGAGAATTGCACCCAATGGAATTATGCAGATCGGGAAAGATACGTGGTCAAAGTCCTATCGCTTACAGGATGTCAATTATACCACGAAAACATATGATGAGCAGTTAGCCTTTTTTTATGACTGGTGTAAAAATATAAATACTTTTGACATTGCTGTAAAAATTACTGTATTCAACGAAAACCGTGATATGCAGGAAATCCGCGAAAAGATTTTTTATCGTCACAAGGAAGATAACTATGACTGGCTGCGTGATGCGTATAACGATATTATGGAGAGTAAAATAACCGAGGGCAGACAAGGGATACGGCAGGAGAAGTTCTTGACCATAACAGTGAAACGTAGAGATTATGAAGCGGCGCGGGCTTATCTTTCTTCGCTGGAGGCAGGGTTCGTCAGCAATTTTGCCGGCTTATCGGGGGCACTGATCCCGCTTAATGCAGACGAGCGACTTCGAGTGCTCTGGAACTTCTGTCATATGGGAGAAGAAGCTGCCTTTGATTTACGATTAGAAGATGAAGTGGCTGCGCTGCACAGCGTGAAGGATAGGCTTGCAAACACAAGAATGGACTTTGATTCAGACATTGATAGGTTTTCTTTGGACGACAGGGTTTGCAGTATGCTTTATTTGGATCCGGAAAGTTACCCAACCTCATTAAAGGATACCTTTTTAAAGGAATTAGCAGAATTGCCAATCAGATCAATTTACACCATTGATTATGAGCCGATTCCGCAGGATGTAGCTGTTAGAACCTTGGAAGATAAGTTAATGGGTGTCGAAAAGAAAATTTCTACGCAGCAGCAGAAACGAAATAAAAGTGGAGCTTTTACGAGTGATATATCTTACAAGGTACGTCGTGAGAAAAAAGAGTTGGAAAGCATGCTCGATGACTTGCGTGACAATGACCAGAAAATGTTTTGGGTTGGGGTTACGGTTGGAGTCATTGCAGAGAATGAAGAACAGTTGAATGAGGAAATGACAGCTATAACGCAGGTGGCAGAAAAAGCGACCTGTAGATTTTATCCTTATTACATGAGGCAGCGTGAAGCACTTGCAACTGCGCTTCCAGTTGGAGGCAGATATGTAGATATGATGCGTGCTCTTTTTACGAGTGCAGCGGCGTCATTCGTGCCATATAATGTAGTCGAAATGCAGATGATGGATCAGCCGTTTTATTACGGAATAAATCAGGTGTCAAAGGAGCCGATATGGGCGAACCGGAAGAAGCTGATGAATGGGAACGGATTTGTACTTTCCGTCCCGGGAGGAGGCAAGAGCTTTACCGGATGCAAGATGGAGGCTGGCAGCGTGTTTTTGACTACAGAAGATGACATTATATTTGTTGACCCGACGCTGGAATACTTTGATGTCGCTGATGCATACGGTGGTGCGGTGGTTAATCTTGCTACTTATGCAGATCGTTATATGAATCCTCTCGAAGTAAATCTTATATCACTGGATCTGGATGATACAAAAGGGCAGGTAAGAGAGAAATGCGGTTTTATGCTCGGTATCTGTGAGCAGGCAATGGAAGGTGCACTTCCGCCAGAATATAAATCTATTATAGATCGGTGCACCAGAAACATGTACAAGAAAATTGCAATGCTTCCTGTTGAAAAGCGTGAACAGCCGATTATGACTGATTTTATTCAGGAACTGCATGTGCAGAAGGAGCCAGAAGCTAAGCGTATTGCTTTGATCATGGAGATTTTCGTGGACGGATCCTTGAATATATTTAATCATCGAACCAATGTCGATGTAGAAAACCGCGTTATCGTGTATGGAATGAGAGATCTGGGGGCGGAACTGTCTGGAATTGCAATGCTGGTTATGCTTGAGGCTATCCGTCAGAGAATAATCAGAAATTTTGAACTTGGTAGGGCAACCTGGCTGTATGTAGATGAATTCCACGTTCTCATAGGTAAGCCATTTTCTCGCAATTATTTTATATCGTTGTGGGCACAGGTGAGGAAACTCGGAGGACTCTGCACAGGAATTACGCAAAATGTAGTAACGGTATTAAAGGATCCTATCACATCGACTCTGATATCGAATAGCGAGTACACAATGCTCTTAAGACAGGCAGCACCGGATGCGGCAGCACTTGGTAAGGCGCTGGAAGGGCTTAGCGAGGCACAGATTAAGTACACGACAAATGCAGCACCGGGAACAGGACTTATCCGGTTCGGAGGCACAATTTTGCCATTTGATAATCAGATCCCGAGTGATAATCCAGTTTATGATGTTTACAACACAAATATGCATGAGAAAGCAGCCAAAAAGAAAGCGGAGACAGCAATCGGATGAGCCGAAAAATTGCAGATAAGACGGATAAGCTACAGGTAAACCTAACGGACATAAACCCAGAAGGTACTGTGAGAACACTACATAAGCAGGAAGAAGATACTTTATCTGCACAGCAGGATGCGCAGAATCTGGAGAGAGGCCAGTGGGCCGACCGGGTACTTCGCAGAAAGTCTGATGGAGAGAAGAGAGATAAAGGTCGGGAGGGGATCTCTAAGGGAACGGACATGCCGATTTCGACGGGCGTATCGATTAAACAGAAAGATGCGCCGGCGAATGATGGAAGCAGTTATCAGCATATGTCCATGCCGTCCATATCGCCAACTTTGCTATGCCAGGGAGAAATTGACAGAGAGGCAATGATAAAATGGTGCGGCATTCGTGAGCAAAGCCGTTTTTCTGGAATAAAAAACAGAGATCAGAAAATGTCTCGGATCGTAGCTGAAGATGTAAGTGAAGAGGCACCAAAGATCTGTTCACAGGAAGAACGTGAAGAGTGGGAAGAAAGATGGTATGAGGGCGAAAAACAAAAAAAGGGACTTTCGGAAGTGGATGAGCTGCACTCATGGTATGAGGAAGGGAATATCTTTTCTGGAAACGGGAGAAGGGCGACAGCGGCAGGAAGAAAACAGAAAAAGGAACATGAGAGGAAAAGTGAAAGCACAGAAGCGGGAAAAGAGGAATATGGGAAGAAGGAGAAGAAAATAGCCGGTTCTAATCATGTAAGACAGAAAATGCTTCGTAATTACATGATAAATGAGATGATTCATGAGCCGGGAAAAACAGATCCAAACAGCCATTTCGAACTAATTGGTGCACTTATAAAAAATGAACTGATGAAACCGTTGTATTATGTTGGAATTGTTCTCCGGAAGGCATTATTGAAACTTTTGGGAACTATTGTAGCTTTAATTATTCCGTTGATTCCGGTAATTCTTGTTGTGATATTGCTTATATATTTCATAACAAGTCCGATAGCTTTTTTCATGGGATTGTTTGATGATGATCATGAGTTAGCAGAGAATCCCCAGAATATAACGAATGTCGTGCAGGAAATGTATGTGGAGTTTTATGGAGGCGTTGATTCTTTCCGGAATAGGGACGCCAACAATGAGGTGGAATACATATATGGGAATGCATCAAACTCTCGTGAGGTAATGGCTGTCTATCTTGCGAAAATCTGCCTGGCCAGTGACTATCGGGATATGTCGATGGATGGAGGATATCCGGCATATCTGCTTGTAGATACACAGCGCGAGAAGGAACAACTTCGGGCAGTATTTGAGCAGTTTAATTATACGGAGACGGAGGGAATTACTGTAAGCGGTACAAATGAGGAAGGTGAAGAATGGGAAGCGGAGGCAGAAAAAATGTCAGTCTATTGTCTTTCCATCAATCAATGGAAGGAAGAAAATTTGTCCGATTTGACAGATAAAGAGAAAAATCTGTTGGAAACTCTGTTAGAACAGGTTGTAGACGAGAATGCGGAAAGTGGATTTATCGGAAACGGTACGTCAATCCCGATATCGGATCTTGTGATTCCGGATGGAGTGGATGAAAATCTTGTGTACATGGCTGGATTTGTCAAAGCCGAAGCCGGAAATCAGTCGTATGAGGGAAAGGTAGCGGTTGCCTATGTCATTTTAAACCGTGCTGGCGGTGCATCCGGAAATATTAAAGGTGTGTTGACAGCTCCATATCAGTTTTCTTGTTATATTCCATACCATACAGTAGAGAGATATCTGCAGGAGTATGCTTCAATGACAGACGCACAGCGTTCGCAGGATTCCTGTTGGCAGGCAGCTGCGGCTGCATATAATGGGACGGCGGATAATCCGATTGGCGGTATGAGATATTACTGCAATCCGGTGTACTGCAGTGCAGGAGAGACAGAACAGTGGCGGCGTATCCGGGCAAGAAATTCTGCAGAAGAGATTATCCAGATTGGTGATCATGTATTTTGCCAGAATTGTTGGTAACAGGAAGAAGATATGAAACAAAGAGATAGAAATTTGAAAAAAGAGTTTGCGGAGGAACTGGCGGCGAAAGGCTGCATATGCCTTCCCGCCGCTTATGCAGCGCATTGTGCAGAGGGTAAGTACAAATTGCAATATGCCTGTGATAAACAAGGAGTGCATAAAATTCTTTTTTTGGATGGAATGCAGCATGTAATGGAAATGCCCTATATAGATGTAGATGATCTGTATGAGGCGTGTGGTGGAAGGTTTGTTACGTCGATCATTTGCAAATATCTAAAGGAATTCATAGAACGGTATGAGAAGGCACTTGAAGTGGAGCAGGCAGAATTGGAACAGATGAAGCAGCTTGCGGAAGAATTGCCTGCAGACAAAATATTTATGATGCTGATTTCTTATAAAGAAGAATGTAGCAATTTGCCGGGAAGAAGATGTGGCAGTTCTTACCTTATTTATAGGGTTTTGATTGATAGGGCAGATCCAAAGGATGAGGGACAGATTAAAAGTATGCTTATTACGCAGGAACTGATGAAGAAATGGAAGATATGCGAAGCGGAATTGTTTGAGATTGCGAAGCGATCTATGCCTGCCCTTTTTCCTTATGAGATTGAAGAAATAGGGAAGAGCATATATGTGGTGAGTACCCAGTATGGCTGCTATGGCACAGGAACGCTGTTTTATACAGAGAGTCCGCTAAAGGACCTTGGAATGTTGCTTGATGAGAATCTGTATGTGTTACCGTTGTCTGTGCATGAGGTAGTGGTTTCAAAATTGGATGAGAGCAAAGATGAAATGTTAAAAAGTATTGCAAAAGAAATATCAGCGTTTGGCTTGGAATGCTGGTATTACAACAAAATTCTGGATCGTCTTGCATTTACGGAAAAAGAACAGATAGCCCAGGAAATGCAATTAAAGGACGGTATACTAGATCCGGTGGAGAGGAGGGAAATAGATGCAGGTATCAGATGAAGAAGTAAAGGTAATGTTACAGGAGGTCAGTCACAAGATCCGGAAGGAACGGCTGAGACGCGGATTATCGATGGCGCGTTTGGCGGAGATTGCAAATCTGTCGGTAAGTCATATAAGCAAAGTGGAGGCGGAACAGTGCGAGATTGGATTACGAGCACTATTAAAAATAGCAACAGCACTTGGGATGGAGGTAACGGAATTGTTACCTGATGAAATGAAAACAATACCGAAAATGCCGACAAACGGTGAAAAGTTTGAAGCAATTATGCAGGGGGCAAATCAGCAGACGATTGAATTTGTACTTAAGATGTCGGAACATATGGCAACAGCATTGAATGAAAACGTTTCCTATAAGAAACAAAAAAGCTAAAAACTTTTCTTATAAAACGATGAAACAGAAAAAAAATATCTGTATGATAGCAATGACTATATAAAAAGGAGGTGAGATCTCATGGAGCAGGTAATGAAGCATTATGGAAACGCAATCCTTGCGATTGTTGTATTGCTGGCACTCGGCGCAATCGTTATTTCCGCGTTGTCATCTGATGGTTATGTTGCTACTGCGTTTAAAGATGCACTGACGGGATTTTTTTCACGCATGAATGCATTAGGCTCATGATTGTGGCAGGCATCTGTATGTCAGCTGCACTGTGCAGCTGACATACAGAAAAATAAGAAGAAAGAATAAGAGGCTGAAAAATGAGTGAAGTATTATATGATCTGACGCCAGAGCAGTTTGGTCCACTCTGGAAATACATAGAAGATCCGGAAGTAACGGACATTGATTTTAATGGACGTACATTATGGATCACTAATCTGCGTACAGGCAGATATCCGGCAAATGAGAATTTGACAGACGATTTTTTAATAGCGTTTGCACATAATATGGGTAATTGTGTAAACAAACCATTTAATAACGCAAATAAGATCTTAGAAGCAGATACAAAGGATTTGAGGATCAGTATTTTACATGATTCTATAGCCACGACAGGAATGAGTATCTGTATTCGCAAGGCTCCCCCGATTGTCCGCAATACAATATCCGGAATGATCCGCAACGGCTATTGCCAGAAGGATATACTGGCATTGCTGATAAATTGTGTGCTAACCGGAATGAATTTTGTTGTTGGTGGAGAACCAGGATCTGGTAAGACAGAATTTGTAAAATTCTTGATGCAGTTTATACCGCTCGAGAAGCGGGTAATTACGATTGAGGATTCGCTCGAGATTCATTACCGGGACATCAATCCGGGGGCGGATGCAGTGGAACTGCGTATTGGTGATGGGGTTGACTATGCGGATGCGATCAAAGCATGTTTACGGCAGAATCCGATGTGGCTGGTATTGTCGGAGGCACGTTCAACTGAAGTAAAATGGCTGCTGGAGCAGTGGAGTACAGGAGTTAATGGACTAACGACAATTCATCTTGATGACCTGCGCAAGCTGCCTGACCGAATCGAAAATATGATGTCCGATGTCGCTGATGCAAGCCGGCTGGAGAACCGGATCTATCGTTATGTGAATGTCGGCATAATGATCCGCAGAGTTAGGGAGCCTGATGGAAGCAGTCATCGCTATATTGATCAGATGTGCTTTTTTGCTAGAGAAGAACAAAAAAACCGGATTTATATGCTCGTTGAGGATGGTGAATTGATTAGCAGAGAAATTCCGGTTGACATACAGAAACGATTAGGAAGGGCAGGCATTAACGATTTTTACCAGTGTGAACTGATGGATCAGTATATTGCGAAAGGAATGTAAGATGAAACAAAAAAAGCGTCTATGGAGACTTGAACTGATGGATCCGAGGAATCTGGCCAAAGAAGTGCATGTCTATGGATATAATTTTGAGTGGCAGACACATATTGTCTTAATTGTATTATCACTGTTGGGAATTGCAGCGATCGGAGTGATTTTTAGATTACAGGCAGTTTATATCGCGTTGACGGTTATTGCTGTGTTGGGCATGCTGCCGGTTATTGTGTTGATGACATACGCCCGTATGTATGAGCAGCAGCGATTTGGAGATGCATGTGCTTACATGGAACAAATGCTGTATGCATATGAGTCGGAAGGAAAGATCCTTTCTGCTTTGAAAGAAACGCGTGAAATTTTTGAATCCGGACAGATGCGGACATTGATCGATCAGGCAATCGTTTACATCGAAACAGGTGTCAGCAGTACGGAGAAGGGATTTTTGGCAGAAGGCTTGGAACTGATCGAACAGAGATATGAGTGTACGAAACTGCATACTATACACGATACGCTGCTTAGCCTAGAACAGCATGGTGGTAATGCAGAAGCATCGCTATATATTTTACTGGAAGATCTGGAGGTCTGGAAACGGAGAGGATATGTACTTCAGGCACAGAAAAAACAGCAGCATACAGACAATATCATATCCATTTTATTTGCCACAGGCTTATGTGCAGTAGCACTGTATGTGCTGGATGGTATGAGAGACCTCTTCTCAACGGTAGCGCAGGGAGAATGTATTATGAAACTGCCAGTGATACAGTTTACATCGTTTGTCTTTCTGATGTGGCAGCTGTATGTATTGGTTAAGAGTTTCCGAAACATGGCGTCGGACTGGCTGGGGCAGCGGGAATTGCAGGATGATAAATATATCCTCGATTGTTATGAGCGCGTAAATGGCTATGATAAGCGGAAAGAGAAAAGGAAGAGTCTTCTTTTGGCATTGCCATGTTTGGCTGTAACTGCACTATTGTCACTATATTCTACCTGGCCGGCAGTTGTGAGCGGAATAATTACCATTATCTGTTTGTGCAAGCATAAGATTGTATACAACATCGCAAGACGAGATGTGAACGATGCGATTTATGCGGCGATGCCACAGTGGATGATACAGATTGCGTTGCTGCTCCAGCATAATAATGTACAGGTATCCCTCGCAAGATCAATGAGGACGGCGCCGCCTGTCTTGCAGCCGGAACTGCAAGCGTTAATGAATCGGCTGGCGCTGCATCCGGAAAGCCTGACTGCATATACAGAGTTTTGTAAGGAGTACGACGTGCCGGAAGCACAAAGCCTGATGAAAATGCTGCATTCGATCGCGGAAGCAGGAACAGGAGATGCCAACCTACAGATCACCAACATGTTGCAGAGGGTCAATGAAATGCAGCAGCTCTCAAATCAACGGCAGGATGAGAATCTACGTTTTAAAATGCAAATGATCTTTATGTATCCGGTACTTGGAGCGACTGCCAAGCTATTGATTGATCTTACACTGGGATTAGTGTACATGATGGGAATGATGGGAAACATGGGAGGTGTCTAATCTAAAATGAAATATGTGATAGAAGCGTTTAGTATCCTGATTACCCTTATGGCTGGCTTGTATGGCAGCGTGTCAGTTATTTCCGTCAGCGACCAGGTGTCGGCGGCAAAGGAATATAAAGCGGATGTGATCGCGGAGATTGAGAACAGTAATTTCAACGAAAATGTGATAGCAGCATGCACATCGCAGGCTGCAGAAGCTGGGTATCAGCTGACAGTATTGGACTGTACATATGATGCGCTGGGAGATATCAAAACCGCAGAAGTTATACTTACGTATGAGTATAATCTGCCATTTTTTGGAGTCTCTGGCACGAGGAGTACCCGCGGTATTGCGCGGTAGAGCGCGATAGAGCAAAGGAGAAAATCATGAAGATAGTAGTAGAAGAACTTGGACTTGGACTTCTTGCGATAGCGGGAGGCCTGGCAGCTTATAAGCTCGTGGCAAGTGTGTATCTGTTCATTACTTCTTTTTAGCTGACAGGAGGAAAGAAAGCCTTGGAAAAAATCGTGGAATATTTTGGCGGTGCCTTTTTGGCTATGACAGCGCTGCTACTGGTGAAGCTGTTTGTATCTTCCATGCAGCCAGGAGGTGGTATTTATGATGTTGTAGTCAATTACATAACAACAATATGCGGATAAAGGAAGGAGAGTGCCATGGAAAAAATAATGGATGAGTACGGCAGATTCGCGCTGGATCTGTTGGCAATGGGACTTTTACTGGCATATCTGTTTGGCACAGTGACAGATGCGGAGGGACATCGTGGCATTTTGAAGATCATGGGAGCGCAGATCGCTGTTTGGGATACTGACTATACCGCGTATCAGGATTACGATGTATATGAAGCGGAAGCACAGAAAGACAAGCCGGTGATCGAATATATTGCGGACAAGCCGATGACGCTGGGTGATAACAGAGTCGCAGACTATATAGCAGCATCCGCCTGGGACGGTGCAGAACTTCCTTTTTTAATTATAAGAGTGGAAGACTGGAGAGGGACAGAAGTGGATCTGAATGGAGTTTATAACGAGGCTGACAATAGCTTAAATTTTTTGAACCCGGGAATTTACAAGGTGCGTGTGGTTGCGAGCGATGCGGGAAACCGAAAGACGGAATGTGATATCAGCATACCGGTGAGCAGGTGATTATATTATGAAAAATATAGTTTTAGTGATAACGAGTGCGATTATTGGAGTATTGACACTTGCTATCGTAATGACAGTAGGCGGACGGGAGGTCCGGAGCATGGATATTAACAGTAATTTGCCGGCGGCTGTAGAGCAGACGGTAGCAAATCTGGCTGAGAGGAAATATACGATAGCTGATAGAAATGAATACCTGGCAGATTTCATGGAAGATCTGGCTGCAGGATTAGATACAGATTCAGACATTAAAGTAGAAATAACAAATGTTGATCTGGAGCGGAAGATGATGGGCGTGAAAGTAACGGAAACTTTTGACCACCCCAACGGACGTCAGGGATCAGTGACATGCGAGCGTACTGTGATCCTGGATCCGGCAGAGAGTGTGAAAGATTCGGAATATAAGGTGCGTTTTTATGTGAGTGGACATTTATATAAGGCCTGTATGGTATTGGCAGGGGAAACAGTCAATGAGCCTGTAAAGCCGGATGGTATATCCGGCTGGCAGGATGAGAACGGGTATCTGGCAGATTTTGGACAACCCGTGACGCAGGATCTTACTTATTATGCTTACTAAAGCTATATGAGGGAAACTATGGATCTGGAGCATCTGTATCTGGATCGGTTATATCCGGTACGAATTCAATGATATCTTCAATTCGGCATTGAAAATATTGACATGCCCGTGCTAAGACATCCATTGAAACGGCTTCATTTTTTGCTATTTTTGCAAGGGTAACGGTACTGATATGGATTGCATTTCTAAATTCTGTTTTTGACATACCATGTTCCGCTAATAGAACTTCGAGTGGTCGATAAGAAAAATACATTGCATCACCTCAATATGGATTTTAAAATTTATTTTCGACAATGTCAATGTTTTGATTATCAAATGTTATGTTTGAAAAAATAAATATTGACATGCAATGTATGATGTAGTACAATATATTTATAAAAACAAATAAATTATTTGAAAATATAAATGAAATGGAGGAAAATATGGAGAGACTATCAGTATGTGAAGAAGAGGTATATCTTGAGATTTGCTGGATGTCTGAACCGCCAGCATTAGAAGATGTAAGAAGTGCAGTTAATCGTTTAGGGCATGAGTGGAAACCACAGACAGTGTCTACTTTTCTGAACAGATTGGTCAAGAAGAGATACCTGAGCATGTGGAAGAAAGGTCGATACTATTATTACAAACCAGAGATATATTTGGAAGACTACCAGGCTGCAGAATGTACACGAATGTTGAACCGGATTTTTAAGGGAGACAGCCAGCGTATGCAGAGTTGTCTTATTGCAGCAACAAATAAATATGGAAAAAACGGTTAATGTAGAGTATACTTCTTAAGTAGGTTATTGCTTTAAATGTGATTTGAGGAAAGAGCTGGTTGGTATCTTTAAATGAAAAAGTAACTGCTAGTACATATTGACACTAAAAATCTTAAACCTT